>Ga0310342_100000599_pt1 | contig 20765 bp, 13 predicted proteins | sample S15DNA20500_MG_FD_206155 | JGI IMG/M metagenome (GOLD analysis project Ga0310342, IMG submission 206155) | Marine microbial communities from station ALOHA, North Pacific Subtropical Gyre - S1503-DNA-20-500_MG | ecosystem: Environmental > Aquatic > Marine > Oceanic | place: Pacific Ocean: North...
GTCCCGGAGTGGCGTTGAGATCACCGTAAATGCAATCGACCTTCTGATCCGATTCGCATTCGCAATTCGAATTCCCGAAGGAAACAAAGGTGACGTTCTCTTCGTCAGGCTTACCGCAGATCTCGATGGTCTGCAGAACGGTAGCTGGAGCGGTCTGCGTCCAACCAGCCTGCTGAATCTCCTCGATCGTATAGGTCCCGGCCGGAAGATTCGGGATACAGAGCCTGCCGCCATTGCCGGTCAGGTCGACATAGGACACGGTGTCGCCGTGAATCCGGAACTCCCATCCGGACAGCCCCGGCTCCCCGCGATCGCGGATACCGTTGCGGTTGAGATCCTCGTACTTGGTAATGCAGAGCGTTCCCGGCAGGCACTCGCAACAGAGCGTGTAGCAGAAATCGAGACTCAGCACCCCGGTGTCATCCTGGATGTAGAGGTCAAGCTTCCCGTCCTGCAGGTCAGAGAGGATATTGACGGTACCGCCGCCGGTGACGGGAAGAGCCGCCAGGTCGAGTGACAGCTGATGGACACCCTGGGCTGGAAAAAGATTGCCCAGCGCCTCTGACCAGACCCTGGCTCCCGTAGCCGGGTTGATGAGATGGATCCAGTCATTGCTGCCCTGCCAGTCGAGCTCCAGGTTCAAGGTCGCCGCGATCATCGTGCAGCCGCCGGGAACATCGACCGCGATGCTGTGACCGAAAACATGGTTGGTAGAGGCCGGTCCGAACTGCGACTGCTGATTGTGACCGCCGCTGAGCTGGGTGTAGGAATTGACAACCTCCTGGAGATCTTCCGAATTTACATTCGCATCATCTCCGGTACGCCGCCTGTAGCAGTCCTCGATGGCGTTGTCGCAGGGAACGTTGCCGAAGTTGAGGTTGCCCCGCAACGAATCGACGTTCGTCAGGGTTTCCTGGTACTCGTTGTTGTCAGGCCCGACCTGGTACCAGTTGGGCTGCTGAACCTCGCTGACGAGGTAGGTGCCGACCTGGTTCCCATCGAAAGAATAATACCCGCTGGAATCCGTCGTTACGGTCACGACGTTCCCGTTGGGCTCGGTAATGTTGATATCCCAGTTATCGATCCTGGGTTCGCCGGCATCCCACTGGCCATTGGCGTTGCGATCTTCGTACTTGAAGCCGCTCAGCCTGGGAGGACAACACCATTCGAGCTCGAGCTTGATATAGTCGATGGCGGTATCATCCTGGATAGCGATCTCGAGATCGGTTCCGATCCCGGCGATGACATCGACCAGGCCGCCGTTTAAGGGGAGGCTTGCCAGGTCAAGGCTGAGAACCGCGTTGGTGCCGGCTGACCAGGAGCCGTTGTTGACATCCTTCAAAAACGCGGCCCAGAGCGAGGAGCCGCCGCTTCGAATATAGACCTTGTCATTGGTAACCGGGTTACCGTTCAAGGCCCGTAAGCGCATTTCGATCCGCGCTCCACTGATAAAACAATTGTCGCCGGGGGGCTCGATACCAAATACATGGTTGAAACATTTATCGATCCCCATCTGGTCAAAGTCCCTGGCGCAGTTCGACGCGGCTGACTGGTTCGCCGGCTCGGAGGCGCCCGAGAAATTATCAGCCACGCCCCCCATCAGGGTGGCGGTGGATGAAGGAACGGGGCAGGGTTCGGCCTGGCCAAAATCGAGGCCGGTTACCTGGTCCGAATCCGGATGAACCGTATGAACGACGGTCCCGGGAAAGGTGGAAACCGTTCGCCCGGGTCTCTTGCGGACAACGACATCGTTTCCCCGATCAACGGCCCGCTCCTGCGGCACGGAGGTTACGACAGCGTCCCTGAGGGGCTTGGCAACGAGGATGACATAGGTCTCATCCACCGGGACTCCCTCAAAAGAATAATCTCCCTTCCCGTCCGTAACCGTCCTGTCAAGCTCGACGCCCAGGCTCTCGAGAACCACCTCTACGCCCTCGCGGCCGGGTTCGTCTTCCGCCCGGCTCCCGTTTCCGTCACGATCGAGAAAGACCGTGCCCCTGAGCGTTGAGACGGGTATCCGCCCAGGCCCCGGAACAGGGATTTCGGGCACTCCGACGTCAGGGCCGAGCTGCACATCATCACCGCCCCCCCTGATATCCTGAGCCCAGGCCGGCTGGGACCAGTAAATACAGAGAAAGGCGAGCAGAGCGAAGGCCCTCCCCCTGAGATCCGCGATTGCAAAGCCCCTGACACTACAGAAAGTCGTGCTGGTCGTCATGATATGCTCCTTTCGATTGGATTAATCGACCTGCGATTGGATGACGGGCCAACATGACCTGTCTGTGGGTTCTGTGTGGTGGACCCGGATTCGATAACGAAAAAAACCCATAACAGACTGGCCTGTTCGCAAGGCTGACCTGGAGAACAGCTCCAATAAGAAAAGGGCGTCCGGTACTTACCGGACGCCCTTGAAGAGAGAAGGCAGGAAAACTCAATTGCCCTCGAATTCAGGAGGGTATCTGCCGCTTCCTAATTGCAGACAAGACTTTGATGTAAGCATCCGAAGTCGTCTCCAGTGAGATCCGCTCCGCAATCGGAGACGATGTAATTGAGTGAGGACGCCGAGGGGGCCGGCAACGGCACAAAGCCCAGGAAGACATATCTCACGATCTTAAGGGCATCAAATCTGCTCAACCAGCCATCGTCATCGGCGTCTGCCGCATCAAGGCACGGAACAATCGACACTGGCGGGAGAGCCGTAGCGGCACCGGGATGTGGGAGACCTGGCCCGGAAATCCAAGCCATTATTACCATAGCATCGGCAATACTGATTTGACTGTCACCGTTCACATCTCCGCGTACGAAAAGCCTGGGCCCACCGCCCCGGATGATGTCCTCTTCATGCAATTCAATCTCTCCTCCTGGCCCGCCACCCTCGGAAGCTGTCTCCATGCCACCCTGGTTTCCATTCCCGCCAGTACCATTGCCGGAATTGGCCTTACCGTTGGGATCCTTGACGTTAACGAAATTAACCGTAATGGAGCCTCTGAGATTGTCACCGTCCTTCTTCTCTCCAACCCTGATCCGACGATTAATGACCGAGGTCCCCTGGTCCGATACCACCCCTACCCTTTCTTCTCTTACTTCGCGTACCTGGCGAGCCTGCTGGGCCCACAAGCCTGAAGTGGAAGCGAAAAACAGGAAAAGAAAGATCCTGGTCCTCATACTGTTTCCCGCGATTGCAAAGCCCCTGACACCTCCGAAAAATTTTCTGGTCATCATGATTAGCTCCCTTCTATTTGGATTCACTGACCTGCGATTAACTTGCGGACCTTCTTGATCCGTCTGGTATAGCGGTGTGGCGAAGCGACTCGCGATAACCTCGAAACCGGATTTTTTTAAGGTCTTTTCCCGCAGGCTCTAAAAGACCCGGGACACAAAAAAACGGCTGCCCGGCCTGGGGCCGGGCAGCCGCACCTTGAGATATTGATGTACCCGCGTGATGTCTCACAGGTCATTACGGTTTAATGGTTTATGTAATTTTTTCGCGTCTTTTCAGCCTGGTTCAGGACACCTTGAAGCCGCCGCACTGGCGCAGAAACAAGATGAACTCCTCGATTCGTTCCGTCGAGATCCGATAGGGAGTGACGCTGTTTCTGAATTTTTCTGAATCCTCGAGCTCGGCAGGCGTCAGCTGGTTGCCTTTTTCGTTCACTCGAAGCTCTTCGCTGGCGATGGCGAAGACATCGATGCTGTCCTTGCCGTAGCGTTCGGGCTCGACGACGTAAATAGCGAGCTCGAGAGCGTTTGCGACCAGGTCGCAGGAATCCTGCAGCTCAGGGCCTTCTCCGCCAGAGTCCGCCAGCTCTCGAAGCGTGTCTTCGTCAATCAGGGAAGAACAATAGCCCACCAGGAGGGAGTAAAGCGGCGCCCACTCCCAGCAACTGAGGCTGAACGTCCCCCGGGTGGCGTTGTCCGTGCTCCGCGCTTCCATCTTCAGGCTCATCCTGGTCGTCATGATCGCATCCCTCTCTCTCTCAGTTTCACTGGTCGTTTTTCGCTCCGGACGGCCTCCCTGGCCGCCTCAACCAACCAGTGTGGCGAAGGACGTGGACATAACCTGGAAAGTGGAAATCCGCGTCGGTTTTCTCCCGGGTGAATCAAACAGGCATAAAAAAAGCGCCTGGCCGGAAGGCCAGGCGCCTGGGGAAGCCCCGCGGAGAGCACAACACGGAGCGGCCCCACGGAAAGTTTTGACAGTGAGCCATGGTGATAGAACCGTAACCATTTAGTGTTCGGGGTCTCTACCACCCAGGACCGCTTGCCGGTGATTTTCTGTTAGAGAGCGACAAGGAACGCCCACCGCAACAGCCGAGAGAGCGGAAAGTTCGGTTGGATCCAGACCAGTCAGACTGCCCGCAAAGGGCGTTCCTGTCGCTGGCCGAAAGCCATTCATACCTCCTTTCAAAACACTGACGGTTAACCAATCGACGGGCTTAAGATCCCGTCCATTCAGTCAGTGTGGCGAGGAAGGAATCTATAACGACAATAGCCTGCCGCTTTGCGAGACGAACCGCATGGAAGGACTCGCGAAGAGCGCGAGGAGCCACCCCTCAATCGGACTCGAAATCCTGGAAGATAGAACCCGGCAGCAGCTCCCGCAGCTTATGGATCGCCCGCTGGTAGGTGACGGCTAGTTGCTTCGGATCTCCCCCGAGCAGGACCGCGATCTCTTTGTAGGACTGACCCTCGACCCCTCGCAACAGGATCAGCTCGCGGTCCCGTTCCTCGAGCCCGTTGAGAGCCGAAAGGATCTCGTCACGTGTATCGCGGCGCATGGTGACGGTAAAGACGCCTGTCGCGCCAGCCGCTAAGTTGTCGAGAGGGCCGCCCGCCTCGGTATCGCTCGCTGCGGACTCGCCGATATTCTTCGGCTTGCCCTTGATGTGCTTCTCAACCAGGTTGTTGATCCGGTAGACCAGGGTGGTCGAGAGGTACTTCATCACCACCGGCGTATAGCGATTGTTGCGCGCTGGAAGATCGGCGAGCTTCGGCAACGCCACCGCCCAGACATCGTTGACGATGTCCTCGGGATCGTAGATCTTAGACAGGTTCTTCCCCAGGCGGTAGCGCGCGTTTGCAAGCAGGATGGGGGCGAAACGATTGACGACCCACTCGAGGCTGGGAACATCGCCTTCGCGCGCCCGCCTCACGTGATACGTCGTGAGCTGTTCTGTATCATCGCCGGGAATGTCGGGTTCCATAGAACCTTCCTGCAGGCTACCTTATAGTACAATCCAGGTGGTTTTGGGTTTGCGCAGATAATACCCGCTCACCTCCAATTATTACGCTGAAAGTTACCAGATGACCGACCCGGGCGACAAAAACTCGCCGGCGATTCTCAACGCCTTCCTGAAGCTCTACCTCGAGGACCAGGAACAGGGAGAGGTTCGTCCCCTCACCGAGTACCAGGAGCGCTTTGCCGGCTACGAGAACCAGATCGCCGAGCGCTACGAGAGCCTGCAGGGAAGCGGCGAGACCTCGGCGTTCAAGGCGGCGACCCTGGACATACCATCGCCGGAAGATGATGACACCATCGCCGCGCCGGCTCCCGCTTCCAGTCCCGGGCAACAAGGTGAGGACGGAGCCACGGAAGAGACCGCGACAGCGGACGCCACCGCCCAGCAACCCCTTCGCATAGGCCCCTACCGTCTCATGAAGCCGCTGGGCGAGGGCGGCATGGGAATCGTCTACCTGGCGACGCAGACCGAACCCATCAAACGCCAGGTCGCCCTGAAGCTGGTCCGCAGCGCAATGACCTCCGAGGAGTTCCTCGTAAGATTCGAAGCCGAGCGCCAGGCGATCGCGCTCATGAATCACATCAACATCGCCAAGATCTTCGATGCCGGCAGCACTCCCGACGGCAAGCCCTACTTCGCCATGGAATACGCTCCCGGCGTGCCGCTGAAGAGCTACTGCGAGCGGGAAAAGCTCGGCCTGCACCAGCGCCTCGACCTCTTCCTGCAGGTCTGTTCCGGGGTGCGCCACGCTCACCAGAAAGGAATCATCCACCGTGACCTGAAGCCTTCGAACATCCTCGTTGGCAACGACGGTGAAAAGCCGGTGGTCAAGATCATCGACTTCGGGGTCGCCCGCTCCATGGACCAGCACCTGACGGACAAGCCGCTGGAGACAGAGGCCGGGCAGATGGTGGGAACACCGGAATATATGAGCCCCGAGCAGGCCGAGATGGGGCCGGCCGGGATCGATACCAGGACCGATGTCTACGCCCTCGGAGTCATCCTCTACGAGCTCCTCTGCGGGCTGCTGCCCTTTGACTCGGAGACCCTTCGCGGCGGTGGGTATACCGAGATGAAGTGGCTGATCTGCGAGGTAGACCCGCCGGAACCCAGCCGACGCCTGGGTGAATTCTCCGAAAAAGGTGAACTCTGCGTGGCCTTCGGGTTGACTCCCGCATCACTCGAGCGCCGGCTCCAGGGCGACCTCGACTGGATTACCATGAAGGCGATCGACAAGGACAGGAGCCGGCGCTACCAGTCAGCCGGCGAGCTCGCCGAGGACATCCAGCGCCACCTTGTCCACGACCCCGTCCTCGCCGGCCCTCCGACCCTGGGCTACAAGCTGAAGAAGTTTTCCCGCAAGCACCGGGCTGGGATCTTCTCGATCGCCGCGCTGCTGCTGATCTCCACGGTCATCACCGTGCTCACCTGGCAGGCCGGCGTCAGAAAAACCCGGCTGCAGCGAGTCGAGAGAAGCGCCGACAAGATCGAGCAGGCGAAAAGACACCAGGAAAACTACCTCGCGCTATCCAGGAAGCTGCAGAACGATGCTGACGCCTGGGAGCTGCAGAACAGCAGGCACCAGGGCTGGTTCCCCGCCTGGCATCCGGGCACGATCACGCTTTTTGAAAGCCGCCGCGATCTCAACAATACCCGCTCCCACCTGGATACCGAATTCGCTGCCGCGCTCCGGCAGCTCTTCGAAGCGGAACAGGAGGCTCCCGCAGATGAGAAGACTCTGCTCGGCAGGATCAAAAAGAACACGGAAGAGATCTATGCCAACCGGGGACGCCAGGGGCTTCGCCAGAGAGACAAGCTGATGCCTGCCGACTCCTTCATTGAAGAACCGCCGAAGAATCAGTATCTGTCGATCACATTGCGAAGCGAACCTCCAGGCGCGAAGGTCCACCTTTACCGCTACGTTGAACATGAACTCCATCTTCTTCCGCTTCCATATCACCCCGAAAGAGACGAAACCGTTCCGGATGAACAGCTCATTGACCGAGCTGCCCTTGAATTCGAAGCCATCCACGACCCGGAGCTCTACGCGACCCAGTTCCAGGCTGGAAAAAATCGATTCGCGCCCGGTGACCGCTTCCTTGCCGTAGGCGGCAGGCCCGTTCGGTCAAGAACGGAACTTGCCATCGAACTTGGTAAGCTGGCGCCGGGAAAATCCATCACTGTGCAGGTCATCCGTTCAGGCAGGAAACGGTCGGTTACCTGGACTCCCTTCCCCGCGGCAGGCCCCGCAATGCCGGAGGATCTCCTGCCACAGGTCGCGGCAGAAATCAAACCGGGCAAGCTGCTCAATATTCACCACCAGCTGGGCTTCACCTTCACGGGGCTCCCGCTCTCCCCCGGACCGGACAACCTCCTTGGAACGACACCGATCGAAAAAGGCAGCTCTATAAAATTGCCGAAAGGCAGCTACCTCGCGGTGATGGAACTCGAAGGACGCTCTCCTGTAAAAATACCAATCGTCGTCCCGGGGTCGAGGGCTGAGATTGCAGTACGCATCCCGGAAAAGCTGCCCGCGGGCTTCGTCTATATCGCCGCCGGAAGCTTCTTTGCCGGAGGCGATGACCAGTCCCAGGCGCGGCAGAACCTTGAGCCTTTCTGGTATTCACTGCCCGGGTTTTTCATCTCCAGGCTCGAGGTCAGCTTTGGAGACTATCTGCGATTTTTGAATAGCCCGGAGGTGCTGGCCCGCACCGATAAAGAAGGCACGGTCGAACCTCTTGCAGACTGGTCTGAGTTAACGAGACAAGGGCTTGTCGGGAACAAGTCCCGTGTCCTGCTCATTCCATACTACAATAGGCAGGAATTATTCGCCCGCGCGGGCAGCGACAGCTGGGGGCGGCGAAGAGAGGTGCCTGCGAGTGGGCCCCTCTGTGGAATCTCGATGCTCGCGGCTCTCGAGTACGCTCATTGGTATACCAGGAACCGGGATGACGGCTTCAGCTACCGGCTGCCAACCGACCTGGAATGGGAAAAGACTGCCCGCGGAGTGGACGGAAGAACCCACGTCTGGGGCGAGCAGCCCGTCGGCAGCTTCTGTCGATCAGAAAAATCCCGGTTGAGAGGCTTCCTCTTCCCCGAATCCAGGGGAGTCTTCCCCAACGATGAAAGCATCTACGGCATACGCGACCTGGCCGGCTCCGTTCTGGAGCCGACGACCAGCCGAACCACTGGCGGCTACGTCTCTTTCAGGGGCGGGTGGTATGGAACCGCCGATGACTATTTATTCCATGCCTCGACCCGCTTCGGACGTCCTGCCTCAAAGGCCCAGCACGATGCCGGGATCCGACTGGTCGCCGTACGGGTGAAGAAATAAACCGCGCTGCAGGGCGGCTGCTCTACTGGCAAACTGATTCCTGGCAACCGAGATCGTCTTCATCTCCGGCATTGGTCGGGTCCTCACCGCAAACAAACGCACCGGGGGCCTGGGGAGCAGGTCCGCCCTGGAATAGAAAATAGAGCACGAAGATCCCATCGGAGATGTCGACGCCTTCATCATCGTTGGCATCCGCGGCATCGTCGCAGGGAGGAGCGCTGCCTCCCATGAAGAGATAATTGAAGAGCGTGCTGGCATCGGAAATATCAGCCCCCCCGTCATTGTTGGCATCACCTCGACGGAAAGTCACGAAGAGCGCACAGGGCTGGTCGGCATCACAATCGTCGTCATCGCAATCCATGAGGCCATCCAGGTCATCATCCACGCCATTGTCGCAGCCATCGGGGAAATAGTTTTCCTGTGGAATGATGTGATAGACCGGCTCCGTCGTCAGCACGTAGCCGGGTCCATCAGCTCCCCCCACCCCAGCGGCCCCTCCATCGCCTTCGCAATCAAGACCGTCCCATTCTTCCTTGTCCTGCGGCAGCACGACCTGGCCGGGCTCAGGCTCCGGGAGCTCGAGATCTTTGAATACGACCGTCGCATCATTTCGAATCAGGGTTCCAGGAACCAGCACGTCCTTTTCATTCTTGATCTCCACGGAGAACTGCACCCAGGCCTCTCCTTCGGGCGTTTCGGGAACGTGGGGCTGAAGAAAACCCTGCTGATCATCAACCACCTCCGCCTGGGTGCCGGCCTGCAGGGAGATAAACTCCCAGGACAGGAGATTCTCATCCACCTGGCAGAGGATCTTTACATCGACATTATCATCAGCTGAGAGGTCGATATCAAAGCGGGCACTGCCGGTCGTACCGCCGGAATCGGGAACACATTCCGCCTCCGTGTTGAATCCTCCGATGCTTCCGATCCCGGTATTGCTCGTGCAATCGTAATCGTCGTCTACGCCGGCCCCGAGAAAACGGACCGTGGTCCAGTCGAGCTCCGGGGGCAGACAGTCGAAGACATCGACCTTCTGCGCGGGCGCACCGGCATTCTCGTCGTTCTCAAAGGTGATCTCGTAGACAATGGTCCGGCCATCATATTCCTGGCTGACCACTCCATCATCGGCGTATGGAATCCACACGTTTGCCTGTACACCGGAAAGATCCTTGCCCTTGTGAACAATGTCGCCGAGGTCTACCTCCTTAACTGTGGATTGCCCTGCGGTACCAGACTTGTAGTTGGGATCGATGGGGATAATGATCTCTACGGGAATATTGGCCGCGACAGTCAAACGATCCTGGGAGGTAGTCAATGGAGCCACCTGCAGCGGATCCACAACGACCTCACACTCAAAGGGAGAGTTGTTCACTCCACCGGCAACCACAACGCTGCCAAGCGATGCCTCACCGCCGACGACGACAACCCCTGTCGCGCTCAGGCTGAATCCCTCCGCCTCGAGCTGGTAGGCGCCAGGGCCGCCCTGGAGCCCCTTGATCACGAAGAAACCTGAAGAGCTCGTCACGGCGCACGCTCGTTCGGCTCCACGAACCGCGGCCACTCGGACATCATCCAGTCGATCTCCATAGGAGTCACGGAGAACCCCTGAAAGGGCGGCACTGAAATGGTTGCCCGGGTCCTCAAGGGTCCAGGCCGTGTGCGCAGCCAATCGCAGCGCCTCTGAAATCGAGGCGGGGTTGCCCCCGCGAAGAGCGACCCGAGTCGAAAGCCCTCCGAGAGAATCGATGAAGTCCGAGAGGCTGTCACCGAGAACATCCCCCATCCTGGCCCAGGCGGATTCGGGTACGTCGTCCGGTTTCGCAAGCGAGCCTTGCCCACAATTCGGTCCGTCCTCCAGGCAGAGAGCATCGCCCGCCTGGGCCGACAACTCCTCAACGGTGAACTCTAATTGCTCTGATCCCTCAATCCCTGGATCGGGAACAAAGTTCACCACGTAGACAAGATTCTGTACACCGGAAGCGCCTGGCGGAAGGGAGCCCGGGTAACCCATTGAATTTACCGTCAGGATATCAACCGGGACATTAGGAGGAGAGAACGAGTAGTCGTTGGCCAGCTTGAGCTGGACTCCTGCGGGCGGATGGATCCGCAGAAAACGTGGAGCGAGAGAGCTTCCGCCGCTGTTGCTGTAGCGAACCTGAAGAGGGCGGGTACGAAAAGGCCTGACCTCCCCTGCGGCAATCAAGCTCACTTCGAGCACCCCGGGGTCGCCCCCTTCATCCACCAAAAAGGCGTCTGGTAGCTGGGCGCTGCTTGCGGCCCCATTGCTGGCTTGAAGCTGATAAAGGCCCGCAAGAGTCCGCCCCGTCATCTCCAGGGTAAGCAAAACGTGACTCGAAGAAACAAATTGCGTCTCAACAACAGCGATTCCTGCTCCAGCTTGCCCTGAAAAGAGAAAGCCGGTCTCTTCGGTAAAACCGGCCCCGAAGATGGAAGTGGTGACCCTGCCTGCAGGTCCGCCGGGAGAAGGCCTGGAGGCGGATTCCACCGACAAGACCTCGAGAAGAATACCGGGCAGCTCTGCCCGCACAGTAACTGAATTAAATCCATCTCCCTCAGCCCCATCTCTCTTTGCGTATGGAACGACATAGGCGAAATCATCACGAGCGAAAGGGATCACCAGCCTCTGGCTGGCCTGGCCGCGAGCATCGGCTGCCAGGTCGTGGTCGTTTATTGTCGGCACGCGTCCCCATGCCATCAGAAGCGCATTTTCATCGCCTCCCTGCCCATCAAGAGAGAATACGATCGTATTGCCCGGAGCACCGGCCTCCCGATGCGCCATGAAATAAAAAGCCGCCGCGTCCTCTCCAGCAACCCCGGGCTGAAGCCGAACGGTGCGCTGCTCTCCCAGGGGAAGAAGATCGATATTCCCGATCATCACGTTGTCGTAAGCGACCCGCGTCCCGTTGCTCCAGACCCAGAATCCGAAATGGCCGCCGCGGTGGAGGCTGTCATCAACCTCCATGATGAGCTCATCATCACCCCAGACCCGGATCGTGGCGGCATCGAGCACCACCCTCCAGTGGAGCGGTGGTCCTCGCAGCTTTCCGCCGGTGTTTCTCAAGACCGTCTGGTTTCCACCATCAATCCGCACGAGACGAACACCTCGATCTCGAGCACGGTCTATCCAGTCAAGGCAGTAGCCGTTGATTCCCCCCTCCCTGTCCCAGCGGTGGGTCGGTCTCGAGGAGCAAAAAAAGACCCCTGCGTGACGGCCGTTCCCATCCCCTACATTGGAGTCGGTAAGAAAGCTCATGTCGAAGGAGAGCTCCAGGGCGGAGGGCAGTTCCACCGGCGGCTGCCCTGCCCAGATCCATGCCTCGCGCAAAGGATTGTTATCAAAATCGCTGGACTCCCCTACCAGCGCGCCATCTGTAATCGTCCATTCACCCCTGAAGGCACTCCATCCCGCGGGAGGGTTGGCCTGGTCGGGGCGATTGAAGTTGTCGATAAACCCCTGGGCTATAACCTGCGGCCCGGCCATCGAAAGAACGGGAATCAACGCGCTGAGGAACCAGGTACATCTATTTCGAAGCATCATCGTCCTTCTGAAACAATACAGCAGGGTGAAAACGAAAAGCCTGTCTACAAACCCATGACCAACGCCTTACAGGTAGCAACGGTCTTGAAACAATAGACGGCGTGAGTACCCGAAGCCAATGACCTCGTAGACAGGCACTCGTAAATAGATTTGGCCCAAGGACATAGAGTAAAGCCTGAATAGCCTGAAAACAATTAATGACGATCGACAAACGACCCGGGCCTTGCAGCGTGTTCTGCTGGTTCAATATTGCCCTCCAAGGTTCCAGAACTTCACGACTCCTTCAGAACAACTGGTAACCAGCCTTTTCCCATCCGGGCTGAACGCCAGATCTGTGATTCCTCCATCGTGTCCATCGATAAGGAATACCGACCGACCATCCCTGGAGTCCAAGAGACGAACCCTTCCGTCCCACGTCCCTGCGGCGAGAAGCTCTCCGCCAGGGCTGTAAGCGATGGCATTGATCCGCCTGTCCCTGTCATCCGGTGAAAAAAGGACACCACCTGTATGCGTGTCCAGGATACTCACGGATCGCCCGCCGGCCGCTACGGCGAGCCGTAAACCGTCCGGACTGTAGGCCAGGGATCTGATGCCGCCATCGTAGCCTTCGAGCGCCAGGACCTCCTCGCCACTCTCAAGGTCCCAGATCCTGATGGTCCTGTCGATGCCTCCGCTTGCCAGTCGCCTGCCGTCAGGACTGAAGGCGAGGCTCTTGACCGCCTGGCAATGACCAGCCAGGGTCGCGCGCTCGAGTCCCGAAGCGGTATCCCAGAGCTTAACCGTCCCATCGTAGCCCGCGCTGGCGACGAGAAGACCATCTGGGCTGAATTGGACATCATGAATCCAGCCCCGGTGCCCGCGAAGACGAACTCTCTCGGTCGAGCTATCGAGGTCCCACAGGATGGCGACGCCATCCCCCCCGGCGCTCGCCAGGAGCTGGCTTGAAGAGCTGCAGGAGAGGCTATAGACCATGCTCCTGCCGCCCAGCCGGGTGACCGCATCAAAACCGGTCCCCGGCTTCCAGATCCGGATGCCTCTTCCCGAGCAGATGACCAGGCCTCCATCGCGGCTGAAGGAGACGGCGTAAACCTGGCGCTTCGGCCCGAGCAGCGTGTGCTCAGCTTCGCTTATCACTTCCGGAGCCGGATCCCCACAGCCGCTTAATGAAAGAGCTGTCACCAGCGACAGAACTGCCTTACTGCTTTTTCTTAACGCCAATATTGAACCTCTTCACTGCCGCCATAAAAACAATCCCCGTTAATGCTCCTTCGCCTCAACAGGATCGCGCCGTGCATCTATTTGATTTTCACCCTCACTGGTAACCGAACCAGGAACGACAATCATCAACACGGCTCCAAGTCCCAGCAGGAATACGATGAACAACATCCACAGGAGATTTCTCACCAACCGCATCCTCACGTAGTAGCGCGGATTCGGCAGGTCACGCGAAACGGAGCCCCTCCCGGGTTTTCCCTTTCCATAAACCGGGCGATTCACGCCCCCTCTTGTGCCTGTATTCATGTTCGCAACTCGACAGCCGAGCCTTTCCTGGGTAAAGAAACGGTGCAGTGGTCAAACCTGATGACCATCACCCCAGCAGTGTGGTGAGCGCCGGTTTGATAACACCGCTTCCGGGAAAAACATCGAGTCGCCGGCTGGTGACCTTGAGACCGCGAGGCGCTGGTACGCGGCGCAGCCCCAGCCGGCGGGAGGCCGGACTGCTGACATCGATTGTCCGCTGGCCGGCCTCCCGCGCCTGGGTATCAGCTGCCGTTTCCAGACGTCTTCGCGCCGGCCACCCTGAAATAGGTGCTGACCTTGGGACGGTAGAGAAAGAAAGCGACAACGAGGAAGAGGACGGCCCCGGAAATCAAAAACTCCGGCATGGGAGAAATCACCAGGCCGACGACCATGGAAACGCCTGTCCAGGCGACCCAGAAAGACCGCGCCCATCCCCTGCCCCTGAGCATCTCGATTCCACAGAGCGTACTGACGAGAAAACCCGCGAACATCATCACGTACTGTACCGGAATCGGGATCGGGGTTTTCTTCATAAGGTCCTGGGTGAACGGATCGAATATGCCCCAGATTCCCGCGCCCAGCGCCAATACGCAGGAAACGAGGATGTACCAGGAAATAACCGTAACCGAGGTCGGGCGATTGCCCGCGGGAGTCGCCGCCTTGCCGGGAGATTCGCTCCAGGCTGAGGATTCTTCAATTCCAGCTGGCCCTGGCCTGGAAATGCGCCCTCTGCTCCGGCCTTTTCGCGAATACTCCAAACCACAGGAGCTCCAAACCGGCCAGCAGGATCAATCCGCCGCTCAAAAGCCCCGGAACCAGGTCGATGGAAAACTGGGTGAACGCTCTCGTCGATCCGGGAGTCCTCGCCTCCATCTGTTCCAGGAACGTTGGCGAGTTGAGGATGGAATAAAAACTCAGGAGAGCGACGAGTCCGTAAGCAGCGGAGCCGGCAAGGGTCCAGCCGAGGGCGGGTCTCCACTTGCGAAATCCGAAAAACGCGACGCCGATGAGCGACAGCACCGCACCGACAGCCAACGTTATCGCCGCCATGGCCAGGAAATCTCCCCGGGAGGGAGGTTCCCTTACCGCTCTGAACAGGTCAGCACCCTGCGGAGGAGCTTACAGGCCCGAACCATCAAATCCCGTTTGGAGGACTGCCGTCCCCACGGTCATCCCGGCGAGGATGAGAAACAAAACTCCAACTATCTTCCTGACCAACATTCCAAATGAAATAGCCATTTTCCCGCTCCTTTTTTCTACTTCCGAGTATGAGCTCCCTCGAGAACCTCCTCGGCCACCTGTGCTGGCCAATGCGGCAAGGGAGAGCTCGCTAAAGAAAAAAACCAGACTAGCGAACTTCGAATAAAGCGTTCACTGTCTGGTAGGGACGGAAAATGAACCGGCCTGCCAATTTTATTATAAAAACAATCCGTCCTTGCAGATCCCACTGCCTGCCGCCGTAAACTCCGGCTGGATAAAGCGATAGCGGAGCTTATTCGCTCTTCGGTTCAGATCCACGTTCCCGTGAACGGCTATCGCCACGGCTGCCGCGGCTGCCGCGGCCGAAGATCCCGGTGGAACGGGAGCGGGAGGAACGGGAGCGGGATTTCCCCCAGGCTGCGTTCTGATCGCCGGTCAGGATCGTTTCGACCCGGGCATCGGTATTTGCCCTGATCTGTTTCTGGGCGACCTCGCGAGCATCCTTGTCGAGCTCCTGGTCCTTCAGCTCATCGAGGGAGGTCTGCTCCTGGGCGAGAAAATCCTTGAGGGTTTCCTTCTGGCCGTCATCGAGCTTCTGCTCGAGATCCCGGTCAAAACCCCTGACCGTCCAGTCGAGCCTCTGGCCTTGGAACTGCTTGGTGAGATCGGCTCGGCGCTGCTTCTGCTCCTCGGTAAGCTCGCTGGAATCACCGCTGAAAAGGGTCCTGAGCTCCGAGAGCCGGCCCAGACCGCTCTGACGCTCGCCCCCCTCGGTTTCGCCGCTGGCGGCTCCCAGGAAACGGTCGGCTGCATCATCGAACGCGCTGCCAATCCGGCTGGAACCCTTGAGATCCTTCTTCAATTGGGCGATATCCGTGTCGTGCACGGCAAGCTGCGCCTCGACCCCTGAGAGATCGACAGCAGGAGCCTCGGCAGAGGCGGCGGTGCCCTGGGATTCCTCGAGGCGGGTCAACCGGTCGGTCAAAGCCTTGAGGCCGGCATTCTGTTTCTCATCTTCGCTTGAATCCCTGGCGACATTGAGAGCAGAGCTGGTCTCGCTCAACTCATCGTTCAGGCTTTCGACCTGGTCGCTCAACTGGTTGACCTGGACAAACAGGATCCCGCCGAAAACCAAACCCACAGCCGCGATCGAAGCGATGACAACCTTCATGATTTTTATCTCCTGGTAGACGGTTCACTGAACCCGGCCGCGATACACGCGACCTTCACCGAGCCATACTACTGCAGCTTCAGACAGATGGCTGTCGGTACTTGTCAAATTCCTAAAATGCCACCCTGGAAGACCTTCCGGATTTTTCAGCCTGTTTTTTTCTTCTTCTGCTGCCGCTGGATTTTTTTTTGCCGCTGCTGAGCTTTGAGCTTCCTCGACCGATCGGGATCATAGACCCCGCCGTAGGCATCGCGAAGCTCGTCGCAGCGCTCGCGCATCTTCTCGAGCACCTCGCCGTAATCCGCATCCGCCGCAAAATTCTTCAGTTGGGATGGATCTTTCTCCAGGTCGTGCAGGTATTCGTAGACCGGCTTCTGCTCGAAATAGCGCGCGTAGACATAGCGCGCGCCCCGTACACCCTCCCACTTCGGAATCGCCGCATGGTTCATCAGGTGTTCGGCGAAGGTGTCGTCGCGCCACCCACCGGGCTCGCGCCCCTGGGCCAGCGGCACCAGGCTTCGTCCCTGGTAGCCAGCGGGAACATCGATGCCGGCGTAGTCGAGGATGGTGGCTGGAATATCTATGTTCAGCGCCATCGAGCCGGGCACCTTGCCGCGCAGGGATTTTTTCGCGCGCGGATCATTAATGATCAGCGGCACCCTGAGCGACTCCTCGTAATGCGACCACTTGCCGGCGAAACCGCGCTGCCCCTCGTAGTAGCCGTTGTCGCCGCTGAAGATGATGACGGTATTGGCGGCGAGCTCTTTCTCCGCGAGCTTACCCCGAACCCGGGCGATTACCCCGTCGATCCCGCTGATCATGCGGTAATAGGCCCGCAGATTGGTACGGAACTTCTCCGGCTTGTCCCAGCGCCAGAAGAACCGCTGGCGGTTCATCGATTTCTTCATGAACTCCGGGTGGGCAGCGAAAATCTCCGGCGCGCCGTAGAGCGGATCGGGAATCTCGACATCCTCGTAGAGGCCGTCGACCGCCTTGGGCCAGGGGAAGTGCCCGATGCCGGGGCGCTTGTCGCCATCTTCTGCATGCGAGGCGTTGAAGCTCACCGACAGGCAGAAGGGCTTGTCCTCGGGGTTGGACTCGATAAACCGGATGGCCTGGTCGCCACAGAGCTCGCTCTCGTGACGCAGGCTGCCATCCTTCTGTTTTTTCAGGTAAGGACCACGGCCGATGCCAATAAAGAAGTCGAACATCTTCTCCCGTTCTCCGCGCTCGATCTTGACCCCGAACTTGCCGATGAAGCCGGTGCGGTAGCCCGCCTTGCGAAGCAGAGCCGGGTAGCTCTCGGCGGTCAGCTTCGCGGCGATGGGCGGAGTGCCGAAGGTGAAACGGTGCGAGCGTTCGTAGAGCCCGGTGAAGATCGAGGCGCGGCTGGCGGCACAGATCGAGGTGGTCACGAACATATTGCTGAAACGGACTCCGCCGGCCGCGAGGCTGTCCAGGGTCGGCGTCTTGAGGATGGGATGCCCGGCGCAGCCCAGCCGGTCCCAGCGATGGTCATCGGAAAGGAAGAAGATGATGTTGGGCCGCGGCGCGGCGTGCAGCCCCGCGGGAACGGAGGCAAGCAGGACGATTAAAAACAGGAAGCGCGATCTGGATGCGTTCATGGAAAACTACTTCTTCTTCCTGCCCCAGCGGTTTTCCCAGATCTCCTCCAATGCTGCTACCAGCGAAGGCTCCTTCTCAGCGAGGTTGATGGTCTCGGTGCGGTTCTTCGCAAGGTTGTAGAGATACCAGGGCCTCTTCCTGCCCTCGCGCACGATCTTGTAGTCGCCCTTGATCACCGCATGGGTGCCGGCATGGTTGAAAATATAGGCGTGATCGCGAGACTGCTGTCCGCCGGTGAGGACCGGCACCAGGCTCAGGCTCTCGTGCGGATCGACCTTCCGGCCATTGCGCTCGGCGGGATACTTCGCCCCGGCCAGCTCCAGGCAGGTGGCCATCATGTCGATGACATGGCCGCGCTGCAGCGTGATCGAACCCGGCTTGTGCTTGAGCCCCTTCGGCCAGTGAACGATCGCCGGAGTGCAGGCGCCGCCCTCGTGAACATTCATCTTGTAGCGGCGAAGCGGGGTATTCTGCGAATGGGCCCAGTTCTGGCCGACGCTGCCGTAGGTCATCGGGCCACCCATCATGACGTTGAAATGGTCCCCCACGTAGACCTTCTTGCCGGCCTTCTTCGCCTTGGCGAGAACATTGTTGGCTGTATTGTAGCCATTGCCGCCGAGGTGCTCGGGGCAGGCGCCGTTGTCGTGAAAATAGAAGATGAGGGTATTGTCGAGGGTGCCGGTGCGCTTCAGCGAGGCGACAATCTTACCGACCGCCTGGTCCATGTGATCGACCATGGCGGCGTAGATCGCCATATTGCGGATCCGCCACTCCTTGTGATCGATATCCTTCCACTTCTTGACGTTCCACTCGGTGGCCGGAAGCGGCCAGCGCTCCTTGTCGATGATTCCCATCTCGAGCATGCGCTTGTAGCGAGCGGCGCGAAGCTCCTCCCAGCCGCCCTGGTAGCGTGGGATATACTTCTGGATGGTCTTCTCAGGAGCGTGCAGCGGCCAATGCGCGGCAGTGAAGGCGACATAATGAAAGAAGGGCTTGTCCTTCTGCTTCGCGAAGGCCTCGATCTGCCGGACAGCCTCCCTGCCGATGACATCGGTGTAATAATAATCCTCTCCCTCCTCCTCCACGGCGTCGATCGGATCGGTGTTGCGGGTCAGCGTATACGGATCCCAGAACGAACCGGCACCGGTCATGGTGCCGTAGAAATCGTCGAAACCGCGCTGGATCGGTCCGTCCTTGCGGGGATTCATACCCAGGTGCCATTTGCCCACCATGGCGGTCTGGTAGCCGGCCGGTTTCAGGACCTCGGCGATGGTGACCTGCGAGGGTCCGAGACGGTCGCTGTAGCGCCCACCCAGGAGCGTCGCCCGGGTCGGCCAACACCTCGCCGTATTGTGAAACTCGGTAAAGCGCAGCCCCCCCTTCGCCAACGAATCCAGGTTCGGCGTGTCGATCTCACCGCCAAAGCAGCCGAGGTCCGAGAACCCCATATCATCGGTCAGGATGATGAGAATATTCGGCCGGTCGGCGGCGGAGACCGCCAGGGTCGTAAAAACCGTGAAGACAACGGCGAGGATCGTATTCTTCATTTTCTCTCTCGATGCGTGTGTGCGGACGAAGGAATCGAACCGTCAGTATACCCCGACCCGGCATCTCGGCGCAGCAGCGATGTCTACCAGAAGATCACGAAGCTCAGGAGGCAGCCGAGCGCGAGAACCAGCAAGGCCAGGATCGCGGGCAGCAGGGACCCGGAGGCCTCCTCGGCCTGGGAATCCAGCAGCTGCCTCGCTTCCGCCCGGCTCCTGCCGAGCCAGCCCTCTTCCTCGACAGTCCGCAGCTCACCCTTCTTCTCCCAGCCAAACGCCAGCGAAACCGCCACCATCGAGGCCGCGGTGATGAGCATACTGTAGGAATAGGCTGCGTACGTGTTTGTCAGGAAAAACGGAAGATAGATGTGCTGGCTTTCGATGGCCAGCCGCGCCAGCCCATAGGCTCCGCCGACACAAAGCCCGATCACGCCGCTTCGCCGATGAACCGAAGTGAACCGGCCCATGAGGTAGAGGGTCAGCAGGGGCACAACGAAGACGCTGCTGATGCTGATAAAGAAGCTGACCATCCCCTTCTCGAGAAAATCGTAGGGGAAGATGTAGAGGAAGGACGCGCCGATGACCAGCGGTGTAGCCCACCGGCCTACCTTCAGGTAGTGATTGTCATCACCATCCCGGGCAATAAAGCGGGCGTAGATGTCACGAGTGAAGAGCGCCGAGAGCGTCGAGCCGATGGAATCGAAGGTCGACAACGCGGCCGCGAGAATCCCGGCTACCACGATTCCTTTGAAGAACTCCGGAGCCAACTCGCTGACCATGAAGGGATAGATGGCGTCGTGCTTGCCACCCGGGAGCAGATCAGCGACGGGGTGGAGAGCACGGCCCATGACCCCCATCGAAAGGTTGAAGAAAGACATCACCACCAGGATGAGGCCCGCCGCGAAGACGGACATTTTCAGGTGCCACTCGCTGCGCGAGCCGAGCAGGCGCATGCACTGGGTGTGGTTCACCACCGAGTAGCCGATGCCAAGGATGATGAAGGCCAGAACGACGATCCAGGCCGGGGAACGGCGCTCGAATTTCTTTTTCTCCTTATTGTATTTGTAGCCCTCGTTGTGCTTCTCTTTTGCCTCAAAAGGATCGGGTTGGGCCTCTGCTCCTGTCCCCTTCGAGAATTTGACCACATCTTTACGTTCAACCGTGTCATGGCCAACATGCAGCATTTCCGCGGCCACCTCGGGATCGTGCGCCTCGAGCTTTTCGCGCGTTCCCTCCCAGCCACCTACCTCGCCCCAGACAAGCCCCCAGAAAATAAGGGCCGCCGCAAGCATCACCACAAACTGCAACGAATCTGTAATCGCCACCGAGCGCAGGCCACCAAGCGCCGTGTAGATACTCGCCAGGATGGCGATCCCGATAACACCCCACCAGGCGTAGGATCCCAGGCCACAGACAATATCGAGAGTCAGGAAGGCCGTATAGGCGATAATCGCCATTACGGCGGTACGGTACTGCAATTGTACGAGAACGCTCAGAACACGGGCAGCGGGCCCGAAGCGCGCCTCGAGGTACTCGGCATTGGTGATCATGCCCCGGCGGTACATGGGAA
>Ga0310342_100000601_pt1 | contig 20764 bp, 32 predicted proteins | sample S15DNA20500_MG_FD_206155 | JGI IMG/M metagenome (GOLD analysis project Ga0310342, IMG submission 206155) | Marine microbial communities from station ALOHA, North Pacific Subtropical Gyre - S1503-DNA-20-500_MG | ecosystem: Environmental > Aquatic > Marine > Oceanic | place: Pacific Ocean: North...
ATTATTTATTTCTTTTTCTATGGCTTGCATATAATATTTTGTATTAATATCATATTCTTCCCATGTTGGTTTCTTTTTTATTTTATTGAATGCTGTTTGTATCCATTTTCCTGCTTCTAATTGTATCTCTCTCCCGTCATTCTTATTTCTTTTAACAAGCTTAACACCATTGTCTGAGATATAATACCTATTAATCTTTTGTAGATTCTCTTGTTTAAGCACACCATCTTTAAGACTATCCGCAACAACTTGCCAACCACTATTAGTTTTAGAACCAATACAGTAGTCTAGTATATTCTTATTTGTTTCTAGATAATCTTCAGGTAGTATATCATTTACAAAATATTGATAGATTGCTTTAGGTATAACTAACTTGGATTTGTTTTTATGAAGAGCAAGATTTTCAAATTCAAAACGTCCTTTACATTTAGCTTTCCCATAATTATCAATTGCTATATAATTATTTACATCAGCTAATATAATCTTCTTATATTCATCATGTTCAAGATTAAAGTCTGTTATGCGCTCCCAGCGGGCACAGACTTTAAGATATTCTTCTTTTGCTGATTTAGGAATGATTGTCTCAATACCATCTGTATTTTGTAATAAAGGTATAGCTTCAGGAATTGCTTCCATGATCATTTCATATAGCATCATCAATGTCAGTTGACCATTAATGGTAATACGCATAGTAAATTCAGGATCATATAGGAAAGAATTTTTATCATTAGATAAACCATATGTACTATTAAGTATAATTTTATATACATAGTTCATAGGATTACTCTTAGGGATTTTCTTTCTTTCATCAAAGAACCATTGATATAGTTCACAAAACTCTCTACTAGGTAGATGTGCAGGAGACCACCCATTCTTAATTGCTAACATAGGGTAGAAGCTAGTTACATCAGAAGACATTATAATGTTCTCATTATCAGACTTATATACTCCAGGAATTGTGCAACCGTGTGCACCACCTAAGCCAAAGTGAGTTTTTACTCCATTATATATAATAGAATGTTTAAAGGCCCCTTTTATATTATTAGGATCAAGTTCCACTGTTTTAAATCTTTCTAGCAGATTATTAAATGTTTGAGTTTGAAATTCAACATAAGGGAGAATAATCCGGTCTAACTTAATAACTTTTCTAAACGTTCTCATTCTTTTTAATTCCCTTTTATCTATGTTTAATTCCTTACTCAAATAATAACTAAATAATTCTTTAGAAATCCTTGGTTCAGATGCACTAAATAGATTAATGTTATATTGATCTGTTAATGTCTTTCTTAATGCAATTAAATCCTTAGATCTATTATATATTTCAGTAGTAGCAGCTACATCATTTATACAATATCTAATAATTATATTCAGTTCTTCTTGAGTAGTTATTTCTGACTCATGATCAATAGGCATATCTAAGATATTATCCCAATCCATAGTATATTCAATCCATTTAAGACTAGAACGTTTAGCCATATTATCCCAATGGTTTAGTTTAAATACATCTATTTGGCCAATTACCATTTCCCATTCAGGGAAAGTTTGAAATTCTCTATTATTAGATTTTTTAATTGCTTCTTGGGCATATCCATATATTTCTTCAGCAATTGTTTCTCCATCCATCTTCTCATGTCTTCCATATTGATGATCTCTTATTATACAATGAGTAACTTGCGCATCAAATGCTAATCCATTATAAGATATATGCCATTCTTTATTGTCTATATTCTGTTTTAGGAATTCTATAAACTCTTCATAATCATTTTGCAATTTACAAATAGAAAAGACACGTATCTCTTCAGTTTTATAATGTTTAAACACACCTACAAAACAATTAGATAAAGTTTCATAATCCATTATCCAATGATTCATATCTATTGTTTTAGTTCTTTAATTATTAAATCTCTTAATTGTTTTCTTATAATGGAATTATGTATCCATCTATCTAACATTTCATCTATTTCTTTCATATTATTTATTTTAAAAAAAGAAAGGAGAAGGACTAGAGGTAAGCACTCTTGGGTTCGTCTGATGCCGGTCTTAGACATAGTACCTCAGCTTACGTAGCCTTCTCTCAATCTTATATTAGAGCCAAAAAAAGGAGCCCTAAAGCTCCTTATATTTGGATTGGTTAAATAGTGGTAATTAGCTCACTATATTCAAATTTGTTGCTTTGTTAGAAGGAAGAGGTTTTTTGGATACTTTTTCTTCTTTAAAATAAGTGTTAATAGGAAATGAGTCAGCATTAATTGCAAATCCATTTACTAAGTTTTCAATTTCATTTCTTTCAGAAACATAATATTCAGCATGAGTATCCATTAATACTCTTTGTTCCTTGGTATCTTTACCATTAGGTCTTTTTCCTATTCTCATTTTAATTTCATCACCGTTATCATCTAACTTTGGAATCATATGATAAGATGATTTAGCTACCTTTGATATAATAGCAAGTATTTTACTACTTGGATCAAAGATGGCCTCTACATAAGGACAATCTTGGTTAATAGGAATCATCTTAAAGGTTTTATTAGGACCCCAGTTTGATGTAGTTAACATCATGCTTTTGTTAATGCTCATAATTTTACTCATATGCTATTTCTTTTTGATTTAAGTAGCAAAGATATACTTTTTTCTTTAATTATATTCAATTCTTTTATTTTTATTTTTAAATTTTCTTTTTCTAGATCAGGTTTACTGCATAACTCCCAAACTCTTTCTATATCTTCTAGATTAACGTTCAATTCATTTGCATAATCTTCATGATAATACTCAGGATATATATAACTTTCTATATATTCAGATATAGGAGCTATATCACCAAAGAAATCTAATATTTGTGTTTTAGTTTTCTTTCTCATTTTTGAATATGATCCTTTAATTACATTCTGTATATCTTTTTTATAATTAACTAGATCAAAAACATATAAATGTAAGTCTTTATCTAATTCTCTATAATCATCAAGATATTTATGATTTAATAATTGAAATTCTTCAAATTTTGCAAAAGCTTTTGTAAATTTCTGTTGATATAAGCACATTAATTTTGAGTCTTCAAAAGAATATTGCCCTTCCCATGCCATATATGTATTAATAGGTACATATTTAACACCTTTTTGTATTTCTAATAACGGGTATAAAAAGATTTTACTCTTTTGGAAATAGTCTTTATATATTTTCATTATAAACTTATAGTTTTAGTTAAAAAATCATATGGAAGATCATATTTATTTTCTTTAATATGATAATCTGCCATGTCTAAAATCCCATTTAATCCAACTCCCCATTTATATATTGAATCCTTAGATACAGGAAAATTATAGACTTGATTATATTTATCTATCACTATAAAGTTAAACTTAATTTCATAATTCTGTACATCTTTTTCAAGATTTCTTACAACAAGGTTGATATAAATTGCTGCTTGTAGCCAATAATTATAGAATTCTACTGTCTCAGGAAAATCTGTAATTGTCTTTCCTGTAGTCTTAATATCAATAATTGTTATTGTTTTCTTATCATGATCTATCATATACCTATCTATAAAGCCTTTTAAGCCAAAATTATAATCATTAAGGGTACAAGTAAGGAAAGCTTCATTATGTATTTCTACAGTGTCTATTTCAAAATCAGTAGTTTCTTTAGTAAGAAGAGCATTTATAGGTTCATTATCTCTAATAATACCTACACGTGCTAAAGCTTTATCATACATATCTTGATCTACAATGTCTTTTCCTTCAGATGTACATAAGAATCTATAATAATCTTCATTATCTGTTGTTTGAATTTTAGCAACTCTTTTTGCTTCATCTTTCATAGATTGATATAAGTTCTGATGCTTTAATGCTGTATTAATTTCTTTATTTAAAAGTGATAACTTTTCCCATTCCCAATTTTGTTCTACTTCAGGATCTCCACTGTTAAGTGGAAGAGGTAAGTTATCTTTAACTTCATTCAATACTCTACGTACTGCTTCAGATGGGATTTTACCAGGTATCATTGAAAACTGTTTATTAAATTCCTCCGGTTGTAATAATAATAGGTGTAATAGCTTACCTTCTATAAGATGTTTATCTGTTCTTATTTCTCTATCTTTCAATATGTAATCTTTATAGAATAATTGTGGTGAAAAGATCATTCTATTAAGAGAGGAGTAACTAAAGTTAAACCTCCCTTTTTCAACACTCTCTATAAAGTTTTTTTCTAATTGTTTATCTTTTCTCATAATAATAAAAATTTAAAATGGTAAATCATTACTAATTCTTGTATATTCAGAATTTTGATTACTTAATACTATTTCAGATAATGTTGTTTCTTTTGCTATTACCTGTTTCTGATATTTATCAGTTAATTTAACATTAGGACGATCAATTTTAAATGCACAGTCTTTTTCAAATCCACTAGATGCTTGTAATACATTTTTAAATACAAGATCTAATATTGATTCTACAACATCTGTTGTTAATGCGTCATCTTCTGCTAACATTGTTATTAATTGTGTATATCTACTAGTATGTCCACTATTCCAACCACCAACCATATATTTTTCAAAATCTTGTCTTAATGTTTTAAAACCAACTTGATTCCAAGTTTTAATATGTTTAAGGTGTTCTAAGTAATGAAAGAATAATAAACCCAAATATGTTTTGCTTTTTTGAATATTACAATTAGCCATCATAGTCATACCCATAATTATATCATCATTATTTACACTTTTTAACATTTGAACTATTTTATCATATTCTTCAATATTAATAATAACAGAATCTTCTGAGGCAGCTTCATTTACATATGTATCCAAGACTGTTTTATTTGGATTATTACATAAATATTCATAATTTGTTATATCTTCTTCTTGAATATAGTTTAGATGATAAGTTTGAAATTCTCCTAAGGCATCTTCAAAATCTGCTAGTTGTGTACCTTCAATATGATCTGCATGATAATAAGAATTAGTTAAATCAAGAGCTATATAAGTATCTTGTAATGTTGGATCATCAAATATTTTCCATAAATCTTCACGTATTTTTTCATCAAATAAATGTTTGTATTTATCAAATATAACTTTGAATGATGATACTGATGATAGTGATACACCATAGTGACTACTTACATAAGTTGTAAAAGTTTTTTCTGATACAATTTCTAAATCAGCTTTAGATTTATCTCTAATGACTTTGATATTATACTTATCTTTTAAACAACTTAATTTATCTCTTGATAATGTAATCTTTGGATGTCTGTATACAGTAGATATAGTATTCCAATCAATATTATTATTTACAGTAATATTCATTGCTGTTACTTTATCATGGTAATTATTATAACCATCTGAAATAAATAGTGCTTTTGATATATTAAAATGGTTAAGTGTTAAAGGAAAAGTCTGTTTAACATCTTCTTCATCTATACGGTTAGTATAAAAATCTATTAGTATTATTTTCTCATGTTGTTTAATCTGTGATTTCATCTGGTAATTTTATATAGTTATTGTCTTTTGTTCTTAATAATTTTCTGTATTCAGGTTTAACCTGTACAGTAAATGTATACATTTCTCTATTTGAGATGGATATTTCCTTTCTACATATAGGTTCAAAATATTTAAACACTTTATTATTTAATACTCCCTTACGTTCAAAATGTAATATTGCATCTTCAGCATTCATATGACTTAAGTCATGTATGTTTGCTTGTTCCCACCACCATTGTACATCTTTATTTCTATTAAAATGATGTGAATGATAGTTTATAGATCCAGCTAATTCCCATAATAATTCAGGTTCTTTATTAAAATCAATAGTTGGTAGTATTGATGCTGCTACAGTACGGTCATCATCACCATTCATCATAGCTTTTAAATCTGCTACTAGTTGAGGAGTGAGAGTTTGTTTATTAGCTGAGGATCCTAATACTGTTTCAACATCTATTACATGCATATCTCCTTTATCTATTTTACAAGCAAGTTCTAATGCTAAACCTGTTATAAGATATAAATCATATGGAACTGATTCTGTCTCTTGATTATATGATGGATAATTAGCTTTTATTCTATCATCATATAATATAGGATACTTAATTGTTTTTGATAATGCATTAATTGAATTACAAAAATAATAATTATTTAATTTAGACATCATTTGAGTTGTTTTCAAACTTTCTCCATTATAAAAATGTTCATCATAATTATTATGTGTAACTATACAATCTGCTTGCTCATAATCATTAGTAACAATAATCTTATGTTCTTTAAGAGCTGTTTTAATTCTATCTGCAGATACATTACATAAAGGAAGTACAAATGCTTTCTTAACTAAAGTTAAATCATTTGTTGTCTCATCTTTTAATATATCTTTAATTTTATCATATATAATTTCTGACTCTGTTCCTAATACTGTTCCTATTTCTTTACACATAGAGTTTATCCATATACCGTAGGATCTCTCATCATCAATATTGAAATAAGAAACAGTCCCAGGATCTATGTCCTGGAATACTGTTTTCTTTGCCATATTATTTTACCGTCATTTTGATGATTTCAGGGTTCATCATCATTTTATTAAACTTTTGCTTATTTCCATTAAAGATAGTTCTTACAATTAAGTATTTTAAATCATTAGTGAAATGATTTGCTGTACATAACATAATTAATCTATCAGTAATTTTCTGATTTATTGTATTTTCATTTGAATATACAATAGAATAGTTAGATAATCTTGTTGCTAAAGTTGACGCAATGTCTGCTCTATAATCATCTCCTTTTCCAACACATGTTGTTAGTTCACCCTTTATATATGCTTCATCAGGATGAGTTAATAATTCTTTTGGATGAACTAATTTATCTAACTTGTTGTTAATGAACGTAGTAAACATAGATGCAAATTCATCACCCACACTACCTTCACCAATCATTTGGATAAGAGAAAGATTATCTCCAAAAGATTCAAAACTAGATATAGCATTAAAGAACGTTGAGATAGATCTTGCATTAGTTTCTTGTGTTACTAACTCAGGATGTAACAATAAGAAGTTGATACATCTTGAATCTATACCGGATTCTTCTGCCCACTTGGCCCAAACATCTACATCAAACTTTAAGTTAGCTGTAATATATCTAGTCTTTTGTGCTGAGTCAATACTATTAACCATGTAATCACCATTGTCAGGATTAGCAGTTAATATAATGTGCCAATCTTTAGGAAGGGTCCACGAGATATATGTCTGTCTATCTACTAATTCCATACATGCTTGAATAAATCTAACATCTGCACGGTTCCAGTCATCTAATAATAATATACCACCTTGTTTCTTATCAGCAATCCATTCAGGAGCACAATAAGACATTCTATTCTTACCAGTCATTTGGTATCCATTCTTTAAGTAATCAGATACTGCTAATTCATCAACCCATTGGCCAATTTTCTTTGTTACTGTTGTTATTTTTGCCAAGTCTTCTCCTCTTTGTGTACTTCTATATTCTAAATCATCTGCATCAGGAGTTACATTAATTGTTTTCTCTTTATACATTTGAAATTGTCTTACAGGAAATCCTACTAGATCACCCAACTCTTCTATCTGTGCTAAGTTTAACTTAACAAAATCCAACTCATGTTTTTTTGCCATTTGCATTACTGCAGATGTTTTACCAATACCGGATTCACCTACTACTTCTATTGCAACAGGTAATTTATTTTCTTTTTGTAAGAATCTATTATTCTCAATGATGTGTCCCACAAAAGAGTCTAGCTCTTCAATGTTTAAGTTTACTTCTTGTGCCATAATTTTTTTTTATTTATTTAATTAAGTTGAATTTTCTGTCCCGGTAAGTCTTCATTGATCTCACAGTAATTATTACTACTATGAACCCATAATGCATTCTTTGGGCAATCTTCTGGAGTATGTGCTTCTCCATCTGTTAAATATATTAGAGCTGTGTATACTCCTTTCTTTTCATTATAATGATCTATAACTGGTTGAAAGTCAGTACCACCTCTACCTTTTATATCCCAATCTTTCTTAGGATTAAATACTTCTATACTACCTATCTGTGTATCACATTGTGCTACAGTGATTTGATGACCTGTCTTATGCATATGACATATCTCATTCATAAATTCTTTAAGTTCATCAGTTGATACTGAGCCAGATGTATCTACACCAACAAGGATGTGATTCTTAAATTTAATCTTGAGTCCCGGATTAAGAGTATACCTTTTGTTATATTTACGCCTAAGCTTCTTAGTATAAGAGATAGATGAATTACCAACAAATCTTCTTAGATATTGTTTCCAAGGAAATGAAGGTGGTTCAACATTCTTTAGTCTATCAATAATCTCATATAATTCACCAGGTATATTACCACAACTCTTTTCAGTTTGTTCTGCAGTTTCTTTAAGTTGATGTTCAATTTGTTTTTGTACTAATTTCTTATCAGCTTCAGATAACTCATCAAATTCTTTCCATGTAGGGTGATCATATTTACTATTACCATCCATCTGAGATAATATATTTCCTACTATTGGACAAGGATTGGGTCCTGTTTGATTACATTGAAGTAAATCATAATAAACTTTTGTTCCTGCTTTCTTTGGTAAATTTAAATCAGGAAAAGTTTCAGGATACAATGCTCCTTCAGGTAAAAAATCCTTATTTATATATTGATTGATCTCTACATCTGCTGCTATATTAAATAGTTTATGATCAGGATACATGTCCCTCATTACTAAATGTCCAAATGAAATATGTAACAATTCATGTTTTAATATCCCAATTCTTTGATTATCAGTTAGTTGCATATAAAAATCAGGATTAACACTTAACTGTACTCCTATACCATTTTTACTTACACCTGCTGTGGGTAAATCTTTTCTTATCTTTTTATTTAATCCAATTAAAAAGAAGCCATAAAAAGCTTCTTTCAACATTAGAGTTTTTCCTGCTCTGGATAATGCTTCTTGTACCATAATTTTTATTTTTTTAGTTTAATTTTTATGGGATCTATATACTCCTTTATATCCCGTATGAATGGTTTATTCAATATAATGTGTTCAAATTCTTCTGTTAATAGTTCTCTCTCAAGATCTGTAATGTTATCCCAATCAATTCTTTCTAGTATTTCATCCCATGGTAGGGGTTTTTCTGGAAGTAATTTAATTTCTGCATTAACTCTATTCTCAAAATATAAACGTTTAACAAGTAATAAAGTTAATAATTTAGAAGGTTTCATATTTTGCCATGATTCTACAGCTATTTCTAAATCTTCAGGATTGCTTGATTCAATCATTAACTTTACATTCTCATATATTTCTCTGGTGATTTTAATCTTTTTTTCTTTTATTTTTTTTTTCATTTATTTCTATTGTTACTCCAGGTTTTTTTTTATTGTATTCATATGGTTTGAATGATGGTATTATAAATTCACAATTGTCATCTTCAATCCATTCATGTTTTACCATATCATCTTGTACAGTTTGTAAAGGATTAACATAGTCAAATTTGTGCCGTGTACCTCTAAAAAATTTAAAAGTTACTGATACAGGTAATTCATACTTATTAAACTCTTTAGCAAAGGAAGCGGATTGCTTTTTGTATACTTTAGCAGTTTCTTTTCTATATTTCATAACAGTTTTACTTGCTATAAAGAATTTTCCAGTCCACCGTCTACTATTTTTAGAACTTGGTACGTTACCAGGGATCCACCATTTCATATTGAATTTTTTATTAATTTAAATAACTTAGGTTCTACTGCAGTGAATCCATATTTAGCAACAGCATCTGATAAATCCTTCTCTGATTTAAGATAAATAGGTTCTATATTGTGTACTTTCTTATACTTAACCATTGCATCATGTCCGGCTTGATCATTATCTAGTAATGTTAGGACCTTTTTGTATTTACTCTTCAGATTTTCAATTATATATGGTTTTATCATAGTATTCTCTGAGTCAGGAGCAATAACTTCTAAACCAAAGTTAAATGATTTAAGACACATTGCATCCTTAAGTGATGAACATATTACAAGGTAATCTTTATCATACTTTAACTGATCAAATCCTTGTAGATGTGTAGCAATTTTTATAAACTTATGTTTCTTCTGCATAGGTTGATATATCTTATAACATTTTGTACGTGTTTTATCATAAAAACCATACATCATTTTATTTTCTATGACTAATTTATTTACACCTTCATCTGTACTCTTAACCATAGTATAATATTCAAGAGGGAGTACATTATATTCTTTTAATAAAGAACTTCCTATATTATATTGTAACCAATATTCTTGATCTTGTTTATTAAAATCAACTTTAAGCTCAATATGATCTATTTTATATTTAGCTACAGGTTTATATTCTTCTGTATAATCATCCCAAAAGTTACCATTTAATACATGTGTATTATAATCTTCTGTAATTCTAAATAAAGCTTGTGAATAAGTGAGTTTAAATAATTCTTGAACTATATCAACTTTACTACCTTGTTTACCTGTGGAGAAATCTTTATACTTATACTCCATTGAAGAAGGATCAAGATAGATAAACATACTTGGTGTTCTTTCTGAGGGATTAAATACAGATGTAATTTGTACATCTTGTCCTGTTAATTTTTCTGGAAGAGTTAAGTAATGTTCAAATACCCAACTACTTCTTATTTCATTTTGATGACTTATAAAGTTTTTTGTACTAATCATAATTTAATTTAGTTATAGGGAGGCCTAATTCCTGGCTACGCAAGTGCATTAGAAAAGTTTAATATTGTTATTACCACGTCTGGGTTTATGCCAATTAACCAATAACCTTTATAACTATAATTAAATAAGGGAGGACCCGTTGAACTGAGGACATTGTTACAATGGGTATGCGCACAGATTACTGCTTTTCAACCTTGAGATTTCCAGACCTGCTTAGTATCAGGGCCCTCCTTTATTTATTAAATATTATAATTCAAAATCTGATGAACCTGCATTAACAACAGGTTTTTCTGAAGTTACTTGACCATTAGTTTCATTTTTTTTAACTAATACTTTTACATGTAATGCAGGATCAAAGTTTATTAGTCTAGAATTTTCAGTATCTAATGCTTCCATAGGTATACCATTTCTAGATAACTTAGGAAGATATAAATCATTATTGATATATCCTTCTTTGTTTTCCCATTCACGGCTAGCTAAACAAGCATTAAAGAAATTACTATTAGAGAATAATGTGTTACATTCAGTTATAAATACTTCAATTGTATCCGCTTCAATAGAATCTAACTCATCTCTTTTTCCTAATACTTCTCCTAGGAAGATCATACCTTTTAAGATTTCTTGATCTCTACTAATTTCTCTACCACTAGGTAAAGTTGTATCTTTATATGGAAATGGTCCCATTCTAACTCTACCAATTTGACCTTCATATCTACCTTTAGATTCATTATCTTTATTTCTAAAGAATCCTTCAAATTCTCCTTCTACTGGTTGAGTTTCTACATGTAAGTTTACATTCCATGCTTCTGAATCATAAGGTGTTTGATCTAAAGTAATAGAATTAATTCTAACTTCAGTGTTTCCTGGGCCCATTAAGGGTCTTGCTTTGCCGCTTCCAACGGTCATGTCTTTAGTGTTTAACATAATTTTTTTTTTATTATTAATTAATTGATTATTGTTCATATTCTGTTATACAGCGTTTAACTAACTGTAAATCATTATCTATAAAGGGAAGTGAAAACATTTTCATTGGTGTTTTACATGTATTTTCCCCATTGTTAACAGTATCAAATCCATACTCTAAATTGTTTGGATATTCATCTTCTGTTTTTCTTACTCTACCAAATAGCACTATAGAAAATAGTCCTTCCAAAGTTAAAGTATTATCTATCATTTTACCAATAGTTTTAGCTTTAACTTTTCTATGTCCATTTACATCTGTTGTTTCTTCTGAGTGAGTCAAGAAAAATATAGTTAAGTCTTCTCTCATATCTTTAGGCATCTTAGCAACCTGTGCTAGATTAGCTGCAATTTGAGTAAACTTATCATATCCTTTTTCATTTGCTCTATCAAAGTATTCAAAACTGGACATATATTGCCAATCATCTACAACTAAATTAGTTATATGTGGCATTTTATCATTCACATGTTGCATTGCTTTTATGATACCAGGTGCTGTAGAAGCTGATGTCATATTACCTTTTGAATTTTCTTTAGAAATCATAGTGTAATCTTTTTTCCAACCTTGAAAAGGTAACGGTTTGTTTGCAATGTTAATTATAAATGTTTCTTTAGGATCTAATGTCCTAATTGCTGTGGACTTTCCTGTCCCTGAGTCAGCTATGACTAATACGCTTTGTGCCATGTTATTCTTGTTTTAATTTTAATAATTTTTCTATATAATTTTGAACTGATATTGTTGCCCACATCTCTGCAAACCTTATTAGTTGTTCTTCAGTATATTCTTGTTTCCCTCCAGGATCAAAAACTGTGTCCCATTCATTTAACTCATCTGAATGTAAAAATTGTTTTGCTGTAATAGGGGTATCTAATCCCTCTTGTGTAATGTTTGCCATTCTATTTTAATTTTTGATTAATACTTAGTAATGCTTTTTCTATTCCTTTTAATACATCAATTATATCCCTTTCAGTTTCTGGATTAGGTATCTTATAGAATTCCTTTTCTTCTCCTGATAATTCAGGTAAAGGATTTCTATCAGTAACATCATTAATTACTTTTAATTCTCCTACAGGGACCATATGTCTCTTAAATCCTGAGTTACTTGTAATCAATTCATACTCTTCTTTCCAATGAGGATTATATTTTAATAGATATAATGTTCTTTTAGGATCTTCTGATTCATAATCAATACTTACAAACTCTGTATATATATCTGTGTTATTTTCTAATTCACTAGGAAAGAATGTAACATGTAGTTCATCTTTGCCAGGTGGCCTGTATGCCATTTTAGGTATATATGCTGGTTCAGGTATATTACCATGAAAATAATCTACATGTTCTTGTAATAATTCTTCTACCTTTGTTTTACGTTCTTCTGGAGTCATTCTTTTTTTATCATTATTTTTTGTTGTTATTGTCATCTTCTTTGTTGTTGTGGAGGTGTGTCCATCTCCTGAATTTCCATTCTCTCAAATGCAGCTTTAAAGAAAGACATACGGGCATCCCCATTTCTTGCTTTAAGAAAGTGTAATACTAAAGTTTTTTCATCTTCTATTATATATCTATCAGGTCCATATAATCTAATCTTTTGTTTAGCAGGCCGGTTAAGACCAATCAAAGTATCAGCATGTTGTAACATTGCATCTGAACCAAATATATCTGATTCAAGTACGTAATTACCATACTTACCATCTACTGCTCTCTCAGTAGTATCTATATTTCTATTAAGTTGTGATAAACATAAAAACATACAAGGATATTCACGTTTTGCTTGTGTAAAAAATTCACCTAATTCAAATAATACATCTAATCTATTATTTTGATATGGTGCTTTCTTTACTAACAAAGTATGATCTAAAGTAACTATGGTTTTAGTTCTTTGATGTTCATGCATATACATATCTAATTGTTCTTTCATTTGATTAACAGTCATTGGTGTAGATATAATATCAATAGGATATTTTACTCTATCTTTTGCATGTGAATGACATTTATTAAATACATTATCAGGTAATATAGTTCCTGCACTACATAATTCTTTATAAGTTTTACCTGTAACAGAACTAAATTCTCTTATTGCTGAGGTTCTTCCTACCATTTCAAATTGAAATTCAAGAACTCTAAAATTTTCTTCAGGATTTAATACAAATGATTCTCTAATTATTTGATCTTTAATTAAAGTTTTACCTGTACCCGGTCTACCTCCTATAACTGTAAGTGTATTCCATTCTAATCCATCTGTTATAGCATCATTAAACTTAGGCCATGGTGTTTGTATAGATTTCTCCTTACCGGATTGTCTATCAAGCATATATTTGAGTGCTTCATTAAAAGATTTATATTGTCCATCCCATGCTGGTTCTGAATTACTCATACTACTTTTTCTTTAAAATGTTGTGTCTCATCATCTGTTCCTTCTTTAATCATATCACAATAATCTGCTAATTCAGATTGCTTTACTTTAGATTGGTCAGCTTTTGATATAAAATATTGACTTGTTTTCATATACATATAATCTTGATCTTCATATTCATTTAAATATCTTTTTGTTGCTGCTATAACTTCATCCCATGTATAATCATAGTTATCAAAAAACCATCTAAAGTTATTAGTTAAAGTTTTAACATTAACTCTAGCTGGTTTACCACTAGGTAGTTTCTTTGCAGGCCAGAGTTCTCTATACTTTTCTACTTTATCAACATATTTTTTACCCATTAATACTACATTACTAATCTTTTTTGACTTAGTAAAATAAGCATCATATTTATTTTTTAATTCTCTACCAGATATTGTTAATTCACAACCTGTATCAACATCTTCATTCATTACTATATATCCTTGTTTCTTTAAACCCTTTATTTCTAAATGAGGATTTATGTGTGGAATAGACAGTGAGTCATCTATTGCATATAATAACAATAGTTGATTTGGTGTTATTTTATCTTCTAAAATCTTTTGTAATAGTTCCCACATATTATATTATTTTTTTCATATTCTGAACATTTTTAGGGTTAGCAAATATAGTCATTAATGTTGTAATTATCAACTATTTATTGTATCTTTGTTATATAAAATCATTAATTATGGCAGATAAAAACACAGTTACAGAAAAACCAGATGAGATATCTATAGAAGAAAAAGATTCTATGTTAACTATATTTAATAATTTACCAGAAGATACTTTTGTCACAATACCTCCTGATAATATAGTATATATAGGTGTATCAGGATTATTTATTGAACAATTAACATCTGTACAAAATTTTATAACTTCATTAATACCTGAAGCAGATTTTGAAAAATTATATATAGATATGGGAAATGACTTTAAAAATAAAGATGATGAATCATGGACTCCTCCTGAAAGATTTCATATGATAATGAAAGAATTATTATATGAAATAGCATTTCAAGGTAGTAAACAAAAACAAGATAGAATATATGATAGAAATAAAGTAGGTGAATATATGGCTAAACTTGATAAAGGAGAAGAAGTTAAAGATAAAGGTATTGATCCGTTAACATTAGATGAACTTATAAAAAGAAAAACATCTAACGAAGATTAGATCCACTCCAGTCTCCTATTTTCAATATAGTTTGTATAACATCATTTAATTCATCTGTGTCACAATCTGCAAATGACTTATCAATCATTGCTTCTTCTTTAATTTGTTCTTTAAGAGTAGCAGTTTCCTCACCTATATCACTAGCCAGTTGCCTTAACATAGCATGAATCTTAGCTAACTGGGCATTACTACCCTTCATACCTACAGTATTAGCAAAGACTTCTATCTTGGTACCTTCAGGAAGATCCTTAATGAGTTCATCAAGGAGTGCTTCCTTAGCTTGTATTGTGTGTTCTAATTTACCATCACGTTTAATAAGAGTGGTATTAAATATTTTTTTCATAATATTATACTGAGATTAGATGAAATGATGATGATGATAGTGATCACTTCTTTATTCTTTTATCTATATGCTTTTCTACTTGACTAGATATATACATACCAATTACTACTCCTAATACACCTACTATAATTAATAGTGGTATCATTACTATTATTTTTGATATCATTTCTTATATTTTTCTTTACTCCATTTATTCATTTTGTTTACTAAAGTTTTTCTTTCTCTGTCTCTATACTTATTGTAACCTGTGTTATAACCTTTAAGCCATCCTGTAAGATAACCTAAACCTAAACAAAATATAATTGCTGATATTCCTATTATGTAATTTAATATAATCATTTTCTTTTCTTATGTATTAGTGTTGCTAATTCTTCATCATATGTTTTTCCATTACCTCTAACTGAATATTCCCAATTGCTATCTGAATTTGTATTTAATATATGTGCCATATTCAAAGCTTTATCTAATTCTTTTATTTCTAATATAGAAGACAATCCATCTAGTAATAATACATTTATAGTTTTACCAGTTTCTTTATCTTTCATTGTTTTCATTATATTATAAGTCATCTCTTAGTTTTTAATTTAGCTTTTAAAGTATTTCTTCTTGATGATAAGGTTGAAATCTTTTCTTCATTATTCTTAAATCTTTTTAACCTTTTATCTATTTGATTGATCTCATTTAAGATCTCTAATTTTCTATTTGTTTTTTCTTTTCTTTTACTCATCTTCTGGTGGATTATTATAAAATTCATTTACATTTTTTATTACTTGTTCTTGTAACCAATCATAGTCACATTCTACATCTAGTACACCTAGGACATCTACCTTTGCATAGCCTCCAGTTTTATGCATACTTAAGTTCATCCATGCATGCTTTATATCTACTGATGTACCTGTACCTGGATCATCACGTGTTTCTTTTTCACCAAGTTCATATGTATATTCAAATTCTATATCACATCCGTCTATTTCTACGTCATATGTATCTCTTAATTCTTTACTCATTATCTTCAAATTTTTCTATTATCCAAAATATAAATCTAAATACCAAATATATACTTACTATTATTACTATTCCTATTGCCATATCATTTAAATTTTACTGTATTAGCATCTACTAATACAAATTCTTGACCACAACCTATATCACATCTTATATCATTTACTGTAGTAAACATTAACTTTTCTTTCATACAATTAGGACATAATATATCTATACTAGTTGGTTCAGGTTCATGACCATAATAACTCTCTGCTAACTTATCATGATATCCATTTTCCATTTCTTCATTCATTTGTTTGATAAATAGTTCTTTCATTTTTCCCATGATTAATTATTTAAAGGGTTATAATATTTAATTTTATTTTGATCAAATCCAGATAGTGCTGACTTAACCCATTTCTCATCTTGTGTATTCATATAACATAAGATATGACATGTTGCTGTTTGATCAGGACTAAGTCTTAGTAATCTTCCTATACGTTGAGAAGATTTTCTTTCATTACCATATGAATGCATAATGATACCTTGTTTAAGACCTGGTATACTAACACCTTCACTCAATTGTAATACACATGAAAGTTTATCTATTCTACCATCAGCAAACATTTCTAAGTTATCTTTTGAATCTTTATTCTTTGAATGATAACTATGTTTACATATTCTATCTGCTTGTTTCTGTGTATTAGCAAAGACAATACATTTCTGACCCATATTCTTTAAGAGAGATTTAGTATAGTCTTCTTTAGTTATATAGTCCATCATAGATTTCATTCTCATTATAGATGAAAACTTTTTTTGTGCTGGTGTTTGTGCATCACCTAATCTCATTGTTGAGTATTGATAATCATTATACTCTGATGTATACCATACACCACCTGTTTCTTTATTCTTTTTGGGTAATGTATATACTTTAGATAAGTGTAACTCATGTATAACAATTTGATATTGATTAAGTATCTTAGTATCAGATGCTTCATCAACACTAAATTCATACTTAATAGGACAGTACTTTTGTACCATTCTATATTTCTCACTTCCTTTTCTTATAGGTGGTGTACCAGTAAGTCCTAATATCTTTCCTGTAAATGAAGATAGAAAAGGTTCATGATTATCTAGAAGACTATGACATTCATCTAAGTATACCACATCATAATCATTTGGATTATGTTTATTAATAGATAAATATGTAGTAAATACTAGATGATTTTCTAATGGTTCTAAATCCATTTTCTGTAATTCTTTTATCCATGAATCTTTTACAGATAACTTTGGTATAACTACTAAAGCTTTTACAAAAGGATTATAGTTAGCTTGTAGGTGTTGGATCCCTATCCTAGTTTTTCCAACACCCATGCTAATACCCAAACCACACCTATTATTATTTGTAGCAATATCTAATGCTTCTTGTTGTACGTCATTCCTTCCCATCTAACTTCTTTTTTAATTCATCAAATTTATCATGCTGAAAAGTTTCTTGATAATATCCTAAAGTCATCTTATCTAATTCATCTTTAAGATATTGAGCTGTACCATATGCATGTATAAGTAATTGTAACATTTGTTCTTTACTACATGCTAATATACTTATAGGAAAAGGATTATAAAATTTAGGATCACTACAATATGGTGCCCACTCTCTCATTTCTCCTATTGATTTACCTACTTTATCTACAACTTCCATAGATTTTTTAAATCTTTCAGTATTTTCTATAGCTCTAGTCTCTTCTAGCTCTTCAGCTTCTATCTTTATATCTTCTTCCTTACGGAGTTTTAATTTTTTTAGTATACTTTTTGGTATATGCATTATAATTCTTCTTTATTAATATTATGTTTCTTCATTATTTTTTCCATCTGTTTCTTTAATACAGATACTTTTACTATTGGTTTATTAAACATTGAATTTGAAAACTTAGTACATGTTTTATTTATTTCTTTACTTAATGTTTTCTTTATGTTTTTGCAAATCTCTATTGCTTTTTCTCTAGCCATTTTAATTTCTTTTTATTGATAAACCTAATTCTATTGCTTCTGTTGGATGTGTCTCAATCCAATCATGACATGTCCTACATACTGATAACCAAGTAGTTGGATCATTATGATACTTATCTCTACCTTTTTTATGATGTATATCAGTAGAATTTTTTGTACATTTTGGTAATGATGCACAACACAAAGGGTATTGTTCTAAATAGTTTACTCTTAATTTAGAATAAACTGTGTCAAGAGCAGTCATCTTAGAAGACTTATGTCTCATTGGTTTTTGAGATGGTTTGAGCGGTGTACGTTTGATAGGTTTAGTTGGGACCTTAGTTAGCCAACATGCCTTACAATATTTATACCTACCTTCAGACTTCCAGATGAACTGCTCTTTTCCACAGCCAACACACAGTTTGCGTTTAGCTTTCATTGTAACTCAAAATAATTTTTAGGTAACAATCCTTCTGTATAGAATTTTACTATAAGGTCCTCTGGTTTTACACCTAATGTTCTAAATGACATTTTATTTATGAAACGTTGGTCAACTTCTTCAACAGGTACACTCATTATTTGTTTAGCTAATTTACTTGATGTAAAGATACTAAGAATTTCATTAGATCTCTTGTTACAAATCTTTTGTTTTAAAGCATTTATAACATTTTGTGCACGTTTCCATACCTTCTTAATTCTTCTCTTCTTATCCCAATGCATCTTCTCTAATTCTTCTGATGTAAATGCATTTAAACCATGCAATACTCTCTTATATAAGTGTAACTGTTGTGTATTTAATTCCGTATATATTATTTTTTGAACTAACTTACCACTTACTATTTGATATTCTGATAATAATCCTAGATATTCATATCTATTTCTTTCTCTTTGTGTATTTAATTTTTCTAATTGTTCTTCTGTAAACATTTTCTTTTAAGTGTTTTAAGGTGAGTGAATAATTTGTGTGATTGTATATATAATATAAGAGGGAACAATTTTGCAACTGTCCCCTCTATATTAATAGGATATATATAATTGGATACTTATTATTCTCCTCTATATATACCCAGAGCTCTTAACTCCCTATTGTATTACAGATCAAATTTTACTTCTTCTTCAACTTCTTCTTCTATTACATTGTCTTCTACTTCAACTCCTTGATCTTCAAGTACTATTTCATCTTCTTCTTCTATTGTTTCTTTTAATTCTTCATGTGAAATCATACTCTTTTCTTCTTCTACTTCAGATATTGCATCTTCTAGATCCACTTGTTTAGGATCTACTGTAGGATATTTAGCTAGTATATCATCTGCTGTACTATTATTTGCTTTTCTTATGTCATCTCCATTTGTATGAGCTATTAACTCATCTTCTTTAAGACCTGTAGCATCATAGAAACATTTTCTATATATAGGTTGACCATCAACACAACATACTACTCCTGTTTTACCTGCATACTTATAATCTTGATCAGAATCTTCTTCATTGAAAGGAGTTAATTGTTCTGTAACTATAATTTGTCCTGGTAAATATTTCATTTTAGATATACCTAAATCTTTTATTGCTTCAACTTTACCGTGTAATAATGTATGTAATATTCTTGTGTTGATCCATCCATTACTTCCTATTATAGTTTTGTCTTGACGTAATAATACGTGAGCATATTCTGCATTGTTCTTACTGATTCTGATTTTATTATTTAATTCATCAGATACAATTGTTACTTGGTTTTCTTTTTTTGCCATGTTTATTATTTAATTGGTTTATAAAATTGTTACTTATCATCATTGTTATGAAAATATTTATCATTTCTTTTAATTTGTTCAGGCATATCTATAAGATTATGTTCATCATGAATCTTATTATACTGTTTTCTTTTTCCTGTGTATGATCCAAAGAAAGGATTATTAATTTCCATTGTGTGAGTTGAACCTAAACAATCTAATTCTCTAAGTTCATCATCTGTCATGTCAAGGTATTGTTCTACAGATATTTCTATAGTTCTACCACTAGGTAATTGATATAGCATTGTGTGTTATTTTTTTGTTAATAAAAACAAAAGTAATAAAACAATTACCTATTATGTTGTATACTAATTACTTATATAAAAATATATAGGAGATATATAGCTAACGTATAATATTTAAATCTTTAAATATTGTATTTGCATACTTAATTAGCTTAGAATCATCTATAATTTTTATTTCTTTAGCATCTATTGTTGCATCTATACATAT
>Ga0310342_100000606_pt1 | contig 20688 bp, 22 predicted proteins | sample S15DNA20500_MG_FD_206155 | JGI IMG/M metagenome (GOLD analysis project Ga0310342, IMG submission 206155) | Marine microbial communities from station ALOHA, North Pacific Subtropical Gyre - S1503-DNA-20-500_MG | ecosystem: Environmental > Aquatic > Marine > Oceanic | place: Pacific Ocean: North...
GATTCCGCCGCGAGATCGAAGCCTCCAAACAACTGCGCGAGCATCCCAACATCATCACCGTCTACAGCACAGGGCAGGATTCGAAAACTCACTACATCGCCATGGAGAAGATCACGGGCAGCCGGACCCTTGAAGCGGTCATGGAAACGGATACGCTCTCGATCGACACCATTGTCGAATTCGGGATCAAACTTGCACGCGCCCTGGCATTCGCTCACGATCGAAACATTCTCCACCGGGATGTAAAGCCGACGAACATCATGCTCAATAGTTTCGGCGATCCAGTGTTGTGCGATTTCGGCATGGCGGCTCTGTTGGAGTGGCCGCGGTTTACCGTTCCCGGCGCGTTGACTGGAACTCCCATGTACATGTCGCCCGAACAATCCCGGGGCGAAACTCTTACGGTCTCGAGCGATCTGTATTCTCTTGCCGTGGTCATCTACCAGGCCCTCACCGGGGCGATGCCCTACAACTCGCAGCGCTTGTTGAATATTCCCGATACCCTTCGCGCCGTTCAGCACGAACCCGCGCGACGCCCCCGCCAATTCAGGGGCGAAATCAGCCCGGACCTGGAAGCCGTGCTGCTGCAGGCCCTGGACAAGCGGCCTGACCGGCGATACCAGGACGGCAACTCCTTCGCGGACGACCTGGAAAAAGCGCGACTCGGGAAACGTGTTGAGGCGCGTCACTATTCGACGCTGCTCATGATCGAGCACACGGTTCACCGGTACCGCAAGCTCCTTGTGATCGTCTGCGCTGTGGCTATGGTCATCCTGGGCACGATGGCCTACCTGCTATCCGTACTACGACAGGAACAGTACCGCGGTTTAATGGGTGAGGCCCGGCTTGAAAACTCTCAGGAGGTACTGCAGCGGCTTCGTGGACCGCAAAAGTCACCGCCCGTCGCTCCTCCGGCCCGGCAGTCCCTGCTGAGGGCACGGGAAGCAATGGCTGAGGAAAACTGGCAGGCGGCACAGGCCCATCTTGAAAATTCGTTACGAATAAGTGGCGAGACGTATGACGTTCGAACCGGAAATCTCGCTCGCCTGGAGTCCGCCCGGTGCGCCTACATGCTGCAGCGTCACGAGGACGCGGAAAAGCTTTATTTCGAAGTGATCCAAAATGAAAACGCATCGGTGTCCACGCGCGGCGCCGCACGACTGGAACTGGCGGGGATGATCGTTCGTGGTCTCTCCTGCGCATCGATGGAGAAGGTGAGGACCAGCGGCCTCCCCGCCGGACCGAATCCCTACCTGGACGCGACGAACTGCGTTGCCGGTGAATTACACCATACGGATCTGGCGTCGCGGATCTACCGGCTTCCGGCACGGGTCCGGGGCGCAAACTATTTTGCCGCGGCGGTTGCCGCCCTGTGGGAACAGGATCGCGTGTCAGCGCTGGTATATCTTCACCATGCGATTTCCACTGCCCGCCCGGTTGGGGCCTGGCCGGCTCAACTCGCCCAGTCATTGATGCACTCTCTACTCACGCAACCGGGGGAAAACACCTCAGATTCATAGAAAGTGTGATCATGTGGGGTAAGATAAACAGGAAACAGTGGCGCGCCGTGGGAGCCAGGCGCATTGCAGGTCGTTTCGTCATGACGTTGATTGTGGTGGCTCTTGCGGTAGCCGGCCTGACGGGGTGGATTCGGGACATGGCGCACACGCGATCCTGCAAAGCCAACCTTTCGAAAATTTATACCGCACTGGAGCAGTACGAGGCGGATGTTGGTCGGTTGCCCGCAATCGATTACTTCCCCGAGGACGTGCTTGCCGACGCCGAAAGTCTTTGCCGCGTGCTGCAGCCTTACGGCATATCCCCAACCAACTGCATATGCCAGGCAACGGCTCTTCCGCTTCGCGTCACCGGCATCACCTATCTCTGGAATTCCACGGTCAGCCGGACGCCCTTTTACGACTTGGCCCCCACCGACTGGCTCATTACGGAAGTCAATGCCATGAATGATGCCGTCCCCGCACCGCACGACGGAGCTTATCATGTATTGTATGCGAACGGAGAGATTAGGGAACAGCCGCTCCCACCGGACCACCTGAGGTGAGGAGCCGGCCCTGCCGGATTACTTGACGGTGTTTTTCGTGCACTTGACCAGAACTTTCCACAGTTCTTTTTCCGTTTTCGCGTTGAGGAGCAGTTCCCGGTTCTCCGCTTTTCGGAACGCCTGCGTCAGGCCGGCAAGCAACTTCAAATAGAAGACACTTGCCGCGGTTGGGATCACCATGAAAAAGAAGACCCGGGTAAGTTTTCTACTGGCAGGGTCAAATTTGATCCCCTTTCGATGAATCCCGAGAGTCAGGGTAAGACCGCCGCCTTCCACGCCTCGTACGTGGGGAAACGCCAACGCATGATCGACCGCGGTACTCGTCATCGACTCGCGGTCCAATGCCTTTTCCAACACATTCTTGGTGTCCTCTATGAAGCCCTCGGACTCGAGCTTGTCGGTCAGTTGACTCAGCACTTCTTCGGGGGTCGTGCCAGTCAGCGTGGGGACCATCAATTCAGGCCCCGAGAATCTCATGACGCCGACTTTAGGCGGAGCGCCGCGCCGAGGGCGTTTTCCCTGCGAACGAATGTCGATTTGTGGAAGGTAGACGATGCGGGCACAACTCGGGCAGGGAAATAGAGTATCCTCCTGCCGGACGGCTTGAATAAAGCTCTTGGGGAGCACCATTCCGCAAGCGGTGCAGGCCTGGTTGGAAATTGGCACGATGGCCAGAAGCCCCTTGGTCGTGAGCTTTCGAAATTGTACTGCAACGATGTCCGGGAGGTCACCCATAAGGCTGCCGATGGCCTCATCTAGCTGGGTGAACCGGGTCCCGCCGCCGCCCGCCTCGTGCTGGGCACGAGCCACTGAAAGCTCCTGCAACTGGATAAGGGTGTTAATGACTCGATGCGATGAATTCGAGGCCGAACTTTTCGATGACGTGAGCTTTTTCCTGGTACCCAATTAGATCCTCTCGTTATACCGAGTTATACGCTGATTAGGCGCCGGAACCCTAGTTAGCGCATTCGACAGGTAGGTGCAAGGCCGAAAAAACAAATTAATCACAGCCGGAGATAGATATATTGCCTGAGGTGTTGACCTTCCACGGTGCAATCACTATACGAACTGGCTCAAATTGAGCACCAGGAGCAGGGTACCTCAACATGACCTTAACTAGAGCCCTTACCGATAGCCCCGTGTCGCTGGACCTGAAGAGCGACACCAAGGAGGCAATCATCACGGAACTGATTGATCTGCTGGACCAAGCCGGCAAGCTCCCTGACAGGGGTGCGGCTCTGGCAGCCGTGCTGGAACGGGAAAAGAAGATGTCCACCGGTATGCAGCACGGTATTGCGATCCCCCACGGAAAGACAGAGACCGTCGACAACGTGGTCGCCGCGGTGGGTGTGAAAACGCCGGGAATTGACTTCGATTCGATCGACAAGATACCCGCCACGATCTTTATTTTGACAGTCTCCCCCAAGGACCGTTCCGGACCCCATATTCGATTCCTCGCGGAAATCAGCCGCCTTCTCGACAACAACGGGGTTCGCGACCGGATCGTGAACGCGAGCACGGAAGATGAAATTATTGGGATTTTGACCGAGTAAGGGCTGCGGACAGAATGGCGCTTGGATCATGGCGGATTGGCGCAGATAACATGACGTAATGACGAAAGACCCAAGTCCGAATGAAATCCGAATGCCTAATTATGAAAGCCAGGTGAAAGCCCTGAAATGGGTCGAATCGGCTTCAGGCTTCGTCATTCTGACTTCTTTCGTCATGGGGTATTTCCTCATTCGTAATTATCCACAAGACATAGACAGTTCACTTTTAAGAAGAGCGCCATTCGTCCCGGGGTTCGAATTTCATCCTGTTCAACGTATTGTTGACATCCACTCCCCTTTCCGTAAAATCCACCGTTCTTTTATCGTCACATGACGGCGACGGCGGGATAGCTCAGTTGGTAGAGCAGAGGACTGAAAATCCTTGTGTCCCCAGTTCAAATCTGGGTCTCGCCACCACATTTAACCCCTTCATAGTCAACATCTTAGCAGCGTCCTATCCCTGTACTAAGGTGCGACCCAGAAGTGGCAAAATAGGGCATAAAAGGCCTGATAAAGCATGGAATAGTTGCACATCGGTTGCACACAGAATCACCCATCAAGACGTTGCGATTTGAGAACAGCACTGCTGGTCCTCTGCTCACGGCACCATTTACATCCACTGTGGTGCCGGTGGTCCGATGGAAGGGATAGGCATGGTGCGACGATGACACGGAAGGCGGACAAGCGAGCACAGCATTTGATGATCGGCTCCGTCCCGGTGGTCGTAATGTGGTTGGTCTGCAGACAAACGGCAGCAGGGAAATAGGGAACTTCTTCTCCTGTTTGCCCCATGCCTTGCGCCCACGGAGGTCGAGGGTCAGGCTCTGGCCTTCGGCCATTCCCAGGTGAACCTGGAGCGTGCCATCGGCCTCTGGGCCATTCTGCAGGTTCAACACCCGTCCCGTGTCAAACCGAAGATACAGCGTGCTGTCTCGGCTCATCGCCGAGACGCGGGTGATGTCGAATGCGCCGGTTGCGTCTCCCTGCGGATCGGTGGCGATGAGGGCGGAGGTTGGCCAGTCGTTGAATTGGCCGTCGATTCGGGGTGTTGTGGTGGTTGTTGGCGGTTGAGTGACGCACGAGGCCGCAAGCGCAAGGAGGACGAACCACGAGATTATTCGGCTGAGCTTCATGATGTGGTCAGAATCAGGTTGCCGCTTCCACGAGACTGGGAGCATAGCGGTCCGTATGGGACGAGCCTACTGGGAAATGATTGCCGATGAGATCAGCCGCGACGGCTGGTGCTGGGGGATGTGCGAGGCGGTGGTGAACGGGGAACAGATGTTCGTCGTGGATGCGCTCCGGGGCGATCTTGTGCCGCGGTACGTTGTAAAAGCGGATTCGTTGCTCGGGGCGATTTTCAGTGCTTTGAAGGGTGTTCAATCTTAGTATGCGCATTCAACCCGCCAGAATCCTGTGGACATGCCTGGTGAGGTGGTGACGGTAACCGATACCGGATTGTCTCCTGAGGGTTGGATTAGTGGAGCCAATACTGGCGGCCCCATATTCACCCAGGTCACCAGGTTGCTTGACACCTGAGGTTGATACTGAATACCCAGTTTGCCCAGGAAAGAAAGGCTAAACTGGTCATTGGCGAGCCAACTGATGTTCAAAGTCGGAGTTTCGTTGGCGATCTTTGAAAACATGACCGCGCGCGCGCCTGTCGCCACATAGAAGGGATTGGAAGTGCCGGTTGCAAACCCCGATGCGTAACTGAGCTGCTGCTTGGCCTCTGCGCGGCGCGCAAACCAATCGTAGAACGAAACCGCATGAACATCTAGCAATTGCTCGGAAAGAACAACCGTAGCACAACGAAATGTCGATTGTGCATTAGCGCTGGCTGGTGTACGTACCCCTTTTGCTGAAATCACATCATCAACAGTAACCAGCGTGATATCAGAGAACTGTAGAGTCTGCCCAACGGTCAGGTTCAAGTTTTGATTCTTAAGGACGAAAAACGTCCCGACCTCGGCCGCCGGTACCAGCCCCATGAGATAAAGCTCCATGTTGTTAAAGCTGTGACTGTTAGTTCCATTTCCTGTGCCGACGTGGAATCCCCCTTGGCCATCAGGAGTGAAGGTGTAGTAATAACGTCCGCCAGCTCCGCCTTGTAAGGAGAATCCCATGATGTTGATCGCCACGTCGCCTTTGGGCCAATGAGAGATGCCGCTGCTAAATGGCGTGCCAGACAGGAAATTGATCCATTGGTGCCCAATCTCGTGATTGAAGTTTCTCACACCGCAATCGAAGAGATTTGACAATGGGTATACTGTGTAACCCTTTAGTCTTCCTGAACTCCCGAACGTCGCCGAATTGTCGTATATGTTTAAACCGATGCCCTGTACAGAGTTCTTGACAATTGAGTGGTAACGGTTGCCTCGTTTGCCGGCAATGTGGACAAACTGAATGAAGTCGAAACTGTCCTCACAGACGCTATAGAACTGGTTAGCCCAATAGGAAGCACTAAAACTCATCAGCTGGCTCTTTGTAGCCTTGAAATTTACAAGGTAGTCGGTCTCTTGAGCATTTGTAGAAAGAGGCCGGACGTCTACAATTCCGATATCCGGCGTCCAGATCTCGGCAAAAATACTGTAACGAGAACCTCCACCTGGTTTGCAATACCCGATAAAAGGGCGATACACCCGACTGGGTGTCAGCTTTGTCAAAATCTCGTTTGCTTGAAAGATTGTCGTCCAAGTTCCGTCAGCAGGTACAAGGTCGCCATGGGTTCCGTCATCGTACATCACACGGTCAACGCCGTTGTATTCAAACATTACGGATGTGGGACTCTCAGTTACCGTCGCCTCGAAACTTATGCTGCCTGTGAAATCTAGTGGTATAACGGGAGGAGTGAACCACATGCGAGTAACGTCCGGAACAGCCGCTGCACCAATTGTAATTGCGGCGTAGCAGAGAACGATCGAGGAGTATTTGATGACGTGGTGCATCTGTCGCGTGTAGATCATAATCCTCAATTGAGGTTTTCCATTCTCTCTCTTCATCGGTGACCAATCCCTTTCTTTTAAGAATAGAGAATTGGGTAATCAAATAATCTCCCCCAGCCCCCTCCACCACCTAGAATGGGATCCACATTAGGTGGTTCATAGATTTGAACCCAAGGAACGAGACCTATTGTGGGACTGTACGTGTATTCGTCCTTCGAGCCAAGCACCATTATATGAGCAGCAAATCTGATCGATGGAGGAGCCCTACGATGCACAAAGACGACCGGGTGGAACGCAAGATCACCTGACTATAGATCCCGCCGTCGACCTTCCATGCCAGCCTCTTGGCCGGGCTCACCGAACTGGCCCAGTAGTTATGTTAGTCCGGGCATCAGGTTACAGGACCGTTCGTTCTCCGTCCGCTTGTCTCAATATGCGGATCTTTTCTTCCGTCGTCCGGCGTTTTCCCTTCATTCGTCTGCCTCCTTGGTTAAGGTGCGCAGACGAACACCGTTCATGGGCCAGTTTTACGAGCCCCAACCACTTACAAAAATCTGGATGTCCTGCTCGGTCAGTTCGGTCTCCGGTACCCGTCTCTTCGGCACCGTCGCCGCCAGGATCTTCCGCTTCCCCTTCTCCGGTTTTAAAAAGTGGGAGCCCTCCGGATTGTCTCGCCCCCAACCGATTTCGGACATTACTTCCTGAAAAGTACGGGGCGATTTCTTCTCCGATTCCCGTCCCGCGCCTTCCTCGTTTTCTGCTTCGCCTGACTCGTTCTCTGAGGACATGATTTCCAGCTTTCCTGACCCGCTGTGGAGGTCCGTTGTTCCACCCAGCACAAACAGGGCTTGGCTGGTTCCATGCTTCGACTATATCCCTCGCCATGTACGGCTACAACGCCCGTGCGCGTCATAAACCGAGGCACCCCTCCCTCGCCCCGCCGACTGCTCCGCTAGCACGAACTGTTCCCGCTCTGGGCGTTATTGATTCGGAGAATAGAGAAAACCACATTCGGACTGGTCATTGTCTTCTCTCCACATAGAATCAGGCCATGTGAGGCCGCTTGCCGTCCTTTCACGATCCATCCATTCTCAGTACGGTGGGGATCCGCCTTTGCGCTACTCGGGGCAGGCTCCAATATTCTCTACCCATGAGCCTTGCTGCAGGTCGACCTTGGAAGACCAACCAACAATGGGATCGAACAGATCCGTCAGATCCGACCGATAAAACGTCACCAGCGCCGTTCACCGGCAATGAACCCACCCCGCATCGGATTCGAGGGCCGTCTATCGCCCCGCACTGATAGAAGCGCTGAACCCGCCGGACCGATACCCGATCGGAGAGGATCGATGCGACGAGTAAAAGCCGCAGCTCTTGATGGAACGACTGCTCGGCGCTTTGATCGTTATGGAAGATCGATGGTTTCCCAGGGGCCTTTGGAACCCATATCCCGCGGTACTGTGATATGGAACGACGGTCGCTCCACTATTGTAGTGCGAATTATGGTGGGATTCGTGATGAGAGTCGTACGTTCGGCGATGTCCTCTATTGTATCCGTACCCGGAGTAGATGACTGGTGAGCTGACGTAATAAGGGGACGACGAATAGGAGAACTCATAGCCTGGCGCAGGCGCAGGCTCCGTACGAGCAGCCCGGGCTTCCAGGTCGCGAACCCGCTGCTCGAGTCCCGCTTCGCGGAGCTCGATTTCCCGTTCACGCAACGCAACGAAATAATCTTCGGGCATCCCAATTTCCGGATACTTGCTCCGGAATTCCCGCCAGTACGCGAGCCGCCTGGCCGCGGACGCCGAAATGAACTTGGAATTCGCGAGCTTTTTCTCCAGCACCTCCGCGCCTTCCTGCATCCGCTGTTCGCGTTGAATGCGCAGTTCCTCTTCCCGGATGGCACGCTCTACCGCTTCCCGCTCCTGCCTTTTGAGAAGCGCTGCCTCAGAAATCAGGTCGGCCGAAATCACCAGATCATCCGCAATTTGCACGATTCCACGTTCAAAATACATCGTCTGGCTTGTGTTGATTTGAATGAGACGGTCTGGCGTGCCGAGTTCCGAGATCACTTCGCCCGCGGTATCTCCAACGGAAATGGATCGTACTGCGAGTGGCATCGCCAGGGACCCCGCAAGAATGAAAAGAACTACTCGCATATTCGATGTTTTCATGCCACACCTCCGTAAGGCTGGACTACGGGTTCGACGACCCTGTCGTTGTACTGGAAATAGGACGAAAATCAAGCTCAGGTTATTCAGACTGTTTGCTATTCAATTTATAACCCATTCGCCACGAACCCATTACAAACCGTGTCCCCTGAACGAGAGATTGCTTCATGATTCTTGGAATCCTTTCCGATACCCATGGGAATGCTTCGCGAGCGGCGATGGCGGCGGGGCTGCTCCTGGATCGTCAAGCAGACGCCATATTTCACTGCGGTGACATCGGGGGTGAAAATGTTTTGACCGCACTGGTGACGGTGTTCGATCCGCACGATATTCCCGTCTATTGTGTGGAGGGAAACGTAGACCACGGTGACATCGCGCTACGCTCCTTCCCAGGAAACACGGTGGTGATGCTCCTGGGTTTGTTTGGCGATCTGACGCTGGCAGGCAAACGGATGGCCATTGCGCACGGCGACGATCCGGTTCGGTTGAAGGCAGCCGTGCGATCCAATGAATACGATTATGTTTTCACGGGTCATACCCACACGCGGGAAGACCGATGGGAAGGAAACACCCGCGTGATAAATCCTGGCGCGGTGCACCGGGCATCGGAACCGTGCATCGCGGTGCTCGATACCATAAATGACGTGCTTGAATTTCTACCTTTGCTCGACACGTAAGAAACAAATGGTACGGAATTCTCCGAAACTTCCGCTCCCATATGGAATGAATCATGCAAATCCGGTCAAAGCTGAATGTTCTTTTTTTGTGTACCGGAAATTCCTGTCGCAGCCAGATGGCGGAAGGCTGGGCTCGCCATTTGAAAGCCGAGGAAATCAATGCATTCTCAGCAGGAATTGAAACGCACGGTCTGAACCCCATCGCGGTGCGAGCCATGCGGGAGTCGGGCATCGATATTTCCGGTCAGCGCTCCCAGCACATCGATGAGTTCGCGGAAGCTTCATTGGATGTAGTAGTGACCGTGTGCGACCACGCCACCGAAAACTGCCCCATTTCTCCGGGCGACTCCCGGGTCATTCACATTCCGTTTGACGATCCGCCCCGCCTGGCAAAAGCCGCCGCAAGCGAAGAAGAAGCCCTGTCCCACTACCGCCGCGTGCGCGACGAAATTAGAGATTTCGTCAAGACCCTCCCCGCCGGTCTCAACCCCCCAAACCGCGATTGAACCGGGAAGTTCTCGGAGCACACGGAGTGACCAGGATTCCTCTCCGTGGATTCCGTGAGCTCCGTGGTAAATTTCGTTTGGTTGCGGCTTTGCTGCTTCGTGTATTTAGTGTACTTCGTGGTTCAAGTTTTTCGTTTGGGCCCAGATGCTCTCGATGATTTTCTCTGTCGGGCTTGGGCGTCGCCGATCGGAAGTCTCGGCGACTTCCGCTACAATTCGAAATTTTTATTCGGTTCATTCCGCGGGGCGGAAGAGGGCGAGCGCGCTGGTGTAGCCGTGAACGTGGGTGGTGCCGCCGACCGGGCCAATTTCCCCGTTTCCGAAAAAGCCGCCCAGTGGAATATCGCCCAGAATTTCACGACACAACCGGCTATCATGACCTGTTTCCCCGTACAAGTACTCGCCACGGCCGAGGCAGGAAAATAGTAATGCCCCTGAGGCATGGCGTCCGGTGAAGCGTTCGCCATGCGCGATTAATTGCAGTTCCAGGTCCGCCGACGACGATTCCCGGTCTCTCAGGTGAAACTGGATCACCTGTCCTTCGACCGTCCCGACTCCGATCGCCATGGCACCGGATTCGTAATCGAGACCCAACAGGTTCCTCACTAAAAACGGTTCGTTCTCGTCCCCGCCGGAGAATCCGGACGTCTCTATACCAACGAATAGGCTGGATGTCATCAGGTCCCGCTCCCGCTCGTCACAGCGCATCTGGAGCTGCTCCAAGTACTTGACCGGCGTCATCCCGTTCAATTCGAGGATCATGTTTCCGTTGCAGCAGGTAATGGTCAGAGGCTCGCCGATCGGCCTGCAACCCTGCGCAACCACCGTATCCACGACCACATTGCCGCTGAGCGCCACGCCTGCCATGCCGTCCCGGTACATCTGATCGTTGACGAATAAGGCATTCTCACGCGCTTTCCCGGCGCCGCTTGCCAGCGCGCCCACTTTGGGGGTTCCCGGAAACGCATAGTCGAGACCGGCAACTACTGTTTCCGCGGGACACGAGAAGGGGTCGGCAAAGAGAACGAATTGGTAGGCCTTATCCTCCCGCAATCCAAGCCAGTGGGTCCAGGCGGAGGGAGATGCGTCCTCGTCGGGATGGTCAGTGGTGTCGGTATAGAAGACGTTCAAATCCACACCGGGAAGAGATGCGGCTGACAGGCTTATGGCCGGTGCCTGCTCGCATTCCACACCGCCGCCGATAACGCCGATGGCAGTGCACCCGCAGAACTCGGCGTGCGGGTAGAATTCTTTGACCCATCCGGAAATATCCTGATAATTCGACCGAAAATGCGGAGAGACGAACGCGAAAACCAGGTCGGCAGCCTCCCCGTCCAGCGCATTCAGCGTCTCTGCCGACGCCGCGGAGACTGCCGCGTAGCAGTGCGAATCCCGGGACAATGCGGATACCCACTTCATTGCTGCATCCTACCGGGTAGGACAGGAAACCTCACCACAATTGACAACCGGGGTCTTGTAATTAGCTTGAGGAAGTTGGGCCAAACCGGCATAGTACAGAATCAATTATGAATCCTCCACCAATTCCTAAAAGAAAACGGAATATCGGTCTCTGGATTACGATCTGCATCCTGGGCGTTTTGCTGTTTTTCAGCATCATAATGAATCTGGCGAGTTCGGTAGGTTCCGCATTTCAGCCTGGGGAATTTGGACAGTCCGGAGGCATCGACGAATTCCCCTCACTTGTGGAACGGTGGTCCTACGGCCAGGGACGCACCAAGGCGGCGCGGATCCCCCTGCAGGGCATGATCTTTCGCCAGGAGGAGGTGGGCCTTTTCGGTCCCCGCGTCGATAAGATCCACGATCTCATCAGCCAGATTCGCATGGCGACCCATGACAGCGCGATTCGCGCAATTATTCTGGAAGTGGATTCCCCCGGCGGTGCCATTACCCCCAGCGACGAAATTTACCGAGAACTGCGCAGGTTCAAGGAGAGTGGTGAAAACCGCATTGTGATTGCATTCACCCGCGACATGATGGCCTCGGGCGGTTACTACGCCGCAATGTCGGCCGATTGGATTATTGCGGAACCGACCGCCGTCGTGGGCTCGATCGGAGTGATCATGCAGTCGATCAATTTTCAGCGACTGACCGATGACCTGGGAATAAGAGATGTCACGATCAAAAGTGGCAGCAATAAGGACTTGTTGAATCCCTTTCGCGAAGTAAATGTGGAACAGGTGGCCCTTTTGCAGACCGTAATCGATTCCATGTACACACGATTTGTAGGAATTGTTCAGGCCAGCCGCAGCATACCCGAGGACGCGCTCGCAGAACTGGCAGACGGGCGGATTTTTACCGCGGATCAAGCAATCGAAGTCGACCTGATCGACCAGGTTGGATACTGGGATGATCTCGTCCGCCAGACCGCGGAAATGCTGAAGGTCGAAGAAGTGAAGTTCGTTCGGTATCACCGGGAGACCGACTTTTTCACGATGCTGACCCAGGGCCGAGTCGGGCTAAATCCCGCGGCGGTCCTGAAATGGCAACTCCCCCAGATCATGTTTCTGTGGAAACCCTGACCGGCGCCGTGGCGCAGGATCAGACATCCCGGACATTCGAAAGCAAGGTTCTGGGACACCGGAAACTTTCCGCGACGGGGTACGAACTCGTATTGGAGCGCCGTGGACTCTCTTTCGATCCGGGCATGCTCATCACTGTCCACGGCAAGGATGTCACCGAGGACCGAGAGTACACCATCTCCAGTGGAATAAACGACGATGCGATCTCCCTGCTGTACCGATGGATCCCCACTGGCAGGTTGACGAGCCGCCTCGTTAAGCTCAAGCCGGGCGAACGCGTACAATGGACGGGCCCCCATGGCGGCTTCACCCTGCGTGACCTGTCCCGGCGCATCGTCTTCGTCGCCACCGGCACCGGAATCGCGCCCTGCCGGTCATACGCGCGCTCCTACCCCGACCTGAACCTTGCTATCTGTCACGGCGTCCGCGTCGCGGAAGATCTTTTCTATCGCGAAGAATTCCACTCCGCCAACTACCTTCCCTGCATTTCCGGTTCAAAATCCACGGATCTGCACGCAGGCCGGGTGACGGATCGAATCAAAAACATGGAACCGGATCTGCAAGCCCACTACTACCTGTGCGGCGCCTACGAAATGATCTTCGATATCACCGCGATTCTCCAAACCGCCGGCGTACCGGAATCCCAAATATTTACCGAACCCTATTACTACAAAAGCTAACCGAGCCGGTGTACCTCACACGCAGCACGGGTATCCGTGTAGCAACCCAGGCACGAGGCAAGGGTATCCCGTATTCAACGGATCAACCAATCACCGAAAGTCTACAAACCACTTCCTCATGCTCCAACCCGTCAATCTCGACCGTTTTTTGCGCCGATGTCTTCCCGGAGGTAATCCGCACGGACCCTTTTGGCAGATGAAGGGCTCGGGTAAGGATTCGCTCCACGGCGGCATTGGCTTTGCCTCGCTCCGGAGCCGCGCTTACCCGGATCTTGAGAATAGCTCCAAGCCAACCGGCAACGCAGTCGCGCGAAGATCCGGGAACGACCTTGATTTGCAGCTTCATGACCGCCGGAGACCGACCCCAATGTCTTCCAGTTCCGGATACAACGGTAACGCAATCGGCGCGCCCCCATTCTCCGCGGATCGATAGGCGGCTTCCATGATCTCCACGCAACGCAGGCCCTCCACCCAGGTGAGGCAGGGTGCACGATCCTCCTGAACCCAACGCACGAAGTCTCCGACCTCGCGGGAAAACGCCTCGTCGACCCCCATGTCATATCGTTCGTGCCGGACGTTCTCGTCATCCAACCGCCGCCAGTACAGGTCAATGTGATCCATCTGCGGTACCAGCTTGAATCCCCCGTTGCGGCATTCCCCCCAGGGCCCTTCCGATTCGCGAAATTTGTGGATGGGGTTGGTAATACCCGTGTTGATGCTTGCCACAGAACCGGATTGAAACCGGATTGTGGTGTGGAGGATATCGGGATACCCGTATTTTGCATCGTGCTGCGGGCCTCTCATCGCGGTCACTCTCGTTGCGTCCCCGCACATGCCTCGAAACCAGTCGATAACATGGACTCCGTGGAGATGGTACAGGCCGCCGCCTGTTTCCGGATTTCCCCACCAGGTATCCCAATAGGGAAAGTCGCGGAGATCCGCATAGGTGGTGGCGGTAATCGCAAGCGGCTGTCCCAGATGCTCCTCCGCCGTCAGTTCTATCATGCGCGCCCATACCGGTCGCAGCCTGCGTTTGTGACCAACCATCAATTTTACCTGGTTCGCCTGGCAGGCGCGGACCATTCTCCAGCACTCGGGCACATTCAGGGCCATCGGCTTTTCACAGTACACATGAAAACCGGCTTCCGCGGCAGCCACCACCACTTCGGCATGCTCGGAATTGACCGTCGTCACCGCCACCGCGTCCAGCCCGCCCGCATCGATCATCTCCCGGTAATCCGTATAATGCGGAACATCAAGCGAGTGACGATTCGATATCTCTTCCTTCTTGGCGTCGGCGACATCGCACAGGGCCGCGATGTCTGCGAACTGTACTAGGTAATCACTGAAAAAGTCGCCGAACCCGCCGCACCCCACCAATCCAATCCTCAATCGATCACACATCAATTTCTCCCATTGAATCTGCCGAAAGGGAAGAGCCGGTCTTCACCTGCTTCCTATTTACTCTGAATGCTTATATGATGTACAGCCGATGAGTCCTACCGGCGACATAACCTGGATCTTCGGATACGGCTCGCTGATGTGGCGCCCCGACTTCAAATACCTTGATCGACGCACCGCCTGGGTGGAAGGCTGGGCCCGGCGTTTATGGCAGGGCTCAACGGATCACCGCGGAATACCGGGGTCTCCGGGGCGCGTGGTGACTCTCACCAGGTCGCCGGGAGCACAATGCTGGGGTATCGCATATTCGATCGATGGCGCGTTACTGCCCGCAATTCTGGATCGCCTGGATTTCAGGGAACAGGGCGGCTACGAGAGAATCAAAACAAAAATTTACTCACCGGAGGCGGAACCTGTAAGCGGCCTGCTGTACATTGCCGAGCCGGGAAACCGCAACTACCTGGGCGAAGCAACAGTGCAGGAGATTTCAAAACAAGCCATTCATGCCTCAGGCCCCAGCGGTCACAATGCCGACTACTTGCATCGACTCGCCGAATCAATTCGCGCGCTCGGCGCAACCGACAAGCACGTTTTCGAAGTGGAGAAGGAGATGAAACGGCTGAGAGGCGCCGAAAACACGAGCGAGTCTACTACGTAGTGTCCCGAATGTCGCATCACGCAAAACGCATACTTCCATTCCGCGAACTCTTCCGATAGGGGTGATAAATATTGGATGCGAGTACCGTTGATAAAATCCGCACTTCTAAAATCCTGCGTGGTCCTGTGCGGCATCGTGGTCGGGCTCCTGCTGATTGAGTCCGCCTGCGAAATCCATGACGTTTATGCGTCGCATAAACTCCTGATGGCAGCTCAACTGATTTCGAGGCCAAGCGACATCCGGGACGAACTGATTCCTGGTGTCGTCGCCACTTCTCACGGAGTTCGCGGCGCCTAATGGCATCCCGCTATTCGAAGGAATCCGTCTATTGGATGGAAACGCGAAAAAGTACTTACGGGACTATCCCCACCGTAATCGCCCGGGCCACCGCCTCGTTGGAGCTGGGCTGGCGCGAAGAATTTGACTGTACGTCCCCAGGAGGTCGGCCTGCACGCGGCTTCCACGGAGTAACTCAGCCCGGCTGCTTGGTGACTCGCAGGTAAGGTTTTACCGCCTTCCAGCCGTCGGGAAACATTCCTTCGGCATCGTCATCGGATACGGAAGGAACGATGATGACGTCTTCGCCCTGGTTCCAATTCGCGGGAGTCGCGACCTTGTGCTTCGCAGTCAACTGCATCGAATCCAGGACGCGCAGCACCTCGTTGAAATTGCGTCCGGTGGTCATCGGATAGGTTAAAATCAGCTTGATGTTCTTATCGGGGCCGACAATGAAAACGGTTCGAACTGTGGCGTTTGTAGCAGCCGTTCGCCCTTCCGAGCTGCCGGCCTCATCCGCCGGCAGCATTCCATACAGTTTTGCCACCGCCAGATCCGTGTCCCCGATCATGGGATAATTTACGGCATTCCCCTGCGTCTCCTCAATGTCCTTTGACCATGCCTCGTGGTCTTCGACGGGATCGACGCTCAGTCCGATAATCTTGCAATTCCGCTTTGCAAATTCCGGCTCCAGCCCGGCCATGGCCCCCAGTTCCGTCGTACAAACAGGGGTGAAATCCTTGGGGTGCGAAAAGAGAACGGCCCAGCCGTCACCAATCCACTCGTGGAAACTGATCTTTCCCTGGGTTGTTGCGGCCGTGAAATCCGGCGCCTGATCGTTGATGCGCAATGCCATAATTTCTCCCTCTGGGTCAGAGCTACCTGGTTGTAAGGTTTCGGTTGACGATTTGCTTATCTAATGCCCTATGTCGGCCCTGTGTCTCAACATATTCCAACCTAATACCTCTTTTAAAAAAACCCGGCAAGCCAATCTACGCGGATATCCCTACCGCGAAAACAGACTGGAATCCAGTCAAAATTCACGATTGCTTGCTCAAGAGAATACGGCAGAAGCACGGGCCAGGATGTCGAACATTCGAGTCACAGAGAGGGAACCGGGCCACATAATTTTATCGCTTCCGTTTCCTGCCGTGCATAGAATTAAACTATGAAAATTGCAGTCTTTGGCGCTGCCGGCTGGGCCGGACGCGGCGTGATAGACCTCCTGCCTGATCGCTACCAAGTCCGCGCGATTGACCTGAATCGGGAAGCGTGGAACGAATGGGCGGATATTGACGGCAAGTGGGACCGCGGCGAGATCGTCGATGCGGATATCCAGGACTACGCGGCCACCGAACGGGCGATTTCGGGCATGGATGCCGTGATACACTTGACCGTATGTTTTCCTCCGAACGAAGAATCCGAATTCGTCAAGGACCCGAATCCGTTCCTTGTTAACCTGAAAGGGCTCTGGAACGTCATCCACGCATCCCAAAAGCATGGAATCAAGCGGATCGTCCATCTCGGGTCCTCCCCCGTGGTCCACCGGGACGGGGCGTTTTTCTCTGCGAACGTCCGGCGGCCCGGATTCGATCTCTATGCCACCACCAAACGACTGCAGGAAGAAATGTGCCGCCATGCGCACGAGGGACTGGGTCTGAACATTATCGTGTTGCGCACGGAGTATATCGTCGATAGCCGGTTGGGAATCGGGCGGTACCGTGAGAAGCTGGGGACTGAAGCAGGTTGCCCCGCAACCCCGGGTTGGGTCTGCCGCCATGATCTCGCGGAAGCCTGCAGGCTCGCGGTGGAGGCAGACTCGCCGGCATTCGATGTCTTGCATATCACGGGATCAAAAGAAGCCGACAAGACCTGCAATTCCGCCCATGCACGAACTGTCCTGGGCCTCGAATACGCGGGCAACCTGGATCAATATCGCTGACAGATTCGCTTTACGAAGATGCCACGGCTTGAATCAACCCCCGCATATATCCGAATGCGAAGAGTCGGCCCATCATCGTGTAGCCCGGACTCCCGTTCTCTTCGCCGCTGAGTTGCGGGACATGATCGGGCCGCATGGGCCCGTCAAAACCGATGTCATGGTAGGCTCTCATTGCGGCGAGCATATCCGTGTCCCCATTGTCGTGGAATGATTCTACGAATCCGTATTCGGCATGCTTCACATCGCGGAAATGAACGAAACGGATGTACGGGCCGAGGCGGCGTATGGTCTTGGGAACATCGACACCGGCTTCGGCAAACGTCCCCTGGCAAAAACAGACCGCATTGGATGGACTGTCGTATAGTTCGATCAACCGCTCGAACGCTTCCACATTCCACATAATCCGCGCTTGTCCGCCCAGCGAAGGCAACGGGGGATCATCCGGATGCATGGCCAGGGCAACCCCTGCTTCTTCCGCGACGGGAAGTAGTCGGTCCAGGAAATATTGAAGGTTGTCCCAGAGTTGATCTCCGGATACGACGGAATCGGTCCGAATCGCCTCCACGAACTCATCGCTGGTCCGGTCGAAGGCCGTGACCAGGGCGCCGCCGCGTTCAGTCTCGGTAGTGGAGGTCCGGGACCAGTCACTTCCCGACAGCATATTGTAACAAAGAACTTCCACGCCCTGGTCGCCCATCTCCCGAACCAGCGAAATCACTTCTTGAATTTCCCGATCCCGGTCCGGGGTACCCAGCTTGATTTCTTCAATGGGAAGGAATCCTTCTATGACGGACACCCGCATGCCGAAAGATTCCACCCGGCCGCGAAGATTCGCAAGCGTGTCTTGGTAGGTTCCGGGATACCGGAGCACAACATCGTCCACGCCGCACTGCGCGGCGAGGGCAAGGTTTCGATCCGTAAACGGATCCAACACGGTAGCGATTCGAATATGGCTCATAATTCCCTCAGTAGACAGACAAAGGTAATGAGTACGGCCTGGCAAATCAAGAATGACGAAACCCAAAACTGATTTGTGCCATTTCCAGGAGGAAAATCACCTGTCATTCGCAATTCAAGATTCGGATTTCATTGGGCACTGGGTATTTCATCATTCCTCATTTCACCCCGACCTCCTGCATACCAATCAGCCCTTACCCACGTGGGTTTTCGGGTCCGAACCACAAGATCTCACACATGGGACATCCAAAACAACCTCGAGCATGTCACACGTGGGACACGGAGTCGGAACCACGAGTCGTCACACGTGGGACACGGGGCCGGAATCACAAGATGTCACACGTGGGACATCCACAGCTACCGCCAGCACGTCACACGTGGGACAGGGACCAAATCGGATTTCATTGGGATTTCGGCATTCGTCACAAATCGGATTTCATTGGGATTTCGGCATTCGTCATTTCAACCAAGCCTCCTGCGTCCTAAACTGCCCTTCTCTATTTGGCATTCGGATTCGAACCCCAGGATGTCCACCCCCCGGTCCGGCTTAGATCGAAAATATTCTATTCGAACCCTGGTTGACGAAATGTCACACGTGTGACATGGTTCGGCCGTCCTCTTTGCCTGGGTACGTCTTTACCTGCCCGGCGCGTCAATCGCCGCCGGATTCATCGTTTTCAATGTCCTGCATCGGATTTGACATTCGGTGCCTTGTTTGCGCCACGTCTCATCAGGAAAGGACTTTTTCAATGAAAGCAAAAACACAGGAAACGTTGTTCTGTCTACTCTGGTTGCTTGAAAGCGCATCCAGGCCAAGCTCCCGAGGAATGGATTCCTTTGAAGACTGGGCCTACTGGCGCGGATATGGTCCGATGCTTGAAGACTTGGAGCACCGTAAATACATTGAGTCACACCGAAGCAAAGCGGCCCGGCGAATCTACAAGCTGAGCGACACGGGCCGTATTCATGCCATGGGTGGACTGGATGTGGAGGCGCACTGGAGCAGGCCCTGGGACCGAACCTGGCGCATGGTTATCTTCGATCTGCCGCGCTTTGAAAACGCCGCGAGGAAACGCCTCCTCCGGCGATTGCGCGCCGATCGTTTCGGACTGCTGCAGAACAGCGTATGGATTCATCCCGACCCCGTCGACAAAGAGCTCACCAAAATCAGCGGGCACGGCGATGATGTGAGCACCATTTTGATTATCAACGGTCATCCTGCCGCCGGAGAATCAACGCGTGAAATCGTTGACCAAGCCTGGAATTTCGATAAAACCAACGACCACTACCGCAAGCACATTCACACCCTCCAGGCAATGTGGAAGCAGATAAACGGTACCCCCAAAGCCGGAAGCCTTTCTGGCCACGGAACGGGAGTCCTGGGTGCGGGCCGTAAAAGCCGATCCGTTACTTCCGAATGAGTTGCTTCCTCGAAATTACCTTGGGAAAAAGGCCTTGGGAAAACGGAAACAATTCCTGACAGACTTCATGACCCACTTTGCGAAGCCGTCCCCGAAATCGTGACCGTCCAAAACAGGATCCGATCCCAGAGCAATAGCTGGGGATTGTCAGGGAACAATCGTGTTCAACCCAACGAAGGCACCGCCATTTCGTTCGCATACCTCACGCATCAGGGTGGCGAATCGATCGCCGGTCGCTCCGGCAACGCTCTTCAGTTCGTCCTGCAGGAGCACCGGAAACCCCACAGCATGAATTCGCACCCGTCTCTCGCCCGAATCGTCCTTGCGGTTGATCCGGTCGATCGTCGCCAATACCGGCTCCATGGAAACGCCTGAAAATTCGTCTCCGAGCACGTAAATACTGATCCGTTTATTCGGATCGTAGAAGGTATTTATAGCAGTGGTCAGACCTTCCACCGGACTGCTGTTACTGAACGCGCGCCATGTTCTCAACGTGGAGAGAATCGCCTTTCGCCGCGCCGGCGTGTCCGGAATCCACCGGCCGGCATACTGTGTAAACATGTAGGTGCCCATGTCGTTCATGACCTGGATCCCCTTTACACTCGGATAGATCTCCAGAATTTCATCCAGCTTCTTTACCACCAACGGCCAGCAATAGGTCTGCATACTTCCGGACGTGTCTATGAGAAATACAATGTACTCACTGTCCACCGGGATACCGCCGATCGGGTTGTCCGCCCGTTTAGGAACATTTCGAATCAGCTTTCTCATCTCCGCCGTCAACTTCTGCTTCGCCTCCGCCAGCTGGCCCTCAAGTTCGTTCTGAACTTCCGCATTCTCCGCGGCTGCGGCAAACTCCCCCTCGATGCTCGAAAGATCACCTCGTAATCGAGCCAGCA
>Ga0310342_100000607_pt1 | contig 20664 bp, 8 predicted proteins | sample S15DNA20500_MG_FD_206155 | JGI IMG/M metagenome (GOLD analysis project Ga0310342, IMG submission 206155) | Marine microbial communities from station ALOHA, North Pacific Subtropical Gyre - S1503-DNA-20-500_MG | ecosystem: Environmental > Aquatic > Marine > Oceanic | place: Pacific Ocean: North...
ATCCACCCTAGAAATTAGTTCATCTTTGTGAGATATTAGGAAAATATTCTTTTGTTGTGTTCTACTCATATCTTTTAGTACAGCCATTGCTGACTCTACGCCTGATACATCCATACCAGCATCTACTAATTCATCTATGAATAATAAGTTGATCTGTTGATAAAGTGATTCCCAAACATCTCTAAACGCCCAACTTAAACTTAAGATTAGTCTGTTTCTCTCACCTCTACTTAAATTATCAAAATCTAAATCTCTACCTAGCTCTTCAATTTGTACAGATAAGTCACTTTGGAAAGTAACAGTGTGTGGTAATTTTACCTGACCTAAATAATATGCTAGTCGCTGATTCAAATAAGTCAAGTTTTGTTCAATAATTCTTGTTCTTATAAATGAATCTTTTGCAGTTAAAAGTTTATATAAAAAGTCTTGGTGTCTATGTAAGTCTTCCATCTCATTTATTTTTACGTAACTAATTTTTTGAATGGCGCTTTTGTTTAGCTCTATAATTTGTTCTTGATATGGATCCTTTTTTGTTTCTGTTTGTTTTAATTGTCTTTTTAAATCTGCTAAAGAACCTTTGTGATTATATGCTTCATCAATATTGTCGTAATATGTGTCAGGTATAATACCTACATCACCAATTGCTGTAACATTTTGTTGCACATTTACAAGATCACTTTTTAGTTTTTCTGCATAACTTTTAGATTCAGTTAAAGTTGAATTTAATTCATTTACCAAATGTTGGTGTTTGTCGTCACGGAGTTCTTGTCCACACGTTGGACATTTAGCATCTTCGGCAAATTCTAAATCTTTTACAGTTTTTTCAACTTGCGTTTCTGCTTTAGTTAAAGAATCTTCATGGTATGCTTTTTCTTTTTCTAAACCTCGTAATGTTTTTACATCATCATTATGTTTTGCAAGTTTTTTGTGTGCATTTAGTTCTTTTGTAATATCTACTTTTTCAAGTTCCGTAATTGCTTTTAAAAATCCGTCCTTATCTTCATCTTTTTGTGTTTGCCAAGCAGTACTTCTTAGTTTCAATGATTCAATTGATTCTTGTATTCTTTCATTTGATGCAACTTGAGAATCAATTTTTATTTTTTCTTCAGTTATTTCCGTTTTATTTGCTTTTTGTTGTTCTTTAAGCAAGTCAGCTTTTTGACTTAATAAAGTTATACCTAATAGTTGTTCAATAATTTCTCTTTGTTCTGCTTGTTGAGTTGCAAGAAATGGTTGTGTGTATGTATTCAATGCGATAATGTTTTTAAACATAGCATGAGTCATACCAATTAATCTGTTTATTTCTTTTTGCGTTTCTCTATTTTCTCCCTGTGCTTCGTTTGAATTTATATTTTGTTCTATGCTATTTGCATAAAATTTAAATATTTGCGGTTTTCGTCCACGTTCAATTGTATAGGTTACATTATTTTTTATAAAGTTTATGGAAACCAGCATATCTTTGTTATTAGTTTTATTAACAAGATTATCTCTTCTAATATTAGTAAGTGCTCCACCAAAGAATACATAAGATAGTGCATTAATAATAGTTGTTTTACCAGTACCATTTCTTGCACCAGCATCATCTCCGCCCAAATCCATATTTTCACCAAGTACTAAAATAAGGTGTTTGTTATCAAACGTGATTGCTTGGGTTTGATTGCCCACGCTCATGAAGTTTTTTACTGTAAGATTTTTAATTACTAACATCTAAATTATTGTAAATTGCCATTAATATTTTTCTATCGTATGTTTCAGAATCAACACCTTCTAATTGTTTTAAAACAATTTGGTCTACAGAATCAAATTTTTGTACTTGTACTAATGGTTGCTGTGCTCTATCGATTTGTTCTGGTATTAATTGTAATTCTCTTAATTTGTATTTGTCTATAAAAGTTTCTCGTATAAAGTTTGCTTCTTCATATGAAATTTTAATATCTAATGTAACTCTTACATACATTTTTGGTTTTAATACTTTGTCTGGATCTGCAAGGAGTTCGGATATTTTAATTGTTCTATATCTTGGCATATCTGGCCAATTGATATATTTTGGTTCTCCACCCCATTCTAATACCATCATACCTCTTTCGTCATCCCAAGCATCTGCGTAATTGTGTGGAAACGCATTACCAATATAAGTTACATTTTTATTTGTTTGTCTTTTATGGAAGTGTCCTGAAAACACTTTTTCACATCCAGTAAAGTGTTCTGTTTTAATTGTGCCAATATCCGGCATATCTACCATTGCATTCATTTTAAAATATGGAAGTTCAAAGTGTCCAAATACGTATTTTTTTTTCATTGTTTGAATTTTTTTCCATTCGTCTTGTACTATCCACGGAATAATTGCAATATCATCTTCGACTATCCATTTGTTTACTATATGGACATTAGGAATATTTCTAATATACTCTACAGAATTAATTTCTCTTTTATCTCTGTAGAATAAATCATGATTACCATTTATAAAATAAAAGTTTTTAAATGCTTTTGCTAACCTTTCAACATTAGATACTGTATAATTCATTGTTGAAACGTTAGTTGCAGATCTATGATGATGCCAATCACCTAAAAATATACACGTTTCACAATTGTGTGCTTTAGCTTGTTCAATAAACCAATGAATAAATGTTTCACAATCATCATTGTGTACACGTGAATTGCCTTTTAACCCAAAGTGTATATCTGTGAAACAAGCTACTTTATTAAAAAATGTCATTTAAATTTACTCCAAATTTTTAAATAATACCAATCAATACATTTATTGTATATCTTATATAGATAATTTTTTATTTTTTTAAAAATTGTCATTACCATTTCTTCTTAACAGGCGGTACGTGTCCTGTTATATCAATTTTTTTATATCCTACGTTTTCAAAATCTTTTGCTTCAATTTTTCCTTTTTTTCGTAATTGTCTGTTTAATTTTATTAAACCTGTTTTGTTGACAGTTTTTACGTCACCGTGTATGTTTGCCATTCTTTTTTTGTAAATAGGAGAGTTTTTATCGTGTTCTCCTTGTCGAGTAAATGAAGGCATCATGTTACTTTGTTCTAATAAATCATCTCTTATTGCCTGATTTTTCTTTTCAAGATTTAATATTCTTGTAAATGAATTTGTTATTGCGGCAGTATAATATGCAAATGGATTTTCTGATTTATTTTCATCAAATTGTAAACCAATTTGTGATAATTGCATTAATGCTTGTGATTGCATTTCATCATTGTAAGTGTATCCTCTCCAGTTTGCTCTTGTTCCATATCTTTCGCATAATTTCATAAACATCATTGCTAGACTGTTTGTAATTTTTCCATGATTGCAGTCAAAATGTCCATTGGATAATCCGCCTACCCAGTGTGATTTACCTATACATTTTGGTTTATCTTTATCATCTAACCGGTAATGTTGGAATGGTGGAAAGTTAACTTTAGTATGTCTATCAGCAACAGTTTTTGGGTTCTTTTTTCTTCCAGGTTCTTCTGGAATATGATCAAATGACATTACACGAAATATTAAAGTAGTTTTAGCAATTTTACGTGTACTAACAGTATAGTCAGATAGTTTAATTTTTTTTAATCCGGTTTTTTTAGCTTGTTCCCATGCTTCTTGTGTAAGTCTTTTTGAATGAGCTTTTCTTGCCTTAGCAATAGCAACAGCATTTATTTTTTTTACATCAGTTATAATTAAATCGTACCGTGCATCGTCGGGTGTTATGTATGAACAAAATGTATTTTTGCTGGCGTGTATTTGTGCCAACAGATCTCGATTGTTTAAGTATTTTACTCGTTTCATAATTTTTTCTAATTTTTAGTAAATGACCACAAACAGGTCTGTTGAATCGTGCCGTAAGGTGAGTTAAGTGCGCCTATAATTGTGCCTATAAATATGTTTAAAGTATACAAAATTTAACAAGGAAACACAACCAGAAAAATGGCAAACAAAGTAGGAGTAGGAAAAATTGTTAAAGATATAGCCGGCGGCGCTATTAATAAAACATTTTCACGATTAATGGGGGCCGGAATCAAAGGAGATTCTAAAATTACGCAGGCTATTGCTAAATGGACAGGACGCCATGATGATAAAGATTGGCGTGTAAGATTAACAATACCATCCGGAAGTCACCTTTATTCGTCTTTGTTTCCACCCGAAAGTTATTACAAAACTAGTTTTCCAACACCACAAATCGATGGATCAGGCGGGACAACATTAGCTAATCGATTGTATCCTTTAAAGTCTATAGGAGGTTTCTTTTGGCCATTAACACCATCAATGGTAATACAGCATTCGGCAAACTATAATGCATTAGCACAAACACACAGTAACTATCCATTTCAAGCATATCAAAATTCGCAAGTAGATCAGATGAATATTATTGGTGAATTTCCCGTACAAAATCAACAAGATGCCGCTTATTGGGTAGCAACTGTTAATTTTTTAAGAACAGTAACTAAAATGTTTTTTGGAAAAGAACAAGAGTATAAAGGTAATCCTCCACCAATTTTGCATTTGTCAGGATATGGTGATCATATGTTTGAGAAAGTGCCAGTAATTGTTAATACATTTAACGTAGAATTAAGAGCAGGAATAGATTACATATCAACTAAACAAAATAATCCAATGTTATCTCCAGAGGAGAGATCAGCATTTGACCCTATAAATCCAGATCAAACTTGGGCACCGACTCTATCAAATATTTCCGTTCTTATAACACCGGTTTACTCTAGAGAAACTTTAAAAACATTCTCTTTAGTAGATTTTGCCGCAGGTAGATTAACTGGTGCGAACAGATCTAGATCTCCAATTGGATTTATTTAATGGCTAGATATTCATCAACATCACCGTATTTTGTAACAGATCAAAATAATAATAATTTGGAAATTTTAAAACCAAGACCAATTACATCAGAACTTGATGACCAATCTTATACAGTAGAAAGAACTTATGCATATAGACCAGATTTGTTGGCATATGATTTATATGGTACTCCACGATTATGGTGGGTCTTTGCTCAAAGAAATCCAAACGAATTAGAAGATCCTATTTACGATTTCAAACCAGGAGTAACGATACAGTTGCCTAAACCTACCAACATATCTAAAGATTTAGGAGTATAAATTAATGAAAGTTTATACTAAGATAGTTTACGACAAAAACGATAATATCATAGAAGAACATTCCTACAATTACAAAGGTCCTGTTTCTCAAGCTAGGAAGATACCTAGGTTTAACACAAAATCATCAAAAATAATAGAGTTCATTGATGATTACAACTCTGGTAGATTTAACAACGGTTCAACAGAAGAAATGGTGAACGAAAAAGCATTACACCAAGTTAATGAAGAAAAAATTAAGAAAAATAGAGCTAATATTGAAAATGCTTGGAAAGAAAAACCAGACTTGCTTAATACAAATCAATTACATAAGTTTGCTAGTTATAATACACTTTTTACATTATCCGGATTAAAACAAGAAGAACTCCACAGGAATGATTATTTAAAATCTCCTGTACACGATATTATTGCACGTTCTGGAGGAATAGGCGATCCAAATGTAGATTTTGAAAATTTTGAAAAAAAGTATAAGGCGTATAAAGTTCTCGATCAAACAGCACATATGAGAGGCAAAAGAATAAATCACAGATATGATCAAGCGCCTAGTGTTAATATATTAGCCGCAGGTCATGATATATTTTTTGAGAATGTTAATATTCTTAGTACAGTAGGTCCAAATCCTGAAAGAGGGTTAGCAAATTTTACTAGAATGGAATTTGAGTTACATGAACCTTTTGGGATAACATTGGTTGAAAAAATTAGAGCGGCTACTTTTATAAATGATTATGATGATTATCAAGATGCTCCTTTGCTATTAACAATAGAATGGAAGGGGTGGGACGAACAAGGTTTACATAAGCAAGAGTATAGTGAATCTCTTACTAGAAAAATTCCTATTTTAATTAGTAGAGTACAATTTGAAGTAGATGCCGGTGGAGCGAAATATCATTGTATAGCAGTACCATATGGTGATTTAGCATTTGATGATAGATTTAAATTTCCAAGGACTATATTAGACTTTTCTGCTAATGAAATGACCGGAAGATTAATAAAAGCTAATCCTAACAAAGAAGGCAGTGGTACACCAACTGGATGGGTAGGTAAAATGGTAAGAGCCTTGAATCAACAAATGGAAGACGAAAAAGAAGAATTTGTAAGAGAACTATCTGATGAGTATGATTTTGTTGTTGATCCAGCAGTAGCAGAGTATGGTGATACGTATCTAAAAGAATTGCAGTCAATTCATCATCTGGAACACAAATCATGGGTAGAAAAATGGCTAAAAGCAGATTGGACTACACACCCAGAAGCTAAAGTTCAATATGCGTCTGGTAGTGCGGATATGAAAACAGCATTACCAAAGTTTTTTGAAGATGCTATAAGAACACTCCATGGTTATCAACAGTTAGCTGAAAGATTTTGGTGGACGTGGGGTAGTATTCGATTACGAGAAGCCGGAGCAGAAGATCCTACAAAATACGAGAATGTATTAGATTATTTTCAAAATAGAAATAGACAATTTGAAAAAGATTTAGCAGAAAATCAGTATGTTGATTGGTTTATGGTTAAACCGATGGTGTACACTAATAATAAACAGTTCGATAATATTAGAAAAGTTCACCCAAAAAAAATTGTATATTATGCTCAGCCAACAAAAATACACATTTTAAAATTTATTAAACCGGGTGTAAGTTTTGGTAATATAGATTGGAACAAATATGTAAAAAAACAATATGATTATATCTATACTGGTAACAACGTTGATGTGCAAACGTTGAAAATAGATTATAAAAGTGCCTATTATATGAGAAATGTTAGACCATATCATTTGTCAACTTCTGCGAAAGGTGATTATGAAAAATTTAAAGAAAAATTTGATATAACATTAAAAGCCGTATTTGGACAAGAAAAATATCCAGAGCCGTCATTGCCATACCGTCAAGAACCAAGTCACATTAGAGGTAGAAGCACAGTTAATACCGCTTCGCCATCTACACATAAATCTCAAGAATTTTATGATTATCTTACAAATCCACAAGCAGATATGATGAAAATAGAACTTGAAATATTAGGTGATCCAGCATTTATTTGTCAAGATATATACACAACACTTAGAAATGATAATATCGTAGAGTTTGCAGGAGTTTTTGATTCTAAATGGGGTAGTTTCAATGCTGAACAATATCAACCTTTGATCAAGGTAAATTATAGACTGCCGGACGAGATAGATGAAAGAGAAGGATTAATGTTTGAAAAACAACTTTCAATTCGCGAAAGTTTATTTTTTAATGGAATATATCAGGTAACGAAAATAGATTCAAGAATTAATCAGGGACAATTTACACAAGTATTAACTTGTGTAAGATTAAACAATCAAAAAGGAAAAGGCTTACAAGCACTGTTACCAGGCGATGAAAAATGGATGAAAAAATTATTTAAAAAAGAAATAGTCGACGTGGAGAGTAACAACGATGGAATTTCAGATGGATCATATAGTTAGGAATAAAAATAATGGCAAATTATAATATAGATAGCGGATTTATAGATACACAGGATAATTTAAGTAGTTTTGTTGACAAGTATTCTGTTGCTGATACAGGTCCTTATATTGGAGTTGTTAAGAACACTGTAGATCCACTTAAAATGGGGAGGTTAGGAGTGTTAATTCCAGAAATAGCTCATGTACCTCAGCATAGTAAAGATTCAGGTAAAGTTATTTGGTGTCAATATTTGTCACCTTTTTATGGAGTGAAGCCATTTAGGTCAGTTTCAAAAACTGATCCTTACAGTCATAAAACATCACAAACTTCTTATGGTATGTGGGCAGTACCACCTGACATAGACACAAACGTATTAGTATTATTTGCTAAAGGAGAAAAGGGTCAAGCTGGTGCTTTTTGGATTGGGTGTGTACAAGAACCTTTAACAAATCATATGGTGCCAGGCAACGGTGCATCTATTAATACTGCTGTAGGTGTGGATCAAGTAGGAGATATGTCGACTGAAGGAAAAGATGACATATACGGCACTAACTTTGTACCTGCTGTGGAAAAAAATAAGCGTATGTATGGAGATGGTGAAACTCTAGCATCTATGAATAAATGGAAGTTACCAGTAAATGAAGATCTAGCAAATCAATTAAAAATTCAAGGACTTATAAAAGATCCTGTGCGTGGTACAACATCATCATCAGCTAGAAGAGAATCTCCTAGCCAAGTTTTTGGGTTGAGTACACCAGGTAGAATTAAAGAAGATTCTAGACAGCCTAATATAGGATTGGAAGGAATGCCGGTTAGAGTTGATAGGAAACCAGGACATTCGTTTGTAATGGATGACGGAGCAGTTAATGGCACAAATCAATTAGTAAGATTAAGAACAGCAACAGGACATCAAATATTAATGAACGATTCTGAAGGTGTGATTTATATTGCTAATGCTTCAGGTAATGCTTGGATTGAAATGAATGCAGAAGGAAAAATAGATGTTTATTCACGTGGAGGAATTCATTTCAGAACAGAAAAGGACTTTAACTTACATAGTGATGCAAATATTAATATGCACGCCGGAGGTGCTATTAGAATGAGTTCAAATAATGAAATAATCAACTCGGCACCAATACTTTTAAGTATGGGAGAAGATGGTGTTTTAACATCTTCAATGAAAGGAGCTGTTCAAACGTATGGAGCGGCAGGAATAACATCGTATACAAGTGGTCAGCAATTGCATGGAGCCGCAGGAGGCACACACCTTGCAGGTGGACAAATACATTTTAATTCAGTAGGATATAATACAGAGTGGGGACCACAATGGAGTAAAGAAAGAGCCAATATTGCACCAAGAGAAGAATTTGATGTTGAACTTAATGGTAAAGGTGGTATGATACCTTTAGAAGAAGGTACCAGAAAAACAGAAACTACTGTACATAGATTTGTAACGCACGAGCCAATGTTTAGATATAAAGCGTTTTCATGTGAAGGGGTAGTACCAGCTCCTGAAGAAGATGTAGACATTACAATAGGATCAACTAAGGCTGGACCTTTGCTAGGCACTAAGGTTAAAGTGGCCGGACCTATGAAGTATCTTCAGGCAGGTTCTGGAGAAAAAAAGAAAAAATTTGATGATAAAATGGATACAAAAATGTGGTCTAGATTAAGTTCAACACCAGGCACAGTAGAATTTAATGAGCAACGAAATAGACTTTCAGAAAATGAAGTTATACGATCAGGACAATTTCAGTGTGATGCAGAAACATATTTAAAAAAGACAATGGGTAACTCAACCGATACCATAAAAGCCTCTAAATTATTAGACAATTATGTAAAAACATATGACAAAACTTTTAATGTTATAAATCAAGTTAAGGGGGTCTGGGATAAAGCAACGAGTATATCTAATAAAATATCAAATATAGAAACAAAAATAAAAGGGTTAGATGTTAATAATCCTAACGAAATGAAGAATAATCTTACAATGCAATTAACATCTCAATTAATTGAAAAAGCCAAAGGTCTTAAAGCTGTTGAATTATTTAAAAATAAAGTTTTAGTAGGCAATGGAGGACAGATATTTACAATAGGTAATATAGACTTAGGTAAAATAAACATGGGGCAAGTGAGCGGAGCGATGGATACAGTTAATCAACTCAGTAGTCTTAAAAATGATATAAAAAATAAAAATTTTTCATCAGCAATTAATACAATAAGTTCTGTATCAAACGTTTATAATAGTGTTACAGGCGGAAAAATAACTAACACTATATTTTCAAATATTTTAAAAGGTAAAGGTTCGATTTCTATGAAGGCCGGACCTATGAAGTATCTTCAAGCAGGTTCTGGATTTTTGAAATCTGGAGCGGCCGGAGGCACAAAGTTAGGTTTCGTATCAACCACTCTAAATAGCATAGGAACATATGGAAAAGCAATAGGAGCCTTTTTCCAAGGTTTTAAATGGAGTGATGTACGTTTAAAAGAAGATATACAATTAATTGGCAAATCACCTTCTGGAACTAACATTTATTCGTTTAAATATAAACACGTAGATGGAACGTATCAAGGTGTAATGGCACATGAAGTTCCTTGGGCAAGAGAAATGACAGATACAGGTTTTTATATAGTAGATTACAGTAAGTTAGATGTAGGGTTTAGGAGAATACATTAATGGCAGAAGAAATTCAAAAGATAAGTCACAAAGAAATTACATTTAAAGGATTTAGTTCAAAAGCAGATAAGCGGAACTTCAAAATTTATGATTTTGAGTGTGTTAAACAGAATCTCATAAATCGTTTGTCAGTACGTAAAGGCGAAAGGGTTGAAAATCCTGAGTTTGGTACAATAATATATGATTGTTTGTTTGAGCCGTTTACAGAAGTATTAAAAGATCAAATTACAGAAGATATTACAGCAAATTTAAATGCTGATCCACGTCTTGCTACTGAAGAAATAATAGTGCAAGAAGTAGATCATGGAATAGCTATACAAGCCACAATTAAGTATATGCCATTAGATATTACTGAAAAATTAGTATTTAAATTCGATGAAAATTCATTGTTACGTCTATCTTAATATACGTATATAATTAATTCTATAAATATTGCTGTAAACACATTATGGCCACAACAGAACGACAGAATCGATTATTAGTTGCAGAGGATTGGACAAAGATCTACCAAGCATTCCAACAAGCAGATTTCAAATCATACGATTTTGAGACGTTGCGTAGAACAATGGTGGCATATCTACGTGAGAATTATCCAGACGATTTTAATGATTTTGTAGAAAGTTCAGAATATATAGCACTTATTGATTTAATTGCCTACGTAGCACAGTCACTTTCTTTTAGAGTAGATTTAAATGCTAGAGAAAACTTTTTAGAAACTGCAGAAAGACGAAATTCAGTTTTACAATTAGCAAGATTAATTAATTATAACGCAAAAAGAAATAAACCGGCAACAGGCTTATTAAAAATAGATTCTATTATAACAACACAAGATGTTAATGACTCAACAGGAACAAATTTAGCAAACACAACAGTTATATGGAATGATAGTGTTAATTCAAATTATAGAGAGCAATTTATTTCTATACTAAATGCGGCTAATCAAACTGGACAATTATTTGGTTCCCCAAGAGAGTCTGGTTCTATTGGAGGAATTACAACAGAAATATATACACTTGGTTCTAATCAAACTGACCTGCCAATTTTTAAATTTCAACAATTAATTGGAGGAATAACCAGGGAGTTTGAAATAACGTCATCAACAATTAATGATTCAGAATCAATTTATGAAACAAGACCAATTCCAGGAACAGGATTAACTTACACATACAGAACAGATGGAGCAGGTGATTCATCAAACAATACTGGATTTTTCTTTTTGTTTAAACAAGGCACTATACGTCAAACAGAATTCTCAATAGATAAAGCAACAACAAATTTTGTTAAACCAATTAATGTTGGTAATATAAATGATTCAGATGTATGGCTATATAAATTAGATCAATTTGGTCAACTTATAGAAGAATGGACTAAAGTTCCTTCGTTATCTGGCAACAATGCAATATACAATTCATTAGCAAAAAGTCAAAGAAATATTTACAATGTAATAACAAAAAACTCTGATCAAATAGACCTAGTGTTTGGTGATGGAAATTTTTCTAATTTACCATTAGGAACATTTAGAATTTATTATAGAACAAGTGATAATGCCAAGTATACTATTCAAGCACCAGAAATGAAAAACGTTCAAATTGATATACCATATATAGATGCCAATGGTTCTCAACAAACATTAACAGTTACAACAAGTTTAAAAAGTTCTGTATATAACAGTACAGCAACAGAATCAAGCAATTCAATTAAAGAAAAAGCACCACAAGTTTATTATTCTCAAAATAGAATGATTACCGCAGAAGACTATCAAGTTGTGCCATTATCAGCATCACAAGAAATTATAAAAGTAAGATCAGTAAACAGAGCGGCATCAGGAATATCTAGAGCAAAAGAAATTTTAGATCCAACAGGTGCATATTCAAATGTTAGTGTGTTTGCTGATGATGGAATTTTATATAGAGAAGAGAATACAAATCAATTTACTTTTACTTTTACAAATAGAAATATAATAGCATCAATAATTGATACAAGTGTTGAAACAAAAATAAAAGAAGCATACGCAAGACACTTTTATTATTTAAAATATGGTACAAAAGATTTAAGTTCATTAATAACAACGTGGGTTTCGACTACAACTGGAACTAATACTAATACAGGATATTTTAAAGGTGCCGGACCTGCAGTAATTGGTGATTTTGCTACATCTAATATGAAATATGTAAAAGTAGGTGCAATAATTAAATTTACTTCTCCAGATACAAGAGAATTTTTAAACAACACTTTAGTAACAGGAGGAACGGATAATGCTGAGGATAGATCATGGGCAAAAATAGGTGCTGTAGAAGGTGACGGAGCAAACGGCGGCATAGGTAATTTAGAATCAGGACTTGGACCAGTTACACTTAATAATATAATACCAAATGGTTCTGTTGTGTCAGCAGTTATATCAAATTTAACTACAACATTTACAGATGCATTAAAAATAGATATTATTGATCGTGTTGAAGCTTACGAAGAATTTGGATTAAGATATGATGTTGATGATGAGGCATGGAAAGTAATCACGTCAACTAATTTAAGTGCAAGTTCTGTGTTTAGTTTAAAATATGTAGGGTCAACAGCAAGTACAAATCTAGATGCAAGTTGGTGGTTTAAATTTACAAATGACGGTAATACTTATACAGTAACATACAGAAGTTTAGACTATGTGTTCGAGTCAGAAGGACAAAACAAATTTCATTATGATGCACAAGAAAAAATTTACGATTATAAAACAGGAAAATCTGTTAAAGATACAGTAAAAGTTTTAAAAACTAATTCAATTGTATCAACAGGTAATTCTATTGGTTATCCAATTAATTGGCAAGTTACAGATACGATTACAGAAGCAGATGGATTTCAAGATAATAGAAAAGTTAAAATAGGATTCTATGATGATGACGATGACGGAGTTGTTGATAATCCTGATATTTTTGATATTATAGTAGAACCAGATACGGCTCCAACAATAAAATTTGTATTTTTTCAAAAATACCTTTCATATAATAATATAGCAAGATACAAACCATATGCCGCAACAAATTTTGTAGTTTCGTTGAATGAAGCAGATATAACATTATCTAGTGCAACATACACAGACGGTCAATTATTTTATTTTTATGATTTGGCTGAAAATGTTGTTAAAAAATATAATTCAACATCAAATACATTAATAACGACAACAGATTATATTGCTAGAAGAGGAAGAAGTTCATTAAGTTTTCAATATAAACATAATGCAGGGCAACAAACTAGAATTGATCCGTCAGTATCAAATATTGTAGATGTTTATATGTTAGAAAGAACGTATGATAATTTATATAGAATTTGGTTGCAAGATGGAGGTGCTAGACCAATTCCATCAACAGCAGACCAATTAAGAATTTCTTATTCTGGTACACTTAATCCATTAAAATCATTATCTGACCAAATAATATATCATCCTGTAAGATATAAAATATTATTTGGTACAAATGCAGACGAAGAATTACAAGCAACATTTAAAGTTGTAAAAAACACCAAAACTAATATTACTGATGCAGTAGTTAAAACAAGAGTAATATTAGCAATAAACGAATTTTTTGCATTAGACAATTGGGATTTTGGAGATACTTTTTATTTTACAGAATTAGCCGCGTATATACACAATCAACTGGCACCACATTTATTGACAGTTGTGATTGTACCAAATCAATCTGGACAAGGTTTTGGGTCTTTATTCCAAATTACTTCAGCGGCAGACGAAATTTTTATTAGTGGGGCCACCGTTAGTGATGTTTCAACTATAACTGCACTAGGTGCCAACCAATTAGAAGCATCAGGTACAGTTGTAACAAGTACATCAGCCGCTACAACAAACACTACAACAGGTTCAGCAGTGTCAGGTTCCACTACGTCAGGGTCCGGGTCAAGTACCGGTAGTAGTGGAGCAGGATACTAATGGCAGACGATCCAATAAACGCATTAATAAATCAAGAAGTTATTAAACAAGATAATAACGAGTTGCGTAGAACTATTCAACACCTACCTGCATTTTATCGAACTGACACTAATACAAGATTTTTATCTAGCACATTAGATCCATTGATACAAAAAGGTTCTCTAGAAAGACTAGATGGGTTTGTTGGAAGACAAGATGCTTATACAAGAAAAATTACAGACAGATATATTAGTGCAACAAGTAGAGATAGATTTGCATATCAATTAGAACCTGCTATTACATACACTGATAGAGATACAACATCAATAAATCCAGAAGATCAAGTTAAATTTACAGGAACGTATGATGATTATATTAATCAAATCAAATACTTTGGTGGAAAAATTGATAATCATGATAGATTAAACAAGGAAAAAGTTTATAGTTGGAATCCAGCAATTGACTATGATAAACTTGTTAATTACAGAGAATATTATTGGCTACCTGAAGGTCCTAACACAATTGAAATAGATTCAGTTGGACCATCAGCAGTAGCAGAATATAAAGTTGAAGCATGGGCAGACGATGGTAGTTCAACACGTGCTTGGAATTTGCCTCATAGAGAAAATGAAAGAAATCCAATTTTAACTCTTTACAGAGGTAACACGTACAAATTTAATGTAAACGCAAAAGGACATTCATTTTGGATAATGACAGAACCTTATAAGGATAAGATAAGTGCAGATGGTTCATCAACAACTGTATATACAACAGGCGTAACAAACAATGGAACAGCGGAAGGTACGGTTACATTTACAGTACCAACATTGGCACCAGATACTCTATATTATCAGTGTGGTATGCATGATGCTATGTATGGTATATTACAAATTAGAACTATAGATTCAACAAAAAATATTAATCCTGCTAATGATATAATTGGAGTTAAAAATTATTCCTTACGAACTTTAGATTTATCTAATGGAATGAAAATTAAATTTAAAACGTCTTTAGTAGATACAGCGTATCAAGATAAAGAATATTATGTTGAAGGAGTAGGCGATTCTATAACATTAACAAACGTAGAAGATTTAATTACTCCAGAATCATATGCAACTGAAACAACTATTTTATATGATAGTGTTGCGTATGACTCAAGACCTTATGCAAAAGCATTTTACAGACCCGATCAAAAAGATTATATTACTATTAAAAGAGATTCATTAGATCAAAATGCCTGGACAAGATATAATAGATGGTTTCATAAATCTGTTATAGAAAGAACAAAGGAAATTGGCGGTTCTACACCAACATTGTTAGAAACAGATAGAGCAAAAAGACCAATTATAGAATTTGATTCAGGACTTGCACTTTATAATCATGGAACAATGTCAAAAAAATCTGTTACACTTTATGATACAACAACAACAGATGCGTTTAGTAGTGTAGTAAATCAAATAGGTTATATTGTTGATGGAGTAAGTTTGGCAAATAGTATGCGAGTTATATTTGCCGCAGATACAGACCCAATTATAAAAAATAAAATTTATGATGTAAGTTTTGTAACAGCCGGAGATTCAACGCAGGTTATTGCATTAACTGAAGCGTTAGATGCCACTCCAGCAAATAACGAATCAATTTTTGTAGAGTTTGGTACAAATAATCAAGGTAAAACATATTATTATAATTCAACAACAAAACTTTGGACAGAGGCGCAGGCTAAAACAAAAGTTAATCAACAACCAATATTTGGTATGTGGAATAATAGTCATGTTTCATTTGATGATGAAACAATATATCCAAATTCAACATTTGTTGGAGCTAAAGTTTTTGCATATGCAATATCAGATACAGCAACAACAGATACAGTATTAGGATTGAAAGTAAAATATAATACAATTAATAATGTAGGTGATATTGTATTTGAAAGTGATCATACATCAGGTACATTTACATATCAGTCTGGTACCTCTACTATTACAAAAAATTTAGCAGAAGGACATTTACATTATATAACAGGAACATCAACACATAATAATAAAAGTGCATGGATTAAAAGAACTAATGAAAGTAAACAAAGAGTAATTAGAACTTTTATTGTAGACGCTACAGAAAAACAATTATTTCCAATTGATTTTTATAAAGATTCTTCGTCACTAACAGATTTAGAAGTTTCGGTTTCAGTAAATGGTATAAGAAAAACTTTAACAACTGATTATACTCTTGTAAATGGTACAGTTAACAAATATGTAAAATTTGTAAAAGCATTATCAGTTAATGATCAAATTAAAATTTCTGGATATACTTCCACCAATAAAATAGCAAATAAAGGAATATATGAAGTACCAGAAAATTTATCAGTAAACAGTTTAAATGCACAGTTAGGTACATTTACTTTTGGACAAATTTTAGATCATGTTAGAGATATATTTGACAAAAATCAAGATGTTACAGGCGCTATTCCTGGAGTATCAAATTTAAGAGATATTCCTGATAGCAGATTAAAAGGTGGAATAATACAACAACATCAAGGAGCATTACTTCCAGCTGTATTTGGATTAATTGATCAAGAAACAAATGTTTTATCAGCAATTGATTATTGTAATTTAGAATATGAAAAATGGTATAATTCATTTTTAACTAAAGCAGTTGGTACAGCATATGAAGGTGTTGCCGCAGATAGAGTTGATGAAATTATTGAATCAATCGGATTAGGCAAGAATAATACTTTTTCGTTTTATCATGAAGACATGATAGGATATGGTCAAAATGTTTCAGTAAGATCTTACACTGTATTGGGTGCTTTACAAACAGAATACGCAATTGATTCACAATTTGATATTACTACACCAAGCAATAGAGCGATATATGTATATCTAAATGATGTTCAGTTATTATTTGGTACAGATTATACATTTAGTACAATTGATGATAGTGTTAATATTATAGTCACGCTCGTAGAGGGAGATAAGATTAAAATTAAAGATTACAGTGATACAACCGGAAGTTATATGCCACCTACACCAACTAAACAAGGAATGTATCCAAAATTTATACCTGAGAAATTTACTGATACAACTTATATTACTGATACGTCAGTTATTAGAAAACATGATGGTTCATTTATTAAAGCATATGGGGATGAAAGAGATGACTTAATTTTAGAATTAGAAAAAAGGATTTATAATAATTGTAAAACAACGTATGATGCAACATTATTAGATATTAATGATGTAATGCCTTCGGCATTTACTTCAACAGAATATACATTACAAGAGATTAATAATATATTGGGACAGGATTTTTATGTTTGGGCAGGTAGAAATAATGTGCAGTATATCAATAATGCAACATTTTCAGAAGGATCTCCGTGGACTTACAACTATGCCAAATCAACTGATAGGGCAAACAAACAAAATTTGCCAGGATATTGGAGAGGCATATACAAATATTTTTACGATACAGATAGTCCACATACAAGACCGTGGGAGATGTTAGGACATTCGGAAAAACCAAGTACTTGGGAAACTACGTATGGAGCGGCACCTTGTACCTCTGGCAATACTGTGTTATGGGACGCCATTGCAACGCAACCAGGTAGATATGGAAAACCTGAAATTAAAAGTTATCTTCCAGTAGATGCATCAGGAAACTTATTAGATCCTATTGCGGCAAGACTTGTAGATAATTTTGATATACCAGGAAGAAGAGCAGGATGGAAATTTGGTGATCAAGCACCAGCAGAAACGGCATGGAGAAGAGCATCAGCATATCCTTTTACTGTAATGAAGACGTTGGCATTAACAAAACCTGCTAAATTTTTTAGTTTATATTTTGACTTATCTAGAGTGTCAACAAATACAGCGGACAATTTAATTTATTTAGATACAGGAACAAGAATGCAATTGTCTACAGCAAAATATCATTTAGAGACTGTAATAGATAAAACAACTGGTGTAACAACAAAATACCAAACAGCTGGATATCAATCTTTTGTAGTTAATTATTTGGTTTCAAGAAACCTTGACTCAAATATTTTTTATTATGAAAAAATGAAAAATTTAACTATACAAATGGTTTATAAATTAGGTGGATTTACTGATAAAGATAATTTAAAAATTTTAACAGATTCAGTATCTCCAGGCTCAGCTTCAGGCTCTAAATTTATTCCAGACGAAAATTATAAAATTTTATTTAGAACATCTAATCCAGTAAATTCGTTTAATTATTCAGGTGTATTAATTGAGAAAAATACTGATATTAGTATAGATGGATCAACACTATTAGGAGGATATAAAGTTTTAGGTTATTCAACCATAAAACCATATTTTAATTTTTACTATCCTATAAAATCAGTTGCAGGTAAAAAAGTTTTTGTAACAGGTGTTGAAGTTGAGCGGTTTTCAAATTATCAAGAAATAGCTCAAACTATTCCATATGGCTATGTATTTGAAACTATACAAGATGTGGCAGACTTTTTGTTTGGTTATGGACAATGGTTAGAAGCACAAGGATTTAGATTTGACAAATATTCAAAAGAAATTAAAGAAACATTAAATTGGCAGAATGCAGTAAAAGAATTTTTATTTTGGACTACACAAAATTGGGCTCCAGGGTCTGCTGTTACTGTTTCACCTGCCGCGGATGGTTTTGAATTAGATACTAAAAATTCTATTGTAGGACGATTGAAAAATCTTGCTGGAGATTATTCAATATTAGACGCAGGAGGAAGAAAAGTAGATATTGGAGAGATTTCAACAAAACGTATTGGAAAAACATTTGATTTGGGAGTAAAATCACAAGACGTTGGATTATTCAATATTGCTTTGAATACAGTTCAAAAAGAACACATATTAATATTTGATAATAAAACAGTGTTTTCAGATATCATTTATGATCCTTATACAGGATTCCGACAACAAAAATTAAAATTAGTAGGATGGAAAACAGCAGGGTGGAATGGTGATTATTATGCACCAGGTTTTATATTTGATACTGCACAGGTTACATATTGGTTAAAAAATACAGATTATAAAATTGGCGATAGTATTGAATATCAAGGTAAATTTTATGTTGCAAAAATAAATCATAATTCGAGTATAAAATTTGTAACAGAAAATTGGATGCTAAAAGATGAAAAACCAGCACCACAATTGATACCAAATTTTGATTATAAAATTACACAGTTTAATGATTTTTATAATTTAGAATCAAATAATTTTGATGAGTCGCAACAAGATCTTGCACAAAGATTAATAGGTTATCAATCAAGAGATTACTTAGAAAATCTTTTTGTTAATGATGTATCACAATATAAATTTTATCAAGGATATATTAGGGAAAAAGGAACTAAAAATGCTATTACAAGATTGTTAAAATCCAAATATGAAGACCAAGATATTACTCTCGAGTTATATCCAGAATGGATGATTAGAACTGGCAGAATAGGTAATACTGATGCTAGAGAAAATATACAAATAATTTTAAAAGATAATGAAATTGTAGCAAATCCACAAAGTCTTGAATTGTTTGATACCTCTAATGAAACAAAAGAATATGCTAGAAGTTTAAATGTTGTCAAAAATAATTTATATTATAAACCAGTTGATTATACAGCGTCATCAACATTTGCAAGATATGATTATACAACAACAGGTGTAGACAGAGATACAGTACAAGTTTTTAAACACGCAGGTTATCCACAATTAAATCAAGTTCAACACACTGCATTTACGATTAATGATTTTTTAAATCTTGATGTTAGTGCTTTGACACACAACGATTTGATATGGGTAGCAAATAAATCTAATAACGATTGGGACGTGTATCGTATCACGTCATCAGGAATTAAAATACAGCAATTAACTTCACTTAATAATGCTACACAAATAGAAATTACATTTACTAATAGTCATGAATTAAGTGCAGGGTCAACAACAACACAACCTGATTATTTTGCAATTGCTAATTCAGAAGAAACAACATTGGATCAAGTATATCAAGTTAGTAGTATACCAGATCATAAAACAGTTATAGTTGATTACACGGGTAGTACAGGATTTATTCCTACTTTAGAAGATGGATCAACAGCTGACAGTTATGGAAATATTTACAAATTTGTTTCTGTAAGATTAAGTTCAATGGATAATGTAAATGATCTTTTAGATTATAGCGTATACGAAGATAAAAATGATGTAATTGATAGAGAAGGTGATAAAGTTTTTGCTGATGCAGATTCATTAGGGTTATGGCGTGTTTATGAAAAGCAAGATCCATATACAACTACAACATTACTGTCACCATCAACAACAGTGGCAGATCAAGATTTTGGATATCAAATTGTAGCAAGAAATGATGGAAGAACAGTTGTAGTTTCGGGACCATCAATGGGGCAAGGTAGAGTTCACTTTTTATTTCGTTCGATTACAACACCAGGAGAAACATTTAAATCACAATCGTCTGTAACTGGAACTTCCGGGGATGATAATACAGGTAGGTTAGGGCACTCATTATCAATGAGTACAGATGAAAACTTTGTTGTAGCAGGCGG
>Ga0310342_100000608_pt1 | contig 20603 bp, 10 predicted proteins | sample S15DNA20500_MG_FD_206155 | JGI IMG/M metagenome (GOLD analysis project Ga0310342, IMG submission 206155) | Marine microbial communities from station ALOHA, North Pacific Subtropical Gyre - S1503-DNA-20-500_MG | ecosystem: Environmental > Aquatic > Marine > Oceanic | place: Pacific Ocean: North...
GGAATGACCACGGACCAATCGGTCGAATCATCACCAACACTTTCTTCCCACTGGGCAAGGCGTTGTTGCCAGTCGGGATTGCGGCGCTGAAGTTCAGCTTCCAACGCGCCAATCTGGCGGATGATTTCTCTCCCTTTAGCTTGCTCTTGGGGCGTATGGACGGCCATGGTCGCCTCATGGGCATTGTTGAGAAAGGCAAACAGTCCGTAATATTCCTGTTGTGATAGTGGGTCGTACTTGTGGTCGTGGCACTGGGCACACTGGATTGTCAGACCGAGGATACTTTTGCCAACGGTGTCCATGCGGTCGACCATGGCCTCGAATCGGAATTCTTCCGGATCGATCCCCCCTTCTTCATTGATCATTGAGTTGCGCAAGAAACCGGTGGCTACGCGCTGATCCTGGGTTGCACCGGGCAACATATCACCCGCGATCTGCTCGATGATGAATTGGTCGTAAGACAGATCTCGATTGAAGGCATGAATCACCCAGTCACGATAAGCCCACACGAGTCGGGGCAGGTCCTTCTCATAACCGTTGGAATCAGCGTAGCGTGCCGCGTCCAGCCAATGCCGCCCCCACCGCTCACCGTAATGAGGTGAATTTAACAACCGATCAACTTGTTTTTCATAGGCATGATCACTCTGGTCAGCCACAAAGTGGCCCACCTCTTCAACGGTCGGCGGAAGACCAATCAGATCAAGACTGAGACGACGCAAGAGAGTCACAGCACTGGCCGGGGGCGAAGGTTTTAGTCCTGCCTGCTCCAGTCGTGCCAAGACGAATGCGTCAATCGGGTTGCCCGTCGGCCAAGCTCGTGGAAACGACGGCAACCGCTGGCGCTGGGGTGGAATGAACGCCCAATGAAGTGATGATTCACCGCTGGGTGCCGGGAACTGATCACCCGCCTCAGCCAACGATTCCCCTCGCAAACCACTGACAATCACCAATACCCAAGGGACGCGCCTGATGACGTCACATCGATTCGCCCAGCAATTCATGTGGCCGGCACCTACAATTTACCATCAAGAACATTACAGACACGCATGTTAGTTCCCATTCTAAGTTTATAAGAGACACGGTGCAACAAATGGCCTGAACGACGGTACCACGGGTCAACTTAGGCTGGCTTGTCCAACGCGCGACGCATTTTGTTGTGCAAGGAACAGGCAATGGATCACTGCAGCCCATGGCGACTCCGTCATTTTCGCCTTCTCCCATCAAAGCGGGCGTATTACACTGGGGGAGTCAACGTGTTCTGTAAATCACAGATGGGACCTAATCATGCAGTCAGCTGATCGCCCCTCCGCGGCCCATCCCGTCTTTTCCCGCCGGCTAGCCCTACAAGGTGGAGCGATCGGCCTGCTGGGATTGGGAATTAACCACTTGGAAGCACTACAAAGCGCTTCGCAGGCAGCTGGTCGGCCGGCACCCAAAGAAATGTCGGTCATCTACATCTTTCTTTCCGGCGGGCTGTCTCAACACGACTCGTTTGACATGAAGCCCACAGCACCGGTCGAAGTGCGGGGAGAATTCAAACCCATTTCGACACGAACACCGGGTCTGGAGATTTGTGAACATTTACCACTCCTGGCAGCACGGAGTCATTTGTGGGCGCTCGTGCGGTCGCTGACCCACCCCTTTAACGAGCACAACCAAGGGCACATGGTGATGCTCAGTGGCCGATCTCAGCTGCCGCCCAATTTTCAGAATAACGGATTAGCGTTGCCGAGCGATTGGCCGTCAATCGTGGCCACCGCCGGCAGCCACTTTCCCGCGACGAACAATCTGCCCCCGATTGCCATTCTTCCGGAAGCTCTTCGCCACTCACCGGGAAAGGCTGTAGCGGGACAACTTGCCGGCCAGATGGGTCCACTTCGTGATCCCTGGATAATTGAAGCGGCGCCTTACCGAGTGAAAAAATCTGGCGCATTTCCGAACTACGCCTTCAATCATCACACCGAAAAAACGGTCAAGGACGATTCGGTCTTTCAGGCACCGAGCCTCAACTTGCCCGAAGGCTTGGATCGATCGCAGTTCCAGGGCCGATTAAATTTGCTCGATTCAATCCAGCAGCAACGGCGGCAGCTGGACCACCTTGCTGAATCGACTGACTTTGATCGTTATCGTCAGCAAGCGATTTCACTTTTGGCCGATCCCCAGATCCAGCAGTCCCTGGATGTCACACGGGTCGATGACAAGAGCCAGGATCGTTACGGACGCAACAGCTTCGGCTGGTCGCTGCTGATGGCTCGCCGCCTGGTGGAAGCGGGCGTGCGGCTAATCCAAGTCAACCTTGGCAACCAGGGAAGTTGGGACACACACGGGTCCAACTTCATCAAGCTCCGCGATTTTCTGCTGCCACCAACCGACCGAGCCCTGTCGGCGCTCTTGGATGATCTGTATGAGAGCGGACGCCTGGAAAACACCCTCATCGTCATGGCTGGTGAATTCGGACGAACATCACGGATTTTCCAATGCTGCCCCACAGTTTACGATCGTCCCGGCCGGGATCACTGGGGCGCAGCGCAGACGGTGTTTTTTGCCGGGGGCGGTGTCCGCGGCGGCAACGTGATCGGCTCAACGGATCGGCTTGGCGAGTATCCGGATTCCCATCCGCAACACCCCGAAAACATGGCGGCCACCATTTACCAGGCGCTCGGCATACCGAAGACGGCCCATTGGAAGGACGAGTTCGGACGACCCCATCAGATTTATTTTGGCGATCCGATTGCTGGCCTGATGGAAGCTTGAGGTCACGAGTTGTCGAGTTGATTGGTACCTGCTTCCGCCAAGAAAGTGTTGCATCCTTTGCCGAGTCATCATCGTCAATTGTCTCATGAGGAAATTCCAGTACCAGAGCCGCTGAGGGGTCCACCGGATACTGGTCCACGGTCCCATGAATTGTTTTGAGGAATTTTATGTCAAACCCCATCGGACGAAACAAAACGAGTAATTAACAGCTAGTCTTTTTACAGCCAAATGCTGTGTGCGAGATAGGCGATCCATTTGCAGCCGCTGGCTAATACGCAGTAACTATCTTCAATAAGTTAGCCGAGACGGACGTTGTAGATCAAACATTTGGCTATCTGAGCGACCAACCTAGAACGGCTAAGCACGTTCTACGCCGCCCGCTTCGGTTCGACAGCTGGTGAAAAATACACCAACCCTCATAATGGATTCTGCGGTCAGGTTGGAACGGTTGCCTGGGTACAGATTCCCCCGCCGGATAAAACGACCCGATCTCTCATAATCGTAATTTCTCCCGGATAATGATAAGGACCATCCACAGATGAATCCACCATCAACCAATCACTGGTCATTCACGGTATTGATTTTGTGTTTGGCGTTTGGCATGAATGCCATGGCCGACATCCCCGGCCTGGTCGGCTACTGGCCGCTCGATGAGGGCCGCGGCAACGTCGCCGAGGAGTTGTCCGGCAAAGGCAACTTGGGGTGGATATGCGGGGAAGACATCAAGTGGGTAGAGACCGAGCGGGGCATGGCTTTGCGGTTCGACGGCAAGACGAACGTCCGCGTTCCGGACAGCCCTGCCTGGAATATCGGCCCTGGCGAATTGACCTTTTCTATGTGGGTCAAGTGGGGTAAGGGCAATGCCGGCGACATTTTTGAACACACCTTTGAAAATAAACCGGGGGTCTGGGTATTGCACGCGGGGAATCCGCCAGTCATGAGTTTTTACGACGATAAGTCGGTCGGACAAGACATCCGCTTTCACGGTTTTCAACCGGGTAAATGGCAGCATCTGGCCCTGGTCTGGCGCCGTGACAAAAACGGGTGGATGAAATCGTATGTCAACGGGGTCCTGGGCCAGAGCCGCTCTGCCGAAGTGACGATAAAACAGTTTGGCGATCTTTATTTTGGTTCGATGCGGGCCTACAACTATTTCAAAGGCTATCTGAAAGAGGTCGCCATCTTCAATCGTGCCCTCTCGGACGACGAGGTCGGGGCACTTTATAGAGACGGTGTTCGGATCGAGCACCCGGCGGTCATTTATTCCAAGACGCGCGGGAATGTTCTCGCCGTGTACCGGGGCGGCGTCCTCCTGAGGGGGTCGAGCGTTGTCTCTCCGGCCACCGGGAAGGTCCTCTATGACCGGAAGCAAGATGAGGACAGCAGCGTGGGCATACCCTACGACGTGCCGCCAGGCCAGCGGCAGTTGTTCCTGGATGATTACAACGTTGCCAAAATCGAGAATCTCGAACGCACGATGCACCAGCCCGACAAAAAGGGTGCCGTTATCCGGCCTGATCCGGCGGTCGGAGAAGATTTCATTCAAGCCCGTATGGCTCCGGTCTGGGATCCCAAAAATAAGATCTTCAAGTTCTGGAACTTGTATGCGCCTGCAGGCCTCCCGGCCACCGGTTACTACGAAAGCAGAGACGGGCTGCACTGGAGCAAGCCGGTGGTGGGACAGCTCGCATACCGCGGCTCGATGGAGCACAACTATATCTCCGTGAAGAGAGACGGTAAGCACCACCGAATCACCATGGTCGTCTACGATGGTGCCGACCTTGATCCCACTCGACGCTTCAAGAGCTTCCTTCCCAACGTCGGTTTCGCGGTCTCGCCCGACGGAATCAAATGGGCGCTGCTCGACGTGCCGGCGGTGCCCAGTTCCGACAACTTCAGCTTCTCTTTTGATGAAAAAGCCCACCTGTTCATCGGCACGGTGAAGATCGGTGGCCCCCATGGCCGGTCGGTAGGGCTTGCCACCAGCACCGATTTCATCAACTGGACAAATCACGGGCTGGTCTTCCATGCCGACGATCTTGACCAGGAATTGGGCCTTAAGAACATCAATGCCCGCTTTGCCGATCCCACACTCCATCACCCCTGCTACAACATCCCTCACACTTACAATGTCGACGTCTACCTGATGGCGATCTTCCGTTACGAATCGCTCTACATCGGCATGCCGGCAATGTATCACCAAACGGGGAAGGTGCCGGGCAATTGGCCGGGCTTCCGCGACATGCCCCTGACCGACAACATGCGAAAAATCTACACCCGCGACGGCGATTGGGCCGGCTTTCACGACGTGCAATTGACCTGCAGCCGCGATCTGAAGAACTGGCAGCGCCTCGGTGACCGAAAGCCGTTCATCGGCTCCTCTCCGGTGGGAGGAGGGGCCTACGACACGGCCAACATCAAGCCCCCACCTGCCCCGCTGGTGCGTGGCGACGAGTTGTGGTTCTACTACACGGGCGGAAAATTCTACGGTGCAATCCTGGATCGTCCCTCCCACCGCCTCGCTGGAGCCATCTGTCTGGCGGTGCTGCGGCGCGACGGGTTCGTATCGCTTGATGCCGGCGAAAATGAGGGTGTGTTGGTGACCAAACCGTTCGTCTTGACTAAGGGCCCGCTCCATGTGAACGTCAATGCCCGCGGAGGGGAGCTGCGGGCGGAGGTCTTCGGCGATGGGGGGACGCACCTCATTTCCGAGCCAGTGACCGGGGACCAGCCGCGTGCCGAGGTGCGCTGGCGAGATGGGGACTTGGCAACGTTGCAGGGACGCCCGGTAACGCTGCGTTTTACGCTGCGGCAGGCCCAGCTTTACTCCTACTGGCTGAAGAAATAGAGCCCGTACGCTTGGAGTGTGGCAAAGTTGTTGAGAGCAGAAACTCAAAGGCACACGACCGTGTCACGGTTCATCGGCAATCTCATCAGGCCATAACATTGCGCGCCAAAATGGCAAATGTTGACACCCCACTGCCACTTATGGGTGCTGGCCCTTGGGCAGTGCTTTGACCTTGCCGGCCAAAAGCGATTCACGAAATTCTTCCAGTGAAAGTTGTTTTTCTGGAATCGTCATGACAAGTGTGGCCGGATGGTAGAAATGTCCTCCGTATCCGACGCTCATTTCAATGCGACCATAGTGCCGCGTCCAGATGCCCAAGCCACTTTCCCGGGACGTTCCATAGCTGGTAATCTCGTTGACTGAATTGTCTGGAAAATTCACTTCGACCAGGCGGGGCCGATCCATGACTCCATGGATGCCCTCGTAGAATTGGGCGACGTAACTGCCATAGGTAGGCGCTTCGTCGGCCGTTTTGAAAATGAACAACCGGATATTGCCCGGCATGGGTAAATTTTGTTCAACCAATTCTGCTTTGAGCAAAATGGGCGTGCCATCCGGATTGATCAGATCGAAACGACGTGAGATCGGCTTGGCCAATCCCCACGCGCAACCCATGTTGATGGGATACGTCGCACAACACCCGGTCCAGTTTTCTCCCATGGCCTCAATTTCGACCGTGGCCGGATCAAATGTATAACCTTGATGTTCCAATTGGTTTTTGAGGAAAATGGTCCAGGTCTTCGACCATTCCCAGCACTTCCATTCCAGGCCTTGTTCCCAGCCTTTTCCCCGGGTCTCGGTAGCCTTTCGCCGGTCTTCGTCAAGAGATTTGTCGAGGGCCAGAGACAATTTCGCACCGATCAGTTTACGAATGTGAGGCATGTCCCGATCGAACTTATAGCCTTCATCATCTTCCAGAGCCACCAATCGTTTTCCAAAGTGTTGGCGGGCCAATTCAAGCAACTCTCCACAGGATTGCTCTCGTGTTGGCAGAAAAAACATCCCCTCGTCCTGCTTGGCCTGGCGAATCACTCCGTAATACTTTTGCTGCAATTTGAATTCCAAACCGCGCGCAAGCTCCCAGCGATCAGGAAACTGCTGGGCGTGTTCCCCGTTGCGCCTGGGATCATCTTCGGGAAAATCTACCCAATAGAGCGGGTGTACCATCAGATAGATTTTGCGGAGTATCTTGAGTGACGTATCCGTTTGGACACCCTCGTCTTCTGCACCCACAACCTGGCCAGAAATAACCAACACACAAAGCAGACCAATGACAATGAATGTGGGATATCGTTCTCGCATGATTCAATCCAATCTGTGTTGTAGGGTTCTTCGACCGTTCCCCGGGCCATAGCTGAAATCACGTAGCCTGGAAATTTGATCCCGAGCTACGATTCATGGTTGAACCCGTTTGATTTTAGCATAGTAGGCACCGCAGGTGTTCCCCTTTTCATCTACCAGCCAGGTCTTCAATCTTGTTTTTCCGGGCTGCAAGCGAACCGCAAATTTGACCTGATGTGCAGCGGGTGCAATTTGGCTGCTTTGATCCACCGCACCGATTTTGATCCGTGCCTGAGTGGCCAAGATGGCCTTACCACCTTCGGCCGCTGTAGAAATGGGTAGATCGACTTCTTCTGGCCAGCGCCGCAAAGTGATTTCGTAGAGACCCGACCGGGCAACATCCAAGGCCCAAAAACCGTTCCCATAGAAACCAGCCTGCACATTTTTTTGCCACCAGCGCGAAGAACTGTGCCATTCGAAACAAGTCAGGCGCGTGGGATTCTGCTGATCACTTCCGACAATGGCCTCCGAGTACTCATCAAATCGCTGGGCAATATCGGTCCACCACGCTTCATACTGGCCACGTAATCTCTTGACCACACCAGTATGATCTCCGGCAACATCTTGCTTCTGACCCGGATCCACCGACATGTCGTAGAGTTCGTTTCCGTTGAGCAACCGCCAGCGGTCGGTCATGACACTACAGAATCGCCATTTTTCGGGACGTGGCAATTCCTGGTGATGGGCAAACAGAGTACGTTCAGGCCAGTTCTCATTGGGATCTTCTATCAGTGGTGCCAAGCTGGTTCCGTCGAATTCGACACCCGGTGGACGTTTTAAACCACACCAGTCGATGAGCGTGGGCAACAGATCCAGGTGAGCCGTGAGCTGGTGGATCTCGCGCGGACTTTGCAAATCGCCACCTGGCCAACGAATGAAACAAGGGACGCGATGGCCCCCTTCGTAAGGGGAACCCTTGCGACCGCGCATGCCGGCATTGAAACCACTGACAAACTGCCCGGCATTACCGCGATTCCCTTTAAATGTAACACCACCCGAGGTTCCGTTGTCAGTCATGAAGATCAAAATGGTATTGTCTGCCAAATCCAAGTCTTTCAACACTTGAACCAGCCGACCAACATTCTCATCGAGATTGGTAATCATGCCATAGAACTTGGCTCGGTCGGAATTCTCGGGAAATTGGTCCTCGTACAGACTGCTATACGATGCGGAGACTCGAAAAGGAGAGTGGGGTGCATTGGTCGAAATATAAGCAAAGAAAGGGCGATCGCGATTGGACGAGATGAACTCAGTCGCCGCACGAAAGAAGACATCTGTACAATAACCTGTGAATTTTTGCGGGCGACCATTGTGGAAATAGGTATCGTCAAAATAATCATTGCCCCAATAGTCCGGTATCTGGCCGATGCCGCCGCCGCCATGGGCCAGGACTTCTTGAAACCCGCGATCCTGAGGGCGAAAGGGATAACTGTCACCTAAATGCCATTTGCCGAACATGGCCGTTTTGTACCCGCGGTCAGCAAAAATTTGGGGCATCATGATCTCGTCAGGTCGCGGCATGTGGCGCCCCATCACCGTGTGCCAAACGCCAACGCGCGTCGAGTAACGCCCAGTCATCAACGCTGACCGTGTGGGGGAGCAAGTGGGATCGGTGTGAAAGTTTGTCAATCGCACGCTCTGGGCGTGTAATTGATCCAGATTAGGCGTTTGGATGATTTCGTTTCCATGACAGTGCAAATCCCCATACCCTTGATCATCGGTGATGATCAAGATGACGTTTGGTTGCTGACGTTCAACACCGGCGTGTACCCCTTGAATGGCACCAGCCAACGAGAGGAACACCAGGAACCGGAAGCAGCCAAGCCTAACTGGAACTGAACACAATTTTCCCAAACCACGGGCCTGCTGGTGAACTGCCAATAACTTGAGAGGAGCTTGCTTGTTGTAAGATCGAAAAAAAAGCGAACGACAACTCCTCCGCTCGTACACCCGTCTCCAGCAAGCGAGTGTCGCGGTCAAACTACCACGACCAGCGCTGCGCAACCCCAGATCATAATCCATACCATCTTCTCCCTTATCCACACAGCGGGTGCCACTCTGCTTATTGAACACGTACTGAAGCCTTCGACAATTCCCAAAACGTGGTTTGACACCAGCGAATTTAGTCAGTCTTTTGATCACGTTGAATTCCATGACCTTGTAAACCGATTATTCTGGTAGCGTCTTGCGAATCATGGCAGGCGACACGATTGACCCCGTTATGAATGTAAAATCCCCTGGTCACACAATGGACGAATAAACGAAGCTGATGGAAAGATTCCTGAGGTTTCACTTATCGCCCAGTAACTCAAGTTTGATACTAGGCGAGTCGTCCGTCAACCGGCTGTGAATGGGACATCTGTCTTGAGCCAGATCGGCAAATATCACACAGGAACCATTCAACTATTCGACGGGCTTTCATCACTCGAAATGATGCACTAAAAACCTTGTCTGTTATCTGTTGATCAAAGAACCCATCCTGACGAGTCTAGGGTTGCAAAACAAGTGAAGACCGTCGTTCAACGTGTACGTTGTCTCCTGCGACTCTCAGGCAATCCGTGCTATTGTTACCTCCACCGGTTGCCCGACGGTGTGATCCTGTTGACCTATTACGCGACATCATGGCGTAGACGGAGTTGTCAACACCACAACACCAGCATGAGCGGTACTCTCGGTTGGTCTTTTTCCCAACGTCACTTGGGGGACCAGATGACCGCCGAGGTCAATCCCATCGGGTAACCGGGCGCGCCGAGGGCGCTCGGGCCCCAGCTGGGGTGGTAGTGGTAGGCGAAGACGGTCAGGATCTGTCCGTCTGCGAGCTCCAGTGATTCAGGGGTGTGCATGAACTGATTCATTGCCCAACGGAAGAGAATGAATCGATGGTCCCAATCCCAGGTTCTACCGTTGTCGCGGCTGAGAACCGCTTCGATCCCGTGGTACATCTCTCCGTCCAACTCGCCCATTCGGACCGCATAGGTCATGAGGATATCCCCGTTCTGGAGGGTAAGGAGTTTCGTGTGGACTTTGCCATACTTGAAGTGGACCTGCTGGTCGGTCCAACTGTGACCGTTATCCATTGACCGGGCCGTTGTGATCCTTCTCCAGTGATCGCAGTGGGAGGGAAGCCCCGGAGCTTGATTGGTGCGAAAAGAACCGACCAAGGCCCCGTCCTTCGCCCTGGTTACCGAGCCTTCCGATGTGTTCCACTCCACGGGAATTTGGAGTGGCGCATCCCACGTCCGACCTGAGTCGTGGCTCCGCCACAGCCAGGAGAAACCGGTCCAGCCCGTGGGGCCGTGGGGTGGCGCTTCAGAAGCGGAAATAATCGTCAGTTCATCTCCCTCCGCGAGAATAGACCCGTGATGCGCTGTCTGTTGGCCGTTAGGAAGACGCAAGGGATTGGGCAGGGGGTCGGTCCAAGTTTCACCCCCGTCGTCGCTGTACATCATCACACCTCCGAATGCCATCAGTCTCTGACCGCCCAGGGAGACCGGTCGTGCCCTTTGCTGTGTCAGATCAGGTATCTCGCGTGGTTGGCTCCAGCCGTTGGCTTCGTCATCGGAATAGAGGAAAAAAGCAGCTCTGTTTTCCCCGTCCCCCTTGTGGATCCAGCCGTTGGACAGGAGCACAATGCGGCCATCGTCCAGCCGAGCCAGTTTCGAAAATTTCATCGAGTGAATGAGGAAGGTGTAGCTGAGCCCTTCCTGGTACCGCGGCCCGTGTGGATCTTCCTGTCGGATCGCGATCGGCATGCGGGGACTGATTACTCTCTGGGGGGAATAGGACGAACTGACTTCCCGGGACACCAACTGATTTAGACGCTCTAGGGGAATGGTGTCCTTGGGCGTGGGAACTTCTCGCTGCAAGGGAATGGCCTGTTCTGCGCCCGTCTCTGGTTCGGTGAGCACTACTTCCAGGTGATATCGGGGCACCTGAGGCAAAGGCTTCACGGTAAAAGACTGACTGACGGTTTGGCCGGCAACAATCTTCAGCGTCCTCGACTCTTCGGCCATGACAGGCTTGCCGAACAAATCCAATACTTTCATCACACACTGAATTGATCTCGTCGGTCCCCGCCGATTACGAATGCGTAGTATGATGTCCAGTGGCTTGGCATCCTGCGGGTAATCGAATGCGTCGACTCTTCCACCCCAGTCCTCTCCAGGCCCCGGGGTGAAACGGAGCACTCCGACGGGCTGATACTTTCGGAATCCAGTGATGACGAGCTGGTAAGTTCCATCCGGCAGCCGCTTCTCTCCACCCAGAATAGTTTCCGGGATCCTAAAGTTGGCACGGAATTCATTCGCGTGTCCCGTCGGGAGCAGACGCACGTGTGCCATCCTCTCTTCCCGCCCTCTGTGATCGCCGTAGCGGGAACGCCAAATCATGACTGAGAGTTCTTTCAGACCGTCGGGATGCGTGGCCGTGACCGTCAGTGAATAGGGATCCCCCGGGTGGACGGGATCGAATATCGATTCCTGCTCGACAGAAAGAATATGGGGAGGTCCCGCCAGATCCGGCAACGACGGATCGGGAGCAAACAGTACGCCGGAGATACCCAACTCATTAATGTCTCCCAAGTACAATGAGTTGGCAGTCAACCGGACGTACCGGGCATTCACTGGTTCGTAGTCTAGTAGTTGAAACGTGCGGAAGTTGTCCAGGTCGACGTTCCGTGTGGCCACCAGCGTGTTGAAGTCGGCGTCCTGGAAGAACTCTAACCGTGCCTGCCGGATCATGTTGTAGAGATCCCCATTTTGCAGGCTCGGGGCTTGATTGATGCCGACGGCGACGGTGACGACTTGCCGACCCAGGTCCAGGTCCAAGCTGTCGGCGCCCCCCATCAGATTGGCGGAATTGTAAGCGTTGGTAAACTTCGCTGTTTCAACCGACGAAGCAAACTTAGTCCAATTGTGTCTGAAGTCCGGGCCGACAAAGGTCCAGTGGGTACCACGCGGCGTGTGGTCAACGGCCTGCAACGAAGAGGGTGTGATTTCCAAGCCTTCCACTCGTAGTTCCCGAATATCAACGATGTCCTCACGACCCCCACCGCCGTCGATCTCTGAGACATCGATGTAAATGAAGCGGGTGTCAACCGGGCTGTCCAGTTTCAATGTCGTTACGTGTGTACCGGCGCCCAACGGAGTCAACGGGCCGAAGGCTTGGGATCCACCGTCGTAGTAGACGGTGGCGTTCACCACTCTCTGGAAATTTTCCACCATTTCGATTTGTGTGATACCGCGGGCGATTCCGCCAAAATAGTACCCCGTGCCTCGGTAGGGGATGAGGGACAAGGGATCCACGTAGAGAAGCGCCGAATTGGTAACTCCGCTGTCATGGATGCGGCGTCCTATGTCGAGGTGACTTCCCCAATGCCAGATAATTCTCCCACCTTCCTGCATGACGCCGATGACCTGGACACCATCTTCCACCGCCAAGTTGACTGCCTGGACCGACTTGCCATTGAGGAGCAGGGCCACCCCATAAATTCCCACGAACAATAAAGTGCTTATGCGTGTCATTTTGAAGCCTCCTTCTAACTCTTGAGTGGCCGAGATTCACTTTTCGATTTTCTTCAGTATTGAGTGAATCCCGCACTTTGGAAACTCAAAATTAACTGTAGAAACGCCTTCAAATTACATGGTAGGGACGGGCGGATCAACGGGATGTACCGGTGTCCGGCAGCGGGCCGTCGCCCCACCAGCTGTCTACGTTCTGTAATCGAGTGCTCGCTTGGGAAGGAGTAGCAAATTTAGTCAGTCTCTTGATCACGTTGAATTCCATGACCTTGTAAACTGATTATTCTGGTAGCGTCTTGCGAATCATGGCAGGCGACACAGTTGACCCCGTTATAAATGTGAAATTCGCTGACACACAATGGACGAATAAATAAAGCTGATGGAAAGATTCCTGAGGTTTCACTTATCGCCAAGCAACTCAAGTTTGGTGCTGGGCAAGTCGTTCGTCAACTGGCTGTGACTGGGATATCCGCCTTGAGCCAGATTGGCAAATATCGCACAGGAACAACCCAACTACTCGACGGGCTTTCATCACGCGAAATGATGCACTAAAATCCTTGTCTGTTATCTGTTGATCAAAGAACCCATCCTGACGAGTCAAGGGTTGCAAAACGAGTGAAGACCGTCGTCCAACGTGTACGTCATCTCCTGCGACTTCCAGGTAATCTGTGCTGTTGTTACCTCCACCGTTAGTGATGACCATTTCCAGAAAGGGGCCGGGCGGACATCGCGCAGCCAGCTTCCGTGGTAAGGTACCGATTCTGCAACGGAAGAATCTGGCATGGACTAGCTCGGAGCCAGTATTCATGAATTTCCGTACCAACACTTTGTTCAGCCTGTTCATTGGAGCTATCTGCACCTTGGGCTGCACCTCTTCAGATCAAGGTGGCGAGACCAGCAACTCTGGACAACTCAAGCGTATTATTATCCTGAGCAACAACGATGATCCGTGGTGGACTGCAATGGACCGCGGTATGCATGATGCGGCTGACGAGTTTGGCTTCGAGGCTGCTGGATACCGTGTGGTTTTGGATCAGGGCGACGGAACCGATGTCGATCAAATTGAAAAACTCAACCAATATGCCAACCAGATTGACGTAGCAGCCGTGGGAGTTTCTCCGATCAACCCCGACAGTTCGGGCACCATCGAAGCCATGCGAAAACTGCAACAACAGGGGATTGTCCTGGTTACGGTCGACTCGGATGTAGATCGTCAGCGGTTTCGCGATGCACGCTTCGCTTATATGGGTACGAACAATTTTGTCGCTGGTCAGGAACTTGGAAAGGCGGCACGGGTGATCACACCCGCTGGGTCCGCTTATGCCACGTTTGTTGGCATTAAGACCGTCGACAACGCTGTCAAAAGGATTACAGGATTCGCCGAGGGAGCGGGCGAGAAATTTTCGGAGCGAGATAGCTTGGGCGATGGGATGGACCCCGATCGAGCACAGCAAAATGTTGTCAATGCGTTGTCCAATCATCCAGATCTGGGGATGCTGGTGGGTATTTGGGCGCACAATGCCGATGCAATTGTCACGATTGTCAAACAACAAGACGGCCATAATCGCGTCAAAGTTCTTACCATGGATGCGTCCGAGAAAGCCTTACGGCACATGCAAGACGGCATGATTGATGCCATGGTGGTCCAGAACCCTTACCAGATGGGATACGAGGGTGTACGACTGATACGCGCGCTGCTGGAAGAAGATTATCAGACCGTCAAGCAGTATTATCCATCGTTCGATCCGACCACTGGCAAGTTTGACGAGCCGGACGGCGATATCTTCAATTCCGAGCTGCGGATTGTTGCCCCCGATCCATCCTCTCCGCTCACTCCGGCAATGTTTGACGGATCGATGCAGTTCTTTTATCTGAAAGACTTTCAGGTGTGGCTCACTGAACGTAAATTGAGATCATCATGACCCGATTGCGGGCAGGTCGGGAACAGGAGTCACGCCTTATGGATCGACTTGGGAATGAATCGCTGGCTGCAAGATACCGCAATGAAATCGGCTTGGCCGCGGCCACGCTGATCGTCTTGTTGTTGGTGATTTCTGTCGATCTGGCACGCTCTGGTGAGTCGCCTTACGTTATCAAGCCGTGGGCCAACGCAACAGAAATCATTCGACACACTTCACTTTGGGGCATCTTCGCTCTCGGTGCGGCGGTCGTCATCATCTCAGGTGGTATTGATTTGTCCAGTGGCTCAGTCATTGCATTTAGTGGCTCGATTTTTGCAATCGTGTTGATTTGCCTGGCACCACAAGGTGAGGACGGCGTTCCCGATACGACGGCGCTTTCGACACTTACCATCTTGATTGCCATCAGCGCAGCTTTGGGTGCGGGGCTTTGCGTCGGCACACTGCATGCCTGGTTGATCACGGTGGTCGGTTTACCACCCTTTGTGGCGACGCTTGCGTCATTGGTCGGTTTCAGAAGCCTTGCGCGAATTCTGAATCCGTCGATCATGACAGGTTTTGGTATCCGCCAAACGCGTATCAATATTTACGATGGCCGGCTGGCCGACATCGGGCAGGCTTGGTGGCTCCCGCTGTTGGTGTTCCTCATCGTGGGCGGGCTGTTGTGGCTAATGATGAGTCGTACGATTGTCGGGCGCCACCTTTATGCCTTGGGAGGCAACGAACAGGCCGCACGGCTTAGCGGTATCCGCACCGACCGGCTCAAGTGGCTGGCCTATTGTATCGGTGCGATCACGGCCGCAATTGCCGGTGTGCTTTACACGCTCAAGGTCGGATCCATCAATCCACTCACCTTGGGTGTGGCCTACGAACTGAACGCTATTGCGGCGGCTGTGGTCGGAGGATGTAGCCTGCAGGGAGGTGTTGGGACGATTCCGGGTGTCATGCTCGGCGTCTTGTTCCTCCGCATGGTGATCGATGCGGTCGCCAAGCTCATCAAATCCGGCTCGGACGACTACGAAGGGCTCATTGTTGGTTTCCTGGTGGTCGTCGCGGTGGCACTCAATGAATTGCGCCGTCAGATTGCCGGCACGACAAAACAGTTTTTTCCTGGTGCGATGGGTGCGCTCATCATCCCGGTGCTGTCCCTGTTGGTGGGTGCCGTCCTGGGTGTCATACTCGGCGACAACCAGACCGGGTTTAATGTCAGGCAGGCCCTTACCGCAACTGGAGCTGCACTCGTCCTGTTTGCTGCATTAAAAATCAGCGAGGTGATTCGTGCCACCCGCGAGAGTCGACATTATGTTCCGCGTGATGAATCCCCGTAGTTGGAAATAGCGGACAGGCGCACGCAAAGGTACTTGCATGGAACCCATGATCTCCATTCGGAATGTCACCAAACGTTTCTCAGCGGTTATAGCGCTGGACAACGTTTCGCTTGACATCTCCGCTGGCCAACTACACGCCATTGTAGGTGAGAATGGGGCGGGTAAGAGCACACTGATGAAGATCCTGTCGGGAGTCATCACTACCTATGGGGGTGAAGTGCGGCTGCGTCACCAATCCGTTCGCTTTCACGGCACACGAGACGCCGAAAGTGCGGGTGTCAGCATCATTCATCAGGAACTGAATCTCGTCGATGAATTGTCGGCGGCGGCGAACATTTTTCTCGGACGTGAGCTGCGTACCCCGCGAGGACTACTGGACAATCGCGCTATGGAATCCGCTGCCAGCAATCTTCTTGACGAACTGGAGTGCGAAGTACATCCCTGGCAAAAAGCAGGGTCCTTGCGGGTCGGTGACCAGCAGTTGGTTGAAATCGCCAAGGCGCTGTCACACCACACAGAAATCCTCATCATGGATGAGCCGACCAGCGCGCTAACCGAGGCTGAAGTCAAGCGGCTTTACCGAGTGATCGAACGGCTCCGCGCTCGGGGTGTGACGATTCTTTACATTTCTCACAAGCTGGACGAAGTTTTCCGTTTGGCTGAGCGCATCACGGTACTTCGAGATGGTAAACTCGTACAAACGCTTGACTGCAAACAAACGGATTCCCGTGAGATAACCCACTTGATGGTCGGTCGTGAAATCGAAGCCATCGATTTCGGCAAGCAGGCTCGGGCAGCGGGTGAAGAGATTTTGGGGGTCGAAAGCCTGCACCTGCCATGGCCAGGGCACGCGCGGCGGTGGCGGCTGGAAGATATACGTTTTTCGCTCCGCCGCGGTGAAATCGTGGGCATCGCGGGCCTGATGGGTGCCGGCCGCACCGAACTGCTGGAGTGCCTCTTTGGTGCAAGCTCCACGCAACCCAGTGGTCGCATCGTGCTCGACGGTCAAGAAGTGACCTTTCACCATCCGAGCCAAGCGCTCGCGGCCGGCATCGGATTGGTCACCGAAGACCGAAAACGGATGGGCCTGTTTGAACAATTGTCCGTCGGACAAAACATCACCCTGTGCAATCTTCGCGATGTGGCTTCTCTCGGGTTGCTCCACTCGGTACGCGAACGCCGAATGGCACACGGATCGGTCGGACAACTCAACATCAAAACTGCCGGTCTCGATGCTCGCATCACGAGTCTTTCGGGTGGAAACCAACAGAAGACACTCATCGGTCGTTGGCTCTTAACGCGCCCCAAGGTGCTGCTCTTAGACGATCCAACCCGCGGTGTGGATGTGGGTGCCAAGGCCGAGCTCTATCGACTCATGGACCAACTCTGCCGTGACGGACTAGGAATCCTGCTAACCTCCAGTGAGCTGCCCGAACTGCTGACCATATGTGATCGGATTCTCGTCCTCTGTGAAGGTCGCCTTACCGGAGAATTCTCGCGCGCCGAAGCCACCCAGGAGCGAATTATTCGCGCAGCGACCACCAGGGTTAGTGAAGCATCTGATTAAGCACCCCCGAGCAAATCCGACTGGCAATGGATCGGCGCAGGCGAGTTACTGCATGCTAACAATCACTGGCGACGGATTTGGAAGCAGGCAAGCCGGGGCTCACACACGCACGACAGGAAAACCGATCGCCTCGCCAAACGCCTCAATCTCCCGTGAGTGGTCGCCGATTCCCAGGGCAATGTGATGGGACGGCCCTTGCTGGCACCACTGGTCGAAAAATTCATGGAGCGGACGATCTACCCGTACGCGACAGTTCGGATTACCAATATTCAGAATATCTCCTGGGATGGCTTCGGCGACAGTGTAGATCAGCTTGAAAGTTTCGCCTGCATTGAACTGTGAGACATTCAGGAGCGTGACGGGACCATGGCGGAAATCAAAATCGATCCCCAGCCCGTGACCTGATTTTCCGTGGTGCACTTCGAGATTCTGCAAGCGGGGACGGCCTTCGGCCACATTAAAGTTGCTCGGTCCGTCGTGTCCCATCAAAAAAAACTCGCTGTCGTAATCAAAGCCAAAAAACTCCACGAACATGCCGCCGCCGCCCAGCAAATCCATGATCTTCAGGCCCATCGCGGTTTTGACATCGCCTTCGGTAACTCCAGGACGCCCCATCGCGGTCAATCGCGATACGGCCAGCGCCGATTGAGAGCGGAGTTGCGTGATGAACTCCTGCTCACCCCACCAGTAATAACCAAATGCATAAATGTCGTGTTTGGAAATAATCTCTTCGTAGGCAATCGCCAGTTGAGCAGAAAATTTTAAATGTTCGTTGGTGACCGTCGCATCCACATCGAATAGCCGACGGAACTGCTGGTACATGTCTTCCAACTGCTTCTCGGTCACTCGATGGAACGCTTGCTCGATTTCTTCTATCTCGGGACGGATCAGCATGCGACCAGTCGCCCGCAATATACGATGCTCGTCCGTCGGCATGTCGACCATATTGGTATAGGTCTGCCCAATCAGGCCAACATTCATATTACGAAAGGCCCGGGCTGCTGCGGCACCTACACAGTCACTGCGGATTTCACTCCACAGCCGATCGTTGTCGAAAGAACCGGTACGGACTTTGAACGATTTGTCCATGCTAACAAGACCAGCAGCATATTCAGGGATACAGCATGGACCTTCGTGGTGCAGGTAAATGGTCGTATCGGCATTTTTATAATCGTAGGTTCCGTCTTCGTGTGCGTTGAGCAGACGTATGGGTGCGGTGACGTGTTCGAGCGCTGGAAGCACACACATGCCCGGTGTATAGCCGGAGGGAAACACAAGCAGGATATCGATATCCTGTTGTCGAAAGAATTCGCCCGCCTCCCGCGCTTTTTCTTGAGTGTCGACTAACTGTGAGCCGACGACTTCGCCAAATTCACCCAATTGTGAGCGCAGACGGCGATCCATTCGTTGTCCCATTTCCAGCAAGTCAGGAAACTGGTCCCAATAGTAGAAGTGCCCCGTGGTCAATAATCCGATCCTCGGACGAGGCACGCGTCGTGTCAAATCAGCAGTTGGCTCAGCGTTTTGAGCTTCGGTCAGCTTAGCAGCAGCCACAGGACTAGCTCCTCATTGTTGTCATTCTCGGGTTAAACATTCTCGTCGATTACGCTCGCCACCTGGAAACAGTTTTCATACGTGGCACTCCGTCAAAGGTTTTAATGTTGCGCTATGTCGTAACCTGACGCGTAAGCGAGGAAAAAATGGTGTTGAGGCGGTCTTTCGCTTACGCGATGGGAGGAAGTCGCGCTTTTTTATTTTTTTACCGCGAAGCGGTTAAATACGATAGCCCAGGGTCGCCTGGGCCGTGTTATAAAACGCCTGACGCGTAATTTCATACACGAAACGGTGTATATCGCGCAACGTCAAAGCTCACACATAGGGTTACGATTTCCTGTGGATATCTACAAGCAAACAATTTAACCGAAAATGTTAGCATCCTTCAAGCATCACCAACTCGCAAAAAAAGCATGGCCCTCCTAACACACAAGCACATTACTTCTGCTATCGACGCACTGTTTCCAACCCGTCAATAGTGGTTTATGTTGGTGCGGGCTCGGTCAGCCATTTTAATATCAATCAACATGGACAGCTTCATGGAATCTAATCCATTCTTGGGTGTAATACTGCATGCCATCGGCGGTTTTGCTGCCGGCAGCTTCTACATTCCTTTCCACAAAGTCAAAGGTTGGGCTTGGGAGACGTACTGGCTGGTGGGCGGCCTGTTCATTTGGGTGTTTTGTCCACTGGTTGCGGCCGTATTAACCGTACCGGAATTGACGGTGATCTTTAGTGAGGCACCGTTGAGCGTCATGCTCTACACGTTTTTGTTTGGTGTCGGTTGGGGAATTGGACATTTGACGTTCGGTCTGTCGCTTCGATATTTGGGAATGTCATTGGGGATGGGACTAGCGCTCGGTTTTTGCACCTTTTTCGGAGCACTGATCCCACCGATCGCAAAAGGTCAATTCCTCAGCCTGTTTGGTGAAACAGCAGGTCAATGCTCGCTGGGCGGTTTAGGCGGCTGTCTTTTGGGAATTTTCTTTTGCAGTTGGGCAGGCATGTCGAAAGAGCAGGAGTTGCCGGAGGAAGCTAAGCAAGAGACGATTGCTGAATTTAATTTTACAAAGGGTGTTTGGGTCGCTTTTTTCGCAGGTGTGATGAGTGCCTGTTTTGCCTTCGGCGTAGAGCTTGGCGATCCATTGCAACAGCTCGCTGTTGATCATGGAGCAGAACCACTCAACGCTAACAACGCTCCGTTGCTACTCGTGTTGATGGGGGGTGGAATCGCCAACATCATATCTTGCCTCGCGCTAAACATGAAAAATGGATCGGGCAGTGACTACACACGCCGCAGCGTTCCACTTTGGAGCAACTATCTCTTCTGTACGGTAGCTGGTGTGGTTGCCTACGCCGAATTCTTTTTCTTTGGCATGGGTGAGTCGCAGATGGGCAAGTTTAGTGTCTTCGCAAGTTGGCCGATCCACATGGCATTTATCATCGTCTTCAGCAACCTGTGGGGAATCGCTTTCCGAGAATGGCAAGGAACGAGTTCACGTACCAAAGTCTTACTGGCAATTGGTTTGTTAGCGCTACTGTTGTCGACCATGGTTTCCGCGTATGGAACTCATCTTAATCATCTGAAAGAAATTGCTTCATGAACGCAGGGACCTGGTCAACTCCATTTTAAACCCCGGAAGTTGCCGAACCTTAGCGTTGCTAACCCTGGTCCAGCACCACTTCGATTTCAGATGAAGATGCGACCCAGTGGATGCTGCCTTCAACTTGCTAGACAGCCTTTTTTGGCGACGCACCAACAACTTGACTGCC
>Ga0310342_100000611_pt1 | contig 20570 bp, 21 predicted proteins | sample S15DNA20500_MG_FD_206155 | JGI IMG/M metagenome (GOLD analysis project Ga0310342, IMG submission 206155) | Marine microbial communities from station ALOHA, North Pacific Subtropical Gyre - S1503-DNA-20-500_MG | ecosystem: Environmental > Aquatic > Marine > Oceanic | place: Pacific Ocean: North...
GGAATAAATTCCACAGCAAGCTTATTGAGGATGAGCCTAATCCTGATGTCTGTTGGTTTGTGCAGCATTTGGTCAAGCATGCTAATGACATTTCAATTATTGCTTTGACAGGTCGCAATGAAGCATTCCGTAACCTTACATATGACTGGCTTCAAAAATATAATTTTCCATTCGATCAAGTGATTATGCGACCAGAGGGTGATTTTAGACCAGATCACGTTTTAAAGATCGAGATGCTGAAGGCGCATTGTCACCAAACTGGTCTTCAGATTCTTTTCGTTCTTGATGATAGGGACAAGGTCGTGGAGGAATGGCGCAATTCGGGTTACAAATGTTGGCAAGTCAGGCCAGGAGGCTATTGATGAGTAAGACCGCTGATTTAAGAACTGTGCCAGAAATGCTAATCCAAGCAGCAGAATTATATACCGAACGCAACAAATTGTATGGTGATAATTATAAATGTTTTGGATCCATTATGATGGCCTTGCAGCAAGGCATGCCCAACACAATTAAAAGTCCAGAAGATTGGAATCGTATCGGCATTCTTGTACAGATGGTGGCTAAACTTTCTCGTTATGTAGAAAATTTCCACAGAGGTGGCCATGCAGATTCACTCAATGATTTGGCAGTTTACTCAATGATGCTGCAGGAATTAGACAATTTAGAATATGCTTTAGATGGTGCAGCTGAGGTCATTGGCGGATGAAGAAGACATTTGTGTTTGACACAGAAACGACTGGGCTAGTAAAGAATAGGCTTCTTCCATTAGATCAGCAGCCTAGAGTGATTGAATTTTATGGAGAAGTGATTAACTCTAAAGGCACATGTGAAGATAGAATACATTTCCTGTCCAATCCTGGATTCAGTCTTGAACCAGTTATAACGAAGATCACGGGATTGACAGATGTTGACTTACGATCTGAACCTCCCTTCAAAGAATCAATTGATGGCCTTGTCAAAATTCTTGAATCAGTGGACGCTATTGCAGCCCATAATATTAAATTCGACAAGACGATGCTTGAAATCGAATTTGAGCATGCACAGATGGACCTTCCATGGCCGACCAGATCTATTTGCACAATTGAAGCTTCTGAACATTACAAGGGTCATCGGCTCAACCTTACCAAACTTCACGAATACCTATTTGACGAGATTTTTACTGATGCTCACAGAGCTAAAACAGATGTGGCGGCACTTGTTAGGTGTTTTAATGAAATGGTGAATAGAGGAGATATATAATGACTCGACGATCTGAAAAAGATTTTAGAAGGCAACATAAATTATGGCAAGCTGGAAGAGATATGGACCTAATCAAAAAGGAAGATGAAAAGGTAATAAGCAGCTATTCAAACACACGCCATGTTCTTATACGGTTCGCTGATGTCAGAGAAGGGAATGGGGCAAGAGTTGGGTACTATAAAATAATTAAGGATGGCAAACTCATTAATACTGCTTTGACTAAAACAATAGCTCTTCGAAGAGCACTCAATTGTTAAGAACCAGAACAGGTTACTCGTTTCGCCACTCTGTTGGCCATTTACGAGACGTCATTGCTAGATTGCAAAAATGCAATTATTCTGCAGCACCTATCACTGACAGAGCCTCCACCTTTGGCTGGGTAAAATGGAATCACTTGTGTGAAGATAAAAAGATTCGCCCAGTGTTCGGAATAGAATTGGCCGTAACTGATAGCATCAATGCTAAACGCCCAACAGTTGATCATTGGGTGTTTCTTGCTCAAAATGACATCGGCGACATCAATCGTCTAACTGAGATAGCCACTAGACAATTCCGCTATCAGCCATTGCTGACTTACGAACAAGCCTGTCATGCTCCAGGTGTATTCAAGATCATGGGATATAAATCTCAACTTGATCACGTTGATCACGGCACAGATTTGTTTGCTGGGCTTTCACCAGCTTGTTCTCGTGGATATGTCACTGCCATCAAGAACAAGAAGATCCCCTTCTTGGCTGTTGGGGAGAATGTATTTACCATTCCTGAGCAAAATGGTTTTTATGAAGTTGTTGCTGGTAGAAATAGCTCAATGCAAAGTTACCCACAGCACATACTTACGCAAGACGAGTGGGAAGAAGCTGTATCTTATGTAGGATTTTCTAAGACGCAACTTAATGATATTTGGAAAAATAGTCGACAGATACTTAAAAATTGCACCGCTAAGCTTAAGCATGGCAAGCTGCTCGCTCCAGAACGGCCAGTGCCTCTACTCAAGATGTGCGAGAAGGGGGCAGAGAAGCTTGGAGTTAATTTGAAAGATTCAATTTATCGAAAGCGTCTTCACCATGAGCTAACACTAATTGAAGAAAAAGAGTATGAAGACTATTTTTATATCGTTTCAGATATTTGTGAATTTGCTCGTTCTCGAATGATTGTCGGTCCTGCTCGTGGCTCTAGTTGCGGGAGCCTTGTTTGCTACTTGCTTGGAATTACCACTGTTGATCCCATTCCTCATGGTCTCATATTTGAACGATTCATTGATATCAACCGTAACGATCTTCCAGACATCGATATAGATTTTTCTGATCAGCATCGCCACATGGTCTTTAAATACATGTCTGACAAGTACGGCGAAAATAGGGTAGCAAGACTTGGCACTGTGGCGATGTACAAATCTCGCTCAGCGCTTAGCGAGTCTGGTGCTGCTCTGAGTGCACCCAGATGGATGTGTGATGCAGTTGCTGAATCTTTGATTGAACGATCTAGTGGTGATTCTCGTGCACTTCTCACACTTGAAGACACACTCAAAACAATGCCAGCAGGGAAAGAGTTACTTGAAAAGTATCCAGCCATGATCGTAGCAGCGTCAATGGAAGGCCACCCACGTCATTACTCTCAGCATGCTGCTGCTGTTGTGATTGCCGAAAAGCCCATCACAGATTTTGTAGCCGTTGATCATCGTTCTGGTGCAACCATGTGTGACAAGTATGACGCTGAAGCTATCAACCTCCTGAAGATTGATGCGCTGGGTCTGACACAGTTGTCTGTATTTGAAGATGCGCTGGACATGGCTGGTTTGGCACGAGACACGCTGGAGAACTTATCGCTCGACGATCAGGATTCGTTCGAAGTACTTAATAAAGGGCATTTCGCTGGCATCTTCCAGTTTAATGGCATGGCGCTACAATCAATTTGCAAGCAATTTGAAGTCACTGACTTTAATGATATTGTCCAAGTTACAGCCCTAGGTCGCCCTGGACCTTTGGCCAGTGGCGGTGCGCATGAGTGGATTCGACGTAAGAATGGTATCAATAGCGTAACCTACCCGCATCCAGTATTTGAGCCTTATCTGAATGACACACTTGGCATCGTTCTGTACCAAGAACAGGTAATGGAGATTGGTCGCAATATTGGCGGACTCGATTGGGGACAGGTTACTGCTTTGCGCAAAGCCATGAGCCGATCACTGGGAACAGAATACTTTGATCAATTTGGGGATCCCTGGAAGAAGGGAGCAATTGCCAAGGGAGTGAACCCAAATGATGCCAACAAAGTTTGGGACGATCTTTGTGCTTATGGAGCATGGTCATTTAATAAATCTCACTCTGTTGCATATGGTCTTATTTCCTACTGGTGCTGTTGGCTTAAGGCTCATCATCCTTTTGAATTTGCTGCAGCTACCCTGTCCCACGAAAAGGATCCAGATAGGCAGATACAGTTGCTCCGTGAAATTGTTTCTGAAGGATACAGCTATGAACCGTTCTCCCCAGAGTTAAGTGGAGAGGCATGGACAGTTGATTATAGGGAAGTTGATGGCGAGCTTTTAGAACAACCTGTGCTGATTGGCCCATTGACAAATATCAAAGGTATTGGGCCAAAGACGCTGGCAGCAATACTTGATGCGCGGAAGAATAATGTGCCATTGCCTGAGAAAATTCAGAAAATGCTAAGTAAGGATATTGTCACGCCGATCGATACATTATACCCAATAGGTGATGCCTTTAAACGACTCATTCCTGATCCCAGCGCACGCAACATAATCACTCCTCCAACTCCGATCATTGATATTAAGATCATGGAGAAAGATTATGAAGTGATGGTTTTCTGCACAACATCCAAGATAAATCCACGTGATGAGAATGAAGTGATTAATGTTCAACGCAGAGGCTACGAAATCAAGGATGGGCCAACAGCCTCACTAAATTTGCAGTTGACTGATGACACAGATACTGTGTTTGGCAAGATTGATCGTTTCAAATATCTCAAAATGGGAAAGCCAATTGTTGACAGAGGACGGCCAGGTAAATCTCTGTACGCTGTTAAAGGGGTCGTCAGAGGAGGTGGAACATTCCGTATGATACTGATTAAGCAACTGCGTTATATAGGGGACGTTGATGGGGGATCAAACAGCATTGGCTGATAGTGTTAAGGAGCTTGGCCAGTGGCTATCAAAACTTACAAATGGTGGAAAGCACAATCCGCAAATAGCAAAGGTTCTTGAAAGAGCCAGAGAGGCATTGAGGAATGAAGGTAAAAACACTTGATGATCTGCCAAGCACCAGCGCCTATCTCACACGCATAGGTGCAGAGGCCAGATCATTACGCACAGCTGTGATCAGGGAAACGCATGGTCATTATTGGAAGGATGTAGCTGTCATCCGTTTTTCTCCTGATGGGGAAATCAAATGCACAGATTGGCAATACAACCCAACAGACCTTGAAGCGGAAGCTATCAAAAAGGAATTTGCTGAAGCTACTTTTCCTCAGCTGCTCAAACTCAAACGGATCGTCAAGCCTCCAAAAATGATGAAAGAGGCTGACTCTAGCGACATTTTTGAATTCAGAGATGAAACAGATTCTATCATCATGGTCCAAGTTAGAATTGAGCGAGATGATGGAGACAAGAATTATGTCCCATGGACTTATTGGGACGATCATGAGTGGAGAGCTTGTGAACCTGACGGACCATTGCCATTGTTCAACGCTCATCTTTTGGCAGATGCTCACTCAGTTTTCATTCATGAAGGAGCGAAGGCTGCACGCCATTGTCAATGGATGGTGGAGGCAGCTACCCCAGACGCAAAGGCTGCTCTGAGGAGCCACCCTTGGGGTTCAGAGCTACAATATTCCGTGCATATTGGGTGGATCGGTGGCGCTATGAGCCCATATCGCACCGACTGGAAGGCTTTGAAACGTGCAGGAGTTAACAGGGCATATGTGGTGGCTGACAATGATGAACCAGGCAGGGCAGCAGTACCAGCGATAGCACAGCAATTAAGAATCCCGACATTTTTGATTCAATTCACTAATGAGTTTCCTGCATCGTTTGATTTGGCAGATGAATTCCCTAAAGTGCTGTGGGGCAAGGCAGACGGTTCTCGACACTACATCGGTCCCCAATTCAGAGATTGTCTGCATCCTGCCACTTGGGCTACCGATCTGATACCTAATTTAAAGGGCAAACCGACACCTGCCTTGCGTGACAGTTTCCGGAACATGTGGGCTTATGTTGAGGAGGCAGATTTATTTGTTTGTACTGAAATGCCAGAGATTCTGCGACCGGAAAGCATTCTCAATAAGATGTTGGCTGCATTCTCCCATGCCAGCGAGACGACTCGTTTGATTGTTAAAGCGTACAGAGGTCGCTCAGCACGCATCTGCTATCGTCCGGATCACCAAGGTCTTCTGGTGACGTTTCGTGGTTCATCAGCGATTAACTTGCACACACCTACCACCATAAAATCAGCTAAGGGCAATGCTAAGCCATGGACAGATTTTCTTGAATATATGTTTGTGAAGCCAGATGAGTGCGAAAATGTAAAACGATGGTGTGCTACGCTAATAGCTCGTCCAGAAATAAGAATTGGCTATGGTTTGCTTCTCGTCAGCGAGCGCCAAGGGATAGGTAAGACAACTCTAGGCTCGTACATCTTAGCGCCACTCGTTGGGCTGCAAAACGTGGGGTATCCCAGTGAAAATGATATAGCACTCAGTGGATTCAACGATTGGGTGGCAAATAAGCGTCTAGTCGTTGTTCATGAAATTTACTCTGGCGCAAGCTGGAAAGCTTACCATGCCATGAAAGCAGTGATCACTGATAGGGACATCACAGTTAATCAGAAATACATGAGGCCATACACCATTGAGAATTGGTGCCATGTTTTAGCTTGTTCAAACTCAATGCGTGCTCTGAAAATGGAAAATGATGATCGTAGATGGTTCTATCCTGAAGTCTCAGAAGTTCCATGGCCCAAGGAGAAATTTATTGAACTAAGGTTATGGATAGAAAGTGGCGGCTTGAGCATCATCAAAAACTGGGCAGAGAAATACAAGGATTATATAGGGCCAGCCGAAAGATCACCAATGACAGAGCGTAAGAGAGAAATGATTGAAGGCTCTCGATCAGAAGCACAACGTGAAGCAGTAGCATTGGCTGAAGCATTGAAGGATGCTGGTCGGCCAGCCACCCTCTTAATCAAAGATATCATTGGGTGGGTGCGTGCTGCTTCACAAGGCAGAGTGTTTGATTCAGATTATGAATTACGCAAAGCCATGATTGAAGCTGGTGTGCGCTGCTGGCCTAAGCGAATGAAGTTCCATGGACGATTGCAATATGTTATGCTTAATGATGAGCTATGGGATGAAGTCTCACGTATCTCTGCAACAGAGGATGCACAAATAGCCAAGCTGTTGCGTGATAATGTAGTCAAACCTAATGAACTGATGGAGCATGATCTTTGATATGAAAACATGGACGCTATTTATTCTCCTGATGTGGGAACCTGTTCCGGGTGAATCTGGACAGGAACATGAATTGCTTAAGTTTGTTGACATCTCCTCTCAGGCTATATGCAAAAATCTTGGGAGGCGTTTGAGTCATCATTATAGAGCTGACGGTGTGGCTGTATCAATGCCTGAGTGCATTGGTCCATTTCCACCGGCACAGAAGCAAGAGGAGGGTTGGAACGATTAATGGGAATTCTTGAGGCTATATTAACAGTGGTGGGCCCTATATTATTAGATTTTCTCTATCAAGTGGCGATGATGCCATGATCATCGATACCAGCAAAATACGTAACGAAAGTGATTTGCGCAAATGGCTTGAGCGCCAGGCACATGGCAATTTATATTGCATCGAGAATAAGGGAAAAGGAGGAACACTCGGATTTCCTGACACGCTCATACCAGTTGGATCTGTGCTTGTGCCATTTGAACTCAAAATGGCGAAATATGATATGAAAACAGGCCATTGGAGAATTAACTTGCGTGCACAACAAAAACAAGTGATGCGGCGATTTGAATCTGAAAAAGTGCAGGCGTGGGTTCTGGCTGCTATGACTGGGGGAGTTGATAAACGAATGTGCCATGCTTGGGTTGCACATAATTATTCTGGTGGGATTCCAGATGAAGAATGGCTGCCAGTTTACTCTTTAGCTGATATGATCAAATACTATCATGCTGGTGTCCAAGTTGAGATGGAAAAACACAGTATTCAATGATATCATCGTGTTAAATGGTTCCACAGTTCGTAATTTTCTAGGATCTCAAAACTCTATGGAGATTTAGAAAGAATATAAACTTAGGAAAGTTTCGGAAACTGTGGAAAAATAAGAACCTTGGAACCTTTGTGTCTGAACAGTGCAGATCTGCATGAAGTCTTAAAACACTTTCCTTCTTTGTCAAGATGGAGAATACTTCTGTTCCGCTAGCTGCTAACAGCGTTGAGAACAGCCTTGCAACCAACTGCATCCGTTCAAGAGGTTTTGCCTCCTAAAAAAGATGCGACGCATCTTGCCAAGCACAGATTTAAGCCTGGCAGGTCAGGAAATCCTTCTGGCCGTCCAAAATCCAAACCATTCAAAGAAGAACTGGCCAAGGCCATCGCCAAGGCGACAAAAAACAGTCGTGGCAAGACATCAACCAATCTTGCACAGATCGCCGACTCTTTAGTCAGAGAAGCAAAATCTGGTGATGTTCAAGCCATCAAAGAAATTGCCGACAGACTTGATGGCAAGGTTGTTCAGGTGGTTGAAGGTGATGTTGACAATCCTGTGGTGACAGAGGTCAGGTATCTTGTCGTTCATGCAACACTTGAGGATATGAATGATGCCGCTTGATGGTACGGTTATCACACCTCAGATTTCTGATGCCTACCAGCCATTTTTGAAGCCATCAAGATACAAAGCTGTTAAGGGTGGACGAGGATCAGGCAAGTCTCATTTCTTTGCACAAGCAGCAGTCGTCAATTGTGCAGCTGTGTTGGGCACTCGTGTTGTTTGCATTCGTGAAGTTCAGAAGACATTGCGTGAATCGGCAAAGCGTCTGATTGAGGATAAAATTGAAACACTTGGTGCAAAAGGCTTTAAGGTTAAGAACGATGAGATTGAAACGCCCGGTGGCGGTGTTATCATTTTTAACGGAATGCAGGATCACACTGCGCAATCAATCAAGTCTCTTGAAGGTTTTAAAGTGGCTTGGGTTGAAGAGGCACAAACCTTGAGCAAGACGTCGCTTGAGTTGCTTCGGCCAACTATTCGTATTGATGACTCGGAGATTTGGGCTAGTTGGAATCCTCGAAGTGCTGGTGATCCGATTGATGCATTCTTTTCCGGTGAGCATCCTCCAGAGAATGCTATCATTCGCCATATAAACTTTGATCAGAATCCATGGTTCACTTCTGTTCTCAAGGCAGAGCGCATTTATGACTTTGAGTCAAATCCTCATAGGTATGCGCACATTTGGCTGGGTGAGTATGAACCGATGGTTGCTGGCGCTATTTGGGACAGGGCAACTCTTCATGCCAATCGTCGCCGAGAAGCTCCTCAGCTTGAACGGATATTGGTCGGTGTTGATCCAGCAATCACAAGCCCAGAGACAAATGCCAGAGGAACTCCTGATTATCATGGCATTGGTGTAGCGGCATTGGGGGCAGACGACAGAGGCTATGTGCTTGAAGACGCATCACGACAAGGTGGCCCAAAGGATTGGGCAGAGCGGACCATCGCCACATTTGATAAGTGGGAGGCAGATGCAGTTGTCGTTGAGGTGAATCAGGGTGGCGACATGGTCAAGCACACGTTGCAGTCGTACCGTAGGGAGTTGCCCATCATTGAGGTGCGAGCGACACGAGGCAAGCATGTCAGGGCAGAACCGATTAGTGCACTTTACAAGTTGAATCGCATCAGCCATGTCGGAACACATAGGGAGCTTGAGGACCAGTTATGTCGTTTCACCAACCACGGTTATGAGGGACCATCCGGCGAGAGTCCAGACAGGGCAGAAGCAATCATTTGGGCATTGTCAGAATTGTTTCCTGCATTGACACAGTCAACTCAGAAAATGAATCATGAAGAGAACTTTCCTGTAGTTGAGGGAGCGTGGATGGGATGAGCCAGGAAAAAACAGTGGCAGATGATGTCATCAAAGATGCTATGGAGCGATTTGCTGAATCCAATTCCTCAACAGAGGAGGATCGTACCGATTATAAGAATGATTGGAAGTTTGCTCGTTTGGCAGATCAATGGCCAGCCGCCATTGCCAAGCAACGAGTTCAAGAAGCTCGTCCGGTTTTAGTCATCAACAAATTACCAGCTTTAATTAGATCGGTGGTGAATGAGTCACGTCAGAATAAACCATCCATTAGAGTTTCTCCAGTGGACAATGATGCTGATGAAGATTCGGCTGAGGTTATTGGCGGATTGATCCGTGCTGTTGAACGTGAATCGGGTGCTGATCTTGCTTATGACACTGCGATTGATCAAGCAGTCACAGGTGGTTTTGGATTTTTCCGAGTGTCAATTGACTTTGCACATGAGGAGACATTTGATCTTGAGGCGAGAATTGAGCGCATCCCTTATGCCCCAATGGTCCATTGGGATCCCAGCTCAACAACTTTTGATGCCAGCGATTGGGATTACGCATTTATTTCAGAGGTGATGACCAAGCGTCAATACAATGTGAGATATCCTAAAGGCTCCAATGTTCCATTTGATGGATCAACCTCTGATGCTTCATTTGGTCAGGGCATTGATGAAGAGTCTATTCGCATAGCAGAGTATTTCTTGCGTGAAGAAAAAGAGCGTAACATTCTTATGCTTGAGGTGCCGAACCCACAGACAGGTGAGATGGATTTGCAAGTGGTCAGAGAGGATTTGCTACCAGATCTGGCCAAGGCATTCTTTGATGCTTTACAAATTGATGGGTCTGGCAATGACAAGGAACTTATTTCATCGTTTATGGACGCCAGTGGTGTTAAAGAGATACGCAGACGCAAAGTTACATACCATAAAGTAACACGCCGTATCATAAATGGAGTTGAGGTCCTTGATGAGGGTGAGTGGCCGGGCACAATGATACCTATTTGCCCAGTGTGGGGAGATGAAACCTATGATGAACAGGGCAGACGCCATTTTCGTTCAATGATTAGGGACGCTAAAGATCCGCAGGTGATGTTTAATTTTTGGCGATCAGCAACAACTGAATTGGTAGCGATGGCACCTAAGAGCCCATGGATCGGTCCAAAAGGATTCATTCCCAAAGGTCATGAGACAAAGTGGGCCAGCGCCAATACCCGTTCTCACCAATACCTTGAATATGATAAGAATGCTGGTGAGGCACCGCGCAGACAGGAGTTTGCAGGTGTCCCGACGGGTGCCTTGCAGGAAGCCATGAGTGCTGCTGATGATATGAAATCAATCACTGGAATTTTCGACTCATCACTTGGAGCACGGTCCAATGAAACGAGCGGAAAAGCTATTCTCGCAAGGGAACGACAAGGAGACGTCAGCAACTTCCACTTCATCGACAATCTCACAAGAGCAATTCGTTATGCCGGAGAGATTCTTATCGAGATTATACCATCTGTGTACTCGACGAGATCCGCTATTCGTATTTTGGGTGAGGATCAGAAAGAGAATATCGTCAATCTTACACAGCAAGATGGGGGATCAAGTCAAAAGGGACCAGATGGAGGTCCGGCATTGTACAATCTGAGTGTGGGCAAATATGATGTAACTGTGAGCACTGGGCCATCATTCTCCACCCAGAGGGAAGAAACACGTGAAACTCTTATTGAGATCATGCGACAGGTTCCTGATGCTGCTGCATTTTTGGGTGATGTGTTACTTGATCATATGGATTTCGTTGGTGCTGATAAAGTTGCCAAGCGTCTTCAGCTTATATTGCCGGAGGCGATTCGCAAAGCTGAAGAAGCTGAGACAGACAGCGACAATCCAGAAGCTGCAGCCCTCCTTCAAGAATTGCAAGCTAAGGACCAGGAATTTGCTCAAATAAAAGATCAGGTGATGTCTGAAATTGCAGAGTTGCAGAAAGAATTGGAATCAGAAAAGTTCAATAATGAAGCTGCAACAATCAAAGCGCAGGGTGATGTAAAGAAAATTGAGAATGATTCTAGAGAACTGGCTCTTAAGGAAAGTGCAGCAGTTCCTCCAAAATTGCAATGGGAATATGACAGACAATTAGCTCAGGATGATCGTAACTGGAGATCGGGTCAGAATGAGCTCGACAGAATGACTGATTTAGCCAAGGTCATTCTTAATAAGTCAATTGATGGCGAATTGCCTGAGGATCAAGAGGCAGCGATTAGCGAGGCTTTACGTCAAGCTGCAGAGGTGCTTCCACAATGACCCCACTTCAATATTTTCTAATGACTTCACATGGACGTGATGATACACGTGGACCCACCACAGAATATGAGACGATGTTTCCTGGTCAAGTAAGCGCTCAAGGTGGGCCTGGATGGCGACCGGATGACTCAACACAGCCAGATGCAGCACTCAGAAATGTCAGATCCCCCAATAGATGGGGATGGGGATCTGGTTGGCCATCAAGAGAACAGTTAACATCAGGTGCTGGAAGTTTAATTGGAAGTTTACTCGGGCCAGCCGGGCAAGCCATTGGAGCAGGTGTTGGGGGTTACGCAGGAGGTATGAATGCTTCCAAGGCAGCGGGCACTGCTGCGGGAACTGCAATAGGTACGGCTCTAATGCCCGGCATCGGCTCAATGGTAGGCGGTTGGCTAGGTGGTAAACTTGGGGATCAGATTGGTAGTGGTACTGGGACAATAGACTATAGCGTACCTACTAGCTTGGAGGATGAACGGGCAATACACGGAACCTCAGCTCCAATCACTAGACCAGCCAGCCCAGCCAGCAGAGCATCAGCAATTGATTGGTACCAACCAACAAGTATTGCTGGTCCAGCTATGTATGCAAATCCGGCTGGACCTGCTGGCATGCCATGGAACGAGCTTCAGCAAATTCGGACATCAGAACTTGGAGGCGGACCTGGATGGTCGCCAACGGGTTATAATCGCACCGCTGCATCACCAGTACCCTATGCGGAAAGTGTTTCGGATTTACAAACAATTCGGGCGACACCAACCCAAACGACTACGCCGTCCGCGCCACGAGTCGTCTCGGCACCAACCCGCGCCGACACCGAGCGATATGATGAATGGCGACAAAATGAACCCTATGCCGGTTATGAACCGGGAGACCCTTGGGCATGAGACAAGACGATTTTGCCCCCAGTTGGACGGGTCATTAATGAGTTATGGCTATAAATGATCACAACCGGATGCCACTCGAGAGAGACATCCAAAAAAGGAGAGTATGATGGCAGATGAGACAACCGTCGCCGGTGGCGAAGTTGCCCCAGAAGTAGTTGCACCAATCCCAGTTGTAGATGCACCTGTTGAACAGGCGGCTGAAACAATTGAGACGATAGACGTTACACCCACTGAAACTCTGGATCCTGCTTTGCCAGACGATGATGGTTTCATTGATGTTGAAGCAGCGGCTAATGCAGAAGAAGGTGGCGAATCGTCTGGCGACGAATCTGAAGAGCCAAACTCTGATGAATCTGAAGGCGAAACTGCCGAGACAATTGAGTTCGATTTTGGCGGAACTAAGCTTGAAGTTCTGAAGGACTCTCTTCCACCAGAACTTGCTGGTCGTGTGCAAGAATTCGCTTCGGGTATTTGGAGCGATTACACAGGCAAGTCTCAAGCCAATGCTGATATGGCGAAAGGACTAGAGGCACGTTCAAGTGCGCTAGATAACTTGACCCAACTCAATGGCGATGTACTGACAACTTATACACGAGGCATGCAAATTCAATCTGAGATTGCCCAATTGCGACAAGTTGATACCAATGCACTCTGGAATTCGCAAGATCCCGATCCTGCTGTCAGGCAGGAACAATCTGATCGAGCGAGACGTGTTTCGGATCTGTTATCGCAGAAACAATCTGAGTTTGATAACGTCGTTGCACAAGTCGGTGAATATGAGACCAGACTTAATTCAGCACAAGCAGAGGAATCTGTCCGGGTAGCTGAAAAGGGTAAGGCAGTTCTCGATGGCCGCATCAAGAACTTCTCATCTGAGAAAGCTCCTGAAGTGGTTAAATACGCCATCGCTAGTGGCATGGACAAAGCTACCGCTGAAGAGTGGTCGCACAATCCCAGAGTCACAGAATGGGCGTATAAAGCGATGCTTTATGATCGCATGGCAACCAAGAGGAAGCAAGTCTCACGTAAATCAACATCAGCAGTAGCACAGCCAGTCACACAAATGAAGTCGGCGGGCAATGCAGGTGTAGTTTCAAATGATCCTGAAAAAATGTCGATGGGTCAATTGAGCAAGCACTTAGGATTACATCCTGATAGCTGATATCCGAAACGCCCATTGCGGGCAAGAATAGGAGCCAATCATGGCTAATACTCTGTTAACTGCGAGCATAATCGCTAAGGCGGCTGTGCTTCAGCTTGACAATAACCTCGTTATGGCCAAGAAAGTATTTCGTGGCTATGAAGGGGAATTTGCCAAGAACATAAATGGGTATGAGATTGGGGATTCGATCTCAGTCAGACGCCCAATGGACTTCACAGTTCGAGACGGTGCTGTGATGAATGTTCAAGACACAACAGAAGGCAAATTCACGCTAACTGTTGATAAGCGTAAGGGTGTTGACTTTGAGTTCACGTCACAAGAGTTGACGTTGAGCATCAAAGAGTTATCTGAGCGTGTCATAAAACCAGCAATGATTCAGCTGGCTAACCAGGTTGACACTGATCTGATGGCACTCTATAAAGACGTTCCCTCATGGGTCGGTACTCCAGGTCAAACGATCAACAGTTTTGCTGATCTCGCCTTGGGACCGGAGCGGATGGATGAAATGGCAAATCCGGTTGATGGCCGGAGTGCAGTTCTTTCACCGGCAGATCATTGGGGGATGGTTGGAAATCTGACGGGATTGTACATTGAACGCTCTGCTAATAGTGCGTATCGAAACGGTTCCCTCGGAAATGTTGGCGGACTTGAAGTTCTGATGTCTCAGAATGTACCGACACACACAGTCGGAACAAACTGGGCAACAGGCTCCACACCTCTGACGAATGGAGCTGCGCAGGAAACTACGTATGCAGCTTCAAAGGACACAGATACAATGTCCTTGATCACAGATGGTTGGAGCTCTGGTGCGACTTCATTGAAGCAAGGTGATGTTTTCACCATTGCCAATGTGAATGCAGTGAATCCTGTAACAAAAGTCGATCTTGGCTTTTTGAAGCAGTTTGCCATCACTGCAGATATCAGCGATACATCAGGTGCGATCACGATGACGATCACTCCTGCTGCGATCCTGACGGGTGCGCATCAGAACATTTCTGCCACAATTGCTGATGGTGCAGCACTAACTGAAGTTGGAACGGAAGCGACAGGCTATCGCCAGAATATGGTGTTCAATCAGAATGCTTTTGCTCTGGTTAGCGTGCCACTTGTTTCTCCTCCAGGTGCTGTAGATGTTGGACGTCAGTCATACAAAGGAACGAACGTTCGAGTGATTCCGGTGTATGATGGCACGAATGACATTTCCAAATGGAGACTTGACATTTTGTATGGTGTCAAGACTGTTGACTCTCGTTTGGCCCATCGTGTTAGTGGTACTGCTTAACTTTGAATGATTGACATCCTGCTTAATTTGGTGGGGCGTCAGTTAGGAGAACTATCATGACTGTTGAGTACATTGGTGATGGAAATACAGATGGAACCTGCCTTGGGCAGTCTTCATCTGAGCTTATTGCCTTTCACGGTGCAACACCTATTGCACAACCTGCTGCGGCAGCCCAAGCGGCTGCTCCTGCGGGTGGCACAGGTGCCACTGCTGGGGCATACGATACCGCCTCAAACCGGAATGACATGATCGACTTGGTCAACGCCATGAGAACGGTGTTGGTTAATAATGGTCTCATGAAGGGTTCGGCGTAAATCTGATGATGGGCCATCCTTCGTGATGGCCCATCATTCTGATTCTAGGAGATTGTCGTGACAGATTTTTCGAGTATGTCGAAAAGAAATATTGTTGAAATGTTTCCTCAGCTGGATGCCAAGGAGACGAAGGATAAACTCGTTGCACAAGCTGAAGAGCTTGAAGCTGAAGACGCGCCTGATCATTCAGAAAAGATAACCATTCGTCAAGTCGGTGGTCCAGTCCACGGGTACAGGGATGGTAAAGATGGAACTATCGAGGCGACTCAGTTCGACAATGGCTCTATTGGGAAAGGTTGGTTTGATAGCCCATCCAAGTGCAAAAATAGATCTACTGCTCCGAATGGCACGCACATTTGGCTAAGAGCAGGGGACAGATAGTTGTGACGCTTCTTTCAATAGCAGACGATATTGCCTACGAGACGTCTGGACCAAATCCAGCGACCATCATTGGTAATACAAATCAGGATGCTCAGAACTATCTTCGCTTGATCAATAAGGTCGGCAAGCGTTTGCAATTGTCATATGCTTGGGACATTTTGACCAAACAGCATACTTTTACATCTGTAGCCTTAGAAGCCCAAACAACCGCAACTCCAATCCCAACAGATTTTGGTAGATTCATTCCTGAAACCTGCTGGGACCGTTCAACCAACAATCTTATTTCTGGCCCGATTAGTGCAGTTGAATGGCAAGGTCTTAAAGTTCAAACCTATTCTAGTCAAAATAAGAAGTTCCGTTACAGAGGTGGAGTGTTTTTAACCTCTCCTGTTCTCCCTGCTGGAAATACAATTGCTTACGAGTATGTTAATATAAATTGGTGCGATGTTGCTGCAACAGGCACTGAAAAGACTGCCATGACTCTTGATACTGATATCACGATCATTGATGAAGAACTTGTTACACTTGGTGCGATCTATGAGTTTCTGCTTCAGCAGGACCAACCTTGGCAGATGGCTGCTCAAGCTTATGAGAATAGATTCAATACACTTGTTGATAATGACGCAGCTAGTGGAAATATTGGTGTTGTTGGGGATATTTTTGCCCAGAACACTCGTCATTTTGACGGTACGCCCAAAGCCTCAAGAGCAAGCTACGGAGGAGATTTCTAAGTGGCACAGTCGGTTTCCATACCTGTTCCGATCGGTGGCTGGGATACTCGACAGGCCTTGTCGATGATGGATCCGACACATGCTGTTATTTTGGATAATTGGTTTCCTGGAACAGCAAAGTTAACACTCAGGAAAGGAAATACATCTTATGCCACCGGAATGGCTGGTTCTATTGAATCTCTAATCCCTTATGTTCCATTAACTGGAGCAGGTAAATTATTTGCCGCAAATGGTGGTAATATTTTTGATATTTCTTCTTCTGGCGCTGTGGGTTCTGCAGTTGTATCGGGTATGACTAATGCACGTTGGCAACACGTTAATATAGGCACAGCAGCAGGTCAGTTTCTGCTTGCTTTTAATGGTGCAGATGTTCCAAGAACATATAATGGATCATCATGGTCTACTTTTGGAGGAACTGGCCCAACGGTTGCGAATTTGATATGGTGCAATCTCCACCAACGTCGTTTATGGTTTGGTGAAGAGGATAGTTTATCGGCTTGGTATTTAGCGACCAATGCTATTACAGGAACTGCAACAGAATTCCCATTACATGGCATTGCCAGAAAGGGTGGTTTCCTCATGGCAATGGGGACATGGACTAGGGATTCAGGTGCGGGTATGGATGATGTTGCTGTCTTTTTAACATCTGAAGGTGAAGCAATTATTTATGTTGGAACTGATCCATCTGCAGCAGCAACATGGGAATTGATTGGCGTCTTTCGAATTGGCAAGCCCATTGGTCGACGATGCATGGTTCAAGGTGGTAGCGATCTTATTCTCGTAACTCAAGATGGTTTTGTTCCGTTATCCGGAATCCTAAGCACTGATCGTAGCCAAGCTCGTCTTGTGGCTCTTTCTGATCAAATCAATGAAGCTGTCAATGTTGCTGTCACTAGATATGGATCAGTGTATGGGTGGCAGCCAATCGTTTATGCACAAGGAACGATGCTCATTTTTAATATCCCTAAATCAGCAACTGAGTCTATTCAATATATTTTTAATACTATTACTGGAGCACCATGTAGATTTACAGGAATTAATGCTGTCTGTTTTGGACCACTTGAAGATGATATGTATTGGGGCGGGAATGATGGGGTTGTTTATAAATTTGATGATGGAACAAGCGATAATGGTACGGAGATAGAAGCAGATGCTGTTCCTGCATTTTCATATTTTGGTTTACCAGATTTATCTAAGTTATTTAAATTAGCTGAACCAATATTTGAAAGTGATGGTAATCCAAATCCAGCAGTCGATGTGAATACAGATTTTCAAGTTGCAGCACCTACAGGTCTTCCTGGACCTTCATCTGTTGGATCAGCAATTTGGGGATCTTCTACATGGGGTTCTGGAACTTGGGGTTCAGAGGGACAAATTTATCGTGGTTGGCGTGGAGTGAGGGGAGTCGGGCGAGCAGGTTCAGTGAGGATAAGGTTAAGTTCTTCAGTCGCTAGACCATCATGGATTTCTACAAATTTAACCTTCGTGAATGGTGGCCAGATCTGATGATCGTGACTTTTCAAGATGATCAGGTTCAAAAATGGGTAGCTGATCAACTGCCTTACGTTGATGAATTTGGACCATCTACGTCTTGTGCAGCAATTTCTAAAGAAGGTAAAATGATTGCTGGTTTTGTATTTCATGAATATCGTCCTAACCTGAAGACAGTACAGATCTCAATGGCATCAATCAATCCGATGTGGGCAAGGAGAGAAAACATTCATCAAGTGCTGTCATATCCATTTGAACAATTGCAGGTGTTTAAATTATGGATTGCAACAATGCATACCAATGAGAAGATGCTGAAGGCTGCATCCCATATTGGCTTTCGTAAAGAAGCGATATTGGCTCATCAATATGGCATTAAACGTCATGCTGTAATTATGCGCATGCTTCAACCTGACTATATGAGGCTTTTTGGAGGTTGTTATGAAAAACAAGCCATCTGCGCCTGAGCGTATTTATATCCCGAGTCCTGTCACGACGAGCGATCAGCAAGTAAAATATAATAAGGAAGCTGCGCTTCAAAGTCGTGCAATGGGTCTTATTGATCAATACTCGCCAGAGGGGAGTATTAGATATTCTCAAACTGGTGAAGAAGTTGAAGGTATTCCTACAATTAGGATGGATCAAACATTATCTCCAGAGCAACGAGGCCTCTATGATGCAGGCCTCAGGATGTCTCAGGACTATGCCAATATTGCTGAAGCGCAGCTTGGGAGAGTTGGCGAGACATTGAGTTCACCGTTTGATATTTCTGGCATTGGCGATGTACCAACTCCTAGTGAGGCAACACGTCTGGCAGCACGAGAATCCATTCTTCAACGGGCACTACCACAGCTTGATCGAAGAAGAGAACAGCTAGAAACAAGTTTAGCTAATCAAGGTTTCACTTACGGGAGTGAAGGCTGGAATGAAGCTATGGACGAAGACAATCGCCGAAGAAATGATTTATTATTAGCAGCTGACATGCAGGCTGGTGGAGAAATGGATCGTTTATTTGGTCTTGAGACTGCAGATCGTGATCGACGTATTAACGAGTTAGCAATGCTTCGTAACATCCCTATAGGAGAGCTTGCTGCTCTTAGGGCTGGTTCGGTTCCAGGAGCACCTCAATTTCTTCAAACTCCATCAGCTACTGTTGCTGCACCTGATTATCAAACGGCTGCATATGCATCAGCTAATCAAGCAGCTAATCAAGCTAATCAGGCATTTCAAGCGGAAAACCAGTATCGGCTCGCCCAGGGAAGAGGTTTGTATGGTATTGGTGAATCAGCTCTACTGGCCGGCTCGCAACCTTGGAAGTGGGGTGTAGGATGAGAATTTTTGAATACAATGTGATGAATTGCATTGGAGTGATTTCTAATGGCTACTAGATTTGGATACGGAAAGGGAGATGAATTGACATCTCGCAATAGGTTTGCGAGATTGATGATGGAACAAAACCGGAAGATGCCGGAGATCACGACCAATGTTGAAGGTTTTGGCAGACTTTTTAATGCTGCTCTTGGAGGTATGGCGCAAAGAGAAGATGTTCGTCAAAGGAGGGCAGCTGATGAGGCATTCACTCAGGGAATGCCACAAGGTTATGAAGCCAGCCTTGCTGCGATGCAAGAGTTACCTGATAATGAGTATGCTCAAAGATATGCCCGTGATTTGCGAAGCCAATTAATGGCTACATCCGCTGCCGAAGAAGCGGCGGAGCTAAAGCATACACGTGCGATGGAAGTTGCTGGAGCTAAACCAGTCAAAGATCCAACGAGTTTTGCTGAATTTGAAAAAGCTAAAAATGATGGGTATGGCGGAACCTATGCTGAATATTTACAAGATCGGGATTTATGGAAATTTGGTGTTATTCGGAATAAGAATCTAGTTTTGCCGGAAGGAGAGGCTAGACCTGGGACAGGTGCCGCAACCACAATTATTGAAGGAAGTCGTGCTGACATAGCAAAGAAAACAGCAGAAGCAAGGGATCGATCTACAACTTTGGCAGAGGCAAGACATTCAGTGCAGGAAGAGAGGCTACGGATATTGGAGAAAAACCAAGATCCAGAAGTCATTATGCAGAGGAGAAGGCTCCTCAAACGAGCCGACCTTGAAATAGATAATGAAAGAGCCATGCCCGGTCGTCGTTTTGATATAATGACCAAGACAGATCGTGAACCAATATTGGAAAGAACAATCGAAGAAATAAAGGATCTGTCCAGCAAATGGTCAACTGGCGGCACACTTGGTCAGATGTTGGCAAACCGTCCTGAATCAGATCAATATGCTCTGAATAAGAAGATGGAGCAGATCAAGGCAGCTGTCGGTCTTCAAGAGCTGATTGACATTAAGGCAGCTGGAGGGACATTCGGTGCGTTGTCAGATACTGAAATGTCGTTGTTGATTTCGGCAGTTGGTGCACTCGATCCTTACTTGGATGTTAAAGATCTTGGTAGAACACTTGATGATGTAATGAGGCTTTACAGTCTGGGTCTAGCACGTAAAAAGATGGATTTTGCGGAAATGTATCCAGATGTTAAACGTCCATGGGAAAAGAAATCTGCAGTACCAACAGTACCCACAGCTTCTAAAGTTCTACAATTTGATGAACATGGAGAGCTTATCCCATGACCGAATGTCCACCTGGCAAACGCTGTGCTCAATTATCTGATGGCACTCTGCTTGAATTCCCTGAAAATACAAATAATCAGGTAATTCAAGATACAGT
>Ga0310342_100000612_pt1 | contig 20564 bp, 15 predicted proteins | sample S15DNA20500_MG_FD_206155 | JGI IMG/M metagenome (GOLD analysis project Ga0310342, IMG submission 206155) | Marine microbial communities from station ALOHA, North Pacific Subtropical Gyre - S1503-DNA-20-500_MG | ecosystem: Environmental > Aquatic > Marine > Oceanic | place: Pacific Ocean: North...
GGTTGGGGTTGGGGTTGCCGTTGACCAGCAGCACGCCGACCTGGGGACGAACGTCCAGCGTGAAGCGGAAGATGTTGTCATCGAGAAACGGATCACCGGGAATCTCGAACTGGCCCTTGAGCATTCCCGGCTCGGTGGGAATGTAGATCACCTCCACCTCATCGGTCTTGCCGGCGGCCACGGGCAACGTCTGCCGATCGACCTGCTGTCCGTTGATGCTGGTGGTGACGGCGAAGCCGCTGGAGGTGTTCTTGGTGGGAGAGAGGTTGCGGACGCGGGCCCGCAGGGTCACCGGCAGGCCGACGATCACCCGCGCCGGAGCCGGCACGTCACCGATCACGGCCTTGTTGTTCAGCGGCCGGCCGCTGCCGACGTTGACCAGCCGCAGCTCGGTGGTCCCGGGAATTTTCACCGCGCTCTCACCACCCCGGAACTCCTCCCAACCGCTCTGCTGCAGGTCGGTGAAGAGGTAGATAACCGGCTCCTGGAACTTCGAGAGATCGGCGTTGTCGCCGGAGATCAGTTGGGAAAAGGCCGCGTAGAGATTGCCGCGAGAGGGCCCGGTGTCGAGGTTGTCGATCTCGTTGAAGATCTCCTCGGTCGACGCCTGAAACCTCCGCAACAACTGCTCGGGACGCTCGCCCACCCGGATCACCGTCACGTGATCACCGGGCTTGACATGGGCCCGCTGGGGATTGAGCAGTTCACGAGCGGCACCCTTGGCTCGCTCCAGAGCGGTGACGCCATCGGTCGCCGCCCCCATGCTCGCCGACGTGTCGAACATCAACACCACGTCGCGGCTGCCGGCTCCGCCGCCGAAGAGCGATTCCCAGTAGTCGGGCATCCGCATCCGCGAAACGGCAAAGACCAGGAACAGCAGAAACAACGTCCGCAGCAAAGCGATCAGCCACTCGAGGAACTTCATCCGCCGCCGCTGCTGGACGTAACTGTCGAAGAGGAACCGAAAGGTGCTCAGTTCGACCGTCTTCAGCCGGTGCAGCGTCAGCAGGTGCAGCAGCACCGGGATCAAGGCCAGTGGCAGGAACCATAGCAACAGCGGATTCGTAAACAGGGTGGTCAATCCGCCCACTGGATGGTCCTTTTCGGTGCTGGGGTTCGGGGGTTCTCGAAACCGCTAGAAAATCCGGCTGCGCTTGTCCAGGTAGGCGGCCAGGAACTTGTCGTAGGGCTTCGACGTGTCACACAGTTCGTAGCTGATCCGTCTTTCGAAGCAGTCTCGCTTGATCTGGTCGGTGAACTGGTTGATCCGGGACAGGTAACGGCGTCGGAGGCTCTTGGGGTTGGCCACGACGCGACCGGCTCCTTCCATGTCCTTGAACCGCGTCAACCGGTCGTAGGGAAAATCCAGCTCGGCCGGGTCCATGGTGTGAAAGACGATCACTTCGTGGTTGTTGTGCCGGAAGTGCCCCAGTCCACTGGCGATCGATTCCTCGTTGTCGATCAGGTCGCTGATGACGATGATCAGCCCCCGCCGCTTGGTCCGCTCGGCTGCCTCGTGCAGCACTGACCCCACGTCGGTTTCGCCGCCGGGATCAACGCCGTCGAGTGAATCGAGGATGCGGCGAAACTGGGTCGGGTGCGCCTTGGGCGGAATGAACCGCCGCACGCCGGTGTCGAACTCGACCAGCCCCACCGCGTCGTTCTGACGCAGCAGCAGGTAGGTCAGCGCAGCGGCCAGGTACGAGCCCCAGCTGAGCTTGGACTGGTCGCCCGAGCCGAAGTTCATCGAGCTCGAACAGTCCAGCAGGATGTAGGCCCGCAGGTTCGTCTCGTCCTCGTACAACTTGACGTAGTACTTGTCCGAGCGGGCGACGATCTTCCAGTCGAGATTGCGGATCTCGTCGCCGGGCGTGTACGCGCGGTGATCGAGGTACTCGACCGAGAAGCCGTGATAGGGGCTGCGGTGACGTCCGGTCAAAAACCCCTCGACCACCTGCTTGGCCACCAGTTCCATGTTGCCGACGCGGTGGAGCCCGGCGGGATCGAGGTATTTCTGCTTTGCCGCCATCGTGGCTGACCTCGGGGGAGAGAGTTCAGAGAGTCACCGCCGCTGACCTACAACTCCTGGCTGGTCTGCTCGCAGAGATCGCTGATGATCTTGTCGGTCGTCACGCCATCGCTCTCGGCCGAAAAGCTGGTAACCAACCGGTGCCGCAGCACCGGAGAGGCCACGTACTGGATGTCGTCGATCGAGGCGTTGAACCGGCCTTCGAGCAACGCGTTGGCCTTGGCTCCCATCAACAGCGCCTGGCAGGCTCGTGGGCCAGCCCCCCAGGTCAGGTACTGCTTGACGAAATCGGGCGAGTCGTCAGTGTCGGGCCGCGTGGCGCGAACCAGCCGCACGGCGTAGGCCGCGGTGCTCTTGCCGACGATCACCTTCCGCACCACCTGCTGCAGTTGCATGATCTCGGCGCCATCCAGCAACGCGTTCAGGTCGGGCTTGTCCTGCGACGTGGTCGTCTCGGCGATCGCCAGTTCCTCTTCGAAGGTCGGGTAGTCGATCAGGATCCGGAACATGAACCGGTCGAGCTGGGCCTCCGGCAACGGGTAGGTGCCTTCCTGTTCGATCGGGTTCTGGGTTCCCAGCACCAGGAACGGACGTGTCAGATCGAAGGTCTGTCCGGCAATCGTGACCTGGAACTCCTGCATCGCCTGCAGCAGCGCCGCCTGGGTCTTGGGCGGGGTCCGGTTGATTTCGTCGCCGAGAATGATATTGCCGAAGATCGGACCCTTGACGAACTTCATCCGCCGCCGACCCGTGCCCTCTTCCTCCTCGAGGATCTCAGTGCCGACGATGTCACTGGGCATCAGGTCGGGGGTGAACTGGATCCGGCTGAAATCCAACGTGAGCATCTCGGAGATCGAGCTGATCATCAGGGTCTTGGCCAGACCGGGCACTCCCTCCAGCAAGCAGTGGCCCTGGGCAAACAGTGCGATCAGCACCTGCTTGAGCACCTCTTCCTGGCCGATGATCACGCGGCTCAGTTCATTGGTCAGCTTGCCGTAGATCTCGGCCGCCTGCTCGGCGGCCTTCAGATCCTGCTCGTCAACTTGTCCCGCGCCGGCGTTCAATTCAGTCGCCATGTGTCCCTCGCTGCTTGGGTCCGCAGCCTCCATGCCGCCCCCAACGGCCGGCATCCGTGGCCCCAAGCTACAGTGATCCGGCCGCCAGTCAACCGAACGCGCCTGAATCGGTTGATGGGTTGCGACACCGATCCTCATTGAGAATGTTGATCGCAGCCGGATGACCGATCATCGGCAGGTGATCTCGGAAACGCCAGACGCCATCACCGCCGCAGATTTCCGTTCCCCGGCTTCTGCCAGGGCACCTCGCCGTACCTCTGCAACTGCCGCCTCAGCGCCGCCGACATCTCGCGAAACACCTTTGGCCTTTTCCGCGACAAGTCGGTCTTCTCCAGCGGATCACTCTCCAGGTCGTACAACTCCAGAGGTGCAAACGGGCTGTTCTGCAGCAGTTTCCACGGACCTCGCCTGAGGGCCTCGATCGTCTTCCCGGCGTACCGGGCCCCGCCCTCACGGCGACTGAAGAACCACAGTTTCCGGAGTTCATCCTGACGCTTCCCCCGGAGCGTCGGCAGGATACTCCGCCCCTCGATCCCCTTCGGCACCGGTGCCCCCGCCACCGCACAGACGGTCGGGAACAGGTCCATCGACAATGCCATCAGATCACTCCTGGAGCCCGGCTCGATCTGGCCGGGCCACGACGCGCAGGTCGGCACCTTCAACCCACCCTCGTAGACACTCTGCTTCCCGTCCCGCAGCGGCCCGTTGTTGGCCCCGACACTCAATTGTCCGCCATTGTCCGACGAGAAGATGACCAGCGTGTTCCCGGCCTGGCCGGTGGCCTTCAACGCCTTGAGCACCCGGCCGATTCCGTCGTCCATGTGCTCGATCAACGCCACCAGTTTCGCCCGCCGCTTGTCGATCTTCGGCTCCCGCTTCAACACCCGCTCGATCCAGTCCTCTGGCGGCTGGATCGGGGTATGGGGTGCGTTGTAGGCCAGGTAAAGGAAAAAGGGCCGCTTGTCCCGCCGCGCGGCGGTGGCTTCCAGGTAATCGACGGCCCATTGGGAGAACAGATCGGTGGCATGTCCCTCCGGATCGATCGTCGTCTTGTCCTTCCTCATATAGTTGTTGCCGTGGCGACGGTGGTTGTAGTAGTCGTCCATCATGTCGCCCAGGAACCCATGAAAGTGCGCAAAGCCCCGGTCGTTGGGCAGGTTCGGCGAGGCCAGGCCCAGGTGCCACTTGCCGACCATCGCCGTGTGGTAGCCCGCCTTGGCCATCGCACTGGGCAGCAACACCGCGTCGTGTCGCAGGTACCCCCAGCTGTTTGCGGCGTGAGTCCGGATCACGCCGGGCACACCGACCAGGTCCTGATACCGCCCGGTCAACAACGCGGCCCGGGTCGGTGAACAGACCGGGCAGTTGGCGTAGAAGTTGGTGAAGGTCATGCCCGACGCCGCCAGGCGGTCGATGTGCGGCGTCCGCATGTCACCGGCCCCCTGGCACGCCAGGTCGCCGTATCCCAGGTCGTCGACCAGGATCAACAGCACGTTGGGCCGTGCGGCCGGATCTTCGCCGCGGCTCTGCCGGACCGAACCCGGATTCACCCAAACCGCCGCAACGCACACCGCCAGCCCGAATACGCGACCACGTCGCCGACTTGCTCCATTCCGCTCACGCATCCGCTCGCCCCTGGTCACGGGCCAATTCCAACTGGTCACTCCGACGCGCGATCCTCTCGATGACGATCCGCATCCCGGCCCGCGCGGCCCGCACCCGACACTCGGCCAACAGGCCCGCCACCCGCCGGCCGACCACACCGGGCGGTTCCCCCGCCGGCAACAGCCCCGGAACCACCAGCAGGTGACGGCACCGCAACCGCCGCGCCCGCCCGATGGCAATCTCCAGCCGTCTCACCACGCCACGGCGGACGACCGGCGAGGACGAGGCGAACGTCACCCGCCCCAGGTCCACCACCGCCTCGATCGCCGCCAACTCGACCCGGTGACGCTCCAGCGCGACCGCCAGGTCCCGCTGCCACGTCTCGGGCCGATTCAAAACCGTTTCGTCGCCAACCACCCGCCAACCGGCCGCCACCGCCCGAGCGACCAGCACCTCCGGACCCTCCGAGATGTCTTCTCGCAACGACTCCAGGTCCACCCCACAGGGGACGTCCTCTCGCGAGGACTCACCGGCATCGACGATCGAACTTCCCAGGACCACCGCCAGGCTGGCGGTCGTCGTCCGTTGCAGAAACCCCCGTCGGCTGCAGTCCGGCAGACACGGCACCCTCAACTCATGGCTCGCCTGGCTCACGCGAACTCCTCCCACATCCGTTCGAACTGCTTCGAGAAGTCGTCGACAAACCGGGGCTCACCGGTCACCAGGAAGTTCTCCTGGTTCCGGTTGGCCGCCGACCGGGTCCAGTTGTAGCTGCCGTTGAGCAGCAGGCGGCGATCGAAGATCGCGAACTTGTGGTGCATGTGATCATCGGTCCGGTCGATCCGCAACTCGATGCCGGCCGACTGCAGCCGATCGATATCCGACCCACGGTCGCCTGACTTGTCGTCGTCGCTGATCACCCGCACCTTCACCTTGCGTTGGTGGGCGTCGATGACGGCGTCCGAGACGCGGTCGTCGGTGATCGTGAACACGCAGATGTCGACACTGTTGCGTGCCCTGGCCAGCAGGCCGCGGATCTTCGCGGGGCAATCGTCCTTCGGAGCGAAGTACGAGTCGGCCTGCGGTGGTGGTCCGCCGGTCGAATCGGCCGACTGCAGCATCTTGACCACCTCCTCGAGCCACCCGATCGTCTCGATCGATTCCGGACCCACCAGGGACTCGCGGGCGATATCGAACGCGACGCTGCGGTACAGCGCCAGGGCGTGAGGATCGGGATCGATGTGATCGAAGATCCGGTCCATCGCCTTTCGTTCGCTTCGAGTCAACCGGCGATCATCGATCGTCTGCTCAAGCATGGCGCGAACTTGTTGGGGATTCACGATTCGGATTCCTTGCCGTTTCCATTGACGAACAATTGGCCGACGCTGGCCAGTTTCGGGTCACTCAGGTACCCGTAACGATTGATCCACACTCCGGCAGCCGGACTGTCGGCAACGATCTTCAGCCGGCGATGAAAATCGTCATCGGGACCGTAGCCGTGGACCAGCGGATAGACCACCGCGCGCCGGCCCACTGCGGCGGTCGCCTGGGCGATCTTCCGTCTCTGGGCCGAGTCCGAGACCGGGTGAGGCTCGTCGGGTTCGGGATACCTGTAGTCGACCAACGCCTCGCCCCCGGGATCCTCGGTCGTCCCGTCGAACATGTCGAGCAGGCCGATCAGCGCCCGGACCAGCAACCGTTCATCCAACCCCGGACGGCGGGCCATCAGTTCGTTGCCCCAGAAGGTGACCATCTGGGCCCAGTGCATGGTGTAGAGCTTGGGCGAGACCGCATCGGAGTACTCGGCGACACCTGCGAAATCCAACCCGGTCACCAGCGTCCACGGTGGCATGAAGGCGTGCGACATCAACTGGCGGGACGGATCGACGGCGTCGATCGCCTCGCGCCAATCCCTGACCAGATCGACCGACAGCGCCGCCTTCAATCTCAACCACTCGACCACGCCCGGCCGCGCCAGTGCCTCGCGGCCCAGGCGGAAGCGGCCGCGGTCCCGGTCGGCCAGTTCGGCCAGGTCCGAGTCGGTCAACGACGTTTCGAGCCACTCCTTCAGGGCCGCCACGTCGGACTGGATCAGGCCGAAGTTGAAACCGTGATCGGCCGCCCAGTTCTCGACATGCAGGCCAAAGTCCTGGAAGACCTCGCCCCAGGTGTAGCAGGGATACTCGGGCCAATCGATCCGGAACCCGCTCACCTCGGGATACTCACGCAACACGTCGGCGGTGTAGCAGCGATTCCAGTCCCGCACCGCGGGGCTGGCCAGGCTGGCCGTATCGGCCATCCGGCCCTCGGGGATCTCGCCGTCCGGCGTCCTGGGCCGGTCCTCGTCCCGCAGTCCCGACGGTCGCGCGGCGGGCAACTGCAGGAACACGTCCAACCCTCGGCGGCGTGACGCGGAAATGAACTCGCCGATCAGCGACCCGTGCGTCTTGGTCAACTCACCGGGCGTCCGTGGCGAATAGGAGGATTCGACGTAGAGTCCCGGCTCGGGCCGGTAGCTGATCTCGCTCTGGACCCACAGCGATCTCTTGCCGAACAGCGGCCGATCGAACAGTCTCGGACTGCTGCCGGCGTCATCAGGTGGCTGAAAACTCCCCTCGCCTTCGGCCGCCTCGGCGGTGACCGTCGGGTTGAGCGCCACAGCCGTCGCCCCGGCGGCGGTCACGTTGTCCAGGACCGGCTCGATACCTTCGCTGAGGATGAAGTCCCCCAGCACGGTGATTCCGACATATCGACTCACGGCAGCAGGCTCACTTCAGCGGGCTTTCGTACCACACCACGTTCTTGCTGCCGCGTCCGGCAATCAGGATATCCAGGTCGCCGTCGCCGTCGATATCCACCGCGCGGATGTCGTAGGACTCCTGGTTGCTGCCGATCAGGTGATTCTTGAAGTGGCCCTTTCCGTCGTTCTCGAACCACCAGGCCTCCTTGCTTCCGTAGCCGCAGGTGGCCGCATCGATGTCACCGTCGCCGTCCATATCGGTCACGACCAGGCAGTGAGGTTCCTTGAGCGTCTTGTGGATCTCGTGGATCCGGAACGCAGGGGCCTCGAACCACAACACGCCCACACCGTGACCGCGGGTGGCGATGAAATCGGTCTTGCCGTCGCCGTTGACGTCGGCGGGCTGGATGTTGGTGGCCCCGGGCTGGTTGTCGGCCAGCAGGTGCTTGGTCCACGTCCTGGTCGGATCCTTGGGAGCTTCCCACCAGGCGAACCAGTTGCCCATCTTCGTCTTGTCGGTCGGTCCGCCCTTGGCCGCACTGGACGCATCGGGCCGACCGTCGCCGTTGACGTCGCCGTAGCCCAGGTAATGCGACAGCCCGGGAGCATCGCCGGCGGCGAAGATGTGGCGATGCCAGCGGTCGGCCTTCCGAGGACGTCGGGGCACCTTCAGCCACGCCAGCGAGTTGGGGTAGCGGCCGACCGGCTGGGCGCTGTTGGCCAACAGGTCGGGATGACCGTCACCGTCGATGTCCCCCTTGAGCAGGCCGTGGATGCCGTTGACCTGGTCGTCGACCAGGTGAAATTTCCACTCCTGCTCCAGCGGCTTCTTGGGCTGCTCGAGCCAGTAGACCAATCCCGGCGTGTAGCGGGCTCCGATCCAGTCGAGATCTCCGTCACGATCGACATCCATGAACTCCGAGTGGATGCACCCGTGAGCCGGGTTCGTTTCGATGACCGTTTCGGCCCAGTCCGGTCCGACAAACAGTCGGGTCTTGCCGTCGCTGTTGGCGATGATGTCGACCTTCTTGTCGCCGGTGAAATCGGCAGCCACGGCGTTGACCGTTTGCACACCGTTGTGCACGACGTGTTTCTTCCATTCGGCGGCATCGGTCGACGCGACCAGCACTCCCAACAGCAACAGCAACAGCGACAACGATCGGGCAGGGCGGTGCATGAGTCCGGAGCTCCACGTAGGTCACACGAGTCAATCGATGGCGTATCAGGCTATCAGCCCCAACCCACGAATTCACCCGAGCGCTGTTCTCCAGTCCGCCGGCACCTTTTTTTTGCCGTCCAGTTGTTCCGGCGGCAATTCTGCGGATATTCCGTAGGGGACGTGGCACGTCGTCATTCCCGTCTGCTGCGTCTTGCAGAATCAATCCCTGGCAACCAGAGTCCTCGTCCATGAAAGTCCTCCTCAGCGGTGCCTCGGGGCTGGTCGGATCAGCCCTCTCCAAGTCTCTCTCGTCCGACGGCCACCAGGTGCTGCGGCTGGTCCGCGGCAGTTCCCGGGTGTCGGAAGCCGATGCGATCACCTGGTCGGCGGTCGAGGGAACCGTCGACACCGAAGCCCTGGCAACTCATGGTCGACTCGACGCGGTGGTGCACCTGGCCGGCGAGGGCATCGCCAACCGCCGCTGGACCGCGGCCCAGAAAGCCCGGCTCCGCGACAGCCGGGTCATCGGCACCCGAGGCGTCGCCGAGGCCGTGGCCGGATTGCCCGAACCTCCCGGCGTGCTGGTCAGTGCCTCGGCCATCGGCTGGTACGGAGATCGCGGTGCCGAGTGGGTCGACGAAACCGACGAGCCGGGCGAGATGTTCCTGAGCGATCTGTGCCGTGACTGGGAAGCGGCGACGACACCGGCCCGCGAGGCGGGTATCCGGGTGGTCAACCACCGCATCGGCGTGGTGCTTTCGGCCAACGGCGGCGCGCTGACCAAGATGCTCCTGCCCTTCAAGCTGGGACTGGGGGGCCGCGTTGGCTCCGGAGACCAGTACTGGAGCTGGATCACGCTGGACGACCTGGTCGCCTCGATCCGCCACGTGATCGACACCGAGACGATTTCCGGGCCGGTCAACGCGGTCGCCCCGGCACCGGCGACCAATCTCGAATTCACCAAGTCGCTCGGAAAAGTCCTGCGACGTCCGACACTCTTCCCGATGCCCGCGTTCGTCGCCCGGTTGATGCTGGGCCAGATGGCCGACGAACTGCTGCTGGGTGGTGCACGGATCCGGGCGGGTGTGCTCGAGCACACCGGGTTCAAGTGGTCTCATCCCGAATTGGACGAGGCACTCGTCGACGTGCTGTCGTAGCCGAGGGCGGGCGTCCCGGCCGAATCACTTGACGATCCGTTTGAAGTACTTCAGGTCGACGGCAGACTGGTCGAGCAACTCGACGCTGCTCAGGCTGCGGAAGCTCGACCCGCCCTTGTACTCGCTGTGCAGCGACACCGTCCCGTCGTACTTCAGTTCCTTCAGCCGAGCCACGAATTTCGGCAAGGGCGCCTGGCCGTCGGCCAGCGGAACGTACATCGTGCGGAACCTCGCCTGGCCGTGCTCATCGCGGCCGTTGGGTTTCCACTGGAAGTTCTTGATGCCCACCAGCGAGACCCACGGGGCAACAAGGTCCAGGCCCATCTCCCAGCCGGACAGCCCGCCCTCGACGGTCATGTGCATCGGATCGGCATAGGCGCCCACGGTCCCGGGATCGAAGTCCTTGAGGATCAGGTACAGGATCGAGCCGCCGTTGGCCAAGATCTGTCCCGAGTGAACATGCACGCAGGGCTGGATGCCGTACTTCGAAGTCAGCTTGATCAGCCCCTCGAGTTTTCGTCGGGCGGTGTCGATCTGCTTGAGCAGCGAACCGAACGGCTGGTATCTCCAGTACCCCAGCTTGATCTGCCGGACACCGTAGTGGGCACACGAGGCGATCACGTCCTTGGCGAACGGGCTGTCGGTTCCGTTGATCCCCGTCGAGGCCATCAGGATCTCGACCTTCTCCCGCATCGCCACCTGGTGCGCATGCGCCAGGCCCATTTCGGCGTTCTTGGGCAACACGTGGCCACCGGGTCTCAGTGTCAGGTCGAGACCGTCAAAGCCCCGCTGCTTGACCTCCCGGCACACCTGTTCGATCTTCATGTCGGCCAGGTTGTCAGTGAACAGCACGTACTTCATCTGTGAATTCTCCGCACTCGGCGAGTTGAAGCGGCCGTCGAGCTACCGATTCCGCGACGCCCGGGATTCTCGAGTTCATGGCCGAGGTTGGTCGTAAACGAATCGCCACACGACCACGTCACACTCGTACATGAAAAACTCGAGTTTTTTGGTCGTGTTGAGTTCAGCCGGGACGAACTGGACCGGGATCCGTTCGTGCTGAAACGAGTCGATCGTCAACTGGCCCGTCTTGTCCGGCGTGATCACCGACAGCCCACTGGGATACTGCCGCACCAGTTGAAACGGCGTCGGCAGTTCAACGGTCACTTTCATCCGTCGTTCGTGGCCGGCATTGACGACCCCGACGTACAGGCTGCCGTTGTGCCACCGCTGCCAATGGTAGACGTCGTCCCGGGTGCGACCGGCCTCCTTGACTGTCCGCTCGTAGCGAACCGTTGCCGCCTGTGTTTTGGTCGGCACAGGAGACAACAGCACCGGCTCGAGCACCTTCAGTTCATCGCCCAGGTCACACACCGCTCCCCAGATGCTGGGCAGCTTGCGGATGTCGTAGTGAGACAACTCGACTCGCTTCGGCGACCAGTAGAAAACGCTCGACCGTGCCCCCGCGGCGATGTTGGCGTGAACCTGGGCCCGGATCTCCTTGGCGTTGGGCCGGTGCGTCTTGTCGGTGATCACGTTGCGGCGGTCACTGATCCGCCAGTCGAAGGCCTGCGAGACGCTCCAGACCGACTTCGTCGGCCATCGCTGCGAATACCCCTTCGTTTCGCTCATCGTCCACGCCCAGGGACCGTCGGGGACGGGATAGGTGTTGGGCCAGAGAATGTCGGCGTTGTCGGCGTTGTTGACGGAAAAGAACTCGGCCCGGGTGCCACAGATCACCACCGGATGGTTGGGATCGACCTGCTTGATCATCCGGTAGATCTTGTTGAGATTGGCCGCGACCTTCTTGGGTTCGCGACGGCGACCGGGTTCATCCGAGAGATACCAGAGCCACAGGGCCGGTTCGTCCTTGACCGCTTCGACCAGTTTGCGGGCCGTCGACACATCCCCCAGGTCCTCCACCACATCCCGAGGCAGTCCCAGCGCCACACCGATCCCGTGCTCGGCCGCCCCCCTCAGGTAGGTCCGGGCCCGCCGGATCCACTTGTCCGCATCCCCGTTGATCTGGACCTCGAAGAGGTACTCGTGGGTCAGGTCGAACCGGGCCTGCTTCAGGCCGGCGAACTCCGTGATCGAATCCGAAGGATCCCGGAAAGCACCATAGAGATACCGCCGGCGACCATTGACCCGGACAAAACCGTCCTTGTCGATGATGACCCTGGTGGGTTGTCGACTGCTGGCCGCCTTTTCGATCGCAGCTGTCGGTGGCATGACAATTGCCAAGGAGACCAACACGCCCCAGCTGACCAGTGGCCTGAACATCGACAAACTCCTCGCGGACAGGAAACAAGACGCGAGCCGGATTATAGCCGTGAGCGGTCAGGGGACGTATCGGTCGCACAACGAATGTTCGGACCTGTGCGGTCAACGATCCCGGTCAACCTGAAAGACGCCGCTCCACCACCGCGGCCGCGACGAACAACAGCAACACCACGCCGTATTCCGGGACCGACACCCGTAACGGCTGACCCGTCACGGATGGCGACAGGTTCTAGACCACGGGAAGCTCGACCACCGCAGCGTGCTGCACTTCGCGAGTGACGATACGGCCGATCAGAGTGGTCGCGGTGCAGTCGTCGACCGAGATCGTCGCCAGCGACCCGGCCAGCCGCGGGTTGCCGTCAAAGACCACGATCCGGTCGCAATCGGTCCGGCCGACCAGTTGGATCGGACCGCTCACCGGATCAGACGTCACGTCAGTTCCGGCACTCCCGGGAGTCTCCAGCGACACCACCTCGGCGGCGGCGTCTTCGGAGAGTTCGACACCGGGCACCGGGTGGGGCGTCACGGCCGGCTGCTGCTTCATTTGCTTGAGAGCCATCTTGCTGGGGCCTTCGACCAGCACGTCGGCCGTGAGGCCGATGAACTCGGCGTTGTCCTCTTCGCAGATCGCCGTCTGCACATCCAGCAGCCGAGCGTTGCGTTCCCGTTTGACGGCTTCGGGCACGTCGTCGACCAGCCGCTCGTCGGCCTTCGTCCCCGATCGCGGGCTGTACTTGAAGATGAAACTGTTCTTGAACCGGCACTCCTCGACCAGTCGCCGGCTCGCCTCGAAGTCCTCATCGGTCTCGCCGCAGAACCCGACGATGAAGTCGCTGGAAACCGCGCACCCCGGGATGATCTCGTTGATCCGACTCATCATCTCGCGGTACTCGCCCACCGTGTACCCCCGCTTCATCCGCTCGAGCACCGTGTCCGACCCCGACTGGGCCGGCACGTGCAGGTAGCGGCCGACCTTGGGCAGGTCGCGGACCGCCTCGAGCAACCGGGCGTCCATGTCGCGGGGAAAATTGGTGACAAACTTGATCCGCTCGATCCCCTCGGTGTCGTGGATCAACTCCAGCACGTCGGCCAACCGAAAGGTGCGGCCGTCTTCGACGTGCGAGTAGCTGTTGACGGTCTGCCCGAGCAACGTCACCTCGCGGACCCCCTGTCCGGCCAGGACCCCCACCTCGGTGAGAATCTGCGATGGCGGACGACTCTGCTCGGGGCCACGGGTGGTCGGCACCACGCAGTAGGTGCAGAACTTGTCACAGCCGATCATGATCCGGACGTAGGCCTGAAAAGGGCTGGGCCGCATGGTCGGATCGCGCAACGGATCGTAACTCTCGAAGCTCGACACCACCTCGTCACGGCTGCCACCGGTCCGGGCCAGGCTGACGGCCAGGGCCTTGTTGCGGTCCCGCCGCGCTTCGGACACCAGCCGGGGGATCTCGGCCAGTTGGCCGGTCCCGACCACCATGTCGACGTGAGGTGCTCTCTGGAAAATCAGTTCCTGGTCCTTCTGGGCCATGCAGCCGAAGACGCCGATCACCTTGTCGGGCCGCTTCCGCTTGCTGTACTTCAGACGGCCCAGTTGGCTGTAGATCTTGTGCTCGGCGTGCTCGCGGACACTGCAGGTGTTGAACAACACCGTGTCCGCGTCGTACATGCTCTCGGTCAGCTCGTAACCGCCCTCGCGCAACGCCGCCACGACCAGTTCGCTGTCGAGCACGTTCATCTGGCAACCGACCGTCTCGATGTACAGCAGCTGGTTGTGGCTGTTGGACATCGGGGGGGGCTCCGGGGGCAACGGCCCTACTCGCGGACGCGTTCGATGTAGGTGCCCGCTTCGACGTCGATCTTCAGCTTGTCACCTTCCTTGATGAAGGCCGGCACCTGCACCTCGGCGCCGGTCTCGACGGTGGCCGGCTTGGTGACATTGGTGGCCGTGTTGCCCTTGGCGGCCGGCTCGGTGTGAGTCACCTCCAGCACCACGTGCTGGGGAGGTGTCATCGAGATCAACTGGCCGTTCCAGTAGAGCATCCCGACCGGGGCCCCCTCGAGCAGAAACGCGATCTGGTCACCGCAGACAGCGGCCTCGAGCGTGTACTGCTCGTAGCTCTCGTTGTCCATGAAGACGTAGCCGCTGGCATCACGGTACAGGTACTGCCCGTCACCTCGGTGGACATCGGCCCCCTCGAGGCTGTCGCCGCTCTTGTAGGTCCGATCCAGGATCGTACCCTTCAGCAGGTTGCGGAGCTTGGTCTTGTAGAGAGCCTGGCCCTTGCCCGGCTTGACGAAATTGCACTCGATCATCTCGTAGGGCTCATCGTCGAGGGTGACCTTGATGCCCTTGCGGAAGTCGCCGGTGCTGACTTGAGGCATTGGTTGTATCCGTTTCCACTGGCTATGCTGAGCCGTCCGGTGGTGGTCGATCGGACAATCGCGACCACTTTCCATCGCCTGGGCCTGATCTCCAGCCAACGGAAGCCAGACTAGCACATCCGGTTTAACGACGGAACCGAGGTCCGCGTGGCCCGAGCAAGCGTCCGAAACGACATGCCGTCCGACACCGCCAGGGCCACCGACTGGCACGCCGAGCTGTCCCGGGCAATCCGTGATCCCGAAACACTTGTCGCGAGACTCGGACTCGACCGGTCGGTCCTGGACGCGGCTCGAGGATCGGCCAAACTGTTCGGGGTGATGGTTCCCGAGAGTTTCCTGGCCCGGATGCGGCACGGTGACCCGCAGGACCCGCTGCTGAAGCAGGTGCTGCCGATCGCCGATGAGCAACAGCCGGCCACGGGTACGATCGACGCCGTCGGCGACCTCGACGCACGACGTGTCCCGGGGCTGATCCACAAGTACGACGGGCGGGCACTGCTGATCGCCACCGGCAGCTGTGCCGTCCACTGTCGCTACTGCTTTCGACGCCATTACCCATACGGCGAAGAGCCCCGGAGGCTGGACGAGTGGGACCCGGCGATCGACGAACTGGCCGACGACGATTCGATCGACGAGGTGATTCTCAGCGGTGGCGATCCGCTGATGCTGACCGACACGCGACTGGACCGGCTGTTCGAGCTGCTCGAGGCCATCCCGCACCTGGCACGTCTGAGAATCCACACGCGGCTGCCGGTGGTTCTGCCCAGCCGGGTCACCGAAACGCTGTGCCGCCGGTTGCGGGAAGGCCGACTGACACCGGTCGTGGTCGTGCACGCCAACCACCCGGCCGAGGTGGTCGACGACTGTTCGGATGCCCTGAGACGGCTGGTCGAGTCGGGACTGACCGTGCTCAACCAGTCCGTGCTGCTAGCCGGAGTCAACGACGATGCCGACACGCTGGCCGAGTTGTGCACCCGGTTGGCCAACCTGGGCGTGGTGCCCTATTACCTGCACCAGTTGGATCGCGTGGCCGGGGTGATGCACTTCGAGGTGCCCGAATCTCACGGGCGGCGATTGATCGCCGAACTGGAACGCCGGTTGCCCGGCTATGCGGTGCCTCGCTATGTCCGCGAAGTGCCCGGAGCAGCCGGGAAAGTCCGGCTGTAGTCGGCCCTAGGCCGCCGTCCGGGCCAATCGAGCAAACTCCTCGCCCCGCTCGCGAAAGCTCGAGAACCAGTCGTAGCTGGCGCAGCCGGGGGAAAGCACAATGTTGTCGCCCGACCGGGACTGGGCAATCGCCCAATCGAAAGCCTCGTCAAACGACTCGCAGACCCGACACGGTCCGTCCCAGCCGAGTTCGTCGAGCAGCCGCTCGAGTTCGCCGGCCGTCTGACCCATCAGCGCCACCGCCCGGGTCCCCCCGGCGATCGTCCTGGCCAGGCCCTCCAGTGGCACCCGCTTGTCGTAGCCCCCGGCCAGCAACACCACCGGGGAGGCGAACGACGCCAGGGCCACCTCGACCGATTCCGGCGTCGTGGCCAACGAATCGTCGTAGAAGCTTCGCCCGCCCGTTTCGACGACCAGTTGCAGCCGATGCGGCAGTCCGGCAAACCCCTGCAAGCCGCTACGGACATCTTCGACCCCGGCCCCGGCCAACAGCGCTGCAGCGGACGCGGCGGCGGCGTTGAGCCGATTGTGATGGCCGGGTCCGACCACCCAGTGGCCGAGCGGAATCTCGTCGGCCATCTCGCCCATCCGCACCATCGCCGTCTCGGGATCCACATCGACCAGGTGAACACCCGGCCCGAACACACGTCCCGGCCGGCAACCGCCACCGAATCCACACCGCCGCCCGCGGGATGACCATGTCGAAACGTCGGGATCCAGGTCGTTGAGCACGCAGGCCTGCTCTCGCGTCTGCCATCTCAGGATCGACTGCTTGGCGTGACGGTAGGCCTCGAGTGTCTTGTGCCGGTCGAGGTGATTGGGGGTGAGATTGGTGACGACGGCAATGTCGGGAGCGGCCTGTTGCCGGTCGAGGTGTTCGAGTTGGAAGCTGCTGAGTTCGAGCACCACCCAGTCGGCGGGACTGATCGAGTCGAGTTGCCCCAGCAGGCTGCCACCGATATTGCCGCCCAGCCACGAGGTCTGGCCCGACGCGGACAGGATCGCGTGAATCATCGCCGTGGTGGTCGACTTGCCGTTGCTGCCGGTGACGGCGATCGTGCGGGCCGGGCACAGATCCCAGAACAGGCCGATCTCGGTTGTCAGCCGCGCGCCGGCCGCCTCGGCGATCTCCAGCCACGGACTCTCCAGCGGCACCGCCGGGTTGACCACCACCAGGTCGGCCTCCGAGAAGTCCTCGCCGCAGTGCTCGCCCAGCCGCCAGGCAATCGGATGACCTGGCAGGTGGTCGAAACGCTCGAGTTGGTCGGCCAGGGCATCGGCGTCCTGGAGATCGGTCACGGTGACGCGAGCCCCGTGCCGGCAGAGGAATTCGACGGCGCCGCCGCCCCCGCCAAAGGTGCCCAGGCCCATCACCGTGGCCCGGATCCCGTCGAGTTTTCGCGGGTCGATGGTCGTGCCGCTGTTGGTCATGTCGACTGAGATACCTGTTTCGACGGCCCCGCGGAAGAGGAATCGGTGACGCCGGGCGGATTGCAAGACGCGGGGGTCATGGTTACCTTGCTCGCATCGCCCACGAGCCGAATGGCCGTGTCTCACCCCGCCTCGCTTCCAGGCCCCCCGAGGATCTCTCGACCATGACTAGCGCCGACTATTACGTACTGGCCGGCTATTTCCTGATCATGATCGGCATCGGCATCTACTGCTCGACGAGGATCCAGGCCCAGGAGGACTTCTTCCTGGGCGGCCGATCCTTCGGCAAGCTGCTGCAGACATTTGCCGCGTTCGGTGCCGGCACTGGTTCAAGTGACCCGGTCAACACAGGCCGCACCACCTTCACCAGCGGCATGAGCGGCATGTGGAGCGTGATGTACTGGCTGTTCGTCACGCCGTTCTACTGGATCATTGCCGTCTGGTACCGCCGCATGCGGCACCTGACTCTGGGCGACTGGTTCGTCGAACGGTACGAGTCGAAGCCGATGGGGGTCGGTTACTGCCTGTTCGGGCTGGGCTTCTTCATCCTCTACGGTTCGATGTTCTTCTCGGCCATCGGCAAGGTCGCCGCACCGCTGGTCGACACCGAGACGGTAACCCTGATGGGCACCACGATCGGCATCGAGTACGTGCTGGTCCCGGTGATCGGCGTGGTCGTGCTGGCCTACGGCATCCTCGGCGGGCTGCAGGCCGCCTACATCACCGACCTGATCCAGGGACTCTGTATCATCGTGCTCTCGATCATCCTGATCCCCTACGGGCTCGAGGCGCTGGTCGAAAAATTCGGTGACCCGGCCACCCAGGGGATGGGCGAGGGGTTCCGGATCATGCACGAACAACTCAACGAAGACCACTTTTCGGTGGTCGGATCCAACAACACCAGCGAATTCCCGCTGCACCGGATCCTCGCGGTGGTGCTGATCAACCTGGTCGGCATCGTCGTCCAGCCGCACTTCATCGCCACCGGCGGTGGATCGGCCAAGACCGAGATGAACGCCCGCGTCGGGCTGGTGGTGGGCAACTTCCTGAAGCGGTTCTGCACCGTCGGCTGGGTGATCACCGCACTGATCGCACTGGCACTGTTCAGCGACCGCCCGGACCTGGTCGCCGACCCGGACCGCACCTGGGGAGTGGCCTCGCGTGAACTGCTCGGGCCCGGCCTGACCGGACTGATGCTCGCCTGCCTGCTGGCGGCGCTGATGAGCAGTGTCGACGCCCAGATGATCGTCGGCTCGGGACTGGTCGTCCGCAACATTTACGCGGCCTACATCAACCCCAAAGCGACCGAGCAACAGTACCTGAAGGTGGCCCGGATGACCGGCGGCCTGATCGTGGCCGGTGCGGTCGTCGTCTCACTGTTCATGATGGACGTCTTCAAGCAACTGCAGTTGACGTGGGTCTTCGGAGTGCTGTTCGCAGCCCCGTTCTGGATCGGCATGTTCTGGCGTCGGGCGACTGCGAAGGCCGCCTGGGCCAGCGTGCTGTTCTGCCTGTTCGCCTTCTTCCTGGTGCCCTGGTTGGGGCCCAAGCTGGTGCCGTCGCTGCGAACCAACCCCGAACTGTTGGGAATGACCGACACGATCAAGATGGTGACCACCCGCGCTGCCTCGCCATCGGATGTCGCTCGCCGCAAGGCGAAGATCGAATTGTGGCAGGCGGACAAGGGGGGGGATCAACCGCAACCGCTGGCCCCGGGAGAGAAGTTCGACACGGTGACGAACACCGGCGGACTCGGCATCTTCTGGCCCGGTGGCGTCAAGCCGATCGGAGACAACGGGGAGCCACTGACCGACGTCAAACCCCAGCCGGTCGGACCGCCCAAGCGGATCGACGACCAGACGACCGAGCAGGTGCTTCGCTACCAGGCCGACGTCAAGCTGAAGGGGGACGGCCACTTCAAGCTCGACTTCCTGATCTACAAGTGGGCCGGCGTCGATCTCACGTCGATGAACAACGCCACGCTGGCAACGCTGGAACTGCCGGCGAAGATCATCCTGCCGTTCGTCGTGATGATCCTCGTCAGCTTCGTCAGCAGGCCCAACAGCCCGAAGTCACTCGACCGGTACTACGCCAAGATGAGGACCCCGGTCGATCCCGACCCGGACGCCGACGTCCAGAAGCTCGAGGCCGCCTACAACAACCTCGAGGAGATCAACCAGACGAAGTTGTTCCCGAACACGAACCTCGAGATCCACAAGCCCAAGGCCATCGACGTGATCGGGTTCATCGTCTGCCTGGTGGTCTGTTTCGCGATCATCGGGATGGCCGTCTGGATCGCCGGGATCGGAGGGTAGACCAGGGCCATGTCGCACAACGTCAAGAGCATCGAGACCTGCTGGGTCGAGCTGCCGCTCCGCGAGGTGCCCGCCCGGCACATGGTCCGCGAGATCCCTCACTGGAACCTCTTCGAAATCGTCCGGGTCACCCTCGATTCGGGTGTCGTCGGCTTCGGCGAGACGATGGTCTACTACACGTGGGGAGACGAGACGACCAGCGAGGCCTCCAAGGCCAAGGTCGTCGGCAAGCACCCGGCCGAGACCATGTGGGACGACCAGCTGGGAGCCGGGCTGCAGATCGCACTGTTCGATGCGGCTGCCAAGGCGGCCGACTGCCCGATCTGGCAATTGCTGGGGCAGCAGGTACGGGACCGCTGCCACATCAGCTGGTGGGACATCGACCTCTCGGCCGAGGACTGGATCAGCGAGGCGAAACTGGCCGGCGAGAACGGATACACCGCGTTCAAGACCAAGGGCCGGCCGTGGTGGGACCTGATCGAGAACACCCGCAAGCTCTGTGCCAGCCTGCCGGAGCACTTCGAAGTCGACATGGACTTCAACGGTTTCGGCATCGACACCGCCCACTGCACGAGGCTGCTGAAGGAACTCGAGGCGTTCCACCACGTGGTGATGTTTGAAAGTCCGATTCCGCACAACGACGTGGCCGGTTACACGTTCCTGCGGCAGCACACCCACGTGCCCATCTCGATGCACACGCAGAACCACCCCGAGGAGCCGTCGCTGGAGACGGCGATCCGCGAGGAGATGGTCGACGGGTTCGTGGTGACCGGCGGCGCGACGAAGATCCAGCAGGACGCACTGGTCTGTCGAGAATTCAACAAGTCGTTCTTCCTGCAGGTGGTCGGGACGAAGATCGCCGGTGCCTTCGCGCTGCAACTGGGCGCCGTGCTCGAACACGCCCGCTGGCCCTCGGTCAACTGCTTCCAGTTGTTCGAACGGGACTGCGTGTCGACGCCGCTTGAAGTCTCAAACGGCCTCTGCACCGTGCCCGACGGACCGGGACTGGGAATCGAACTCGACGAGGAGGCGATCGAGCTGTTCGGGTGCGAACCGAAAGAGAAACCTTACCCGCACCCGGACCTGGTAATCGCGCTGCGGTGGCCGTCGGGAACGACGACCTACTACGCTCACTGCCAGCAGTACTGGGAGGACTGGCAGCGCGGCCGGCTGCCGTTCTTCCCCCGCGGAGTGAACCTCGAGCACATCCCCAACGA
>Ga0310342_100000613_pt1 | contig 20561 bp, 15 predicted proteins | sample S15DNA20500_MG_FD_206155 | JGI IMG/M metagenome (GOLD analysis project Ga0310342, IMG submission 206155) | Marine microbial communities from station ALOHA, North Pacific Subtropical Gyre - S1503-DNA-20-500_MG | ecosystem: Environmental > Aquatic > Marine > Oceanic | place: Pacific Ocean: North...
GCGGCTATGGATCAGAGCGCCGGGTGATCCTGCTGCATGGCCCCGTAGGCTCCGCCAAGTCCACCATTGCTCGCCTGTTCAAGAAAGGGCTGGAGCAATACTCCCACACCCCTGAGGGTGCCCTCTACTCGTTCTCCTGGACCAACGAAGACGGGACAGAGACCCCATGTCCCATGCACGAAGAGCCCCTGAGGCTGATCCCGCTGGACATGCGGCCCGCCGTGCTCACCGAGCTCAACAAGACTCAACGCGGACAGTATCCAATCGGGATCGAGGGCGACCTCTGTCCAGTCTGCCGCTTCATGGTCAAGAAGCACATGGCAGAAAGCGGTGGAAACTGGCTGAACATGCTCGAGAACGTGAGGATCCGCCGCATCACCCTGAGCGAACGAGATCGGGTGGGTATCGGGACCTTCCAACCCAAGGATGAGAAGAACCAGGACTCCACTGAGCTGACCGGTGACATCAACTACCGGAAGATCGCGGAGTACGGCTCCGACTCGGACCCTCGCGCATTCAACTTCGATGGCGAATTCAACATCGCCAATCGCGGCCTGATCGAATTCATCGAGGTCCTCAAGCTGGACGTGGCCTTCCTCTACGATCTCCTCGGGGCAAGCCAGGAACACAAAATCAAGCCCAAGAAGTTCCAGCAGACCCACATCGACGAAGTCATCATCGGCCACACCAATGAGCCCGAGTACAAGAAGCTCCAGAGCAACGACTTCATGGAGGCCCTGAGAGATCGAACGATCAAGATTGATGTCCCCTACATCACCAAGTGGTCCCAGGAATCTCGCATCTATGCCAAGGACTACAACGAGAACCGAGTCAAGAAGCACATCGCTCCGCACACGGTCGAGATGGCGGCCATGTGGGCCGTACTGACCCGTCTGGAGGAGCCCAAGAAGGCCAATCTGACACTGATGCAGAAGCTCAAGCTATACGACGGCCGGACCCTACCCGGGTACACCGAAGACAACGTCAAGGAACTCAGAAAGACCGCCATCCGGGAAGGCCTGGAAGGCATCTCCCCCCGGTACATCCAGGACAAGCTCTCCAACGCCCTGGTCCGGGATGGAGAGGTCACATGCATCAACCCCTTCATGGTGCTCAACGAGCTCGAGAGCGGGCTGAAGTCCCACTCCCTGATCAACGACGAAGAGGTCAAGAAGAGCTACCGAAACCTGCTTGGCGTCGTGAAGAAGGAGTACGAGGACATCGTAAAAAACGAGGTGCAGAAGGCCATTGCCTCGGACCAGAATGCCATCGCTCGCCTCTGCGGCAACTACATCGACAACATCAAGGCCTATTGCCTGCGAGAGAAGGTCAAGAACTCCTTCACGGGGTCCTACGAGGAGCCCGACGAGCGCCTGATGCGGAGTATCGAGGAGAAGATCGACATCCCGGACACCCGTAAGGATGACTTCAGGAGGGAGATCATGAACTACATCGGGGCACTGGCCATCGATGGAAAGACCTTTGATTACCAGGCCAACGATCGACTGCACAGAGCGCTGGAGCTGAAGCTCTTCGAGGACCAGAAGGACACGATCAAGATCACCAGCCTGGTGAGTCAGGTCGTGGACAAGGACACTCAGGCAAAGATCGACGTCGTGAGGTCCCGCTTGATTGAACACTATGGCTACTGCGAGACCTGTGCAGCCGACGTGCTGAACTTCGTAGCGAGCATCTTTGCTCGTGGGGAGCCCAAGGAATCCACCTGAAACCGGACCACGCGTGATTCTCAACATCGAGACCGACCTGAACCGCTTCAAGCAAATCGTGCGGGGCAAGGTGCGCAAGGAACTCAAGCGGTACATGTCGTCCGGAGAATTGATCGGTAAGCAGGGGGACAAGCTGGTGAGCATCCCGCTGCCCGAGGTCCGCATTCCACGAATCCGCTACGGCGAGAACCAGACGGGTGGAATGGGACAGGGCGACGGGGAGCAAGGCGAGTCCGCCGAGGGTGGCGACGGCTCTCAAGCAGGGAACGCGGAGGGCCAACACCTGTTGGAGGCAGAGATCTCCCTGGAAGAGCTCGCCGAGATCATGGGGGATGAGCTGGAACTGCCGCGAATCGAGCCTCGGAGTGCCACCCAGCTCTCCAGTGAGCGCGACAAGTACACCAGCATCTCGATCACCGGACCCGAAGCCCTGCGGCACAACCGGCGAACCTACCGCAATGCCCTCAAGCGGCAGATTGCATCCGGCAGCTACAACCCGTCTCAGCCGCTGGTCATCCCCCGAAAGGATGACCGCAGGTATCGGTCATGGAACACCAAGAACGAGCCCACCAGTGCAGCCGTCGTCATCTACATGATGGACGTCAGCGGTTCAATGGGGCGCGAACAGAAGGAAATCGTGCGGCTGGAGGCCTTCTGGATCGACACCTGGCTCCGCCACAACTATCAGAACCTCGAGACCCGCTTCATCATTCATGATGCAGTGGCCAAGGAAGTCGACCGCGACACATTCTTCCGCACCCGAGAGTCCGGAGGAACGCTCATCTCCAGCGCCTACAAGCTTGCGATGAAGATGATCGAGGATGACTACCCCGCCGATCAGTGGAACGTCTACCCATTCCACTTCTCGGACGGGGACAACTGGTCGGCCGCCGACACCAAGAGCTGCCTCGATCTCCTCGAGAACGACATGCTGCCCCGAGTGAACCAGTTCTCCTACGGGCAGGTCGACTCTGAGTACGGCTCCGGACAGTTCTATGGCGACCTGGGGGAGCGCATGGGTGAAGACGAGCGAGTGGCCATCAGCCGCGTTCCGAATCGAGACGGCATCATGGACTCCATCAAGGATTTCCTGGGGAAGGGCCGATGAGCGAGGGCGGGTTCTTCCAGCGGCGCAGAGGGCTCTCGCCCGAGCTGCAAGATGCCCAGGTGCAGATCGAAGCGCTGGCAAGAAGCTACGGCCTCGACTTCTGTGAGACGATCTTTGAGGTCTGTGCCTACGACGAGATCAACATGATCGCTGCGTACGGTGGCTTTCCTACCCGCTATCCCCACTGGCGCTTCGGGATGGAATACCTCCAGATGCAGAGAGGGTACGAGTACGGCCTGCAAAAGATCTACGAGATGGTGATCAACACCCAGCCCGCGTACGCCTATCTGCTCGACAACAACACGATGATGGACCAGAAGCTCGTCATGGCTCACGTGCTGGGTCATGTCGACTTCTTCACCAACAACGCCTGGTTTACACACACCAACCGGAAGATGCTGGACCAGATGGCCAACCACTCTGCCCGGGTCCGCCGCTACATCGACCGGCACGGCGTGAACGAGGTCGAGTCCTTCATCGACAAGTGTCTCTCCATCGACAACCTGATCGATCCCCACCGGCCCCACATTCGCAGAGAGCCGCTGCGATCGGAGTCGGGTGTCTCGAGTTCAACCATCGATGTCGACCAGGGCAGGTTCCCAGCCAAGCAGTACATGGACAAGTACATCAACCCGCCAGAGCAGCTGGCAGCAGCGGCACAGCTTCAGACGGACCTCAAGGCCCAGGCCAGCACATTCCCGGCGGAGCCCCAGAGAGATGTCCTGCTGTTCGTGCTCGAACATGGCCAGCTCCAGGAATGGCAGCAGGATGTGCTCGGCATCATCCGGGATGAGGCCTACTACTTCGCCCCGCAGGCCCAGACGAAGGTACTCAACGAGGGATGGGCCAGCTTCTGGCACACCCAGATGATGACGCAAGACCTGCTGACGGACGCCGAGGTCATCTGCTACGCGGACCACCATGCGGGCACCGTGGCCATGAGGCCGGGGAGCTTCAATCCGTACAAGGTCGGCCTCGAGTTGCTTCGGGACGTCGAAGAGCGATGGGACAAGGGCCAGTTCGGTTCCGAGTGGATGGCTTGTGAAGATGTGGCCATCAAGCGTGACTGGGACACAGGGGCCGGTCTTGGACGGGAGAAGGTCTTCGAGGTTCGCAAGACCCACAACGACGTGACGTTCATCGACACCTTCCTCACCGAGGATTTCGTCCGCAAGGTCGGGCTCTTCACGACGGAGTACGACCGGTCTGCTGGCCACTTTGTGATCGGTAGTCGGGACTTTGCCGAGGTGAAGAAGCAGCTGTTGGCCATGCTCAGCAATCAAGGCAATCCCGTGCTCAAGGTCACCGACGGCAACCACGGAAATCGCGGTGAGTTGGAGCTGACCCACACCCACGAAGGTCCCGACATCAAGCTGGACTGGGCCCGAGAGAGCATGGCCAATCTGGCAATTCTATGGGGGCGGTCTGTCCATCTGGTGACGCGAATCGATGACAGGGAGGTCACCCTGCACCACGACGGCACTGACTTCACTGCAGACGGCCTGAAAGTACCCGAACAAGAAGAATCTCAGCAGAAGGTTGCAGAGTGACAGACCCAGACGAATCATCACTGAGCAAGGCACTGGAGGCCAAGCTGAACGACACCCCCTACTCCGGGGGTGAGCCCAGAGTGATCGAGGCCACAGCAGGAAATGTTCGCGTGAGGGCAGAGGTCGTAGACGTCGACAGGCTCGGCGTCGTCGTCGAGCGGCTCAGGGTGGAGGCCGGATTGGGCGACACCATCCGCCGTGCCCAACGAGTGGAAGCGACCTTGAGACCGGCAGGCCAGAGGCTCCAGGCAGTCGAGGTCGATGAGCGACTCGGTGGCGGCGTGCTGCGCACCAGCGCAGACCACATGATGGGCGGACGCTTCTACCAGGTCGATCTGGACACGGAAGGTGCAGAACTCACCCGCCACAAGAAGAACGAAAACGGTCGGCGAACCCGAGAACGATTCACGCTGACCCGAGAGCACCTCGGCAAGCTCGTAGACGACCTCAGCGAAGTACTCGGCGACTGATCACGCCATCACGTAGCGATCCCGGCCGTCGCGTTTGGCCTTGTACATCGCCTCATCGGCACGCTCGTACAAGCTCTCTGCTGGCTCCGTCCGATCCCAACTCGCAATGCCGATGGAGATCGTGACCGAGAAATGGTCCTGTTTGTGCGAGAACTGCAGGCCTCGAATGACATCACCGATGCGTGCAGCGATGCTCGCAGCCTCTCGCTTTCCACTGTTGGGCAGCAGGCAGGCAAACTCCTCGCCTCCGATCCGGGCGGTGAAGTCATCTTGCCGCAAGGTATCCACGAGAACCTTGGACACGGCGCGGAGCACATCATCTCCGGAGGGGTGCCCATAGGTGTCGTTGACCTGCTTGAAGTGATCGAGGTCCAGAATCATGAGCGTGAGCAGCCCATTGGTGCGGCGAGACTGGACCAATGCAGACACGATCGCCTGATCAAAGGCTGCTCGGTTGGCCACGTTGGTCAAGCCATCCAGGGTCATCTCCACGCGCGCTTCCCGTAGTTCCTCGCGCTGCTTGTGGATGGTCGCCTCCAGATCCGCCACACGGAGCTGGGCTCGGCCGAGGTCGCCTCGTACCGATCCCGAGGTGTCTCGGAGTTCGCTCATCAGGTCATTGAGCTCTTCCCGGAGGCTGAACAATGCGTCCGCATCTCGCGCCTTGGCCAGCTGATTGGCCACCTGGCCCAGCTGCCCGTCCAGCCGATCCGTGCCGAGGTCCGCATCCTTAATGTGCACCCCCACGGCATCGAGCAGAGAGATCACTGCATCCTGGGACTCCCGCATTCGGAACCGCGCACCATCTGCGGCCTGCTCGATGGACGCTGCCCCCACCTCAATCAGTCGTGCATCTCCCGGCCTGACTCTGAGGGGGACCGAGTCCTTGAGCTCCGCGATCTTGAGAGTGAGATCGTGGTCGAGAATGGACACCCGCTGCATGGCATCCACCAACGCCGTGGCGGCATCTGCGAAATCAGCCGATCCGGTTCCTATCGCTGATGTGCGGATCACGGCCACCATGCGCTCCATCTCCCGCTCCAGCCCTGTGGGCATCGGGTATTGCGCCAGGCGTTCCACTAGATCCTGGATTCGCTGGGCCTCCACGCGGGGCAGTTCCTCCGCCAGATCCGCCAGCAGACAGACTATCGCCAGCCGCAGGACTTCAGCATCCGCAGCCTTCGGCTTTGATTTTCCGTATCTACTGAACCAGCCCATCGATCCGTCTGACCTCGTTGTCTTCAGGATACGGAACCCTTGCCCGCCAAGCAAAGCCCCTGTTGGTTCAGCCCCGCTTTCTCGCATTCATAGCTCAAACCGGCGGGAGGCTGGAGCGCACAGAATCGGCGCGAGACCTCACCTTTCCCTGGCTGGCTGGCGCCCCCAGGCAGGCCGGTAGCTATCCGTCCAGCTCATCATGCTTGAGCATGCGACCTCGGGCCTTGTCCACAGGGTATCGGACCGCATTCGCATCGAGTTTCGAATCAATCGCATCGGCCAGATCAATGCCAGCGCGCTCACAGAAGTTCAGCAGGGTGATGGCCACATCCGCCGCCTCCTCGGCGACCCTGGGCCCCCGACTCTCTACTGCTGGCTGAGGCCCGCCGTCGGCGCTCCAGAGAAAAAGTTCCAGCAACTCGCCTGCCTCCACTGAGACGGCCATCGCCAGGTTCCGTGGACTGTGGTACTGCCCCCAGTCTCGCTCGTCATTGAAGGTAGTGATCCGCTGCCGAAGCTGCGCGATGGTGGTGGTCTCGTCGTTCATCGTGAGCTTCCGGGTTAACTTCGCCTCGATACCCACCCACGGTGAGGTACAGGAGAGAAGCGTGTCCATTATCCTGCCAGCCCTGTCCGCCCTCATCATGAGCGCGAGTGCCACCAAGCGACCCCTCACCTACCCTTCGGATCCCCTCTTGACGAGCGGACCCATGGAGAACTTCCGCGACGTCTACATCGATCCGCACCAGGCGGCCTCCTTGATCACACCACTGACGGACCCGAGCAGCTCCCGGCCCCGCGCCGTGATCACCAAGGACCGGGTGGAGATCAACAACCACATCTTCTTCTCGACCAATTCAGACGTCATCAAGCCGAGCAGCCACCCGATTCTCGCAGCGGTAGCCGCCAGCTTGAAGCGCACGCCAGGTGCCGTCCAGATTCAGATCCAGGGTCACACGGATACCACCGGAGATGCCGACAACAATCTCGCGCTGAGTGCCCGAAGGGCGCGCTCAGTGATGCAGTTCCTCGTCTCCCAGGGCGTGACTGCGGAGCGTCTTGAGAGCAAGGGATTTGGACAGAGTCAGCCCCTCGACCACACGAATACCGAGGAAGGTCAGCAGGCCAACCGACGGGTGGAGTTCGTCATCCAGCGATGGTCTGACGTACCCAAGATGATGGAGGTGGACCAGATCGGCGATGCACCCGCTGCCGCCCAGGCCGACGGCAACAGCCTGGAGATCGCCAACAGCCACTCCATCTGGGTAGAGATCACGGTCAATGGCCAAAAGGTGGGAACGGTCGGCCCCTATACCGTCGCGGCCATCCATGGACTGGAGGCCGGACTGTATGACGTCGGGTTCACGCATCCCACAGGCTACACCTACTACCGACCCACTCGGACCTCCCACGTGGCCTCCCCGATCATCCCCGGCGGCAAAAACGCCACATCGATCCTCCCGAACAACGGGCTGCCCTCCGCGACGGAGTGACCGAGCCATCCGCGCATCTCGTGTCTCGCTGGGGCTGGCGCTCCTCTTGCTGGCAGGCTGCGAGCCGGAGTGCGTCGGGGTCGGCTGTGAGGAAGTGTTCTCCGGTGCACTGGTCGGACTGCTGATCGGCGCGGAACAACCGAGGCGAGGCGCGCTCTCACCGCTGGACGCAGACTTCACGCTCGCCGGCAACCTCTCCATGGGTCCAGACTGGGATCTCGCAATCGGCCCCGGGGTACTCCACGCAGGCAGCCCAGAGGACGGAGCGGTTCGCAGCTATGTCTTGACCGACAAGACCGACCTCCGCACGAGGGACGCAGATGGTGTCCTGCGCGGAGAAAAGAGCACCGACAGCTTCGGAGCGGCAGTGGCTCGGCTCTCGGATTTTGACGGAGACGGCGTCGCGGATCTCCTCGTGGGTGCTCCCACATTTACGATCGCCCAGACGACCCGCCACGACGGAGCGCTGTACCTGATGAGCGGCCTGGGCGACGGCATCTTCGGGTCCCTGAGCGCCTCGGACGCGCAGATTCGAATCGCAGGAGAGGACATTGGCGGGCGACTTGGCGACCGCATCGTGCCGTGTGGAGACGTCGACGGGGACGGACTGGAGGACTGGGCGGCCACAGCACCCTGGGACAATGCCGGAGGGCCGCTGGCAGGCCGCGTGGTACTGGGGCAAAGCAGCCGACTAGCACCACTGGCATCTCAGGTCCTTGCCGGTGCCATCGGGCCCAGTTGGGTCGGCAACCATATTGGCGCCAAGGCCGGCTGGGCGGTGTCATGTCGACACGATCTAGATGGCGACGGCACGCCGGACCTCTTGATCGGCGCCCCGTTTGCCGACTCCGCGGAGGGCCTGGACGGGCCAGGTGCCGTCTACCTGATCAAGGGAGGACCGGACCCCGTTCCTGGGCCGCTCTTCTCCGTGGCGACAAAGGTGGTGGTAGGCGAGCGAAATGAAGACTGGCTGGGCTGGGCCATCGCCACAGGAGACATCGACGGAGACGGTCTCACGGATGTGGCCATCGGCGCGCCAGGCCGAAACGAGGGAACAGGGCAGGTCAAAGTCTGGACAGAGGGCACCTTCACAGCGCCCGACTCCAACCCGCGCTTCTTCATCTCAGGAGAACTGGAGACAGATGGCTTCGGACGAGCGGTCGCCATGGCGGACCTCAATGGAGATGGCTTGGATGAGCTCCTGATTGGTGCACCCTTCGTGAATCCAGAGCAGGACGACTCCACCTACGACGCCGGAAAGCTGTATGTCTTCCGTGGCCAGTCGGACCTCCAGGACTGGACCCGGAAGATGACCGGCGCAGATGCCAAGCTCCGTTACATCGAGCCCCAGCAGTACCTGCGGACCGGCCAGTTCATCCGGACTGGCGATGTGGACGCGGATGACAAGATCGACATTGTCCTGCTTCATAGAGCCGACCCGACTTGACCGGTGGAGGCACCCTCCCCCACCCCGGGATACGGTGGCCCACCCCGCACCCAGGAGCCCACCATGTTGGAGCGCGAACTCGAGGTCGCCATCGACGCTGCCCGAGAGGCTGGGGCCGCCATCCGCGGCTACTTCCAGGATGAATACACCGTCCGCGACAAGGGCGAGGACAATCCCCTCACCGACGCCGACCTGGCGGCCAATGACATCCTGGAAAAGCGACTGCGTGGTGCATTCCCCGACTACGGCTGGCTCTCCGAGGAGACCCGGGACACACCGGAGCGACTGAGCAGATCCCACGTCTGGATTGTGGACCCGCTGGACGGCACCAAGGAGTTCACCCTGGGCATTCCTGAGTTCGTCGTGAGTATCGGCCTCAGCATCGATGGTGTGGCCAAGCTCGGGGTGCTCTACAACCCCATCGAAGAGTTGCTCTTCGCCGGAGTCGTGGGACAGGGCGCCACGCTCAATGGCACCCCCATCCACACCACGGGCCACCCCACGCTGCAAGGGTCCACCATCGTGTGTTCTCGCACCGAGATGAAGAAGGGCTGGTTCGATGAGTTCACGGACATCCTGACCCCGATGCCCGTCGGAAGCGTCGCCTATAAGTTCGGGCTGGTAGCAGCCGGCAAGGCGGAGGCCACCTTCACGCCCCGACCCCGGTCTGAGTGGGACATTGCCGGCGGCGTCGCCATCGTGGAGGCCGCCGGTGGAAAGACCTCAAACCGTCAAGGTGAGGCCTATCGCTTCAATTGCGAAAATCCGCTCGTCGATGGAGTGACCGCCACGAACGGGCACATCCACGGATCGATTCTGGAGATCATGGACCGATGAGTGAGGCACTCGAATGGTGCCGCACCATGCTGCCCCGGGTGTCGCGGACCTTCGCGCTCGGGATCTCTGCCCTGCCGCAGCCTTTCGAGCAGTGGGTGACAGCCGGCTATCTGCTGTGCCGCATCGTAGACACCGTGGAGGATGTCGCCGACCTGCCGTGGGAGCATCGGCGGCGGATCTTCATGGAGTTCGAGGATGCCCTCATGGGCGGCGACCCGGCCCCGTTTCAGTCCAGCACGTCCCTCCTTGGCGGGGAAGCAGACGGAGACCTCTGCGCACACATCCAGCAGGTGCTCTCGCTCATGGAGACCTTCCCGCCGGAGGTCCAATCCGCGCTGCGCACCTGGGTCGGCGAGATGTCCTATGGCATGGCCACCTACGCCCGACGCCACACACCCGGTGAATGTACGACGCTGCACGATGAGGACGATCTTCGCAGGTACTGCTGGTACGTGGCGGGCACGGTAGGCCACCTCCTCACAGACCTCTTCGTGGCGGGCATGCCAGAGCTCAGGGCGCAGGAGACTCGGCTCAGAGAGCGGGCCACCGGATTCGGGCTGCTCCTGCAGATGACCAACATCGTCAAGGATGTCACGGACGACTGGGAGCGTGAGTGGTGCTTCATTCCGAAGAGCCTCCAGCGCGCTGCAGGGGTACCTGAGGGCATGCTGCTGTCCGAGCAATACCGACACGAAGCCCAGTCTGCCGTCGATGCAGTGAACCGGCTGGCCCAAAGCTACTTCAGCGATGCGGTGACCTATGCCTCGCTGCTGCCAAGCGAAGCATCTGAGGTGCGTCGCTTCTGCCTCGTCCCGATGCTCCTGGCAGGCCGAACGCTGAGCCTGGCGGACGGCAACCCTGCGACGCTCACCCCCGGGATCCCGGTCAAGGTGAGCCGAGAGACGGTGATGGCCGAGATTCAGCGGGCTGATCGCCTGATCCATGACGATGCTGGCATCGCTTCACTCTCATTGATTCCGGCGGCCTGAGACATGAATCGTGCCATGATCCCCGTACTCTTGGCCGTGGTCCTGGATCTAGTCGGATTTGGGATTGTGATCCCGTTGCTCACCTTCTACGCGCTGGACTACAGCGCCGGGCCAATTGAAGTGACCCTGCTGATGGCGGTCTACTCGCTGGCGCAGTTCCTGATGGCACCTGTGTGGGGGGGACTCTCCGACAGGATCGGGCGCCGCCCGGTGATGCTGATCAGTCTGACCATGGCCACCATCTGTCTGGCCGGCTTCGCTGCCGCCAATACCCTGGCCTTGCTGTTCCTCTTTCGCACCCTTCACGGCGCGGCGGCGGCCAACATCTCCACAGCGCAGGCCTGCATGGCGGACCTGACCACGCCGGAGAACCGAGCCAAGGGGATGGGGATGATCGGGGCAGCCTTTGGGTTCGGCTTTACGATCGGTCCGTTCATCGGGGGAGAGCTGAGCACCTATGGCCTGTCCACCCCCATCTGGGTCGCCGCAGGGCTGGCACTCCTGAACCTCGTACTCGCGGTGTTTCTCCTGCCTGAAACACGGAAACCCACCACGGTACGCGCTCAGCGCACGCTGGATCCGCGAGCCTTCATCCAGGTGACCCGACACCCTGTGGTCGGCCTGTGCATCCTCCTCACCTTTGTCATGACCATTGCGTTTGCAGTGATGGAGAGCACCTTCACCTTGTTTGCCGAGGAAGTGCGCAGCCTGGGGGCGGTGGAGGTGGGCCGAATGTTCGGTGTCGCCGGACTCACCATGATCCTGGTGCAGGGTGGGCTGGTCGGCAGACTCGTCAAGCGAGTCGGCGAAGGTCCCTTGGTCACAGCCGGTCTACTCATCCTGGTGGCTGGCCTCTTCTTGCTCCCCTTCGCGCCTCCTCCGATTCCGATGGTCCTGGTGTTCGTGATCATCGCCATCGGGCAGGGAATCGCCTCTCCCAGCCTCCACAGCATGATCTCAAGGGGCACCCATCCGGACGAGCAGGGGTTCGTGCTCGGGGCCAACCAGTCCATGAGTGCCCTGGCACGAGCAGTGGGCCCGAGCCTCGGCGGCGTACTCTACCTCTCCAGCCAGCGCATCCCTTTCCTCGCAAGCGCCGCCCTGCTCTTGATGACCCTACCGCTTGCGATCGTAGCCGTGCGGCGCTGGCGTCAATCGAAGGTCGCCTGACAGCAGACCCTGTCTATCTACTCCCTGGGTCAAGTCTGATAGGATGACCTGAGAAAGGGGAGTCTCGGGCCATGCGTCTTACGCAGATCATGGTGGCATCTGCACCAGTGGTGCTGGTGTGCGCATGTCAGGATCAGGACTTGAAGAAGTTCAACAAGGATCCGACTGCTGAGATCTATTCTCCAGAGGCAGATGAGGAGGTGAAGGAAGGCGCCTATTTCCTCGCATCCGGCCGGGTCCACGACAACGACGACCCCACGGAGCAGCTGCAGGTCACCTGGTTCGTAAACGGAGAGTACCAGTGCCTGGAGAAGACACCGATGGCGGACGGGCGCACGGAGTGTGGGATGTCGATTGGCAGTGATGATGCGGAAATCATCCTGTCCGTCAAAGATCCAAATGACGGGACGTACCAGGCCTCAGTCGGGGTGGTCTCCATCCCAGCAGAGGGGCCTACAGTGGACATCTCTGAGCCTGAGGCTGGACAACAGTTCACCCACGGCACCAAGCTCACCCTCAAGGGGATCGCCTCAGACGAAGAGGACCCGACCACGGCACTTCACATCTGGTGGTGGAGTGACCTCGACGACGAGCTGGACATCGATCTTGCGGTCGACGAAGACGGCTCGGTCACGGGCTATTACGACCAATTGAGCACGGGAAGCCATGTGCTGCGTCTATGGGCGGAGGACACCTCCGGTCGAGCAAACTCGACGGAGGTGATGGTGGACATTCTCCCCGAACCAGCGCCTCCTGAAGTCGAGATCCTCACCCCGGAGGAGGGTCAGGAAACACCAGAAGGAACTGCCGTGCTCTTCCAGGCTACGGTATCGGATGAGCGCACCGTGCCAGGTGAGCTGTTGATGGTCTGGTCCTCATCAATCGACGGGATCTTCAACACCGACGCACCGGATGACACCGGCGAAGTCGCATTCACGGAAGATGGACTGTCCGTAGGCGTCCACGAGATCTCGCTGCTGGTGACCGATAGCGACGATATGACCAACGCGGAACGCGTCTCCATTACCATCTCAGCGGGCAGCGATACAGGCACAGAATAGGCCGCAGCGACGCTCAGATCGCCGCACCGACCAACTGCGCTCGCAGCCAGACCGCCTTCTCCGACTCCCCGGATTGGGCAATGAGCCCGGTGACCAGATCGATCAGCTTCTGCCCCTGTTCACCGGCAGTCGCCAGCTCCCCGCGCAGCGGCGCGAGATCTTCGACTCGAGCACGGGCCGCCAGCCGGACCACGATGGCCCAGCCGGTCGGATCTTGCCTCACCGTCTTGGCTTCGGTCTCTGCGGCCGCCCAGTCCCCTGTAATTGCCAGTGCCCTGGCGAGTGGGGCCACCAGCTCCGGACTACGCGCGCAGCCAGCCTGGAGCGCTTTTCGGCCCGCGCCCACTGCAAGGGCCGCCTGTGCCCGCACGCTTGCAATGTTTCCGGGCTGAGCAAGCGCCAGGTGGATTCGGGTGATGTTGTAGCAGGACTCGGGAAAAGGACGCGGGGGCTCCACTGCCCGGCCATAGGCAAGCGCAGCGGCCTTCAGATACCTGTGGTCCTCGAGCCAGCGACCATGTGCACCTGCGGCATAGCCCGAGGGCGCGCGATTCATGGTGGTTCGCCAGAGCGCATCATCCCCCTGCCAGCTGGGCAGATAGGCCAGGCTGAGTGCGGCCAAGCCACCCGCCAAGAGCCCGAAGCCCACGGGCTGTCGAGGGAACCTTGCGGCAGCGCCCGCCACCACCAGGCTCAGACCCACCATCGGCAGGTAGAGGTATCGGTCCACGATGATTCCCGTGTGTGCCACGGCCACCAGAGCCGGGGCCAGGCCCAGCCCGGCCATCCCCAGCCCGAGCACCACGTGTCGCCGGCCCCACAAGGCCAGCCCGATGGCCAGCACGGCGGTGATGCCTGCCGGCACCCAGGGTACGGCTGGAGGCCAGCCGAGGTGAACCACGGGGGGCAGATTCACCGGCCAGATGAGGTGACTGGAGTAATGGGCCAAGGTGGGCAGGATCGACCCAGCGACGTGGGCCGCATCCGCTTGTGCAGGCACACCAATGCCGGCATTCCAGCGCAAGGCGAGTCCTGCGCCCATGGCCCCCAGGAGCACCAGGTGGCTTCTGCGCGCTCCCCAGTCCGGTCCCCGCGCCCGACAGACCAGAGGCAGAAGCAGCGGCGCCAGGATCACACTCTCCTTGCAGAGCAGCGCGCAGAGCGCGAGAACAGCCCCACCCAGCAGGGTCCGAATCCTGGGGTCCTTGCCGCTCAAGAGGAGCACCGCCCAGACCAGCAGCGCGGTCGCCATCGGGTCGTTCCGGGCGCTCACAAAGGCCACAGCCTCCACCTGCACCGGGTGTAGTGCAAAGACTGCGGCTCCGGTAGCGGCTGCCCAGGGCACATCGATGATCGCGCGAAGCAGCCAATACACCCCCACGATGGCCAGCAGGTGCCACAGCAAGCTGTGCAGGTGATGGGCGCCAGGGTGAAGCCCGGCGATCGCTCGGGTCAGTGCCAGGTCCACCAGCAGCAGGGGGCGGTAGTACCCTGTGCTGCCGTCCAGGTCTGGCGTGCCTTCCCAGAGGTCTGCGGAGAACATGGCCGACAAGTCAGCCAGATTGGCAGTGGACTGGTTCTCGACCACCAACAAGTGGTCATCCCAGATGAAATCAAAGCCCCAGGTCTGCTGAAACACCGCCGCCACTGCGACCAGCAGGATGAGCAGAGGCCAGCGCGGGGAGGACGATGCCATCGTGCAGTAGCCTAATGCGGCGATGGGGAATGAGTGGGGAGGTTGATGGGTTGTTCTGGTGGCGGCCACCTACCGGGTGTCCCCGCATTGAAGGGGCAGCACCCTGAACCCAGCTTGGAGAACACATGAAACGCGCACTCTTCCTGTCCACCATCGGCATCTTGACAATGGCCGGTACTGCCACGGCTCAATCCGAGACTCCGGAGGTGGTCTACAGGGATGTCACCATCGTAGATATGCCTGGCGTGGACGTCACCGGAGGCGTGGTTGGACCCAATGGGGCAATCGTGACGGTGCCCCGGCGTCCGCAGTTCAACCCGATGATCAAGCTGCGAAAGGACTTTGATGACGCGGTGGAACAGTCGGTCGACGAAGTTCAGTAGTCCGACGGAGAGCAACGCTTCGGACAGAAGCTGTCCGACCATCGGCTTGTCCTGAAGGGATGATCAACATATCCTGAACATATGTTCAGGTATCTTGTCGCTCACGCCTCCACCTTTCGCCTGGATCGGTGCGGCTGGTCCCCCCGGGATCTGGTCGCGCTGGTCGCTGAGGAGAAGAGCACGCTCCGGGTGCAGGCGTTGTCTCCAGCCGCAGCACAGCGTGGTATCCGCCGAGGAATGAGTATCTCCTCCGCCCGAGCCCGGGTTCCGGAAATACAGACAGAGATTCTGGACCCGGAGGGAGAAGCCGCCGATCTCCTGGCGCTGACCGCTCAGCTTCTCCGGGTCTCCCCCAACCTGGCCCCCCTGCCCCCGGATGCCGTGGTGGCAGAGGTCTCTCGGATACACAAGGCCCGAGGCGGGCAGGAGCGGGCGCTCGTGGAGCGCGTGAGAATTCGCCTCGATCAGCTGGGTCACCCAGCCTCCGTGGTCATCGCAGATGATCCCAACACCGCCCACGCAGTGGCCACTTGGCAGGGTCGCAGCCAGGTGATCCCTTCCGGCGAGGGTGCCCTGGCCCTCGCCACACTCCCCCTGGCTGCGCTCAAGCTGCCACCGGCCGAGCACGCCCTGCTTCACAGCCTGGGTCTCTCCACCATCGGCGCCTTTGCCGCACTTCCTCCCGCCGCGGTCTCTGGCCGGCTGGGGCCGCTGGGAATCGCGGCCCATGCCATGGCCCGGGGCCGCGGTCCCGCCCCCACCCTACCCACCTGGACCGAGGATGACCCCCTCACCCTGGTCCAGGACCTCCCCACCCCGGTCGCCGAGCTCGATGCCCTCCTGTTCATCCTGAGTGCCCAGCTCCGGGATGCCACCACCCGCCTGGCCGCCTGCAACCGGGGCGCTACACAGCTGGAGGCCCAGTTTCTCCTGGAGAGCGGCACCCGTCAGCGCATCCCGCTGCGCCTGGGCGCACCCACCAGGGATCCAGATCGGATGATCCGACTGCTCCGGGACCGGATGGACACACTCCGGCTGGATGCCCCCGCAGTGGGGGTGTCCATCACACTGCCTGACGCCCCCCGCTTCGATGGCCACCAGCTGGACCTGCAGGACCCCCGCCGCACCAGCGAGGCGCTGGATACCATTGCCGCTCGGCTCCAGGACACCCTGGGTGGCCGGAGTGTGGTCACCGCCCGATCGGTGGCACAGCACCGCCCAGAGGCCGCCTGGCGTCCGGTGCCCTTCTCCAGTCCGGCCCCCTCCGGCGCGATCGCAGCTGCCGAGGCCTTGTACACCACCCACGCTCCGGATCCAGTCCATGCCTGGCAGGGGCACCCTGTACCAGCGGCAGCGGACCGTCCCCCCATCCTCCTGACCCCGCCCCAGGCGGTGGATGTGGCACCGCCGCTCCGGGCGGTACGGGTAGACGGACGCTGGCTGGATGTCGTGGGGGTCACAGGGCCTGAGCAGGTCGCCGGAGAGTGGTGGACACGGCCTCTGGAGCGCTCCTACTGGCGGGCCACCCTCATGGATGGGCGAGTGGCATGGCTGTACCGGGAGGATGACCGCTGGGCGCTGCACGGGTGGTGGGACCGATGAGCTTCGCCGAGGTGGTGTGCCGGACGGCATTCTCTTTCCATGAGGGAGCAAGCAGTCCAGAAGAAGTGGTCGCGCAGGCCTCAGCGCTGGGACTGGAAGCCGTAGCGATCACGGATCGGGATGGGGTCTATGCTCTCCCCCGGGCCCACAAGGCCGCCCGGGACCTGGGCATACGGATTCTTCCGGGGGCCTTGTTCACCATTGCGGACGGGCCGGGACTCGCGCTCCTGGCCCGGACACTGCAGGGCTGGTCTGGGCTCTGCAGACTCATCACCCAATCCCGCGCAGACATGGACAAGGGCTGGGGCCGGATCCACCTCGAGGCGGTGTGCCATCTGGCGGAGGGGCTGGAGGCGATCTTGATCGGAGACTGGGAGGCCGCGAGAGTGGCTGACATACAGGCTGCGTTCGGAGATCACGTCTCCCTGGCACTCACTCGACACATGGACAGCCATGATGGCGCCCGAGTGGCGGCTCGGGTGGCGCTCTCCCGACAGACCGGGGTGCCGCTGGTCACCACCAGTGATGTGCTGATTCATCGTCCAGAGCGCCAGCCGCTCCAGGATGTACTCACCTGCATCCGGCGGCACTGCACCATCGACCAGGCGGGGACCTCGCTGCAGCAGAACGCGGCCCGACACCTCCGGGGGCCGGCAGAGATGACCAGGCTGTTCCCAGAGCACCGGGAGGCCATCCAGCGGTCTGTGGAGATCGCTCGACGGTGCGGCTTTTCTCTGGATCAGCTGGCGTATCGTTACCCCCGGGAGATCGTCCCCGAGGGCATGACGGCCATGGGCTGGCTTGCCCACGAGACGAAGGCCGGCCTGGAGTGGCGGTACCCAGGAGGCGTACCCGACAAGGTACAGGCTCAGGTGGCGCACGAGCTTGAGCTCATCGCCCAGATGAACTTCCCCGCCTACTTTCTGACGGTCTACGACGTGGTTCGGTTCGCCCGGGGCCAAGGAATCCTCTGCCAGGGCCGGGGCAGTGCCGCCAACTCCGCGGTGTGCTTTGCGCTGGGCATCACGGCGGTGGATCCCGCCACCTCCAGCCTATTGTTCGAGCGCTTCATCTCAGAAGAGCGCGGAGAGCCTCCGGACATCGACGTGGACTTTGAGCACGAGCGCAGAGAGGAGGTGCTGCAGTACGTCTATGACCGGTACGGACGGCACCGGGCCGCCATGGTCAACGAGGTCATCCGGTACCGGCGGCGCTCCGCCATCCGGGACGTGGGCAAGGCCATGGGCCTGGACCCAGATCAGATCGACCGCCTGGCCAAGGGAGTGCACTGGTTCGATCTGGGCGAGGTCACGCCCACACACCTCAAGGAAGCCGGGCTGAACCCGTCAGATCCCCGGGTGCGGCACAGCCTGGCCCTGGCCGAACAGCTCCAGGGACTGCCTCGACACGTGGGCATCCATACCGGTGGCTTCACCATCTCGGACGGTCCGCTCATCGATCTCTGCCCCATCGAGCCCGCCGCCATGGACCATCGTACGGTCATCCAGTGGGACAAGGACGACATCGATATCGTGGGCTTTGTAAAGGTGGACCTGCTCTCGCTGGGCATGCTCACCGCCACCCGGAAGTGCTTCGAGATCGTGGCCCAGCATTGGGGGCGCACCCTCACCCTGGCCACGGTGCCCTCCGAGGACCCAGCGGTCTACGAGATGCTCTGCAAGGCGGACTCGGTGGGGCTCTTTCAGGTGGAGAGTCGCGCCCAGATGTCGATGCTGCCCCGACTACAGCCCCGGTGCTTCTACGACCTGGTGGTGCAGGTCTCCATCGTCCGCCCTGGCCCCATCCAGGGTGGCATGGTCCACCCCTACCTGCGCCGACGGCGCGGGGAGGCGCCGGTGACCTACCCCCACCCGGATCTCGAGCCCATCCTGGCCCGGACACTGGGGGTGCCCATCTTCCAGGAGCAGGTGATGGCCATGGCGGTGGCGGTGGGCGGTTTCACCCCGGGACAGGCCGACGCACTCCGGCGGGCCATGGGGGCCTGGCGCAAGCGGGGCGGACTGACGGACATCGTGGGTCGGCTGATGGATGGCATGCGTCAGCGGGGGATCACGGCGGAGTACGCAAGACAGATCTGCGAGCAGATCAAGGGCTTTGGTGAGTACGGCTTCCCCGAGTCCCACGCCGCCAGCTTTGCCCGCCTGGTCTATGTCTCGGCCTGGCTGAAGTGCCACTACCCGGCGGCATTCACCGCTGCCCTGCTCAATAGCCAGCCCATGGGCTTCTACTCCCCGCGCAGCCTGGTGGATGATGTGCGGCACCATGGCGTGGAAGTGAGACCCGTCGATGTGCAGTGCAGCCGGTGGGAGAGCACGCTGGAGCCACGTCCTGCAGGCTCAGATCCTGCGCACCCCTGGGCCATCCGCCTGGGCCTCAATCGCATCAAGGGCCTGGCAGAGTCCGCAGGGCTGCGTGTGGCAGCCGCCCGGCTGACTCGGCCTTTTTCCGGTATCGGGGACCTACAGCGCCGGGCGGATCTGGATCGGGGGGCGCTGGCCGCCCTGGCCCGGGCGAATGCGCTCTCCGCCCTGGTCCCGGACCGGCGCCAGGCCATGTGGCAAGTGCAGGGGCTCTATGACCTGCCGCTGTTCCGGGGCCTGCTCCGGGACGAGGCACCCCCCCCCCTGCCCTCACCCACCCCCATGGATGAGCTCCAGGCGGACTACCAACACCTGGGGCTCAGCCTGGCCCACAACCCGATCGCCATGGTGCGGGATCAGCTCAGTCAGCAGGGCGTAATCTCCGCACACGCCGCCCTGGGGTGCGCCAACAAGCGCACCATCCAGGTGGCGGGCATGGTCAGCCACCGGCAGCGGCCCAGCACCGCCAGCGGGGTGGTGTTCATGACCATGGAGGATGAGACCGGAATGCTGAACATCGTGGTCAAGCCGAGATTGTTCGAGAAGCAGCGCCAGGTGATCCTGGACCACAACCTGCTCCGGCTCACGGCTCGGGTTCAGCGCGACGGAGACTCCGTCAGCCTGCTCGCACTCCGATTCTCACCGCTGACACTCGCACCAGAGGTCGACGCACCGAGCCGGGACTTCCGGTGAAGCTCTATGGGCAGATCCGAGCCAGTGCGATGTCGTACCCGCCGCCGGAATCCACCAGGCCGCCCACCACAATCTTCCCATCGGACTGCAGGCGAATGGCCATGGGCCGGAAGGTGCTGTAGCCAGGCTCCACCTCCACCACACCATCACCCCCAAAGCTGGTGTCCAGGGAACCGTCCGTCAGGTAACGAACCACCCGGAAGGCGGTGCTGGATTGGCCGAGCACGAGCGGTCGCCCCTCACCATCCAGCACCAGCGCCGATGCCGTGGTGACAAAGGGCTGTGGACTGTCATCTGCCGTCCCAAACGGGCCATAGACCGTGTACTCGGTGTTTGCGATCACATTGTCCTCGTCGTCCAACGCAATGCCGCCCCCGTAGCCCCCGGACAGATAGGTCTCCCCCGAGTGGCTGCCTGTCGAGCTGTAGTGCTGCAGCCCAGCCCAGGACCCGTAGTGTTCTTGGGCGGTGGTCACGATGGAGTCGTCGGAGCGGACCACCACTCCCCGATTGCCGTCGTGGTGCGGGCCGTGGTGGATGTCCACCCGGGTTTCACCGCTCGATCCGAAGCTGGTATCCAGCTCTCCAAATTGATCGTAGCGGGCCACCGTAGAGAGGTTGATACCCGGTGAGCAGGCCCCCGCATACCGCGATCCTGCCACGATGATCTTTCCGTCAGACTGAAAGCCAATGGAGTACAGGCTGGAGCCCACGCTGCCCCAATTGGTGGTCTGGGT
>Ga0310342_100000614_pt1 | contig 20531 bp, 18 predicted proteins | sample S15DNA20500_MG_FD_206155 | JGI IMG/M metagenome (GOLD analysis project Ga0310342, IMG submission 206155) | Marine microbial communities from station ALOHA, North Pacific Subtropical Gyre - S1503-DNA-20-500_MG | ecosystem: Environmental > Aquatic > Marine > Oceanic | place: Pacific Ocean: North...
AGCTGCAGGCGGTCTGCCACAGCAAGAACGGCTGAGGCGGGTTCTTCCTAGCTGGGATGGCGCCGTTCGAGTTAGCCGTTTCGAGACGAGCGTTTGGTATCGGCCTCGGCCGGGTCCCTCGCGACGATCGTCGAGGGGCCGGACGAGCGTGCCGGAAGCCAGATTGCCGTGATCAGCAGGCCGATGAAGGCGAATCCGGCGGCGAACGTGTAGGCGAGGCTTTGCCCGTCCACGAAGGCCTGCTTCGCGAAGCGCATGACCGCGTCGACGTGCTCCGGCGGGGCGCCGCGCGCGAGCGCTCTCTCGCTCAGCTTGACCGCTGCGTCGATGGAGGTCTCGAGCGTCGCCCGAAGCGGAGCCATGTGCTCCCGAAAGTCGGCCGGTAAGGTGTCGAGCGACGCGCCGAGCTTCGTCGCGTACCGCTTCGACAGGATGGCGCCGAGGATGGCGACGCCGAGCGTGCCGCCCACCTGGCGCATCGTGTCGTTCGTCGCAGAGCCGACGCCGGCCTTTTCGGGGGGCAGGGCGCCCATGATCGAGTTCGTGGCCGGCGTCATCGCCATGCCCATGGCGATGCCGATCAACGAAATCGAGATCGCGACATACGCATAGGGGCTGTCGGCCGCGAAGAACGAGCAGAGGACGAAGCCCGCGACCATTACCGCGAGCGCGCTGGACACGGTCCACTTCGCCCCGATTTTCATGTCGACCCGTGCCGAGAGCGGGGCGAAGATCATGATCCCGAGCGACATCGGCAGCGAGCGCACGCCGGCCTCGAGCGCCGAGAAGCCCTGCACGTCCTGTAGGTACTGGGTGAGGACGAAGATTCCGCCCATCAGGGCAAAGAAGATGAGGGCGATCGCGATACTCGCGGCCGTGAAGCGCCGGTTCTTGAAGAGCCGCACGTCGAGCATCGGGTGGTTGCTGCGCTTCTCCCAGAAGACGAAGCCCGCGAGGATTGCGATCCCCCCGAGCAGTGGGCCGAGAACGAGCGGGTCGGCCCAGCCGGCCGGAGCGGTCGACGACTCGATGATCCCGAACACGACGCCGAACATGCCGGCGGTCGAGAGCAGGGCCCCGAAAACGTCGAGCTTCGGCGCCGTCGGATCCTTCGACGGCGGCATCAGGAAGTAACCGAGGGTCAACGCGATGATCACGATCGGCACGTTGATCCAGAAGACCGGCTCCCAGGTTCCGAAGATTTCGATCAACGAGCCGCCAAAGATTGGACCGAGCGCCACTCCGGCGCCCATGACCGCGGCCCAGATCGCGATCGCGCGTTCGCGTTCGTTCTCGTCATCGAAGACGTTCATCAGGATCGAAAGCGTCGAAGGCATGATCGCGGCGCCCCCGATGCCCTGGAGGACGCGCGTCGTGATCAACTGGCCCGGAGTCCGGGTGAAGCCGGAGAGTAAGGAGAACGTGCCGAAGAGGGCCAGCCCGATCACCAGCATGTGGTTGCGGCCGAAGCGGTCCCCAAGCGTTCCCATCGTGAGCAAGAGGGCTGCGAACACGAGGGTGTAACCGGCGACGATCCACTGGAGGTCGGCGTTCGAAGCGTTCAGGTCGTTCTGGATCGTTGGGAGCGCGACGTTCAGCACCGTGTTGTCGATGCTGATGACCACGAGGCTGATCGAAAGCGCTCCGAGTATCCACCAGCGTTTCTCGTGGATGCCTTCGGGCGTGAACTCCCGCGCGAACATGCGCCGGGATGCTAGTGCGGTTCGGGGCAGACAGGAAGTTCGCCCCGCGCGTCTCCGCCGCCTGCGGCACGCAGGCGTCTAGCCGGCGCGGAGCCCGTTTCGCAGAGTCAGGCTCGACCGTAGATTCGCTCCGGATTGCGTCCGAGGGCGAGCTCTGCCGTATCGTTCGCGAGGGCCCGGCGGACGAGTTGAACGTCGGCGAGTTCGAAGGGCCGCTCGGCGCGCGTGGAGGGCAGGTCCGTCCCAAAGACGATGGCTCCCGGGTTGCCCTCCTGGCACAGGCGCTGGTGAACGTCGGCCCCGAATCGGAACTTGGTTCTTCTGGCTAACATTCGAAGTGCTCGGGGGCGGCCGGTCCGGCGTTCGGCGTCGGCGGAGAGCTGGGCCGCCACCTCGTCACGCGCTGCGGGACCGTCCCACCACGGACAGATCGAGACGAGGGTGCCGTCGCTTTCGAATCGATCCCCGTCGCCGAGAATGCCGGCCTTCCTCATGGCGACCATCCAGCTGGCAGTCTTCTCACCGGCCGCGTTGAGGCCGTCGAGATCGTGATTCCCGGACGCAGTGAGCAGGCGTGTCTGCTGGTTCAGGCGTTTCAGGTGGTTCAAAACCACCACGAGCTGCGCCTGCACCGGTACGGTCGAGACGATGTCGAAGTGATCCCCGGCGCTCACGACCGTGTCGAGCTCCGGCGCGACGGCATTCAGCCAATCGAATTGCCGGAGCTCGTAGTGCAGATCGGAGACGAGGAGAGCTTTCATGGAACGTTCCGATCCGGTGGCGGTCTGCACCGCCCAACCCGCGCTGAAATTCTACGTGGATCCGGATCCCTAGTGCTTTATGGGAACTCGGGACGCCGGGGGTCCGGTACAGCCCTCCAGCCCCTCGATGCCCGCGTCGTACAGACCGTTGAGAAACCACTGGTAACGGCCGCCGGCCGCCGCGTTCATGCATCCGAAATGGTCCGGAGGCTCGGTCGGAACGCCGGATTTCCCGCCGTTCCCGCAGACCTGGAAGCAACAGACCTGCCCCGTCGGTTTCTCGCAGCGTTCGATCCGGCAGTCGACCTTCCAATCCCAACCCATGTTGAGCTGGAGGCGATCCACATCCGCTACCCCAAGGTCCCAGCGTTCGGCGTAGTGATATTGGTTCTTGGGTCGGACCCAGACGAACTCGAGCTGGTCCGGCATATTGCCGGGGAAGGTGAAGGCCGTTTCGACTTCGGATGGTCGCGGAACGGAGTCGCTCGCGTCGGCCTCGAGTTCCGCGGGTTCACACCACTGTGGCCCCATAACGACCGGCTCCCGGTTGCATGCCGCAAGAAGGCAACTCGAGATGAGAGTGGCGCAGAACCAACGACGCATACGGTCTGGACCCCTCCGTCGAATCACGAGGTATGAAGATCCCAATTTTCTGCGGCCGCATTCTAGCTCGACAGGGTCATCAGCCGCATCTGATCGATCCCGGCGACTCAGGCGGGGTCCGAGGGCGACCAGACGTCGAGCATCGCGTGGAACACCTCGAAGGCATACCGGTTGAAGTCGTACGGACACTCGAAATGGAGGCCGATCGGGTACCCCGACGCCTGGACACCCCCAATCACCCGTCGGTAGAGCTCCACCAGGGCCGCCTTCTTTGCCGCGAAGGGTTTTCCCGCGATCTCGAAGACGGTCTCCATCTCCCGGCGCGCCGCGTCCGTCTCGTCGCGAATCAGCCAGCGGATGAGGCCCGTTCGTTCTTCGATCTTGGACACGTAGCCGAACGACAGCAGGATCTCGGGCTTGGGACCGTCCAGCTTCACCGAGGGCAGGAGTTCGGCGATCAGGTCGGAGAAGAGCATCTGACACAGCGCGAGGTTCGCGCCCGCCGCGACCTTGGCCCCGAAGCGCGCCGCCTCGTCGTCCCGCGTGGGAATCAGCACGACGCCCCGGTCGGAGAGCGTGTTCTCGTAGCGCGCGAGAGCCGCGACCGGGGCCAGGCCCGGCCCGGCGCCGTCCACCAGCGTTCGGGGCACCCCGACGAACACGGCTCGATCGATGCCGGCGGACTTCAGCGTCTCGATCCGCTGGTCGAGGTGTTCCTCCGAGCTGAAGGCCGTGACTTGCGTGACGATGTTTTCCAGGGGGAGGGCGGCGCGCGTGGCGCGATGGACGTCCAGGACGTCCATCTTCTCCCTGAGCTCGACCGGGCGATCGTCGTCCTCCGGAATCATGCCCGGAATGAGCAGGGCGTTGACGCGGCCCAGCAAGCCCTCCGCGGAGAGCAACTCGCTCACGCGCTCGGCGGTCTCCGACGCGCGGTCCGGCCCGTGGGCGAGGTCCGGCGGAACGAACTCCAGCGCTACGGTTCCCATGTCGATGCGGCCTCGCTGCGATTTTCTTGCCCGGCGCCGGGCGACGCGCGGGCAGTCGATGGTAGCGACCCGGCCGATCGCTACACACCCCGCGCCGGCCCGTGATCTCCCAGTGCGCGCACGTCCGGTCCCCGATACGGACCCCCAATACGGGGCAGCGCCTCTAGGCGGTCGCCTCGCGGTCCTCGATGAAGAGTTTCTTGTTGGCGACGTGGAGAATGAAGAGCGCGATGAAGGGCGTGATGTTGTAGGGGTAGTTCATGATCGCCCATCCCCAGATCGGAAACTCAGCGGTCCATTGGTTTTCGTTTCCGAAAAGCGTGTGGTTGATTGCGTAGTGCATGCAGCCATAGGCGAAGATCCACGAGAAGATGATCGTCCATTGGTAGCCCCAGCGTTTCATTCGGTACAAGCCATAGTGAGCCACGGTGTAGATCGGAAATAGGAGAAAGCCGTTGGTTATGTTCCAGGTCGCTTCGTAGCGATCCTCCGGCCCGCCCCACCACGCCGTGTCGTACCCGTATGCCCAATAGCGCTCATCGATGAATATGCCGTAGACCTTGACGAGGGGCATGAAGAACGGGTTGTCGGATGCGAACAGCATTCCGTGAGCCGAAAAGAGATTGACGAGGCCGTTTACCATCCCAAAGACCGCGATGGCTGTGATGACCGCGGGCCTTGTGATCCGCCCGGCCTTTCGCTCTTGGCTTTCGAGGTAAAGGCCGTAGAAGATCATTGCAAGACCGATCGGACTGGGCAGCGCCAGCCCTACCAGGGCTGCTCCTCCCAACAGGTAACGATCGATCTTCTTGTTCATCGGGTCCACTTGGGTCGCCTCCATCGCGATCACCTCGCCCAGTGCTGATAGATCTGAATCAGGAGCGTTGTGTAATAGGGCACGAAAAACATCGCGCAGTATGCCAACAAAATAAGAACGCCTTTCTTGAGTCTCCGCGGGTCGGTCATGCTAGTTCTCCGGGGTTGGATCAGAATCCAAAGATCTCGGCGATAACGCCGGTGGTGTACGCGAGTACTATCATCCAAACAACGCCACCAACGAACCACACCAGACCAAAGAGTGAGAGATAGAGCCCGAGCTTCTCGAGGGTTCTAAAGAAGAGGCCCTCCGGAAACAGCCCTGGCTCGTCCGAGGAGTACTCGCCGATCGTCGTGCAGAAGTGGAACGCGAATACCAACAGGGCGATCCAAACGAAAAACGAAAAAATCAGGTCCATAGTCGCCTCCCTTGAGTCGATAGTTTGTCACACATTCGATCGGATCTGGTCAAGAAGATCGGAAGGTCAAGCTGCGTTTTCGCGGCATCCGGTCAGTAGGGTTTTCGCTAGTCGACCGATTGACTACTCATACCCCGAGCGACGTGCTTCGTCGGTCTATTTGTTGAAACCGAGCGCCGATTCCCGCTGAAGCAGCCGGTAGTACGGAATCGTCCCGTCTGGATCGCGGAGTGCGTCGAATCCGAAGTCTTCCCGTGCTTGTCCGAGAGAGTGATCGATGACGTCCGGCACGATAGGACGGAGCGGGCAATTCCAGTTCGGGAGATGAAAGAAGACGATGCTGGTCCGCGCACCTCCGGCGATCTTGTCCTCGGGAGGATTCAGTACCCGGTGCTTGGTGGCGATGGCCTGGCCGCCGGTCAGATACATGAGCGAGTCGCCGACATTCACGACGAAAAAGCGATCGTCGGGTTCGACCGAGCGCCACTGGTCCTCTCCAGGGAGCATCACCTGGAGCGCGCTGAAGCCGTTCGCGGGCGTGCTCTGGTGGAGGAGGGTGAGGAGGTTGTCGTCGTAGTGCGCGGCCATTCGGAGCCCCTCGGAGGCGACCTCGGGGTAGCCGAGGAACCGCAGGATGTCCGCCGGCCGGTCGAGCGATTGCTTCCACTCGTTGGGCGGCAGGCCAAGCGTCGCGCGCACCGCGTCCATCAGACGCAGAGAGAGCTTTGCCATGTGCTCGAAATACGAGCGCCAGACCCGGCCGAACTCCTCGTTCGGAAACAGGTTCGGAGCGAAGAAATCCCGCGCCTCCGGATCGTCGTAGTAACCGGGAGCCTCAGCCTGCTCGCCAGCCGTGGGCTCGTGGCCCATGGTGAACTTCTCGCACAGGTCTCCGCCGCCGTACTCGCCCGTGCCGAATCCGGACTCGATATCCTCGGCGCGAAGCGCGGCGAATCCGCGCATGAAGCCTTCATACTTCCGCTTCTCGGACACCGGAAGTGAGAAGAACTTCGCCGTCTCGTCGCGCACGGCTTCGAGCAAAGCTGCTGAGATCTCGTGGTCCCGCAGGTAGAAGAAACCGGTCTCGAGCAGACCGCGCCGAAGCCCGTCGCTCTTCAGCCCGTCCCCCAGATCGACGATGGGCAAGTCGGCGGATGCGTACACGCCGGTAGGGTACCGGGAGCCTCGCGGCCGGCCAACGTAGGAGACGCCTACAGCCCGATCGCGGTCACGAGCCCGATGCGGGGGGTAGCGACAGTGCTGGCAACAGACTTGTGCAACACTTATGGTGGAATCTGAGGTGATGGTGAGAAGAAATCATCGAAAATCCGCCTCTTTCGTTTCCTTGCGGCCCTTGTCGCTGTTGTTCATGTCACTCCTCGCCGGCGTGTGCCTATCGTTCTCCTCCCCTGCTGCGGCGCAGCCCACCGGGTACTCGATAGTCCGCGGTTCGGACCAGGTGACGTCAACAAACATCACCGGCTATCCGGGAATGGTCGTGTTCGACACGGGGCAGGTCAACTCCGTGTGCGAAAGCTTTGCCTTGTCGAAGCCTTCCCGTCAGATGGTTCGCATTTTCATACTTCCCGACGACTGGGCGTCCCTCGGTTACGCGGATCTCGGCGACTATATTCAGAACGTCCCGGGAGCCAACGGCCACGATTACGGCATACTCTGGGTCGGATCGAATCTCGACCATGACGGCAACACTGGTGAAGGCGCGAACACTCATTGGGTACCGCGAGGCTTTCCCGGTCATGACGTCTTCAACGCCTCCGGCAACATCGTCAAGTTCGGTGTCGACCCCTCCACGGGGAACTTCTCATGGTGGGATCCCGATGGAGCGGGGAAGTGGCGGCAGGGTTCCCCCGTACCGTCGGGACACACCCCCTACGTAGCGTTTGCGAATTCTCAGAATGACTGGGCCAGACCCATCCCAAGTGTGACGTTCGACAACCCCGGCTGTGACGACACAGACGGCGATGGTGTCTACGACTTCTACGAGGAAGCCGGCTGTGAGAACGACACGGATTGTGATGATGATGGAACCCTCGACGCTGACGACCCAGATGACCTCGATCCGAACGTCCCCGTAGCGTCCGCTCCGACTCCGGTTCCAGCGCTGGGGCCGGCTTTCCAGAGTCTTCTCGCCGGCCTTCTCGCTGCGTTGGGGCGGATAGGCATTTCAAAGCGCCCCCGAGCAGGGCCCGAGACGTGACCCCCTGCCTCACCCCTGCTTTCGTAGGCTCTTCTGCCTTCAGAACCGATAAGCCCGCACCCAGACCTGCATTTCCCTGATCCGGAATCCCAGCCGAAGACCGTTCGCTCGTGATATCTAGGAACCGGAGTCTTTCTTGGCCAGGTAATCCCTGCCATGCGCGTAGCGGGTGTTCACGGGACGAGCCAGGATTTCGGCGGGACATTCAGTTTCAGACCAGCTGGGTATGCTCACGGAACAGAGAAACCGGTAGGGGATGTTGCCGAAGGGTGCCCTACCGAGATTTCCGCGGTCCACAAACGCCGCGACTCCGATGACGTCCCCGCGGACCGCCTGCACTGTCTCGATGGTCTGGCGAAGTGAATGGCCGCTATTGACCACGTCATCGACAACCAGAACGCGTCGGCGTTCGAGGCATTCTCCGTATCCGCGACCCAGGGAAAACCTGCCGCGCAGCTCGCTTCCCTCCGCAGCGGCGTGTTCCGCGAAGACCATCGGCTTCCCGAGGTGGAACGCGACCCATTGGGCAACGACAATGCCGCCGATCGCTGGCCCGCAAACCCAATCCAGTTCCCAGTCTTCTACGAGATCGGCGAGCATCGCGGCAAGCTCGCTGACCCGGTGCGGTTGCGTATTCAGCACGTCCTTGTCCACCCAGCCGCTTCCGTGCTCTCCGTTCACGTAAACGAAGTGGTCGTCTTCCAACAAGGCGCCGGCCGCGCCGAGAATCACGGCCGTTCTTTCGGCGTAGCTGCTCTTCAATTCCTCTTCACTCCTGTTTCGCCGCGCCTGTGCCGTCCGGAGTTCCGCTGGGAGTCCAGCGGTGAGAAGCTCGCCTATGACCCCGTATTGGAACCTGATCCCCTCCCCGGTCCCAATACGGGACATCTTCCGTCCCGAGCCGCCAACTTATCGATCAGTCACCTAAACCTATGTAATGCTTGCATCCCACAGGTCCCCGGATCTTGATCCACAGGTCGTAATTGACCCCGTCTCCCGGCGTGACCATCCACTTGAAGGACGGTACCCAACTCGACTTTCCGTGAGGAGCGGCCGTGTTGTATTGGGATACCTCCTGTCCTGGACCCAGTGTGTTACTCGTAAACTTCGTAGTGTCGATGTACCACCCGTTGCTCAAGTCGACTGCGTAGGTGTCGACACCACTGTCATCTCCCACCGCTAGACTGCAATTCGAGTGATAGCCGCTGATCGCGATTACGGAACTCGAAGGACTGACTGTAAAGACCTTGGGCGGGCCGAGTTCGCAATCGTCTCCCCAAAAAGTTTTCCCGTTGCATTTGTTGACGTTTGCGTCCTTGTCGCAAGTAAGGAGCTTGACGGCGGAATCCGAGCTAGCGAGTTCTCGTGTCTCCTCCTTCCAGCCCTGCGTGTATTTGTCGCTCTTCGCGTTGGTGGCCGTGACTATTTCGAAGGAGACATCCTTTACACAAATTTTTCCCGCGGAGACACCGATCCTCCCGTTGACCTGCGTATCCGATTTCCAGTTCACATTCCATAGTTCGATCGGGCTGCCGGGGAAGCTTCCGTACATCCGGATCTTTCCGGGCTTCTTCCCGAAGTGTTTACCCTTGAAATGCATCGTGGCGCCCGGGGCAGGAACGATCGTCGGTGACGCGATCGCCCCCGTTATCACCGGCTTGAGCTGCATTAGAGGCTTTGGCGTCTTCTCGACCCCGATCTCGCCGGGCTTCCGCCCCATGGGACGCTGCCCCCCCCGTTGAACGGTTAGACCCGGCTGCACATTCACCGTTACGTTCTTGTTTCCCGAACATTTCTTGGTCCCCCAGACCTTGATGGTCTTCGGCCCCGGGTCATCGTAATGGTGAGTTTCAGCCAAAGTTTTTCCGTTCGCGAAATCCACTCCCGAGAGCGTTTTGTCTGGGTTGCCGTCTCCGTAGCTGATCCGCATCTCCCCACAGATGCCTACGCCCTTTACGCTGATGGTGACGACCTGCTTGACCTTGGGCGACGACGGCGTGACGAGAACGGTTTTGATCGTGCCCGCCTGGGACGCTCCCGCTGCCAGCAAAAGCCACGCACCTAGGGAGAGCGCGGCGGTTATCAGCCGTCGGCGGCCTGAAATTCCGAGTCGATAGAACAGGGTCACCCGTATCTCCTCTCATCGTGATCGCCCGGCGAAAGCTGGATCGGTTGCACGTTGTCTCCCCGGTGCCGAAAGCGTAGGAAGTGCGAGCTGCCTTTTCCCTGGGTCCGATAAACAGAGATTCTGTCAAATAGGGACCGGGGAGGGGGTCCGGCCCCAATACGAACACGGGGAAAACGCAGCTTGAACTTCCTTTGCTCGCGGCCATAATGGGGGACGCGCGGCTGGGACTTCCCGCATGGGGCTCCGCAGAGATCGCAATCGCTGAGGTGAACCTAGCATGAGGCCGATCCGATATCTTCAGACCTTGATCCTTGGAATCGCGTGGGTCGCGGCTCCTGCGTTCGCGGGCGGCGAAGTCACGAAAATGCATGTGAAGCCCTCGGCAACGGTCTGGCAGGGAGACGTGGTCACGGTCGTATTGGAAGGGACCGGATCGTGCAGGGCACTCATTTTTGCCAAGGGCGCCCTGGGAGTCAAAAACAAGGATACTAACGATATCGGACACGTCGAAATTATTCCCCCGAAGGAAGGCGCTGTTACACCTTTGCCGATCATATGGACGTTCGAGGCCAACATCCCTGGCAACTTCAACCTCGCGGCCATGGTCTTTGAAGAAGGCGGCGGATATTGCGATGCGCCCGGCAATCACAACACGATCTCGACCTGGCTCTTCGTGAAGGATCCGAACGATCCCAACAAGCATCGTGACAAGTCCCCCCCGATCACCAAGCCAAAGGTTCCGTACCCCGAGCCGGGGCCGCCTCGGCCGGCCCGCACCCCGGTCGAGCGTGGCCGAAAGGAAGCAGAGGCTTCACGGACGGAAACCACCCGTAAGGCAGAGAAGTCGTCATCGGAGAAGACATCGGGCGAGGCGGCGCCCCCTATGCCGCGGTGAACGCTCCGCACTGCGGGTGGCAACGAGCGCGTACGTCTTAGTCGATCTTGGCGACCGCATGGCGACCAAACGGCGACTCAACGGGGCGTCTTCGTGCGTCGGGTACTGTCACCCGACGACTCGCGCAAGCTCGACACGAAGATCCGAAAGTCAAGCGGCGGCAGGGACTTGAGACGACAGGAAACGACAGAAGGTGGTGGCCCAGGGCAGAATCGAACTGCCGACACCTTGATTTTCAGTCAAGTGCTCTACCAACTGAGCTACCGGGCCACGGGCGTTGGAACGTAGCCTCCCCCCAGCGAGTGGGCTAGCAGGTCCGAAGAATCGAGCGAAGTCGGAAGTCTACGAGGGGGGATCGACGCGCAGCGAGGTGATGCGCGCACTCCTGGGGTAGGGCCGGTCCGCGGGGCCGTAGCGGCCGTAGGTATCGATCTCGAGCTCGGTCACGGCGTCGACCACATCGATGCCCTCGGAGACCCGGCCCAGGATGGTGTAGTTCCCGTTCAGGTGCGGTGCGTCCCGGTGGACGATGAAGAATTGGCCGGTGGCGGTTCCGGGGCGCCCCTTGTTCGCGAGCGCGAAGCTGCCCCGCACGTGCGAAAGCCCGTTGTACTCGTCGAGGTAGCCTTCGGGGTGCCCGCCCTTGCCGTCGTCCCGGGGGTCGTCGTTGCGCGTCAGCGGATCGCCGCCCTGGATCACGAAGCCGGGGAGGACGCGGTGGAACGTGGTGCCGTCGTAGAAGCCCGCGTTGGCCACGGCCGTGAAGCGCTCGACCGCGTGCGGTGCCACCTCGGGAAGCAGGTCGATGCGGATCGTGCCCATCCCCTCGAGTTCCAGCACGGCGGTGGGGTGCGGCCCATCGAGGATGCCCGCGGGCGCAGGCTCCGGGGCGGCTGCGTCGGGCGCGGTGCACCCGGCGAGCGCGCACGCCGCCGCCGCGAGTCCTGCGAGCACGAGCCCGCGTGTGAAACCGTACTGTCCCATTCCCATGAACCGCCTGTGGTACGTTGCTTATCGATGAGCCGGTGGGTCGGGTTGACGGTGCTTTTCGCGCTGTGCTGGGTCCCGCTGGAAGTCGGCTCGGCGGGTCTCGCGGGCGCGCAGCCCAGCATGGGCACCGATGGGATGGTGGTCGCCTCGCAGGCCGACGCCGCCGCGGCCGGCCTCGCCATGCTCGAAGCGGGCGGCAACGCCGTGGACGCCGCCGTGGCTACGGCGTTTGCCCTGGCCGTGACCCAGCCCTTCTCCGCGGGTCTCGGCGGCGGCGTCTTCCTGGTGGGCCGCACCGACGCCGGAGGATATTTCGCCCTCGACGCACGCGAGACGGCCCCGGCCGCCGCCGACCGCGACATGTACGTCCGGCCGGGCGTGGCGCCCAACGCCTCGCTCGCAGGGGGGCTCGCCGTGGCGACTCCCGGATTCGTGCGTGGCCTCGTGCTGGCGCTCGACCGCTGGGGCACGTTTCCGCTGCCCACGGTGCTCGCGCCCGCGATCCGGCTCGCGGAAACGGGCTTCGCGATCGGTCCCTACCACGCGCGGATGCTCGAGCGTCTGCGTCGGGCGGACCTGCCGGACGCATTCCGCGAGACGGCGCGCATCCATTTTCCCGCCGCTGGCGCGGCGGCCCAGCCCGGCTGGGTGCTGCGCCAGCCCGACCTGGCCGAGAGCTTGCGGCGGCTGGCGAGCGAGGGGCCGGATGTCTTCTACACCGGGGAGATCGCGGCGCGCATCGTCGCCGCGGTAAAGCGCCACGGCGGGGTGCTTTCGGCCGAGGATCTGGCCGAATACGCGCCGAAGCTGCGCGAGCCGGTGACCGGGAGCTACCGCGGGCTCGAGGTCGTTTCCTTCCCGCCCCCGTCGTCGGGCGGCGCCGTACTGCTCGAGATCCTGAACATCGTCGAGGGTTTCGACCTGGCCGAGCGGGGGGCTGACGACGAGCGCACGACCCACCGCATGGTCGAGGCCATGAAGCTCGCCTTCGCCGACCGGGCCGCCTGGTTCGGTGACCCGGATTTCGTGGACGTTCCGGTGGCTCGCCTCACTTCGAAGTCCTACGCAGACACGTTGCGCCGCCGCATCGTGCCGCCTTTCTGGCAGCGCGAGCGGGCGATCGAGGTGGAGGGCCCGGGGCTGCAGCAGGACGATTCGGGCACGACCCATCTTTCGACGACCGATGGACGCGGCGGCGCGGTCGCGCTCACCATGACGATCAACACGCCCTTCGGTTCGGGGATTACCGTGCCGGGCACGGGCATCGTGCTCAACAACGAGATGGACGACTTCTCGAAGGCGATCGGCCGTCCGAATGTCTACGGGCTCGTCGACGAGCGGGGCGCCAACGCGATCGCGCCGGGCAAGCGGCCGCTTTCGAGCATGACCCCCACGATCGTGGTGCGCGACGGTCGCCCCTTCATGGTGACGGGAAGTCCCGGAGGGCCCCGCATCATCACCACGACGCTCCTCACGATCCTCAACGTGATGGACTTCGGCATGGACGTGCAGGAGGCGGTTGCAGCGCCGCGTTTCCACCACCAGTGGATGCCGAACAAGGTTTACGTGGAACCGCTTTTCGACGAGTCGCTCGTGGTCGGGCTGCGCGAACGCGGCCACGAGGTGGAAGTGTCCGACCACACCTGGTCGAGCGCGCAGGCGATCGTGATCGATCCGAAGACGGGCTTGCACCTCGGGGGGAGCGATCCGCGCGGCGACGGTGCGGCGCTGGGATACAACCCGAAGAAGCCCTAGCGGATCACCGCCTCGACGTACTTTTCGAGGTCGATGATGCGCCGGGCCACGCGCAGCGCGTCCTTCCGGGTGACGGCGGCGATTTCGGTCGGGTAGCGCTCCGACGCCGTGGCGCCGAGGCCGTAGAGTGCGTCCAGCGAAACCTGTGCTGCGTGGACGGCGTTGCGCTGCCGGTCGATGGCGAAGTTTCCGATCAGGTGGCGCCGGGTGGCGTCGAGTTCGGTTTCGGGCGGTGGCTCGTCGACGATCCGCCGGAGTTCGTCGAGCATGCCGCGCCGCGCCTGCTCGAGCTTTTCGGGCGCCGTCGCGATCGAGACGGCGAACCAGCCGGGTGCGGTGCCCTCGACGCTGGAGGCGCCCACCGAATAGGCCAGGCCCTGCCGTTCGCGCAGGCTGAGGAAGAGCCGTCCCCCCTGGCCGCCGAGTAGCTGCGCCACCACCTCCAGGGTAAAGCGGTCCGGGTCGTCGACGCCGACGCCCGGGAACCCGATCACCGCGTGGGCCTGGGCGCGGTCCTTGCGCAATTCGGCTCTGCGGATCGTCTCGGGCCGCGCCGCTTCTGCTGCCACCGGCTTTTCGAACGGTCCCTCAGCCAGGTCTGCGAGTCGCGCGGAGATGAGTCGTGCCACCGCGTCCGGTTCCACGTCGCCCGCCACGGCGAGCGACAGGTTCGCGCCTCGCACCAGCCGTGTGTGCTGTCGGGCGAGCGCCTCCGCATCGAAACGTTCGACCGTTTCGCGCTGGCCGAACAGCGGGCGACCGTACGGGTGGTCCGGGTACAGGGTCTCGATGAAGAGCAGGAACGCCCGGTGCCCGAGCCGGTCCTCGCGGCGCTCGATTGCGGCCAGTGTTTCCCGGCGTTCGCGTTCGATCTCGACGGCGTCGAAGGCCGGCTCGAGGAGCGCTTCGCAGAAGAGGTCGATCGTCCGGGGCAGCTGCGCGCTCGGCGTCTCGAGCGTGAGCCCGAGGGAGCTGCGGCCGCAGAAGCCGTCAATTTCTGCGGCGAGTGCTTCGGTTGCCTGGGCGAAGTCGGCGGACGAGCGACCGCGGCTGCCGCGAGTCCACATGGAGGACAGGAAGGCCGTGAGGCCCGACGTCTCTCCGGTGTCCGCGAGTAGCCCGCCGAGAAACGCGGCGCGGGCCGCGACGACCGGGAGGCTGCGGCGGGGCATCACGTGGAGCCGTCCGCCGGTCGGCAGGTCGTAGCTCACGACCTCGGGGCCGGAATTGTGAACCACGGGCGGGGCGAAGGCGCGCGCGATGCGTTGCGCTCCGCTCTCGATCGCGCGGTGGATCCGCTCCGCGTCGAGACAGTCGGGCGACGCTTCGGGGACCACGGCCGCCACGGTGAGCCGCTCGGGTGCCAGGTGTTCACGCGCCACCCGCTGCAGGTCGGCGGGGGTCGCGCTGCGCACTCCGTCCAGGTAGCGCTCCTCGGCCGACACGTCGCCGGCGAGGTGCAGGAAGCTGCCGGCCTTCTGGGCCAGGCCCGTAACGCTCTCGCGCTCGAAGTCTTCGGAGGCCAGGAAGTTGGCGCGGGCCTTCTCGAGTTCGTCGACAGACACGGGCTCCGCGCGGGCGCGCTCGAGTTCGCGCACGGTGGCTTCGAGGGCGGGCAGTGCCCGTTCGGGGTCGGTCTCGTAGCCCAGCGAAAAAAGCCCCGGGTCGAGTGGCGTGTAACAAGAGGCGTCGATCCGGTCGGCGAGGCCCTCGCGTTCGCGCACAGCGCGCACGAGGCGGCTGCTGTCGCCGTTGCCGAGCGTGTAGGCCAGCAGGTCGAGGAGCGGGGTGTCGGGGTGGCCGAGTCCAACGGCAGGTGTGGCGAGCTCCACGTTGACACGCTCGAAGGGCCGGGCCAGGACCGCCGTGCGCGGGCTGTCTTGTGCGGGTTCGCACGGCCGCTCGCGCCGCGCCGTGCCCGCGGGCAGTGAGCCGAAACTGGCCCGCACCTGCTCGCGCACGGCATTGGGGTCGAAGTCGCCGGCGGCGACAACGCAGAGACGGTCGGGCGTGTACCAGTGCTCGAAGAAGTGTCGAACCCGGTCGCGGTCGAAACTCGCCACGCTCTCGTGCGTGCCCAGGATGGGCGCGCGGTAGGGGTGCTGCCGGAAGGCGGTGGCGCAGAGTGCGTTGCCGACGACCGAGCCCGGCGAGTCTTCGCTGCTGCGGATTTCTTCGAGCACTACCTCGATCTCACGTGTGATCTCCTGCGGGTCGAAGGTCGAGTCGACCACCGCATCGGCAAGCACGTCGATCCCCAGCGCCACCTCGGCCGCGGGCAGCGTCGCGTGGTAGACCGTGACGTCGAACGACGTGTAGGCGTTGATGCGGCCGCCAGCGCCCTCGATCTCGCCGGCGATCTCGCCCAGGCCTCGCCGGCCGGTGCCCTTGAAGAGCATGTGCTCGTGGAAGTGGGCGAGGCCCGCTTCGTCCGCGCGCTCGTCGGCGGAGCCCACGTCGGCCCAGACCTGCACCTCCACCACGGGCGCCAGCTGCGTCGGGCAGAGGAGGAGCCGGAGGCCGTTGTCGAGCCGTTCCAGGGAGATCGTGGGTGCATTCAAAGCAGCGAGAGCGTAACCGACCGGACGTTTCGTACCATCGGGGCGTGGAAGACGTGGGTGTCTACGTACACGTGCCATTCTGCGAGCGGGTCTGCCCCTACTGCGACTTCGCCGTGGTCGGCGTGCGGGCGCTTGCTTACGAACGCGAGGCCCGGTACGTCGACGCGCTCCTCGCCGAGCTCGACGCTCGCCGTGCCCGTTTCGCCGGCCGCCGGCTCGCAAGCCTCTACCTGGGAGGCGGCACGCCGTCGCTCCTGACACCGGAGAGTGTCGACCGCATCCGCGCGGCGGTCTTCGCGGCGTTCCCGCCCGGCACGCCGGAGGTCACGCTCGAGATGAACCCGGGAACCCTGGAGCGCGAACGCCTGCCGGGTTTTCACGCCTCGGGCGTGAACCGCGTTTCCGTCGGCGTGCAGTCGTTCACGGACGCCACGCTCAAGCGGCTGGGACGGGCGCACGGCGCCGACGAGGCCCGAAAAACCCTGGATGCCGCACGCGGCGTGGGCTTTGCGGTGCTCTCCATCGACCTGATCTTCGCGGCGCCCGGTCAGAGGGTCGCCGACGTCGAGCGCGACCTGGCCGAGGCGCTGGCGTTCGCGCCCGAACACGTCTCGGCCTACGAGCTGACGGTGGAGCCCGGCACGCCCTTCGCGCTGGCCAACGGGCGCGGCCAGCTCGACCGGGCGGACGAGGCCGAGGTGGTGGCCATGATGGGGGCCATCGAGGAGCGGCTCGCCGCGGCCGGGCTACCGCGCTACGAGATCGGCAGCTACGCGCGGCCCGGCCGCGAGGCGGTGCACAACCGCCGCTACTGGGAGCGCCGCCCGGTTTTGGGGCTCGGGGTGGCCGCCGTGTCGAGCGACCCTCCGGCTCCGAGCGCGCCGCACGGCACCCGGCGCTCGAATCCGCGCGATCTCGAGACCTGGCAGGCGATGGCCCTCGGGGGCGGCCTCGACGCGGTTGCCGCGGTCGAGTCGCTCGCGCCGGCCGTCGCCCGAGGCGAGGCGGCCTTCCTGGCCCTGCGCACCGCAGCGGGTCTCGATGCGGCGCTTTTCGCCGGGGAGTTCGGGGCGCCCCCACGCGCCTTCTGGGGCCCCGCGATCGCCGATCTAGCCGATCGGGGTCTACTCGAGGAGAGTGGGTCCGGCGACCTGTGGCTCACCCCGCACGGGCGCCGCCTCGCCGATGCCGTTTTCCAATATTTCGTTTGATTCCTGAGGGTTTATTGACGCACGCGCGCCTGGGTGGTACCCGATAACAAGGTCGAAGTAACCAGCGTGTCTTCCAGCCGAACCGATGCCGCCGAGCTTGCGCCGCTCACCGGGCGCCAGGCCTCCGTGTTACGCGCCGTGGTGGCGAGCTACGTGGGCGCCGGCGGCCCGATCGGATCCGGGACGATCGCCCACCTGCTCGCGGCGCCGCTCTCGCCGGCGAGCGTGCGCAATACGCTCGCCGAGCTCGCGGGGCTCGGTCTCGTCCACAAACCGCATCGTTCGTCGGGACGCATTCCCACGGAGCGCGGGCTGCGGGTCTTCGTTGACACCCTGCTCGCGCCGGCGATCCTGCCGCGCTCCGAGCGCCGCGACATCGCCTACCGGCTGGACGAGGTCGACGACGACCGGGTCGTGTCCGCGGCGTCCCAGCTATTGTCGCATCACACCCGGCAACTCGGCTTCGTGATCGCTCCGCGGTTTGCGCGCATGAGTGTGCGCCACGTGAGTCTCGTGCGGCTCTCGACCGAGCGCGTGCTCGTGGTGCTCATCACGGCGAGCGGAGTCGCGACGCGCCGGGTGATCGACGCCGACCGAGAACTCGACCAGCCGAGTCTCGATCGCGTCGCGTCTTCGCTCACCGAGCGGGTCGCCGGCCGCACGCTCGTCGAGGTGCGGCGCGACCTCGAGCGCGATGCGCGGGAGCTGCGCCGCGACGCCAACGCGCTGCTCGCCTGGACGCTCGAACTCGGGCGCCGCGCCTTCGAAGCGTGCGACGACGAGGAAGGCGACCTGGTGATCGCGACGCGCATGGCGCTCCTCGAACAGCCCGAGTTCCGGGACCCGCGTCGGCTGCGCGAACTCTTCGAGGCGCTCGAGGAGGAAGAGAGGATCCTCGAGGTGCTGGGCCAGATTCTCGAGCCCGAGGGTGTCAGCGTGGCCATCGGCGAGGAACTCGACGACCCGGGCCTCCGGTGCTGCGCGCTGGTCGCCTCGCCGTACGGCGGCGAGGCGGGCCAGCGGCCGCTCGGCGTGCTCGGCGTGATCGGGCCGAGCCGCATGGACTTCAGTCGGGTCATTCCGCTCGTCGATTACTGCTCCGAGGTCGTGACCGGAAGGCTCTCGGCTTGAGTCCCCGGAAGAAGAAGATCGAGGTCGAGACCGAGGGCTGGGAGTCGCTGGCCGAGGAGGCCTCCGAGGGCTCCCTCGCGCCGAGCCCCGAACTCGAGGAGGCGCTCCGCGAGGCCGCAGCGGCGGTGGGGGAGAGCGGGGCGAAGCCGGGGGTCGAGGAGGCTGTTCCGGCGGATTCCGAGGCACTGGTCCGCGAGTTCGAGGAGACCCGGGGCCGCCTGCTGCGCCTCCAGGCGGACTTCGAGAATTTCAAGCGCCGCGCGCTCAAGGAGCGCACGGATGCACACCAGTACGGCCACGAGAATCTCGTCAAGGACCTGCTTCCTACGGTCGATAACCTGGATCGAGCCATCGACCACGCTCGAAAGAGCGGGGACGGGGACTTGGAGAGCCTTTTGCAGGGTGTAGAGCTGGTGCAGCGCGAGCTGCTCGCAGCACTTACCAAGCACGGCGTCGTCCGGATCGAGGCCCTCGAAAAGCCCTTCGACCCCGCGTTTCACGAGGCGATGGCCCAGACACCACACGAGTCGGCGCCGGCGAACACGGTGATCGAGGAACTTCAGAAGGGCTACAGGCTTCGGGATCGTCTGCTCCGTCCCAGCCGGGTCGTCGTGGCCCGCGGGTCGGAAGACGCTTCCAACGGGCAGGAGAAGCAGGAGACCGAGGGGGACGCGGGCTAACCCGGTGGGGTGGCGCCCCCCGGTTTCGGGGAGGCACTACCGATCATGGGCAAGGTCATCGGAATCGACCTCGGGACGACGAACTCTTGCGTCGCGGTCTTCGACAACGGCGAGCCGCAGGTCGTGGCCAATGCCGAGGGCTGTCGGACCACGCCCTCGATGGTCGCCTTCAGCGCCGCCGGCGAGAAGCTCGTCGGGCAGGTGGCCAAGCGGCAGGCCGTCACCAACCCGGACCAGACGATTTTCGCCACCAAGCGGCTGATCGGCCGCAAGTTCGAGAGCGAACAAGTCAGGGCCTTTCAGCAGATCGCGTCCTTCGCGATCAAGGCCGCCGAAAATGGCGACGCCTGGGTCGAGGCCGGGGGCAAGCTCTGCTCGCCCCAGGAGATCTCCGCAATCGTGCTGGCGAAGATGAAGGACACGGTCGCGGACTTTCTCGGCGAGCCCATCGAGGACGCGGTGATCACCGTGCCGGCGTACTTCGACGACTCCCAGCGCCAGGCGACCCAGGACGCGGGGCGCATCGCGGGCCTCAACGTCCTTCGGATCATCAACGAGCCCACGGCGGCGGCCCTGGCCTACGGCCTGCAGGACGCGGAGAGCCGGCGCATCGCGGTCTTCGATCTCGGCGGCGGCACCTTCGATGTCTCGATCCTCGAAATCGCGGACGGCGTCTTCGAGGTGCGCAGCACCAACGGGGACACCTATCTCGGTGGCGAGGATTTCGACCTCCGGGTCGTCGACTTCCTGATCGAGGAGTTCGAGAAAGAGCACGGCGTCGATCTTCGCGCGGACAACATGGCGCTCCAGCGGCTGAAGGAATCCGCCGAGCGCGCGAAGCACGAGCTTTCGTCGTCGAGCGAGACGGATCTCAACCTGCCGTTCATCTCGGCGGGCGACGACGGTCCGAAGCACCTCACGACGACCATTACCCGCGAGCAGCTCGAGGTGCTGTGCGCGGGCCTGCTCGAGCGTCTCGTGGCGCCGTGCGAGAAGGCCCTCGAAGATGCGGGATTCTCCGCCGCCGAAATCGACGAAGTGGTCCTCGTCGGCGGCATGACACGCATGCCGGCCGTCGAGCGCAAGGTCGAGGAGATCTTCGGACGCCAGCCCAGCCGGTGTGTCGATCCCGACGAGGGCGTCGCCCGTGGTGCCGCGATCCAGGCGGGCGTCCTGACCGGCGAGGTCGAGAACGTCCTCCTTCTCGACGTGACGCCGCTCTCGCTCGGTGTCGAGACCCAGGGCGGGGTCGCGACGTGCATCATCGAGCGCAATACGACGATCCCGACCTCGAAATCCCAGGTGTTTTCGACCACCGAAGACGACCAGACCGTCGTGCGCATCCACGTGATCCAGGGCGAGCGCGAGATGGCGACCGACAACAAGACGCTGGGCCGCTTCGAGCTGGTCGGCATTCCGCCGGTGCCGCGGGGCGTGCCGCAGATCGAGGTGACGTTCGAGATCGACGCCGACGGCGTCGTGAACGTTTCGGCCATGGATCTCGGCACGGGCCGAAGCCAGGCGATCCAGGTCACCGCGTCCAGCGGCCTCGGCGAGGACGAGGTGGAACGGCTGGTCGCCGAGGCGCAGGAGCAAGGCGATGCCGACCAGGCGCGCCGCCAACGCGTCGACCTGGAGAACAAGGTCGACGGGCTGATCTACTCCACCCAG
>Ga0310342_100000615_pt1 | contig 20520 bp, 18 predicted proteins | sample S15DNA20500_MG_FD_206155 | JGI IMG/M metagenome (GOLD analysis project Ga0310342, IMG submission 206155) | Marine microbial communities from station ALOHA, North Pacific Subtropical Gyre - S1503-DNA-20-500_MG | ecosystem: Environmental > Aquatic > Marine > Oceanic | place: Pacific Ocean: North...
CGGGCAGTTGATGATTTATTAGGCAGAAGTGGGTGGTTGTAACCACAATATAGCCGAAGTCAGGAATGCACCAACCTAATCGTTTTGGCACCTTTTTTGCGCCCTAATTTTGCTCTTTAAAGAGAATAGGATAAAAGTGGATCGCTTTCTCGATAAATCGGTATTCACACTGAAGAGGCCAACCGAGGAATTGAAAAATTTGATCCGTTTGAAATTATCCCGAGTACTGGCAAACAATAGTTTTAAAAAGTTTGGTCTATCTGATCGAATGGAAGCTCATTTGCCAAGATTTCATTTAACTGGTAGTGACATCTACTGGTGTTAAAGGAGCAAAATTAAATGTCAATAAGAGGTTTGTGCACCCAAAATACTTGCGGCAGGTTTTTGACCTTAACGTTTAGCTTGTTAATTATAGGTGCTTTTAGTTTCCCCCAACTATCTGCTTATGCAGATCATCATGAGGTCGAGATTGGCGTTTTGCATTCGCTAAGTGGAACAATGGCAATTTCTGAGACCTCGCTGAGAGATGTCGTCCTAATGGCGGTTGAAGAGATTAATGCAACAGGTGGAGTTCTCGGTAAAACAATTAAACCTGTAGTTGTAGACCCGGCTTCTGACTGGCCACTGTTTGCTGAAAAAGCCAAGCAACTGTTGACCGAAGATAAAGTTGCCGCCGTCTTTGGTTGTTGGACCTCAGTCAGTCGGAAATCCTGCCTGCCAGTTTTCGAGCAATACAACGGTCTACTATTTTATCCGGTTCAGTACGAAGGTGAAGAACAGTCTCTCAACGTTTTTTATACTGCGGCGTCACCCAACCAGCAGTTGGTGCCCGCGGCTAAATATATGAAAGAAGAGATGGAGATGGAAAAGTTCTATCTGCTCGGAACTGACTATGTCTTTCCTCGTACGGCTAATAAGGTACTCAAAGCCTATTTGAAAGCCGAGGGGGTACCGGACGAAAACGTGATGGAGGAATACACTCCCTTCCATCACCAGGATTATCAAACAATTGTCTCCAAGATTAAGGAATTTGCGGCTGACGGAAATGCATGTGTTTTATCAACCATTAATGGTGATAGCAATGTTCCTTTTTATAAAGAGTTTGCCAACCAAGGGTTAACCTCGGATGACTGTCCGATCATGGCATTCTCTGTGGCTGAAGACGAACTTCGAGCTATGGATGTTCCCCCATTGGTAGGGCACCTGGCTTGCTGGAACTACTACCAAAGCGTCGATACTCCAGGGAACAAGGCTTTTGTCAAAGCCTTCAAAGCCTTCTGCAAAAAAGAGGGTTTGCCTGGTGGTAGCGACCGTGTCACGGATGATCCTATTGAAGCCGCTTACTTTGGGGTTTATGTCTGGAAAGCCGCTGTTGAAAAAGCGAAATCCTTCGATGTGGATAAAGTGCGAGAGGCTGTTTACGGTCTTGAGTTCGATGCGCCGGGTGGAAAGAAGAAGATGCACGATTCCAACCAACACACCTTGAAGCCTGTCTATATTGGCGAGATTTTAGCTGACGGCCAGTTTGAAATTGTGGATGAATTCAACGATGGCAAACTGGTTGTTCCCGATTCTTACAGTAGTTATCTCTGGCCGGATGGAAGTTATCCATCACCAACACCAGAAGCCAAGTTCAAAGAGCTTTCTGCAAAATCCGATCGTTGGCAGAAATAGGTGGTCGGCTATGAACTGATATTCTGATAAGCGTATTTTTTTAATCCGAAAGGCGTGACATCCAGTAAATCCATGGGGTTATTGGGTGTTGCGCTTTTTGTTGTCTGAAGATCGTTGTCATTCTCTTGTCGATATACGCTCAAGGGGAAGACATAGAATCTATATTCCGGCTTCTCCGTACGGGATATTTCCACGATGTACTTTATAAACTCCCAACTATTATGATATTACCAGATCGATTGAATCAAAAGGTGTTACACATCGGTGTGGGCAAGGGTGAGGTACAAAGTAATTTTAACACAATACGCAGTGATTTTTTAATGGCACAGTTAGTTCGAAGATGCAGTAGTTCATACGGCTTCATTGATAAAGTCGATTTGTTGTTAAGATGACGGCAAATAGAACCTCTTCCCTGTTAGCTCTTTGTTTTCTTTTTTGTTTAACCCAATTACTAGCCAATGCGGCAGAAGTTGGTTCGACATCTGTTGAAGAGATCCAGCAAATTCTGCTGAAACTGAGCGACAAGAAATCTTCGATCCGTAAAACTGCCATCATGGACCTGGCTAGATATGAGCATCCTGGCTTAGTGGCTTTAATAGATGCCTTCAAACTGCGCCAACTTTACGTCTGGAACGATGACGTAGTTATTTTATGCCCCAAGATTGAGGGCAAAACTGCTGCCCTTCAAGATCCGCTAACGCAAGAACCTATCACAGACGTCTCCGGCAAACAGCTTCGGGTTACAGTGACTGAGCTAAAGCAGATTCGACCTGGCCGACCGGAAAGGGGGTTGGCCGAAAATGTGAAATCTTTGTTCAAACTTTCCTCCCCCAATGAAGAAACCAAACTATCAGGTGTTAAAAAGTGTGGTGAAGCCAAAACTATTAAAGGTTTGGGCAAACTAACGGATTTAGCACTGGAAAAACTGGACGATCTAGCGACTGGTAACCAGTCAAAAAAAATCCCGCGGTTGGCCTTAGAGAGTGCGTTACTAATTCGGATTTCCCGTATCTCGGTTGATGCTGGTTCTACCCACCTTAAACTGGTAACACAATTAGGGCATACCAAAAGTCAACGGTCGCAAAAGTTTTTGGAAAAATCATTGGCACAGTTGGAGAAAGACCCGGCTCTGGCTCCACAAATCCAACGTACCTACCAAGCAGCTATCGCAAAAATTAGAACTTATCAACGGCTTAGCTCTCTATTGGGCAACCTGTTTAGAGGTCTTTCGCTCGGTTCGGTGCTGATTTTAATGGCACTTGGATTGGCAATTACCTTCGGTTTAATGGGCGTGATTAATATGGCACACGGTGAGCTGATGATGATTGGCGCATACACCACCTACGTCGTCCAACTGGTATTTGCTCATACACCCGAGACCCCCAACAACTGGTACTTTATTTTTGCCCTTCCGGCTTCATTCCTAGCGTCTGCTGCTGTCGGTCTATTGATCGAGTTTTTTGTGGTTCGGCACTTGTATAAACGTCCACTCGAATCTTTGCTAGCAACGTGGGGGGTTGGCCTCATCCTGATCCAAATAATTCGACTGAGATTTGGTGACAATATTGGTGTCAACGCACCTAGCTGGGGGCGAGGTGGTATAGAGGTGATTCAAGATCTTGTTTTTCCTTATGGCCGCTGTTTTATTATCGCAATCTGTGTGCTCTCTGTTGGTGCCATGTATTATCTGATGCACTACACTAAAATTGGCTTGATGATGCGTGCAACCATGCAAAATCGCGAAATGGCCAGTAGTTTAGGGGTCAATACTGGCTTTGTCGATCGTTGCACTTTCGCCTTTGGATCTGGGATTGCCGGCATCGCTGGCTATGCTTGGACCTTAATTGGCGGAGTTACACCTGACATGGGCCAAACCAACTTTATCGTCGATTCTTTTTTGGTGGTCGTGACCGGTGGCGTAGGTGAAATTATAGGTGTGGTCTGGGCAGGGCTGGGAATTGGTGGCCTTACTAAAACTCTCGAGCCAACGACGGGGACTATTTGGGCCAAGATTCTACTGCTCATTGCAGTAGTAATTTTCATTCAGTTTAAACCATCTGGCCTGTTTGCTGCTAAAGGTCGGCTAGCTGACGATTAAACCTAGATGGCCCTTAAAAACCACCCTCTATACAATCGTAAAGCAGCCCCCCAATCAGGCCGAGTGAAAAGCGGGTTCTACGGTCATATAGTATAAGGTGAAAAAGGAAACTCTGCTTGAACAGTTTAGCTTCTAATACAGTAGATGATCAATTGAGGCGCCATCTACCGTTGATTTTGTGGGTTTTTCTAGGCTTAGTTGTTATTCCTGTTTTATATATGGCAGGAGTTATTTCAATCGGGACTGTTAATAAACTGGGGCGATATCTATCATTTGCCTTAGTTGCAATTGGCTTAGATCTTATCTGGGGTTATGCGGGAATCTTGGGCTTGTGCCAGGCACTCTTTTTCTGTCTGGGCGGATATGCGATGGGAATGTATTTGGCGCATCACGGGGGACCTGAAGGGATCATTGACAAAACTGGATGGAAACTTCCCGCCTGCTTGTTTGTTGTCTACCCTTACAAGGTCGGTGAGGCACCAGGTGACGCGATGGTGCCATGGTTTTGGAAACCTTTCTGGTCCTTACCAAATACTATCTTTTTAGGGCTGCTGATTCCGGGCATTTTTGCTTTTATCATAGGTTATTTCGGTTTCCGTAGTCGGGTTCGAGGAGTTTACTTTGCAATTCTGACCCAAGCAATTACGGTTGCCGCCCAAAACTTTTTTACTATGAACAATATGAAGTTCGGTGGTACTAACGGGCTGACCCGTTTTGCTCGCATCTGTATTGCGAGACACCCACATGGAACCGATGTTTGCCAGCAGTCAGCTTTGAGTTTTGACCTCTCAACGGATACTGTTCAATTCACCCTTTATTTGTTAACGACTATGGCTATCTTTGTAACCTATCTTCTGTACCGCTATATTACCCAAACTCGCTTGGGAAGGGTTCTAGTTGCTGTTCGCGACGCGGAGAGCAACCTCCGGTTTTCCGGTTATAAGCCTTATATCTACAAATTGTTCGCCTTTATTTTGGCGGCAGTTACGGCGGGTTTGGGTGGTTTGTTATACGTCCCTCAAATGAAGATTATCACCCCTTATAATATGGGAGCAGAGCGATCTATTTTGATCGTTATTTTCGTGGCCGTTGGCGGGCGAGGTACGCTGTCAGGTGCGCTGGTTGGAACTTTGGCTGTCAATCTATTGTACGACTTCTTGACCTCCTTCAATCAACCGATTCCATTAACCTACATGCTGTTTCCTGGTGGACTGACCTTCGCTAAAGCGTGGCCGATTGTTCTTGGGCTCCTATTTTTAGCGGTGGTACTTGGATATCCCAACGGCTTAGTTAAGCTTCCACAACACCTACTAGGGAAATTCAAAAAGGTGCCAGATTCAGATCAAATAGGCGCGCATCAATAATGCCAATGGTCGAAGGTCGAACTAACACTCGCATTTCGGAATATCTTCTGGACAGCCCAACTGAGAGCCGGTTTTCAGAAGAGAAATACATTTTATTCTTACAGGGGACTACAGCCGTGTTTGATGGATTTAAGGCACTTGATATTGAGGCCTTAGGAATTGAGCACAACGAACTAAGAGTGGTCATCGGTCCTAATGGTGCCGGCAAAACGACGATGTGCGACATTATCAGCGGTAAGACGCGGCCAACCACCGGCTCCGTATATTTTGAGGGGCAGAATATTACAGAGACCACTGAAACCGAGATTGCTCTTCTCGGAATTGGACGAAAGTTTCAAACGCCGACAGTTTTCGATAGTCTTACAACTTATCAAAATATGGAACTCGCTTTACCTGGTCATCAGAACTGGTTCGCCAATTTGTATAGTAAGATTTCCCCGGAGGAAAACAACCAGATCTTATCGATTTTGGAGCGGGTTGGGCTCAAAAATGAGTTGCATACTGAAGCTAAATACCTGAGTCATGGTCAGCGACAGTGGTTAGCCATCAGCACCTTAGTTTTGTCTAATCCGAAGTTATTGTTGGTTGATGAACCTGCTGCAGGTCTAACCGATGCCGAAACAGCTTTGACCGCAGAGTTACTTTTGGAACTTAAAGGCGAACATACGCTGCTCATAATTGAACACGATATGGATTTTGTCCGGCAACTCGATTCGCCTGTTACCATGCTGCATGAAGGAAAAATTATGGCTGAGGGCACATTGGCCGACTTGCAACAAAATGAAGAGGTGATCGAGGCCTACTTAGGCCGATAAGTCTGCTTTGCCACCGAGGTGAAAATATGCTATCAATTGTAGATCTCTCCTTTTCCTACGGTGAAGTTCAAGCGTTGCGGAATATCTCGCTAGATGTTCCGTCAGCCACAATTGTAAGTGTCATGGGGCGTAACGGTGTTGGGAAAACGACGCTGATGAAAAATATTGTCGGTATTCTTCGATCCACAGCCGGTATAATTCAATTGGATGGCCAGTCGATTGAAAAGACGCCCGCTCATCAGCGCATTTTAGCTGGGATCGGTTACGTTCCGCAGGGGAGGATGATTTTTCCCAAGTTGACGGTGGAAGAAAATTTGCGAGTTGGACTATCAGGTAGCTTAAAACGAAAGCTAGTACCTGACGAGGTTCTAGATTTGTTTCCGATCCTACGTCAGATGTGTGACCGAATGGGGGGCGATCTTTCAGGTGGACAGCAACAACAACTTGCCATCGGACGAGCTCTAGTAACCGATCCTAAGATTTTAATTTTAGATGAGCCAACAGAGGGGATTCAACCTAACATTATCCAGCAGATTGGACAGGTATTAACACAACTGGTTGAGCAACGGCAAATGGCGATCTTGATTGTTGAACAGTATCTGGATTTTGTCAGAGAATTCTGTCAGCATTTTTACATAATGAATCGTGGTGAGATTGTGGCTAACGCTGAGGCGGAAGGCTTGACTCAGGAGATTATCCGGGAATACTTGAGTGTCTGAGACCACTGATGCAGATTATCCACGGTTGGAAAGTTTGCTCATCTGTTCCAGACGCAATTCAGTTGTGTTTCCGAACCTACGGTGAATAATGTCACTCCAATCTTCGGCTGGGCGTCATGGCCAACTCAAGCTCTCCTTCGTAAAGGAAGGGGAACGCACTGTAATGGCCCGGAGTTACTTCCGGGTGCCCCTACAGGTGATGAAGCCTCGCCATCACAAATCCGGCTGCACCTGTATTTATCTGTTGAGCCCTACCGGTGGAGTGGTGCAGGGAGATAATTACCAAATTGATGTCGACCTTTCGAAAGACGCGTACGTACTCTTGACAACACAAGCAGCAACGAAAATTTACGGTATGCCGACCTCTGGTGCCAAACAGCAGATGCACATTCACGTTGGCGAAAGTGCCATGTTCGAGTATCTGCCTGATTCGATGATTTTGTTCCGAGATGCTAACTTTAATCAAAAGCTTTCCGTTTTCTTGGAGGATGGTGCAAAAGTTGTCCTACAAGAAATTATCATGCCCGGTCGATTAGCGCGAGGGGAAGTTTTGGCGTTTAGCTCCTACCGAAATCTCCTTGAAGTCTCCGACCGTAATGGCCTTTTACTATGCGATTCTTTTTATATTGAACCCAAAACACAACTCTACCTCACCGATCTTGGAGTGTTAGGCAATTATCCTTGTTGGGGAAGTTGGTATCTAATCGGAGATCTTGAAATCGACACCCCTAAATGGGAATTACTCTGCGATGTGGCTAACCCATTACTCAACCAACCAGAAAAATCGATTGGTGGGCTATCACGACTCCATCGTAACGGCATTACAATACGGATGCTCGCTCACAACACACAATCGATCCAATCTGCTTTTCAGACGATATGGAACTGGATCAAGACCGAACATTTCGGATTAGACCTGATCGACCTGCGTAAGTATTGAGATCGAAAATCTGGTATTGTAAGCCCGGAGGAGAATTTTTATGAACTTAACACCAAGAGAACAAGAGAAGCTCTTAATCTATGTTGCGGCACAACTTGCTAGAGATCGAAAAGAGCGTGGCCTAAAACTCAATTATCCGGAGGCAGTTGCGATTATCACTGCAGAAATTTTAGAGGGAATTCGCGACGGAAAACCTGTCGCTGAATTGATGGCCTATGGTACAACGTTTCTAATTCGCGACGATGTCATGGAAGGCGTACCAGAGATGCTTCACGAAGTGCAGGTTGAAGGAACTTTTCCCGATGGCACAAAGTTAGTTACTGTACATAACCCAATTCGATAGTCACGAAAAGAGACCTGGAAACCAGTTGTGCCAGTTCTGTTTAGGAGCCGGGCACTTTGCTGAACGTCGGACTTTAACAAGAAGACCGTTTACAGAGATTTCGTATCTGGTCTCTCAGATGTTCTTTAGCTTTGCACGATCTCATTATCGTGTTGTATTGATAGGCGACCCCCTTTCGGAGCATTGGACGCCGACGCATAGTTTCAGATGCAAGTGATACAGATGCTGAATCGCTAACAAGACAACATCATTTTGCCCAATAAGTACCAGTAATCGGAGGGAAAACATGATCCCTGGAGAATACATACTCGCAGTAGGAGATATTACCGCGAACGCCGGCCGTAGGACCGTCGAATTGACCGTCGCCAACACCGGTGATAGACCTATACAGGTCGGATCCCATTTTCACTTTTTTGAGGTCAACGAGGCTCTTCAGTTCGACCGACAAGAGGCATACGGTATGCGCCTGAACATCCCGTCAGGCGTCGCTGCCCGTTTCGAACCCGGTGATGAGAAGACAGTTACACTGACCGAATTAAAAGGCAAACGTATCGTTCATGGCTTAAACAACAAAACAAATGGACAGCTTGACAAATGAGTATGTTTACCCTTGATCGGAATCGAGGGTAAACATACTAAACCTGCTGATTGATTTCCCCCTTACCTCTTACGTCATACAAGGCTGGATAACTAACAAGGTAGCTTACGAAGGGAGTTCCAATGTCACTCAATATCCCACGACAAACATACGCAGACCTCTACGGGCCAACCGTCGGCGATAAAGTTCGTCTTGCCGACACCGAACTATTCATCGAAGTAGAAAATGACCATACTGCTTACGGTGATGAATCGAAATTTGGTGGAGGTAAAACGCTACGTGATGGCATGGGACAGATGCCTGGAGTTACGAGAGATCAAGGTACACTCGATTTAGTGTTAACCAATGCTTTAATCTTAGATTACTGGGGAGTTGTCAAAGCCGACATCGGGGTCCGAAACGGAAAATTTGTCGGCATCGGTAAAGCGGGAAATCCTAATCTAATGGAAGGTGTCAGTCAGGATATGATTGTGGGCACAGGCACAGAAGTCATTGCTGCCGAGGGCATGATTGTGACGCCGGGCGGGCTTGACGTTCATATCCACTTCATCTGCCCACAGCAGGTTAACGAGGCCCTTTCATCAGGAATTACAACAATGATTGGTGGTGGAACCGGACCTGCAACCGGCACCAACGCAACGACCTGTACACCTGGTGTTTGGAACATTGAGCGGATGCTTGAGTCTGCTGAAGGATTCCCAATCAACCTCGGTTTTTTAGGCAAGGGCAACTCGTCGCTGCCAGAATCGCTCCGTGAACAGATCGAAGCCGGGGCGTTGGGGCTAAAACTGCACGAGGATTGGGGCACAACTCCTGCTGCCATTGACTGCAGTCTTTCAGTTGCCGACGAATACGACGTTCAAGTTGCAATTCATACTGATACACTGAACGAGGCAGGTTTCGTTGAGGATTCTATCGCTGCCTTCAAAGGACGAACGATTCATACTTACCATACAGAAGGGGCCGGTGGTGGGCACGCACCAGATATCATCAAAGTCTGTGGTGAGCGCAATGTGCTTGCCTCTTCGACAAATCCGACGCGCCCATTCACAGTCAACACCATCGATGAACATCTCGATATGCTGATGGTATGCCACCATCTAGATTCTTCAATTCCTGAAGATCTAGCCTTTGCTGAATCCCGTATTCGTCCGGAGACCATTGCCGCCGAAGATATCCTTCACGACCTAGGCGCATTTAGCATGATGGCGTCCGATTCACAAGCGATGGGGCGTGTCGGTGAGGTTATTCTCCGAACGTGGCAGACAGCGCACAAGATGAAAGTGCAACGTGGCCGCCTTAGTGAAGAAGCCGGGGATAACGATAATGCTCGCCTAAAACGCTACATTGCAAAATATACCATCAATCCGGCGATCGCACACGGAATTAGCGACCACATCGGTTCGATTGAGGTTGGTAAGATGGCAGATCTGGTCGTGTGGGATCCGGCGTTCTTCGGCGTCAAACCACAACTGGTACTTAAAGGCGGATTCCTCGTTTGGGCGGCTATGGGGGATGCCAACGCATCGATTCCGACGCCACAACCTGTTTTGGGAAGACCGATGTTTGGGGCATTTGGGCGTGTACCTTACACCGCGTCTTGTACGTTCGTTTCACAATCTGCCTTGGAACGGGAAGTTGGCAGTCGTCTCGGCCTACAAAAGCCAACGGTCGCGGTAAAAAATTGTCGTGATCTGGACAAGTCATCGATGATTCATAACAACTACTTACCACAAATCAAGGTCAACCCGGAGACTTATGAAGTTCTGGCAGATGGCGAACTCTTGACTTGCGAGCCGGCCGAAGTGCTTCCGATGGCACAACGGTATTTTCTATTTTGACCAGAAAGAAGGCTAAGAGGCAATACATGAAGGCCAGGAATAGATGTTAAATACTATGGTTTACCGATGATTGTCGTCGAAAAGATTATCACAACACCGCGCGATCTATTCTCTTCCGAGCGTGATTCATTACCACTTGATTGGGAAGCACGTCAAAAATGCCGTCAAAGATTGAAAACGGTGGCCGGCCGGGAAGTCGGATTGGCACTTCCTACGGGCACAGTTCTATCACCGGGCGACGTGTTGTATCGAGATGAAGAGGTTGAAATCGTCATCGAAGGCGTTGATGAGAAGGTCATTGTCATGCATCCCCAAACCCGCAAAGAGTTTGGTCTGGCTTGCCACCAAATCGGGAATCTCCACCGTCCCATTGGGTTTGACGGCGATGCGATTCTCATCCCCTACGAGCCTGTCCTTGAAAAACAGTTTGAGCGATTCGGCTTCAAATATACTCTCGAGCGACGAATCTTCACGCATGCTAGTCGACAAACACTCCCCCATTCACATGTCCGTTGATAGCCATCGGGACGATGATACTTTACTCTCACTTTTTCAGCTAATCGACAGCTCTTTCCCAACTGGCAGTTTTGCTCACTCATTTGGTCTCGAAACCTATACTCAATATGGTCTTGTCAACGACCGGTGGACGTTTGAGACGTACCTTCGGTCAGTTCTCCAACATGGTGTCCGAAACGGAGATGCGGTTGCAGTGACATTAGCATATAAAACGACTGACATCGAATATATCATTGACCTAGACACCCGGCTCACGGCACTCAAAACCCCCGACGAATCTCGCCAAGGAAGCATCAAAACTGGCAAGCAATTTCTGCGAAACGCCAATCGACTCTTTGACCATGAAAAATTGGATGCCTATAGGGCATGCATCCAATCTGGAAAATGTGCTGGTCATCATGCAATTGCCTACGGTCTAGTGACACAATCCGCCTCAATTGATCTGCACACATCGCTGCTTGGCTATCTGCACGCTTATGTCGTCGGACAAGTTTCAGCGGCGATTCGACTCATCCCGCTTGGTGCAACCGACGGGCAACTGGTGATTCAAGCTGTTCATCCGGAGTTAGTTGAAATTGCAACACTTGTAGAGTGCGCAGAACCAGGAAATCTAGGTAACTTCACACCAGGACTCGATATTCGGAGCATGCAGCACGAGCGACTCTATTCGCGTCTTTTTGTGTCGTAAAATCTAACTCGACTTTGCCGCAAATATAGGGGGGGCACTCCGATTGCCCAACAAAGAAAACCCCACCAAGAAATCGATGACGCGAAAAATAGATTTAGTCTACAGATCTAATCGAAGGGTAGTCATACACCAATTGTGGCAAAGCAACCAATGAACAATCACCGAATCGAGAAACTTCGGTCCTTCGATTTTTTAAGAGAACGACATTATAAAAGGGAGATTCCGTGAAGCTTTTGAAACTGGGCATTGGTGGACCGGTTGGTTCTGGGAAGACCGCGTTGATTGAAAACCTCTGCAAAGCGATGGGGGATCGCTATGAATTAGCGGCAATCACCAACGACATCTATACCCGTGAAGATGCAGAGATTCTCTTGCGCGTTGAAGCACTACCGGCAGAACGAATCCTTGGCGTTGAAACCGGCGGTTGTCCCCACACCGCTATCCGTGAAGATATTTCCGGGAACTTGGAAGCCGTTGAGCAGATGTGTCACAGTTTTCCGAATCTGGATATTCTGTTTCTCGAAAGTGGTGGAGACAATCTAGCGGCCTTTTTTAGCCCCGAACTTGTCGATGCAGCGATTTACGTGATAGATGTCGCGGGCGGCGATAAAATTCCGCGTAAAGGCGGGCCGGGAATTACGCGCTCAGATCTGCTTGTTATCAATAAAATCGATCTGGCGGAATATGTAGGAGCCGACCTAACTGTCATGGAAAAAGACACAAGGACTATGCGTGGCACGAAACCTTTTGTGTTCACAGATTTGCGGTCTGGCGAAGGGGTGAGCGAAATTATCACTTGGATTCAGAAAGAGTTGCTCTTTACGTACGACTGATTATGTATATAGTACGGGGACAATCTTACGTTTCCTGTCGTTTTTTCAACCCATCTAATATCCAAAACTTTAGTAAGATAGACTGGAGGAAACGTCCTGACCTATCTGCATCAAGGTTGGAATCTGGTCTTTGAGTTTGGTGAACGATCCGTCAGTGATAGCTAATCGGATCCCGCGCATTAGGCTTAGATAGAAGTGAAGATTATGGATGGTTTTTAGGCGATGTCCAAGGATTTCGTTTTCGAGGTGCAAGTGTCTTATATAAGCTCGGGTAAAATGTTGGCAGGTGTAACAGATGCAACTAGGATCTAAGGGGGTAAAGTCGGTTTTATATTGGGCATTGCGAATTTTAATGCCCCCGGTGGTCGTAAACAGAGATCCGTTGCGCGCATTGCGGGTCGGCATTACGCAGTCGAACATATCGATGCCGCAACTGACACCGTAGACTAGATCTTCGGGTGTACCAACTCCCATCAAGTAGCGCGGCTTATCCTCTGGTAGAAACGGTGCGGTTACAGCTAGCGTTTCATACATCAAATCTTTACGTTCGCCTACGCTTAATCCACCGATGGCATAGCCGGGGAAGTCGAGGGCAACCGTACCTTCCACACTGCTACGACGCAAATCGGCAAAAAATCCCCCTTGCACAATTCCGAACAGCAATTGATTACTGTTCTGGTGGGCTCGTCGGCACCGTTCCGCCCAGCGCAAGGTCATCTGCATCGAGTTTTCAATGTAAGCACGATCAGTGGTGTGAGCCGGACATTCGTCGAAAATCATAATGACGTCAGCACCCAGCGCGTTTTGAATCTCAATTGAGCGTTCAGGCGTAATCATGTGTTTTTGACCGTCGATCTCGGACTTGAACTCTACTCCTTCTTCGGTGATGGTGCGGGATGCGCCCAAACTAAAGACTTGAAACCCACCGCTGTCAGTTAAAATCGGCTTTTTCCAGGCCATGAACTTGTGCAATCCACCGGCTTGCCGAATGATATTATGACCTGGTCGGAGGTAAAGGTGGTAAGTATTGCCGAGTATGATTTCGGCACCTAGATCTACCAGGTCTCGTGGAGAACAGGTTTTGACAGTAGCCTTGGTACCGACGGGCATAAAGATCGGTGTGTTGACCAATCCATGAGCAGTTCGTAGTTGGCCTAACCGTGCGTTCGTACCGGTATCCGTTTGTAGTAATTTGAATTTGTTTTTTGCCATTCTATTTAGTCAAGTCGTACTGGAAATTCAAGGTGTAGTGCTGGAACTGCAGTTGAAACGACGGCCACCTTTTCCAACCACTGGCTGGCTTGATCGGTTTGCCCTAAATAGAGATAGCAGAGGGCTTTCAAGGTATAGACATCGGAGATCGATTGATAGTCGTGTCGATAAAGTCGCGATGAATCGGCGGCCAGTCCACTATCTAGAGCCAAAATAGCCGACTCAAAATCGGTAGCACTTTTTCGACGCAAAAAGAGTGTATTGGCTAAACCAAGCCAAGCATCAGCATTTTTCTTGTCTGAGCGGATGGCTTGTTCGAAAGCCATCAAAGCGAGATTTAGTGATTGTGGTGGTATTTCGGCTGTTTGCAAGATACTGAGGTGGCTCCAGCCTAGACCGTTGTAAGCATCGGAAAGGTCTGGATCTAAGTGAATAGACCGTTCAAAGTTCAATAAGGATTCAGCGAAGGACTGCTGTTGGTAGGCCTCCCAGCCTTTGGCCAGATTCTGTTCAGCCAGGTCGGATTCAAATTCACGGTCGGCACCACAACCGGAGAGACTGACCAGGACCAGACAGGTCAAAAATGTAAATGCAAGGTTGGAGTGTTTGCAATTCTGGACAGAAAACGGCATGAGGTCAATTGTAGCAAAAGCATGTCCGAGATTTCAAAAAAGTCTTGCGCTTGTTGGGGGTGGTATGTATAATAGCGAGTGTACCGAATCGGTGCAGTTTCCTCCGTAGCTCAGTTGGTAGAGCGGGTGGCTGTTAACCACTAGGTCGGCGGTTCGAGCCCGTCCGGGGGAGTTTTAAAAGGTGGCCCAAATTGATTTTGGGTCGCCTTTTTTGTTATAATCTACCCGCAAATAACCAGCTAACGAGGTGACAACCGTGCTGTTCAACCCTCGCGATCCTTCAGTCCCGGATTTTCACCCACGAGACCTGTCTCGACGGAAGTTTATCCAAGTCGGACTGAGTGGCCTTATTGGTGCTATCGCTTGGAAACATGCGTGCTTCTCTGCCGTAGCCGGATCGGCCAAACCCCGTCCGCTAGCAGAACACTGCATTGTCATGTTTATGAACGGTGGACCGAGCCAACTGGATACCTTTGACCCCAAACCCAACTCAGTCAATGGTGGTACTTTCAAAGCCATTAAGACCAATGTACCCGATCTACAATTTGCCGAGACCTTGCCGCTGTTAGCAGAACAAGCCCATCATTTGACGGTCATCCGCTCCATGGTGACGCAAGAAGGCAATCATGAACGGGCACGCTATCTGCTCCATACCGGTTACGCCCCAACCGGGGTGGTTAAGCATCCAACCCTTGGCTCACTGATCTCCCACTATTTGGGGAATGAAAGCTTTGAGTTGCCTCACTGCATCAACATCAATTCACCGGGCTATAATAGCGGTTTCCTGAATGCGGCACACGATCCATTTGTGGTCAACAATCCGATGAAGCCGATCGATGATATCGACTATCCGGCGCAGATGGACGCCCACCGCTTTCAACAGCGTCTTCAGATGCTACAAAATCTAGAAAAGGACTTTCTGCTGGATCGTGCAGGTAGAAGTGCCGAAGCCCACCAGGCCGTTTATAATAAAGCTAATAAACTGATTAACTCCGTACGCAAGAAAGCCTTTGAGTTACACGAAGAACCTATTGCCCTGCGGGAAGCTTATGGCATGAATCAGTTTGGTCAGGGTTGCTTAATGGCGCGTCGATTGGTAGAACAAGGAGTCAAGTTTATCGAGGTTTCCCTCGATGGGTGGGATACGCACAGCGATAACTTCAGTCGGGTCGGCAATCTGATGAATGTAATCGATCCCGCCTTTGCAACCTTGATTGACGATTTATCTGAACGCGAACTGTTGGATAAAACCCTGGTAGTTTGGCTAGGTGAGTTTGGTCGTACTCCTAAGATCAACAAAGACGAAGGGCGAGACCATTTTCCTAATGGCTGGTCGATGGTATTAGCTGGAGGTGGTGTTCGAGGAGGGCAAGCAATCGGAGCCACCGATAAAGATGGAACTAAGGTCTTGGGTAATTCGATTTCGGTGCAAGACATGCTTGCATCGCTTTGTTTCGCGTTGGGGATCGACCATAATCTGGAAAATCACTCACGGGCAGGCCGTCCGATTCGGGTGGTCAACGAAGGTAACGTGATCCAACCACTGTTTGTCTAGCTTATGCCTCTGCTCACGGTATTTCTGGCACTTCTGGTCCTAAACGCTTGTCATTTGACAACGACGGCAACACCACACTTCGCTGATCCGAATCTGGCTTTACGACACTATGCGCAGGTAGTGGAAGCCCATCCGGATTCAGAAGCAGCACAAGAGGCGTATCTGAAAGCTGCGCAGATTTACTACCACCAGTTGAACAATACTGAAAAAGGACTCTCTATTTTTCAGGAAATTGTCGACCGACAACCAACCTCTCCCCAAGCAGGGGTAGCTCTATGGACATTGGCAGAACACGACTTTTCGCAGAAAAATTATAGTCGGGCTCAGGATCGATACCTACAGTATACCCTCGATTTTTCTAACCATCAGCCGGCAGTTTTAGCCCGAAGACGAATTGCCGACTGTCTGTTTCACCAGGCTCGATACGACGATGCGCTTCAACGCTATCAAGATTACGGACAGAGATTTGCCAAAGTAGAAGACCAGCCCCAAGTTTTGCTGCGCATCGCCGAGATTTACACCCGGACCCATCGAGTAGATCTGGCCCAGCAGACTTACGCTCGCCTGTTAGTAGACTTTCCGCAAACAAAGAATTCGGTACAGCAGAAACTGAAAGCTTTGGGAGGGGCAATTGTTGCTGAACGGACGATGACTCCCGAGGCTCCAATACAAAGAACCGATACTGAAAGTCGGAGACGGCAAACCTCTGAAGCGGGGATCGGCCCGCTATCCCGACCAAATGCCAGTGCCGAACTTGCCAGTTGGAAATCTTCGCTGACTTTCAAGCACAATGCTCAACAACTTCTACGGGAAAGTGGTATGTTGGAGGTGGGAGAGGTAAGGGAAAGCTTGGCCAGTGACGGAGTTTTGCTGGATGACGTGGTAATGAGTCTGGGTCAGCAGTTTTACATGATGGGTGATTATCTTCGAGCTGGAGCGTGTTTAGAAAAAACTGTAGCCCTGGGCATTCAGAAGCCGGAAGTCTATCTAAAACTGGGGGTCTGCTACAAGAAAGCGGGTGCCTGGGACTTAGCCCGGCAAACGTTTGTAGACTTAGCCCGAATTGATCTCAACACAATCCACTCGTTGGTAAACAATGCTGCGAGCAAGTTAAGATTGGATCCGGTTTATGCCCAAAAGTCGCTGGAGATACTGGTTGGGATTTCAACTCAGACAGATCGGGCCATCCGGCAGATTCAACCAGGTCTGATAACAGAAAACCGTTAAGATGACGCTCAACATGGCAGCGTTCGTCTAGTTTCAACCTCGGCAAAAAAATTGAACGGTTTGGTAAAACAAAACGTCTAATCATACGATCTGACAGATAGGCATAAGATTTAAAGAGGTAGCTTTTGGAACGAACAGAAACCATTTTGGTCGCTGATCTTCGGGCTGGAGATATGACGGCTCTGGCCATCCTGGTTGGTCAATACCAACATCTGGTCTATCGATTAGCAATCCAAATTACCAAAAACCTCGACGATGCTAACGATGTGTTGCAAGATACCTTTCTAAAGGTTTACGATTCGATCCACTCTTTTCGCCATGACTCGGCATTTGAAACCTGGCTGTATCGGATTGTGGTCAATCTATCGATTGACGCGGTTAATCGCCGAAATCGGCGACGAGAATCGCTATTTTCGACTGTGGGTGAAACAACGATCCAACAGGAAATTGACCCCAGACAAGATCCAACCCGTGAAGCGGAAAGAAAAGAGCTTCGGGAATGGGTGACGCAAGCTGTCAACAGCTTATCACTCAACCATCGAACGGTGGTTATTTTGCACGAACTACAAGGACTAAGCCATCCACAGATTGCGGATATTCTCGGTTGCTCAGAAGGTACAGTTCGATCTCGTCTCCACTATGCACGAAAAAAATTGCGTATCTTACTTCGCCCTTATACAGGCGTTGCCCGTCATCCCGGAACTGATAAATCACTGCTGAAGGGAGAATAAGACATGAGTCTAAGTTGCAAACAGGTACAACGATGTCTCTCTGATTACAACGACAATCTGTTAACCGAGGATCGGCGTACAATGGTTGCTTGTCATTTAGGGGGTTGCAATTTTTGTCGTTATGCGTTAGAATCTCTCGTCAAGATTCAGGGTTTACTGCAGTATTACCATTCACCACCGTTGCCGAATCAGGATCGGGTCTTTACCGATTTACAACAGCGGATCGAAAATCGCCCCGCTGATTTTCTCTGGTGGCGCAGGTTGGGGCGGGTTTTTAGCTTTGAATGGAAACTATTATCCCCTTTTACTCGGTATTCAAGTGGATTATTAATTTTTCTGTTTGCCATGGCCATCTTTAAAATCTTTTTGACTAATTCAACTTCGAATCTGACGGTTTCCGGTTCTACGCTGAATCAAGGTTCAGGAACTTTGGTACTGTCAGATCCACCTGATAATAGTAGAAGTCTCTTTGCCTTTGATCTTTCAACTGAGGATAATCAACGATTTGATCGGCTAATTTTCGCCACATCACAAGCGGCACAACAACAGCTTGGGGACTTAGCTATTACAAGTCAGGTACCAGATTCACCTGCAGTTTTTGTTAAACAACCCGAGGGTGTTCGACCTCTGGGCGGTAAGGACAGCGATAGAATTAACTTTTTAAAAGTGGGGGATGAAGTTTCTCTACTCGATGGAAATGAAGATCTTATGACTGTTACTACCGCTAAATCTACTGTTGAACCAGAAAGTATAGGAGCGAATACATCTGCACTATTCGCATTTTCTTACAGCGCACCGCCACAGAGCCGTTTGGCCCGAATCAATCGCTTGCCAGAGGTTTTTCGCGAAATGGTTGTGCCGTTAAAACAAGATCCGATACGTGACACGAACTTAAGTTTAAATGGACTTTAGTGAATAGTAAATTCTAACATTTACATGCAACCCTTGCTTTGGGGCATGACTTTTGAACATGATTTTGATTTGTAAGATTAATTTCACAATAAGGAGAGTAAAATGAATAACAAGGTGATAACTGCGATAGCTGTTTTGGCCTTAGGTGTGGTGCTGCTTTGGCCGGCTGGAAGCTCTAAGAAGGTTGAAACCCTCTACAAAGAGGGTGAAGCACTCTATACCAAACAGGATTATGAAGGTGCGATTGGCAAATACGAAGCCGCACTAGACGAAGCTACGAAACCAATGGTCAAGACGGAAGTGATTGACAAAGACTTCTACACACTGGCTAAATTTAAGATTGCAGTTTGCTATTCCAAAATGGCAGAAGACACAGGTGACCTCAATCACTACGATACAGCGACTGAGATTATTGAAGAAATTTTCCCCAATGCAGTCGTACCTCGCCACATGGAAGGATTAACCTACCTTTGGGCAAATGTGCTGTACAAGCAAGAGCAGTATGAATTGGCCGAACCCAAGTTCATGGAGTTAGTCGAAAACTTTCCCAATAGCCAGTTTGTTGAAAACGCTTGGTATGCAACGGGCCAGTTAAATTACAAACTGCAAAAATATGACGAAAGCCGCCAAGCTTTCAAGGAAGTTCTAGACGGGTTCCCTAACTCGAACTTTAAGGACGACGCCCAACACCTAATTGCGCAATCATTCCTGGATGAAGAAAACTATGAACAAGCCTACCAGGAGTTTGATAAATTGGCCACGGAGGAGTTCAAGAACTATGCTGATCTGCAAGCCGAAGCCATGTACAAAGCGGCTTATTGTGTCAGCCAACTCAACCGGTTCGAAGATGCAATCGGTCGGTATACCAACTTTATCACCAAGTTCCCAAACAGCAAGTATGTCACGGCAGCCTACTTTGACTCAGGTGCAATCTATGCCCGTCAAAAAGACTACGATAATGCACGGGTCAATTACGAACTCGCCATCCAAAATACGGATGATAAAGATGTTCAAGCCGAAATCCAGACAGCAATTGGTCGAACCTATTTCGACGAAGGCGACTATGCCAACGCCATTACGGCTTACCAAACGTTGCTAGATACGTATCCGGAAAGTATTTTTATTTCTGAGGCCAAATTGGGTATTGCCGATAGCCACTTCCGTCTGGAAAGTTGGAGCGAAGCCTCGGCCGCCTATCAGCGAATTCTGGATGAACATGCACAGGAATCGGAGTTGATCCCCTATGTCACTTACCAAATGGGTGAGACACACTATAAGTTAGCCACCAAACAGCGTGAGACTGATGAGGAGGATCAAGCAACTCAAAACTTAGAAATCGCCCTCAGTTGGTATCAAAAAGCGGTTGACCAATTTCCCACCGATCCGGTAGCCCCTCACGCTCTCTACGGTGCAATTTGGGCCTTGAACGATCTGGGCCGAAAAGAGGAATTGGAAAAGGTCGCACGTGAGTTCATCGATAAAAACAAAGAAGATCCCGAACTCGATATTTTAGCGGCTGAAGTCCAGTTGAAGTTTGCCGATATGCAGTTCCACGACTTTGAGCAGTATCTGAAAGCGGCTGCAGAATATGCTAACCTGTGGTCGTTTATGGATCTACCCAAGTTTCACCTGATGAAATTGGTCGGTAAGTTCCAAGAAGGACGGGCCTATTATGAAGCGGCTAAACCCGCTGCTGATGATACCGAAGGTGCGTTTGACGAGGAATTACTGCAAAAGTCGGTGTCAGCCTACAAAGCAGCGGTTGAGAAGTTCAAAGATGACGCATTCTTGACTGGAATCGAGGAAGGCCGTTACGACGACT
>Ga0310342_100000617_pt1 | contig 20503 bp, 10 predicted proteins | sample S15DNA20500_MG_FD_206155 | JGI IMG/M metagenome (GOLD analysis project Ga0310342, IMG submission 206155) | Marine microbial communities from station ALOHA, North Pacific Subtropical Gyre - S1503-DNA-20-500_MG | ecosystem: Environmental > Aquatic > Marine > Oceanic | place: Pacific Ocean: North...
CGTGAAAACCCCGAACACGATTCCTCCCACAATGATCGCTGGGGTGACCAGGGCCAGAGCGGCGTGACCGAAGGCCCGGCAAAATTCCCGGAACGAGGAGCGCTTGCCAACCGGGTACTTCCGCACCCTGGCAAAAATCAGCGTGGCGCCCATCAGGGTGAAAGTGATCAAGACTCCGGGGACGATTCCCGCCAGAAAAAGACCACCGATCGACACCGACATCAGGCCACCCCAGACGATCATAATGATGCTGGGCGGAATGATCACCCCCATCACGGATGAACAAGCGGTGATGGCCACCGTGAAACTCGAGTCGTAGCCTTCCTTCTTCATGGCCGGGATCAGGAGGGAACCGATTCCGGCCGCATCGGCGGTGGAGGAACCGGAGATGCCCGCGAAAAGCATGCTCACCGTTACGTTGACGTGCCCCAACCCGCCGGGAAGATGTCCCACCGCCGCCCGCGCCAGGTCAACCAGGCGTTGAGTGATACCAGCCGCATTCATCAGGTTGGCCGCCAGCAGAAAAAATGGAACCGCCAACAAAATGAAGGCGTTGTACGATTTCCACATCTCGTTGACCAGCACCACCGGGGTCAGCCGCTCTTCGATCAGCAGGATCGGAAGACATGCCAGTCCCAGCGCGAAGGAGACCGGAACGCGCAGGACCACCAGCACCACAAAAGCGCCGACCATGATCGCCGAGACCTCTCCCGGACTCATGGCGATGTTTCCGGCCCCTCCGGTCTGCTGGCGCCGCAAATCAGTTCCCAATCCTGCATGATCTTCTCGGCAAGGAAGATCACCCAGGTGAGACCCGCGAGCGGAAATGAAATGTAGATCCAGAGCATGTTGATGCCACTCATCTCCGAGGTCTGGATGAAGCCGGTTTTCGCGAAAACGACCCCGTAGCGCAGAAAGAACAGCGCCAGTAAGGCCATCGCTAAATGCACGATCAGGTCACGGATACCCTTCCTTCGCGGCGAGGCCGGTGGTCGGAGCAGGTTCACATCGAAGTGCGTTCCGTCCCGCACCGCAATCATCGATCCGATCATGATGATCCAGATGAAACAGAACCGCGCAACCTCCTCGGTCCAGATGTAGCGGGGAATGATTCCCGTGTGACGGGACACGATCTGAAGCGTCACCGGCACGATCATCAGTCCCATCAGCACCGTCAGGACGACTTTCAAGAATTGGTGGAAGCGCTCAATCAGAATGTTCATGACCGGTGCACCGGTGAATTCAGGGTGGCTCCGGGACACGCTATCTCACCGCATTGACCCGCGCCAGCACGTCTTCCGCACCGATCGACTTTGCGTACTCCGCTTTGACCGGTTCGGCCAAGCGCAATAGTTCCTCCCTCTCCGTGAACGCATGGGTCCGCAGCTTGCCCTCCTTTTCCATCTCCGCGAGGATGGCGGCGTCCTCGCTGGATTCGAGGTGCCGTCCATGCGCCCCGGCTTCCCGGCCAGCTTTCACGATTGCCGCCTGCAGATCGGCGGGCAGGCGGCGGAAGGTCTTCCCGCTGAAGGCTACGGGCCGAACCGTGATGGCGTGACGAGTCAGGCAGATCTCCGGCCCAACCTCATAGAATTTCATATGGCGGATGCCGGACGCCTCGTTTTCCGCGGCATCAATCACGCCGGTCTGAATTGCGTTGTAGATCTCGCTATAGGCGATGACGGTCGGCGCCGCCTTCACCGCCTGGAAGATGCGAGTCTGGATCGGGGCACCCATCACGCGCATGTTCAGCCCCTGTAGTTCCCTCATATTGGTGACGGGCCGCTTGACGATCAGGTTGCGGGTGCCTCCCCCGGCGAAACCGATGAGCATCACGTCGGCTTTGCGGAACACATCGTCGGCGATCGGCTGAAGCGCGTCGCCGTCGAGAACCTTGTTCCAGTGATCGACGTCACGAAAGAGAAACGGCATGTCCATCAGCGGAGCCGACATCGAAAAGGTGGACATGTGCGAAGGGGAAACGATAGCGTAGTCTAGGGAAACACCCTGGTTCATGTAAGCGAAGTAATCCTTCTCAAGTCCTAGCTCGCTGTTGAGGTAGAGCGTGAACTCGACCGGCTTGCCGTAGTATTCCTTCACGAGTTCCTCGAACTTCCGCAGCGTCCGGGTGAAGACGTGGTTCTCGTCAAACTGGGAGGCCCCTTTTAGGACGATGACCTCCGGCGTATCACCCCCGGCCGGCGCTTCGGCTTCTGGCCAGAAAACCACCGCGCCGAGCAAGGCGATGAAGAGCAGGACCCCGATGGCCTTGATGACGGGATGTTTCATAGGCGGTATGTGTTTTGTCCACGGCGCAGCCCGCAGTCTGAGACGCCAGAGTCTAAAGAGAATCCGTTTGCCTGCAATGATTTGAGCGGCAGTTCACCGGCATTTGCGGCGACATGGCCCGGCTTTGTGCGCGCCTTTTGCATCCGGCCCATGACAAGCGTATCAGTGCTCGACAAAGAGCGGTTGGATGTCTTTACCCCAATCGATCTCGCTTTCGCTGGCCGCGGGCGCTTGCACAGGGAAGATCGACGGCGCAACCATGCAGATTTCCCAGTGCGCTGATGATCCTGTTCCCTTGGAAGATGGCGCCGTCCAACCAGTGGTGAAATCTGGTCGGATTCGAATCATCTTGCAGATCACCTGATCCCGAATTTGGCCACCAGGGTTGGATCGGGGTCACCTTCCACAAACAGAATGGGAACGCCATCTGCCCCCCACCAACCCCGGCCCGGAATAGGCTGGGAAAACAGGGATGAAAAAAGGGAATTCCTAGCAGTAGCAGTAGTTATGGCCTAGAGATTTTTCTTCAGCCATCTCATGGTCTCCGCCCACATCTCCTCCGAGTAGACATGGCCGGTGTCTTTGTAGATCAATCCCTTGAAATTCCCCGGTTTCTTGTAGAGCTGGTAGAGCTTTTTCTGGAACTCATTGATGGTGATAACGCCGTCTACGGGTGAACCTTTGTCCGAATCGCCGGTCAGGGTCAGGTGTGCCCGCGGGGCAATCAGGCCGACGACGCTTTCCGCGTCGATCTTCTCCTTGAGCATGCCCGGGACGAAGTAATAGATTTCGTGATACCGGAGTCCCCCGTGTGCGATCAGGGTCTGGTAACGTGTCAGGCAGGATGTGCTGATCACAACCTTGACACGCTCATCCATGGCTGCCAGCCACCAGGAGCGAGTGGAGCCCATGCTCATACCCATGGTGGCAATGCGATTTGGATCCACCTCGGGTCGGCTAACCAGGTAACTCAGTGCCAGGCGGTCGTCCCGAACCATCATTCCCCAGAGGGTTTTTCCTTGCCAGGCGAAGGTCTTGAAGAGGGCCGACTCCGTGCCTCGTCCTTCCTCCTCAGTTCTTCCGGCCGGTCCCTGGAATCTACGTTCCCCGAAGGCGTAGGAATCGATGCACATGACCACGTACCCGGCTCCCACAAGTGTCTCGGCAGGAATCGAATCCGATCCATAGTTCTCGAAAGCCTTGGTCAGGAGCCCCTCCTTGCCCAGTTTGTAGGCATATCCATGATAATGATTGTAGAGGATCGCCGGTCCCCGACCTTTGTGTCCCTTGGGGATCAGCGTGTATCCATAAACCGTATCCCCGATACCGTTGTCGAAGGTGAATTTCTCAAGGGTGTAAGCCGACCGCTGCTTGCGGCTGTGAATGGTCGGGTCGGGGGTAAACAGGGGCGGAAGATCGCCGAACAGTTTCGAGATCTTACCCCGTAACACCGGTTTTTGTTTGTCCCAGGCGGCGGCACTCTGGGGCAGGGGGGTGACGAAGGACTTGAATCCACCTGGCAGCACAGCTGGGACTTCGGCTGATGTATTAGGCATGTGAACCAGAAACAATGCTGAACCGAGAATTCCAAGTGGTCTCTTTACTGGATGCGACATGACACGTGTCCTTCGGGTTTCGCTCCGCCGGTCGGGCGGGGTTGGAGGGGCGCAGGGGGAAGAAGGGGCAATTCCCTCTGGTTGGAGCGATTGTGACGGGGATCGGAGGATCCGACAATCTTGAAGTTGGCTTCGACCTTCGCTCGATTTACCGCCGGTGGGATCGATCCGTCAGGCCGAACCAACCCTTCCCATTCAGCGCGAAGGCGCGACGGCATGGAGTCGTGAAGGCGTATCGTGACCGATTGAATTTTCCCCGACTGATCGCAGTGCGGAAGGTAGCCCCGGCTATTCCAGTTCTTGTGTTCTGTTTTCAGTATTTTGTTCTAATGAACAGAAATGGCGGCCCGTCAAGCCTTGAAACGGACCCAGGACCGCGCACGGCCCGTCCGCGGTCCCAGCTACTCCCCCAACTCTTCCAAGGTCCACGGTGTCTTCCTGCCCTTCGTCCCCTTCTTCACCTTATCCACCAGCTCCACGTCAAACGGATCAATCTTGTGCCCCCACGCATACCTCAGATAATTCGCCAGCTGAGCGATGCCAGGGGTCCAGGTGTGTCCCATAGAACTCACCGGCGCCATCACACCCGCGCCATAGGTCTTGCCATCCACCGGTCCCTGCAGTCCGTGTAAAAGGATCTTCAACAGGCGTTCCGGGTCACCTTTCACTCTCGGCGAGTTCACCAGTGGCGGCGCCAGTTTCAATTCAGTCCCCGGAATTACCTCTCCTTCCCCGTTCACTCCGTGGCAAGTCCGGCAACTATTGAAATAGATCGTCTCGCCAGGCCCGATCAGCCACTTTTGCTGGGCACTGTACTCCCGAGGCAACTGCAATTCCTTCCTCTTGGCCAGGTTCAGACCCTCCAGCCATCGCGATCCCAGCGTCTGGTCCTTTCCCTTGAAGAACGACCCATCTCTCATCGATTGCAAGAAGGGCGTGTCCTTCCCCCACAGGGAGGCCATCGCGGCCAGGAAGACCCCCTGGTGCTCCACGTGATTCCGCACTGCCGCCTCCATGATCTCGACCGCCTCGCCCTCCTTTGACCATCCCAGCGAAAGAATTAATTGCTTCGCCACTTCCGGCTCCTGGTCGCCAGCAAGGTCGCGGAGCGATGCGATGAACGTCTTGTCCTCGGCCTTGATCATCTCTTCCCCGATGCGGATCGCAGCGGACCGCAGGCGAGGATCGCGATCCTGCAGCGTATGCAGCAGCACCTCGCCCGCTTGACCCATCCCTTCCAGGGCCCACAAGGCGTGCAAACGCACTAACGGTGCATGCCGATCAGAGCGCACCATCACTTTCAACAAGGGAGCCAACGACTCCCGATCCTCACGCAACACAATCAACTTCTGGGCCGTATCTCTCCACCAACCGTTGCGACTCTCGAAGTGACTGAGCAACTCAACGGTCGACTGCCCGAGCATCTTAGGCAACGCGTTCGGCCGGTGATCACGGTGCCTTATTCGCCAAATCCGCCCCCGCTGTTTGACGTCCACGATTCCGCTTTTCTTCGCGAACTCCCGCGCGCTGCCATTGAACCACGGAGCGTCCTGGATGATACCGCGCCCCATGTCGACCACGTAGAGACAACCATCCGGTCCTGTCGCGGTGTTGACCGGCCGGAAGAAAAAATCGTGGGAGCGCAGGAACTCCGACTCTCCTTCCTCCACTTTCTTCAAAACAAACTTCCCGTTCTCGTCCTCAACCCGGGCTCGCCGCACCACGTGCAGGGTCGGATCGCACACGAAGTAGTTCCCACGATACTCCTGCGGCAGAGCATCGCCACGGAATACGCACTGGCCACAGGCCGACGTCATTCTCTCGCGCGGCGGGTTGTTTCCGCCGCGGTCGGCGCGCTTCACGAGGTTGGACACTTCCAAGAATTTCTGATCGTAGGGGAAACCTACCGACGGCGGAAACCGGGGATGGCGCCCCGAGGCTCGTTTGATGTGATCCCAATAGACTCGCGGCACTTGAATCGACTTCAGGGGCGCACTGTTGTCGGAATAGTAGATTCGCCCCTGGTCGTCCCGATCGAGCCCCCACTGTGCCCCGTGCCCTCGTAGGGATTCCCGCTTCCACGTTCCGTCCGTGAAGCGATAGCGCTCATTCCCACCCACGTAGATCCAATTATCGAGATTCCAAATTAGTCCCGAGCTCTGGTGCTCGACGCTTTGGTCGGCATTGCCCGCGCGACCCTTGAACAAGAGTTTCTTCTCGTCCGCGATCCCATCTCCGGTGGTATCGCGGTAAGACCAAACCGAAGTGTTGTCGGTCTCCACCACCGCGATGCGGTCGTCGAGCGGCAGGATCATGCGCGGCAGGTTCAGCCCGTCGACAAAGACGGTGGCACGATCCATGATTCCGTCCCCATCCTCATCCACCAATCTCTTCACCCGACCGTTACGCAGCGTCTTGGTCCCGGTTCCCAATTCGTCCTGCATGTAGCTCCGCATTTCCGCCACGTACATCGCCCCGTCTCCGTCCCAGACGCAGAGCACCGGCTCCTGCACCATTGGTTCATGAGCGACCGCTTCGATGACGAACTCGTCCGCCATCTCCATTGCCTCCGCCGCCTCTGCGGGAGTGAGGGGCGCCAACTCGTTGGCCGCCTTCTTCTCCTTCCACTTCGTTTTGGCCCCGCGCTCCCCAGGAGCCTTTGAGCCCACCTCGGTGTGCGCGAGCCCAGCGAGGAGGATCCACGCAAGGAGAAGGGCGGCGCGAACCATTGCCTCTCTTAGCCCAGCCGCCGAGAGATGCAAGCTCATCCTCGCGACGACCCACGCGGACATATTCGCCCGCCGGACTCATCCTAAGGGGGTCTCGGAACCGGCCCCCCTACTGCTCGAAGCAGGAACGAATGATGGCCTGGCTCTCAGCAGAGAGTTTCCCCATGGGATAGCGGTAGCTCTTGCCCCTCATCTTGAGAGTGACCGCCTCACCATCGAAGTAGGTCACCTTCGCCACGATCGATCTCCCCTCGGCGTTCGAAAGCCGCTGCACGGGGAGGTCGGCGAGTCTCTGCCACATCAGGTAGTGAGCGCAGCGTCCCCGCACGCGTGATATAGACTTGAATCGCGACGCTTCAACGCGCAGCCTTCGCGGATGAAATCGATGCGCTCCTGCATTCTCTATCTTCTCGTCGCGCTCCCGCCCTTCCTCCAGGCCGCTCCGCCGAAAAAGTTTTCCAGTCCTGTTATCAGCAAGGAAACCCCGGGCCACGTAACGAAGAAAATCGAAGTCGATATCACGGGCGCGAGGAATCTCATTCTCGAGGTCACAAATGGCGGAGACGACACGGCTTACGACTGGGCGGACTGGATCGAGCCTCGATTGCTGGGACCCAATGGCAAAGAGAAGCGGCTCACGGATCTCAAGTTGCAGCGGATTAACGGCCGCGTTACGGTGGGGAAGAACCAGGGTGACGGACCGCTTAAGGTGAACGGAAAATCAGTGGCCTTCGGGATCGGTGTTCACGCCGAGTCCAAGCTGATTTTCCAACTACCGGAGGGCTTCACGCGATTCGCCGCCCAGGGGGGACTGGACAACGGGGGCACCGACCAGAACGGGAGCCGCCCCACCGTCCGGTTTCGGGTCTCCACGAATACCAGCGAGCGATTCAACGATCCCATCCAGGTAAAACTCCCGAAGGGTTTTGAAGCGGAGCAGCTCTACGATGTCGATCTCTCCAACGAGGGATCGTGGGTCGCGTTGACGGTGGACGGCAAGGGAAGATTGATTTCATCGGACCGCCAGGGCGCGCTCTATCGCATCACCGTGCCACCGATCGGTAGCAAAAGCGCCAAAACCAAGGTGGAGAGACTGCCAGTCGGCGTCGGCAGGGCCAACGGATTGCTCGAAGCATTTGGCAGTCTTTACGTCGTGGGAAGAAGCAAGGACCAATCCGGCCTCTTTCGCCTCACCGACACCACCGGGGACGATCACTACGACAAGGTCGAGCATCTCATGTCCCTGGCAGTCGGCTCCGATCACCATGCGCACGCGGTGATCCTCAGTCCCGACAAGACGAGGCTCGTCATCCTCTGCGGAAACAACACAAACTTTCCTGACGAGATCGCGACTCCTCACATCCGCGGCCAGTCGGAAGACCATCTTTTGCCGCGAAGCACCTACTACGGACACAATACCAATCGCATGGCCCCGGGCGGATTCGTTGTCTCCTGTCTTCCCAACGGCAAAGACCGGCGGATACTGTGCGCGGGATTTCGTAATCCCTACGACATCGCCTACAACAAAGATGGCGAGTTGTTTTCCTTCGACGCTGACATGGAATACGATGTCGGCGGCCCCTGGTATCGTCCGACGCGCGTCAACCACTGCGTCAGTGGTGGCGAATTTGGCTGGCGGTTCGGTGCCGGAAAATGGCCGAACTGGTTTCCGGATACGGTCGGATCGGTGGTGGACATCGGACGCGGCAGTCCAACCGGTGTTGTTTTCGGATACGGGGCCAAGTTTCCCGCCAAGTATCAGCGCGCCCTCTACGTGCTCGATTGGACCTACGGAATAATCTACGCAGTGCACCTGAAGGAAAACGGAGCCACCTACACCGGTGAATTCGAAACCTTCGTGGCCGGCCGCGCTCTTCCGGTCGTGGACATCGTGGTTCACCCGCAGGACAAGGCGATGTATTTCATTACTGGCGGCCGCCGCAGCAGTAGTTCGCTCGTTCGGGTGACCTACACCGGTAGTGAATCCACCGCGCCCGTTAACCTGACGCCTGCGGATACTCCATTGCGAAAACTCCGGAAGCAGTTGGAGGCGCTACATGGCAAAACCGATCGCAATACCGTGAGCACGGCCTGGTCCCGCCTCTCTCATCAAGACCGAGCCATTCGATACGCCGCCCGGACTGCCATCGAGCATCAACCAGCCGATTCCTGGGCTGAACGTGCGCTGAAGGAAAGTAATGCCATTACAGCCATCGAGGGCGCTGTCGCACTGGCACGCATGGGCGACAAAAAGTACCACCCACAACTGCTTCAAAACTTGAACAAGATCAAGTTCAAGTCGCTCAAACTCGAGCAACAGCGCGATCTTCTTCGCGCCTACGGGCTGGTATTTATCCGCATGGGTGGGCCGGATTCCGGAACCAGGTCACTGCTGACGGAACGCCTGTCACGGCACTACCCATCAGGACTGCGCAGCCTCGATCACGAGTTGTGCCAGATGCTGCTCTACCTGAACGCCCCCGATGCCGTCTCCAAGTCCGTTCAGCAGCTTCTTTCCGCGAACACGCAAGCGGACCAGATGTTTTACGCCTATCACCTGCGCACTATCAAGAACGGTTGGACCGACAACGATTTGGCGTCCTACTTCGGCTGGATCCAACGCGCCGAAGCCAAGCCCGGTGACTACACCGGCGGCGGACATTTCAAGAACTTCCTGAACATGGTGCGCAGGGAAGCGCAAAATCATCTGACAGATGCACAAAAATCGGCGCTCCGGCCCCTGCTGGCCAAAATATCCCAGCCCAACCCGCCGGCGCCGCCGGAGCGAAAATTCGTCCGCTCCTGGACGGTCGCCGATTTGAAACCAAAGCTGACCCGAGTCGAAACCGATCGGTCGTTCATCCGCGGAAAAACGTTCCACAACAACCTTTGCGCCACCTGTCATCTCTTCAACGGGAAAGGCGGTGCCCTGGGACCCGATCTTACGTCGGCTGGAAACAAGTACGACTACACCGCTCTCCTCACGGAAATCATCGAGCCGTCGAAAGTCATTTCCGATCAGCATGCCTCCGTGATCCTGACATTGAAAGATGGCGGCACGGTCTTCGGACGCGAGGTGGGCGGCGACGACGACATCCTGAACATGGCGGTCAATCCTCTCAAGCCGGACGAAATCAAGGAGGTCAAAAAATCGGACATCGCCAAGCGCGAAATCTCCCCGGTTTCCCTGATGCCGCCGGGATTGTTGAACACATTGAATGAAGAAGAAGTGCTCGATCTCGTGATGTTCCTCGCGTCCGGCGGGAATGTCGGACACACGGCATTTCAGAAGTAATCAACTGGGAGTTAGTTTGTCCTGGCTGGTGATTAACTGCACCATTCCCATGGTCGAGGAGAGGCACTGAGCTCTTCCGGATGTCTGGCGCTGGCCGTGCGTCTTTCCCGCGGCTGTCGTTTCAGGGCTGGAAGCCGCGCTCACCGGCAGGCAGGGATGCCCGCCGGTGCCGCTAAGGGGCGCGTCCGTCGGCCGCGAATCTTTGATCGCTATCGCGCTCGGTCAGCGGTAGAATCCGACAATGGACTTGGGACGAATGCATTCTCGGATCTGGCTGCCGTTGGCTGTGGCTGCTTTGGCGGGCGCGGCTGAAGTTCAGACTTTGTCGGCGGAACCTCCCGACAAGGAGAAACGCATCCGTGTCGCGTCGGTTTCGTTCGTCCCGGTGAAGTTCGATCTGACGGGCAACGCGGATCGGCTGGAGCGCGCGTTTCGCAAGGCGGGAAAAGGAGGCGCCCGGATCGCGGTGGCACCGGAGGGTTCGCTGGACGGGTACGTGGTCAACCAGATCATCGCCGGCGGGGCAAAGGAAGAGGCAATGAACCAGGTCGCGATTCCAATCGATCATCCCATGATCCAGCGCTTTCAGCGGTTGGCGCGCGAACTGGAAATGGCGATGGTGTTTGGACTGGCGGAGCGAATCGACGAGGACGTTTTCAACTGCGCCGTCTTCATCGATCACACGGGAAAGATCTGCGGCAAATATCACAAAATGCAGTTCGCCGAGGGCTACCATTCCTCGTGGTGGTTCAATCGACTCGGCAAACAAAGCCGGGCGTTCGACACGCCGTATGGCCGTTGCGGAATCCTGATCTGCAACGATCGTTGGAATCCGCAGCTGGCGAAGATCCCGGCCCTGGACGGCGCCCAGTTTCTCATCATACCGGCGTTCGGCTCCCGCTCCAAAGCTCAGGATGAGGCCGTGCTCAGTCGGGGCCGGGAAAACGACGTTCCCATCATCGAGGCAAACGTCGGCGTCACGCTTGTCGTGAACCAGGGCCGCATCGCCGCGGTGGATCGGGAAGAGGAGGGGATCACCTTCGGCGAGATTGCGATCCCGACACGATCGGCTTCCGACGCGGCGGCGAGAGATCGAGTCGAACGCGAATTCCTGGATTGGAGGAAGAAGGAAATGCGGATTCGTTACGAAACGACGATGGGCAACTTGAAAAAGAAGCCTGGAAAATAGACCGGTTGCAGTGGCGTGTCCGATCGGCGCGCCGGTCTTGCGCTGCAGGGTCTCGCCGAAGAAGTATCCGACCGCCGAGAATTCGGGAACGGGTTCGGGCGAGCAGCGACGCCAGCCGGCGGCGCCTTAGTACGTGCCACTCGGTTGTGCCTCGCAGATGAGCGAGGGCGTATTTTCGGGCGGTCGGGTAGCAATTTCAGGGACCGGCCCTATCAATCCCAGATGCGGGCGGTGGACCGCGGCTATCTCCGCTTCGGCGTCGCTGCGGAAGCCGTAGTGTGACTGACTGCCAGGGAAGATTTGTTCGTGGAAATTCGTGGATCATTCGTGTTGGCGGAGCCATTCGTGTTTCTTTCCAACACGAATTTGCCCGAATAACACACGAATTGGCCCCGACCAGGATCGGTCCGAGGCTTGCCTCGCTAGGAGTCTTCTACCCGCTCCCTCTCCAGCCGTTGGGGTAACCCTTCACCTGACTTCGGTGACACCTGCAACTCACTCCTTTCGCAACTTCTTCGCCCGCTCATGCGCTGCGGCATGGGAGCTCCTTGGTGGGAATTGATTGATGATTGTCGAGTGATGATTGCTGATTTTTGAGGCTGGAAAAACAGGCCTGAAAAAGGAATTTCTTAGCAGTAGCTCGTGGAGCTCCGATGCACCGGGTCTATCCCGGGCGCTCCGGTCACAGACGATGGCGACGGGGAGATCGGCATCCACCGGTGCTGCCAAAATTCGCCTTGATCCGCGGTCTGTTAATAACTGATCCTCTCTCCCTCGTCGCGATGTTCCCTGCCTCAGCGGATGAGCCAGTGTAAATAGCACCGGAGACACCTTGACGCCGGCCTTCCCCGGCGGATTTTAACCTCAGCGTCACATCCCAGCCCCAAAAAACCCTATGCGTAACCTGAATCTCGCAGGGACCCTTCCCCTCGCCTGTCTGACCGCCTCACTGCTCCTGACCGGGTGCGGAGAAGAGGGAGCGGGGGGAAAGGAGGACATTCCCTTCGTGAAGGGAGGAATCGAGTCCGAGCCGCTCCCGACTCCCAAGGCGACGAGCGGGCAGCCCCTCTTTACCATCCTCCCCTCCAGCCAGACCGGTGTGGACCTGATCAATCCCATCATCAAGGACCACCCCATGGCCTATCTCTACGCCTCCGCGATGGGCTGTGGCGGAGTGGCGGTCGGCGACATCGACAACGATGGGCGGCCGGACCTCTTTTTCACGGGCGGCCCGGTGGCCAACCGCCTCTACCGCCAGACCGGCGATCTCGTCTTCGAGGACATCACCTCCCAGGCCAAGGTGGGAGGCAAAGGGGCCTGGAGCACGGGGGCCGCAATCGTCGACATCGACAACGACGGCGATCTCGACATCTACGTGTGCAACTACGACTCCGAGAATCACCTCTTCCTCAACCGGGGCGACAGCACCTTCGTGGAGCGGGCCAAGAGGTTCCGCATGAACTTCAAGGGGGCAGGCCACACCCCGGCCTTCTGTGACTTCGATCTCGACGGGGACCTCGATCTCTACCTGATGACCAACTTTTTCTACGATCCGCGCGGCAAGGTCACCAGTGGGATCGTGGGCATGGTCAACGGCAAACCCCAGGTCATGCCCACCTTCAAGAAATTTTACGGGATCACCAAGGTCAGGAAGATCCCGGGGACGAACAACCTGCACGTGGCGCACGATACGATCGGCCAGCCCGACCGCCTGGTGAGAAATAACGGGGACGGGACCTTCACCGAAATCTCGCGCCCCAGCCAGTTCCGGGGCAAGGGTAATGCCGCGCTCTGGTGGGATCCGGACGAAGACGGTCGGCCCGAACTCTACGTCGCCAACGACTTCAAGGACCCCGACACGTTTCTCGTGCGCCAGTCCAACGGCTCCTTCAAGGACACCATCAAGTCGGTCGTTCCGCACATCACCTGGTTTTCGATGGGAACCGACTCCGCCGATCTCGATGGCGACGGACGAGTTGATCTCTTCGTGGCGGACATGTCGGGAACCAACCACTTCAAACAGAAGGTCAGCATGGGGGCGATGTCCGACAACGCGGAATTCCTCAACACCGCAGTCCCGCGCCAGTACATGCGCAATGTGGTTTTTCTCAATACCGGCACAGGCCGCTTCCGGGAGGCCGCTCACATGACCGGCCTGGCCAACTCGGATTGGACCTGGACGGTGCGTCTCTCCGATTTCGACAATGACGGGCGGGTCGACGCCTATTTCACCAACGGGATGGCGGTGAACTTGAACGTGGCCGACAATGAGGCCGCCCTCAAGGCCCTCCCCGGCGAAACGGAGTGGGCCAAGCACCAGCGGGCTCGAACCGGTCCCCTCAAGGAGCAGAACCTGGCCTTCCGCAACCTTGGCGATCTCAAGTTCGAGGACGTGAGCGTGACCTGGGGTCTGCACCACACCGGAATGAGCTACGCTGCAGTAGCGGCCGATCTCGACCGGGACGGCGACCTCGAAATCATCGGCGCCAACCTGGAAGAACCGATCAGCATCTACCGCAACAACTCCAGCGAAGCGAACCGGATCATGGTGGAGCTCCGCGGATCGAGGAGCAACAAGCGGGGGATTGGCGCCACGGTGCGGTTGGAGACTGCGGCCGGCAAGCAGGTGCGCTTCCTCACCCTGACCCGCGGTTACCTGGCCTGCAGCGAAGCACTGGTTCACTTCGGCCTGGGCAGCGAAAAGGAGATCAAGAAGCTCACCGTTCTCTGGCCCAGCGGACACTTCCAGGAATTCGAAAACCTGGAGTCCAACCAGAAGTTCATCATCACGGAACCATCCGAGACCAACTCAGGCCCGCCCGAGCGCAAGCCCAAGCCCCTCTTCTCCCCGCTGGATTCGACCCTGTCCAAGGTTTCCCACCGGGAGCGGAGCTTTGACGACTTCTCGGTGCAGCCTCTGCTCCCCAACAAGCTCTCGCAACTCGGTCCCGGGATGGCCTGGGGTGACATCGACGGCGATGGCGACGACGACTTCTACCTCGCGGGCGCAAACGGCACTCCGGGCCAGCTCCACCGCAACGACGGCGGCGGGAAGTTTACCCCGCTGGCGGGCCCGTGGGACAAGGACACGGCCTGCGAGGACATGGGCGCACTCTTCTTCGACTCCGATTCCGACGGCGATCTCGATCTCTACGTGGTGAGTGGCGGAGTGGAGTACAAACCCGCAGCCCCCAACTATCAGGACCGACTCTACCTCAATGACGGAAAGGGTGGTTACACCAGAGCAGGGCCGGGAGTCCTACCCCCCATGGTGAATAGTGGGGGAGTGATCGCGGGCTGCGATTTCGATGCCGACGGGGATCTCGACCTCTTCGTGGGGAGCCGGGTAAAGCCCGGGGAGTATCCGCTGGGGCCTCCAAGTCACCTTCTGCGAAACGACGGCGGGAAGTTCACCGAGGTGAGTGCGGAAGTGGCGCCGGACCTGAGTGCGGGAGGGCTGGTTACCAGCGCCCTGTGGTCCGATGCGGATGGCGATGGCAAAACCGACCTCCTCCTCACCCACGAGTGGGGACCCGTTCGCTATCTGCGAAACGTGGACGGAAAGCTGGTCGATCAAACCAAAGAAGCCGGCATCTACGAGCACTGGGGTTGGTGGAATGGCATCGCGGGTGGCGACATCGATCACGACGGCGATATCGACTACGCGGTCACTAACTTCGGACTGAACACCAAGTATCATGCCTCCACCAAGGAACCCGTGCATCTCTTCTATGGAGACTTCGATGGAACGGGTGTCTCCCGTTGTGTGGAAGCGGAGTACGAGGACGGGAAGCTCTACCCGGTCCGCGGGCGCAGTTGCTCCTCGAACGCGATGCCCTTCCTCCTGGAAAAGTTCCTTACCTTCACGGAGTTTGCGAGGGCCTCCCTTCCGGAGATCTATCCCAAGCAGCGCCTGCAGACATCTCGTCAGTTCGCGGCCAACGTGCTGGAGAGCGGAATCCTGCTCAACGAGGGCAAAGGCAAGTTCACCTTCCGGGCCCTCCCGCACATCGCCCAGATTGCACCGGGCTACGGGGTGGAACTGTGCGACTTCGATGGGGACGGCCACCTCGACCTCTACATCGTGCAAAACTTCTACAGCCCCCAGGCCGAAACCGGCCGCATGGCGGGAGGGGTGAGCCAATTGCTCAAAGGCGATGGAACAGGATCCTTCACTCCGGTGGATCCGGAAGTCAGCGGGTTGGTGGTGCCCGGGGATGCCAAGAGCCTGTGCACACCGGATCTCGACGGCAACGGTTGGCCCGACCTGGTAATCGGAGTCAACGATGGCAAGGTGGCCGTTTACCGGAACGCTGGAAACGCCGAGGGAAAACTTTTGACTGTGCGGCTGAAAGGAACGAGCGGAAATCCCACCGGCGTGGGAGCGAAGGTGACTCTCACAATGAAGGATGGCTCGCAACGGATCTCCGAAGTCCGCGCGGGCGGAGGTTATCTCTCCCAGGGACCCGCCACCGCACTCTTTGGACTGGGTTCCACAGGTGAAGCGAGCAAGGTCTCCGTCGCCTGGGCCGACGGAAAATCCTCCACTCTCGAAAACCCCGGCGAAGGACCGGTCGTGATCGCACAACCCGAGTAAACCCGTGACCTCCCCGTTCCGATCAAGAGGTGATTGGCTCCTGGGCGCGGCCGCCGTGGCCGGTCTCCTTTTCCTGGGTGCCTGCAGCGAGAACGAGGAAAGCGAAGCCGAGTCCCCGCCTCCGGGGTTCGAGCGAGTGGCTTTCAATCCCAGGCAAGGCGGACCCGGGGAGACGCTCTTCGTCTCGCTCGGACCGAAAGAGACCGGCATCAATCCGGTCGTTGCGAAAATGCCGGGCCACAAGTTTGCCTACTTTTACGGTTCCGGGATGGGGGCAGGCGGAGTGGCGGTGGGAGACGTGGACAACGACGGTCTCCCCGACATTTTTCTCGCGAGCGGACCGGGCGGAAACCGCCTCTACAAGCAGGTGCGTCCCCTCAAGTTCAAGGACGTGACCAAGGAGTCGGGCCTCGGTCGCGACGTCTCGTGGAGCCGCGGCGCCAGCATGGTCGACGTCGATAATGACGGCGATCTCGACATCTACGTGGTGAACTACGGGGAGGAGAATTACCTCTACATCAACAAGGGTTCCGCCAAGAAGGGAGGTCTGGTCCGCTTCGTGGACGAGGCCTACGAGCGCGGAGTCAATGTAATCGACGCCTGCGTGCAACCCTCCTTCTGCGACTATGATTTGGACGGCGATCTCGACTTCTACCTGATCACCAATGAGTACATCTGGCCGGATCGCAACCGGCCGCCGGACAGGCGCCAGATGATCGGGGAGAGAGATGGTAAGCCCATCATCAACCCCCCCTACGACAAGCACTTCAAGATCACCGAGTACCAGCCGCATCCTTCCGGCAAGGGATTTCAAGTAAAGTGGGGTCGCACCGGACGCCCGGACTTTCTCCTTCAGAATGACGGAAAGGGAAACTTCAAGGAGGTCACTCTGAAGGCTGGAATGCAACATGGTGACGGACGCGGATTGTCCGCAACCTGGTGGGATTACAATGACGACGGTCTGCCCGATCTTTACGTCGCCAACGACTGGATGGACCGCGACTATCTCTATCACAACAACGGCGACGGAACCTTCAGGGACGCCACCGAGGACGCGGTGCCCCACACGCCGATGTTCAGCATGGGCGCAGATGCGGGTGATCTGGACAATGATGGCAGGATCGACTTCATCGCGGCCGACATGTCCGGCACCACCCACTACAAGCGCAAGATCAGCATGGGATCGATGCAGGCCGACACCATCGATTTTATGATCAACGCCCGCCCACCGCAGAACATGCGCAACGTGGTCTACCTGAACACCGGGACGGGCCGCCTCCTGGAGGCCGCCTACCTCCTGGGTTTGGCCAACTCGGACTGGACCTGGACGGTCAAGATCAACGACTACGACAACGACGGCCGCAGCGATGTTTACGTCACCAACGGGATGGAGGAAAACATCCGCGAGATGGAGGGCGCCCCGGATGATGGCAGGGACTTGCGTAGCGAGAACAACCTGGTCTTCCGCAACCTCGGCGACCTCAAGTTCGTGGAGAGGGGCAAGGAGTGGGGACTCGATCACTTCGGATTCAGCCTCGCCTCCGCCAGCTGCGACTTCGACCGCGATGGCGACATCGATCTCTTTGTGGTGCAACGCGACGCCCCGCCCGTTCTGCACCAGAACACCACCAACGACCCGGGGCTGGTGGTGAGATTGCGGGGCCACCAGAGCAACCGGGAAGGCATCGGAGCGATCGTTCGGATCGAGACCGCTTCCGGAGCACAAATTCGGCAGGTGGCCAGCGCGCGCGGCTATATGAGCACCGATGAACCGGTGGCCCATTTCGGCCTCGGGAAGGACTCCACCATCACGCGTCTGGAAGTCGATTGGCCGAGCGGCCACCGGCAAGTCTTCCGGGATTTGAAGGGAGGATTCCGCTACGAGATCACGGAACCGAAGAGCCCGCCCCCCGCACGGAAGGTGCCGCGAAGCGAGCCCGTTCTCTTCGCTGCCAACAAAGGACTGAAGGGAGTGAGGCACAAGGAACGTCCCTTCGACGACTTCTCGGTCCAGCCCCTGCTGCCCAACAAGCTCTCCCAGCTCGGTCCCGGTCTGGCCACCGGCGATCTGGACGGAGATGGAGACCAGGATTTTGTGCTGGGAGGTGCGGCTGGCGAAAATACCAAGGTCGTCCTGAACGAGGGGAACGGGAAATTCGGTGCTCCCCGGGAGATCGCCGGAACGGAGGGATTCGAGGACATGGGTCTCCTGCTCTTCGATGCCGACGCCGACGGCGACCGCGATCTCTTTACCGTGAGTGGTGGAGTTGAAGGGAAGGGAGCCGATCTGCAGGACCGGCTCTACTGGAACGATGGCAAGGGAGGCTTTTCGGCCGCCTCGAACGATGCGATTCCGGCTACCGACACCAGCGGCGGCCCGGTGGCGGCCGCCGATATCGATCGCGACGGCGACCTCGATATCTTCGTGGGCGGCCGGGTGGTGCCCGGCCAGTACCCGATCCCCGCGGCCAGCCGGATTCTCCTCAACGAGGCCGGGAAGTTTTCGGATGCCACCTCCACCATCACACCGGGCCTGGCCGAGCTTGGCCTGGTCACCGGAGCGACCTTTGCCGACATCGATGGGGATGGTTGGCAAGATCTGCTCGTCACCCGCGAGTGGGGATCGATCGCCGCCTTCCGCAACGAGGGCGGGAAGCTGGTGGACCACACCCACGCCGCCAAGCTCAGTCCCTATTCGGGATGGTGGAACGGGATTGCCATCGGAGATCTCGATCGCGATGGGGACCTCGACTTCGTGGCCACCAACTTTGGCCTCAACACCAAGTATCACGCCTCCCCCAAGCACCCGGCCCTGCTCTACTACGGGACCTTCGGCACGGACACCATGCGCCTGGTGGCGGCGGAATTCGAAGGAGACACTCTCTTTCCGGTTCGAGGCAAGAGTTGCTCCACGCGGGCCATTCCCCATCTGGCCGAAAAGTTCAAAACCTTCCACACCTTCGCCCTGGCCGAGCTGAGCGCGATCTACACGCCCCCGGTGATCGAAGACGCCACCGAGTACGCGGTTACCACCCTGACCTCGGGGGTGTTCCTCAACGACGGAAAGGGGGCCTTCGCCTACCATCCTCTTCCCCGCATCGCGCAGATCGCTCCGGGATTTGGGGTGACCATCAGTGAGCTGGACGGCGATGGTATTCCGGACCTCTACCTCGTTCAGAACTTCTTCCAGGCCCAACCCGAGACCGGGCGCATGTCGGGCGGAATGAGCCTGATGCTGCGGGGCCGGGGAGACGGGAGCTTCGAGCCGGTAGGACCGGAGATCAGCGGGCTCATCGTGGCCGAGGACGCTGCCTCGGTCGCGCTCAACGATCTCAACGGGGACGGTTGGCCCGATCTCCTGATCGGGAGCAATGACGGTCCAGTCCGCAGTTTCATCAATCAAGGCAGGAAAAGATCGAAAGGCTCGATGATCCGGATCCAGCTCCACGGCAAAGCCGGAAACCGGGATGCGATCGGAGCCCGGGTGACCGTTCACCTGGCCGACGGGTCGCGTCTGACCGGGGAGATCCAGGCCGGAGGCAGCTACCTGGCACAGTCGGAGCCCGCCCTCTTCTTCGGAACCGGCCAGGATTCGGCCACCCGGTTCGAAGTGCGCTGGCCCGATGGCTCCACCTCGAGCCATCCCGCCGCGGACGGGGAGGCCCTGTTCGAGCTCCAGCAGCCGGACAGCGCTGCCACCTGCATCCCCAAGAAGGAGGCGAGGCAGCTTGTTGAGGCGCCAGTCTCACCGTAGAGTGAGGCACCACTTGCCGGGGAGGGCGGACTGATCTGGCTGCCGCCCTTGCCCTTCCTGCCCCCATGAATTCGTTTTCGCTTCGGATGCTACGCGCGGCCCTGGCGCTCGCGGGAACCGGAGCGGCCGCTGCGGAAAAACTGATCGAGGGTGAGCCGCTCCAACCACAACCCAAGGGGAGCTTTGCGACTCTCTTCACTGCCCTCAAGCCCGCCGATACCGGGGTGGACTTTGTGAACGCCCTGGTGGCCGGTCACGAGAACGAATACCTCTACCGCAGCGAAAAAGCGGTGGGGGGAGTGGCGATCTCGATGGAGACGGAATGCCGGATCCCTTCTTCACCAACGGTCCGCGGGCCAATCGCCTCTACCGTCAGACTGCGAAGTTCAAGTTCGAGAACGTCACGAAGCGAGCGGGAGTCGAGAGCGGGGAAGCCTGGAGCGCCGGCGCGGCCATGGCGGACGTCGACAACGACGGCGATCTCGACCTCTACGTAGCCAACTACGACAGCCCCTGGACGAGGCCTACGAGCGCGGAGTCAATGTAATCGACACCTGCGTGCAACCCTCCTTCTGCGACTATGATTTGGACGGCGATCTCGACTTCTACCTGATCACCAATGAGTACATCTGGCTGCACCCCCACCAACCCCGGCCCGGAATAGGCTGGAAAAACAGGCCTGAAAAAGGAATTTCTTAGCAGTAAGCCATCGTTGTACACGATACATTCCGAAGAAAATAAGTATCATGCGTTTCTCCCACTATCTCGACCGTCGAACAAACATCGAAATTCCCGTATCGGTCGGACCCGAACCCGATGTGCTTTCCGTCGGGCGACCATACGGGGCGATAGTCGTGGGCGGCGTGTTGTGTGAGGTGGGTGGCGGTTCCTCCGGAGGAAGGGACGCGGTAGAGGTCGCCGCCGTAGGAAAAGGCGATGTGATCTGCGGAGGGCGAGATGGCGGGGTAGCGGAGCCAGAGCGGCGAGGTGGCGGCATCGTCGGCCTGTCCGTGGCAGGTAACCGCCCACATGAG
>Ga0310342_100000619_pt1 | contig 20457 bp, 15 predicted proteins | sample S15DNA20500_MG_FD_206155 | JGI IMG/M metagenome (GOLD analysis project Ga0310342, IMG submission 206155) | Marine microbial communities from station ALOHA, North Pacific Subtropical Gyre - S1503-DNA-20-500_MG | ecosystem: Environmental > Aquatic > Marine > Oceanic | place: Pacific Ocean: North...
CGCTGGTTGAACAACTTCTTGTCTCCGTATCTGCATAGCCGCCCAAGTCTTTGGACCAACTACGCCATCTGCAACAAGCCCTTTGGCTCGCTGCCATTGTTTTACTTTGGCGAGTGTACCACGCCCATATATTCCGTCGGCTAAAGCTCCTACTACTCGTTGAACATGAACAACTGCTTGGCTGCGTGAACCTTTGCGTAGCGTTCCGGGGAACGGAACAAGCCCGTCCTCTGGTTCCTTAGGTAAAGTCATTACAGGAGTGTCTGTGACCATGCGTCGTTGAATCATTCCTCGAAGCTCATTCATTGAGAACAAGGGATCAACTTTGCGTGAGGTCCATTCCTTGTGGCCTATCACAGCACAGGCAGGATTCCAGTTATGCCCGTCGCACAAAAAGGCGCACAACTCTACGAGTGCGTCCATTTGTGAGCCGGGAATATCTTCCCCCAACCCGTCATTAATAAGAGAAATACCTATTAAACGAGAGTTAGCGCTAATCTTACCGGGACCAGTAGCGTCACCGATAACAGGATTATTCTGCTGCATCCGTGTCAACACTGACTGTAAACCACGGCCAGCATGGTTAGCTTTCACATTCTCAGCAGTCAACTTGACAATGGTGCCATCACGTTTTATGAGGTAGTTGTATAGAGGTCCGGGTACTTTGTTGACTCCTCGAACACACATTGCGACCACGTTGTCGGGGTCTGCGTTGCGGTTGGAAGCGGTGTGGTGTACCACTATGCCGAATGGTTTGAGTGGCCGTCCGGTGTTTGCTTTACCGGGTGCGTCTACGAGTTTCATTCTGACTCAGGAGTAAAGTTTTTCTCGTCCCAGTCCTCTATTAGATCATCCCAAAACCAAAGAGAGCCTTCTGTACCAAATCCTTCTGGGTAAGGTTTATCTGCCGGTGGTTGCCACTCATAGTTTTCATCTAATACCCACCCCTTAAAAGGAGAGGGAGGATAAAACAACCCTAAAGGATAACCTTCTACCTCTGGAACAAACGTCGAACCGGGACCGGCCACGTTTTTGCGGATATTATCTGCGGTTTCATACCATCCTGACCACCCCAAATCGACAGGAGTGCTGTTATCATCAAAAACAGCAACATTAACAACAATGTTGTTTTCATCCACCTGCGCGAAAGTTCTCATGGCAGGAACCTAAACAAAACACATCCGGGTTTAGCATCATAGTTGCCACCCTGATTAGGTGCTCTCATCCCTTTACCGTAGCTACTGTAGTCATTTGTATTACCACTTGGGTTTGTGAGGCCGCTGGGAGAACCTCCTGCCCCAAACATGCTACCTGTCGTGCCTGTACCCCCACCTTCAGCCCACCCATTTAGTTGAGGGACACCTTCACCGCCCCGAGCAGTACCAGTTCCTGCGTAACCATAGTTTGAATCGCTAGCTTTATAACCCCAACCTGCGCCACCGCCGCCGCCACCGCTGCTGTTATAAGTGTTAGCGGAACCGCCTTGATTGCCAGTACCTTGACCAGAGTTCGAGGGATACCAAGTGCCACTTGCAGTTGTTCCTCCCCACGCTCCAGCAGCACCGTTGCCGTTACCGCCGCCGCAATAACCACCGTACCAGTTGCCGCCGCCTCCGCCGCCGCCACCAGAACCTCGATAAATCGAACCCCAGCCGCCGGGAGGAGCAGTAATGGCAGGAGCAGTAGTCCCAGTTGAACAGTAACCCCAGCCGCCCATAGCGCCTCGGCCACCGCCACCACAAGCAATATTTACACCATTTACAGTTAGTTCCGTCTGCCCCCCATTGGTACCAGAACTTCCACCACCGCTACCTATTGTCCCTTTCGCACCAATAGTTACAGCAATAGTTTCAGCGACAACTTCAAAGCCGGTTACGTGGAGGACACCCCCTCCACCGCCGCCACCATTCCATGTATCATCAGAATTACCACGGTCTTGTCCAGCGCCGCCGCCAACAACCATCATGTCAATAGTGCCAGCACCAGTAAACGTCAAATTTCCTGAACTAGTTAAAACTACAAAGGTATAGCCAGTACTATTCCAATCTTCATACACCCCATAAGACGCAGAATATTCCCAACCAAAACCCCCTCCGCCGGAGGCTCCTAAGATTGCGGCTTTACTCGATCCAAACGGCATAACAACCCTCAGCTAGTGATAGCGGCGATTTCGTCGTCAGTTAAACCAAGATCTTTAAGTTTCTGGTTACCTGACTCTTTATCCGCAGCCCGTTGAGCATCTTCAGCTTCACGTGCAGCACGTTCTTCATTGGCTGCGGCAGCTTCAGCTTCAGCCCCAGCTATTTCTTCTGCGGTGTAAGCAACTAACTGCTTTTCACCGGTTTCACAATTTACAACTAATCTATGCATTTGAATCCTTAATCCCGTACAGCATGAATGAACTATCTTCCGCAAAATAATACGACGTACTAGGGCTATTACAATACAGAGTAATTGATGTCAGATCGGCAGTATCCCCAACGTACATAAAGTGAGAAGAAAAATGTCCATAGCTGTCATTCCTTGGGAAAGACGTCCACATGCGGATTTGAGCACATTTTCTGCGAGAATCCCCCTGTGCTTGTGGAATTAATATACGGTTAAACGCTTTGCCTTTTGCCCAGTTCCCACCAATAGCAGTCACATTCCAATAACTTGCGTTGTTGCGATAAGTATGACCCCCTGCTTGACCAGTTCCCCCATCTCGCCACGGTGAAGCAATACCTGTTTCAGAACCCTGAGAAACAATCCCCCCATAAACGTAACCGCTTGTAGTGCTATTTACGGAATACCAAAATTCTACGCCTTGTGGGTTGCTAGTAGTTTCGTAAAGACGACAAGACGAAAGAATCTCAAACTGCTGATAATCGTCGCTAGTAGAAATCCCAGAAAACGTCACTGAATGCGTCGTATTGTTATCGAGTGTTGTTGAACCTAGTAGTTCGCAAGTAGCCATATCAATCGTTATAACCCAAAATAGAAATACGAGAAGTAGATGTAAGATTTACGTTCGACGCATAAATTTCGATTTGTGATATACCCCAATCACTACCGGAACCTGCTGTGGCGACACCGCCACCAGATCTCAAATACACTCCAGAAATATTACTGTTATCATCTTTCGTGAACCCACATTGTGCTTGCCATGATGTCGGCTCATTCGCAGAATAATTAAACAGAGTTACTATAAGAGGCGAATGATGGGGGTAATCAGCATGGTAATCACCAGCAATAATTCCGATATCTGCGTAACTTCCGTTGGTTTCATCGTCAGCGTATGTGCCGGATCCCATTCCGAGCTTTGTCCATCGATAAGTCCCAGCAGTCGAGTCATTATTCAAACGCATATGAACATTTTGGCTAGAATAATTCTCCCCAGCGTTTATGTCCGTACACAAATTCGCAATAATTTTTAGATGCTTATAGGTTTGAGGGATACCAGTAAACGTTAAAGACGTGGTACTACCAGCATAATTGCTTGCCGCTATAAGATCTATTGCGCTATCAGCCATCAGTTGCCGTCCCTATTCCATACAGGGAAAATTTAGAATTTTCATAGAAGTATCCGCTTGAAGTTCTTACCCTTATTTCATCAAGCCCAGCAGTATTAGTACCGCTAGTGTTAGGGCTGTCAGCCCTTATAATTCCTTCAAAACCCAAATTACTATTCCATCCTGCTGTCGTTGGGTAACTGCAATATGCGTAACCGGCAACAGGTTCATCAGTATTCGTGTATCCGGGGAATATCATTTCTAAATAAGAGCCGCCCGGATCATTTTGAAGTGTAGAAGAAGATGTGTAGCCACCCAAAAATATTCTGGTGGACTGATTAGAATTTGCGCCATAAGGACCGCCAGAACCAACACCGCCTAGTTCGTAGCCAGAAGCCATACAATTTACTACATCTGTCGTCATACGGACTTCTGTATAGTGTCCTGCTGTGAACCCATAGTTTCCAATCACATGCAAAGCATGATAAGTGGAAGGCAAACTAGTAAAAGCAATTTCTTGTGTAGTTGAGTTACTTGTTTTTATATCTTCGATCCACGTATACGCAGGATCGTAACTACCGCCACCACTTCCGGCAGCACCTAAGACTGTTGCTTTAGATAAGCCGAAAGGCATTAGTAATCCTTACTGGAAGTCTTGACCAGCTACAAACCCATACCAAGTAGGAGTCGCACCACCATCAAACGTGACGAAACAAACAATATCCGCTCTATCCGCAGTAGTCGTCAACGTCGGAGCAGTACCACCAGCCCACTTAACATTCGTCGTAGCGCTATTCACCTGAAAAGCACCCGTCCGTGACCCAGTACCATCCTGAGTCAAAATCAAAGTAAGCGCAGTACCAGCCTGCAAACCAGAATCCGCTGGCAAAGCAAACGTAGCGTTATTGTCTAACGTCCAAGTTTGAGTGTTGCCATTAGCTTCATCAATCGCTGGAGCAGCACCAGTGTTACCACCGGCATACACCGTTTCAGAGTAGTCCTTGTGGATGACTGCTGACATGATCTGGTCTGCGCCAACAATGGCACCGGAAAGAGTCGCACCAGCAATCGTTGAGCCCGTCAAAGTGTTAGTCCACCCTGTCGTGCCAGTACCACTGTGCTCTAAGAAAGCGTTCGCTGACGCTGAAGCAGCAGGCGAAGCACTAATACCGACTTTAGTTTCTAAAGCAATCAAAGCAGTAGAAGCAGCACCATGCACCTGATCGTGTTCGTAACCTGACGCATCCAAGTCAGTAGTAGACGCTGGAGTTACCTGCGTTGAGGTTGTATCAAGAGAGGTTGGATAGTTTGAACTTGGCATTATTGCTCCTACGGAACCAGATCAAGGGTGAAAATACCAGACGCATTCCATTGAATCTGGAACGTGCCTGACGTTGTACTGAAATCTCCCCCAAAATCTATGTATGCAATCAGACGGTCGTTCGTCACCGTGTCATCGTAGATAACTCCGGCTCGTACATTCGACAACGTAGAACTCGTCCACGATACGTCATCTGCATCCCATTTAATTGTGCCCGTTCCATCAGAACTACTAGTCATTGCAACACTAGTAAGAGCCTCACCACCGGCTGTATAACCAGTACCTGAAACTTCATTTGATACATCTGATTTATTTGTGTGAGTTTCAAAGTTTGGTGTGTAAGAAGCTGTCACCAACATGCACTTGAACGTGTCATTGTCCATGTCGAGAGCGAGGTCGTTCTTAAACGCAGCTTCGAAAGTCTCAACGTAAAGACCACTAGCCATTAGTAGAACCTGTTCCTTGGATCGGTTTGGGCCTAATCGTTACATCACCGTTTGGTTTTTGCATAAGTTTTCTTCTTCCTTGCAGCAGCAGCAGCCTTTTTACCTTTAGCGGTATAAGGATACTTCTTTCCATTAACGATAGGCATGATTGAAATGATAGCAGAGGTTAATGGAGGGGCCGGGGAAAGGGGGAAAACCCGACCCCTCCAAACCTATATGGCTTTAACTATTAGTTATCGCCAATGCTGGAAGCTGATTCCACACGTTGCAGACACGCTTCACGGAAGCGGCCATAGCCAACGAGGTGGTACCAACCGATTGGGTTGAACCGACGCAGAGTGTCAGTCACAGGACCAACAACAATGCTGGGCTCAGGCCCAAATCCGGGGGCACGAGAGAACGCTTTTGCAAGCGCTTGACGGCCACAGATAAGGGTTTGGTAAACATCGACAGTACTTGCGCCACCGTCAGCGATTAGACCGGCACGTGGATTTTCGATGTATTCGATGCCATTGAAGGTACCGATTGAACCTGCACGGATTGGAGCACCGTCTTGGTACAGTTGGTACTGAATAACGTCAGTTACCGCTGTGTCTCCACGAAGGTCGTAGGAAACATCAGGGTGAATGATCGCCATGTAGTTTCCATTTTCCCAACCGGGAGCGTTACGGGTACGAAGCTGTGCGACGGCCTTACGACCTTCGGCAGCGGTGTACACGTCTGAAGAGGTAATAGCGCCACGGCTTGTTTGACCGACATGCGTTACGTTTGAACCGCCATTGGCGACATCCGAAACGATTTTGTCCATCGAGTCAGCCATGTTGTAGCCAACAATGTTGGCCGCATCAGCATCTACGTTGAGGAACGATGTTCCACGCACCTTGGCGGTGGTGATGACAGCGTTACCGTACTCAGCAAGAGTTACGGTTACTGCGCTGTCTGTCAACGCAACAGCGGTAACATCAGTTGCTTCGGTAAGCGCTGAAGTTGCCTGCGCCATGTCAGCGTAGAACGTGAATTGTACACCCGAACCGTTATGGCTCTGGGCTGTTGACCTGACATCAGCGACCATTTCGAAAAGAGGCTGCGAACGTAAAGCAAAGTACGCAACCTGATCGAACGCCGTTTTTACCTGATCGTCAAGTGTGGAGGTGGTTGTATATGCCACTTGAAGTCCTAATTGTTAGGACCCCAATGATTCAGAGATTTAGGCTGTTGCTCCCCATAGAATCCCTTGGCTTTCCATCAAGCGACGAAGTTCGTCTGGATCTTTCGTTGCTCTGATCTGGGCTTCAAGATCGGTAGGTGACACTGGATCTCCACCTTCTCCGGCTGCTTGGATACGCTGTTCAGCTTCAACTGCGTCTTGTATCATTGCTTCGGCTTGAACGGGAGGAGAATTTTCTCCTAAAAACCCGGCGCTCATAGCTTCCTGACGGATAGCTTCAGCGTCAAGTTCGCCGTCGTAACCTTTAACAAAATACTTAACACGAGGATCTTGAAGATCCAATCCTGCGGAACGAAAAGTATCTCGGCGTTGGTAACCAGAAAGCTGTTCTTCGGCAACTGTAGCTCTCGCTTCAGCTTCCGATAAACGGTTTTCTAAATCACGTCGCCAGTTCGGTTTCGATTCAGATGTACTGGCAGCACCGCTATCACTGGAACCAGTGGAGTCGGAATCTGTCATATGTCACTCACCTATCTGTACGCATCCTCAGCGGTGGAACCTTGGATGGGGGGTTTTGAGTTAGCTCGCCCTTTCGGGGCCAACCACAAAACTAGTATAGCAACTATTTAATACTAATTGTCAAGTCTTATGTATCTGCTGCACCCAAACCATAAGCGCCTTGACCGCTTATAGCTATGCCAGCGCTGCGATCAAAGTCTGCAACACGGCTTTGGAGTCTACGTTGGAAGTTCTTTCTACCAAGTCCTGTGCCCCACCGGCCAGCAGCAAGTTCATCACCTGTCATCGCTTGACTTGTCAATGTCGCTTCAGTTAAACCTTTAAGCGGTGACAACGCTTGGGAAACTTCGCGGGCTTGTATGTCTTGGTTCCACATCCATTCAGAACCTTCTTGCGAAATAGCTGAACCAACTACTCGTTGAGCCGTCCCTGCTAATGTCGCTGCACCAAGTTGCCGTTTTGCTTCAACAATATTTTTTGTTCTTTGTGGATCAAGGAAAGCTGAGACAAGATCCCCCGGCGAAAAGTTATATCGAGCTTCCAAAATTGCTTTCACTTCAGGGCTCGCTTCATTCACGGCTTCTTCTGCTGTTTGTACCCGGCTGCGCCATTCTGCTAAAGAAACATCGCCAGCTATTAACGCAGTAACACCATCTTCCCCTACTGTTTTACCAGTTCCAGCTAAAAAGTCAGGGTCCATGCCTGCTGCTGCGGCTATTTGTGTGTAGCCACGATTTAATTGCATGTATTCTTCTTCAGAAATTTCAGTGAACCCACGTTCACGCCGAGCTTTCATAGCAGGAAACGCTTTATCGTAAATTGCTCGAACATTTGGATCTGTTCCGTAACGCATCTCTATAACAATGGCGTCGCCGGTCATCCCCTCTTCGGCCATTTTCATTGCCCAATCAGTTAAACCACCTAAGTTAAACCGATTCAAAAATCCTTTCATTACTGATTTAGCACCAGCAATTCCCTGAGCTTTAAGCCATTCTAAGTAGGCTTTATAGTCATCAGAGGGTCCTTTTTTCGGTGGTTTTGCCTTGACTGGATCGCCATACGCATCTACTGGAAGGCCACCGGGGGTAGCAAAACCAGTATCCCCAAACGCTCCCATACTGTCAGTCCAAATATCTCCTTTTTCAAAATCATTCGGATTTAGACGTTCGCCTGTTACGGGATCTATCGCATAATATCCACCACCACCAAACGTCTGGGTTTCGCCATCGGGAGAAAGCGTCCCTCGCGCATACCCCGGATTAAACGTTTCATTCCACCAACCTGTAGATGAATCCCAACGAGTACCTGTCGGGTCAATCCTTAATCTGGCTTGATAACGATCTTGCTCGGTGATTTCATCAATAGTTTTGCGAGTTACACCAGTGTCATAATCTTCGACAGCCATTACGCCATAACTCCCATAGTGCGACCGATAGTACCAACAAGATCATAAGCAGCATTAATAGCGTTAGGAGTCATGTCGTACTCTTCAGTAGTACGTAAATAACGGGCAAAACCAGCACCAGTAATGTTGCCATCACCACTACCTAACTCCATTCCAAGTGATCTATGAGTACCATCCCATTCTGGCATATACCCCATAACACTACGGAAAATAGAGTTATAGCTACTTAATATAGCTAACGGTGTGCGTCCTGCTTCAATGCGGTCTGCCCATGCAGGATACAAGTCTGCTGATTCTGATGCGAGCCCAGCTTCTATTGTGGTTATATCTGTTTCGCCACGCCATATCCGTCTATTGGCATCTGAGATTACGTCAGGGTCTGGGTCTATTAAATATTGTCGGTAAAGATCGTTGATTTCTTGGCGAGTAGCGTTAATTTCGCTAGCTACCGGTGCGTCTGCACCGAACTCCATATCTTCTCGTTCGGAAACAGCATCTCTAATGGCGTCATCAGACCAACCAGCTAGCCATGCGTCACGAGCAAAATCTAAAAGCTCTACCTCTGTAGCTACAATCCCAGCTTCGTCAAAGATTTTTTCGACTTTAGTAACATACTTCTCAATAAGATCCCGACGTCGGTTTGTGTACTCATCGCCTTCCCCAGCTAAAAACCAATCGTTTTCTCTAAGCCCTCGGCCTTCTTCGCTATCAAAAAAATGTTGAGTTTGTTGATAAAGGTTTTGAATCCAAAGCCCTAAAGCTGGGTCCTCATCTTCAAAAAAGAATGGTTTCCCTGCAACAAAAAGTTCCCGTCTTTTTTCAGCTTCGATTAAATCAACGATGTTCCAAATTTCGCCTTCAAATTCAACATCGCCATCTGGATTGCCACGAAGAAACTCATAGTCATTACCAAAATCTACGCTAATTACTTCTGGAGCTTCCGGGACTCCATCTACCATTTCTTGCGTACCCTCTGGCGGATTCGGATAACCTTCTCGGTTTCGTTCATCAATAATTTGTTCAAGAATTGAATGCAACTCAGCCCGATCAGCGCCTTCATCTCTCCGCAAATGATAAAAATTTTCGAGTTCTATTTCTCTTTGAGAAGGCCCCTCTATAACCGGGTCAGAACCTTTCGGTGTGTATTGCCCAACATTCCAAGAGTCATCGGGTTGCTGCGGAATTTCTTTGTCATATTGAAACGCAAATTCGCCGTACTCGTCGAGAAAAAGATCGTCAGCAAATTCGGTACTTTCTGCCCATATCTGTTGAGCACGTTCATTATTCTCGAACTCACCGTTATCGGGATGGACAGACCATGCAGAATAATCTTCCCCATTCCACATAATTTCCATAGCTTTAATATTTTTTTCAATAAGCTCTTCTTCAGTTACGCCTTTACGTGGCGTATAGCTATAAGAACCATCCGCATTTCTTGTGCGAGTAAGCCCAAAGTATGCAGCTAACCCAGCTACCGTCGGCAGTCCATCTTTTTTAGTTGGTATACCAAGTGATTTAGCTCGCTGATCTCCAGCGGCACCTTTTGTGAAATTGATTTGGAAAAGCCCCCACGAATCATCTCCAGCGTCGCCACCTTCTTGATGTCGATTAACTGACTCAAAAAGAAAACTAGATTCTCCTCGTGCTATAGCAACAAAGTTATAAATCTCGGCGTTGCTAAACCCGCGAGCTTTAAGAGCATTGGCTAAGGTTTCTGCGTTGACTGCACCCATTAGACTTGCTGTCCTTTCCCTGCCATCGCTCGCCCTAAATGAGCACGCCGTACTGCCATACCTTTGCCAACTACAGCTTCTTCAAATTCTGGAGCATCTTCAATACGTGTTTCTATTCCTTCAAGAATTTCTGCTTGGGAAAGTGACTGCCCCATATTTGTACGTTGAATATCTTCAATCCAACCATCAATCATCTCAGAAAACCCAGCTACCTCTGACATCCCTGTCAAATTAGATAAGGCTCGCCGTCCAAGTTCACGACCATATTCAGCGGTAATTTGGGTGACCATCCCAGCGTCAACAGCCATATCGAAAAGGTCGTCTTGGAAAGATCCTAAAGATTCTGGTTTATCAAGAACTGTTGTTGGGTTAAAAGTATCCCCTAAATCGGCATACCCTCGATTGAGTTGCCGAGCACGGCTTTCTGCCGCATTAGACATTTTGATAATTGCTGCTTCAACTACATCATCATCATAAATCGAGTCAGGGTTAATAAACATTTCCCGGCCCAAAACTTGATACGTGTATGACCCGTTTGCTTGATCGCCTAAAGCAAGACCTTGTGCAATTTTACGCTTGCCTTCTTCGTCTTGTTTATTGTAAATACCGATAGCGTCGCTAACTGTAAACGGAGCATCTTTTTCTACGATGCTAATAAATTCGTAGCCGTCTGGAAGTTTTCGCTTATCCATCGTCCAACTTAACGATATTGGTTTAGAGCCCTCAGGTGAACCTCGCCCACCGCCCTCTACTTGGGGACGCATCCCATAAAACTGTATGTCTTGGGTGCCGAGCATCCCCGTATAATCTTGGCTGCCACGCATACCTTGTAAATCTTGGCCTTTACGATACGGCAAAAAATCAGTATCGAAGGCAAAGGTTGTGGGGTCCATTGTGTTATGCAAGTAAGCATCTGAAACAAGCCACGTTGTTTGCCCAGAAGGATCTGGCAAACCGGGCCCCGGATTTGATAACTGTTCTATGTTGACTGCATCTACCGCTGCGGCAGCTTGCTCAACACTAACTTTTGCTTCTGTAGCTATTTCAGTAACAACATCATTCCGTTGATCTGCGGCAGTAATAGGCCCAACTTCTTTAAGTTTTTCTTCTGCTACTGCCTGTAAACCATTTTCGATGGCTCCGTCAACTGCTTCTTCGGGGGTTTCGTCGTCACGGTTATTCCACCATTCGTCAATAATTCCGATAACACCGATACTGCCAATAGCTGTAAGCCCTTTCCCACTAGCCATTTTGCCAGCAGTCCCACTACCAAATTTGCCAAGAGTAGCCCACTTTCCTCCTGCACCTTTAGTCGCAGCCATTAACAACGCTAACCCAACAAGTTGAACAATTTTATTTTCTGAAACATCTTCCATCCAAGTTTCTTCTTCTTGGGTTTCTTCATTTTCAGCCATTACTTATTCCTACAAGTTGCTTTTGCCCCGGCAAATTTTGGGTGGAGATGCTATCCATATTACTAAAATATCTATCGTAGATCGGCCCGAAGTCTGGGTATTGGAGTATTTGCAATACACCGACGTTCCACTGTTGTTCTAAATCTTCGTTACCAGAATACGACAAACGTAAGTACTTATCGTTATTCGTAGCCTGTGAGCGTCTAACCATTTCAAACCCGATAGCGTCATGCAAAGAAATAAACATTTCTAGTTCAGGTAATTCCACTCGGTACGCAAAATCTGGGTCAGCGATAATTTCTCTAAACCCTGCCAATATGCGGCCTTGTTTATCTACCCCACCAATATCGTTGTACTCTCTCCACCAATGCGGATTGGTTTCACCTAGTTGTTGAACAAATTGGTTTTTGCGTGCCCGTAAATCTTGGTTGCTGTTGGCGTTCAAACTAGATGAGCCTCCAGCTTGGGCACGTAAACGAAGTTCTGTATCTAACGAGTTGCGGAATACTCTGTATTCACGCCAGCCGATAGCTTCTTGCGCTTCTGTCAAAATGCCTTCAGGTTCAAGGTATTCTCGTCGCCCACTTCTTAATTCTTGATCTCTGATCGCCCGGTTATATTCGAACTGTACGTCCAAAGCCCCGACTGCGCCAGTGACAAACCCACCTAGTTCTGGGTAACGGTCAGCGATGTCTTTATGTTTTTCGTAAGCTAAGTGACCTTCAAGTGTTCCTGCGACTACGCCTTTGGTGGCATACTTCCTGCCAATGAAAGCCCATAGTTCTGCGTGGTTTTCTAGCAACCAGTAGTCTGCTACTTCTGCCCCGTGTTCATCTTCTATGCGGTAAAAATCTGAAATAATCGCCCAGTATGGGGACTGTTGCCGGTAAGAAATAGGGACCGTTATCGAACGGAACATTCGCATACCGTAAATTGCTTTAACTCGGCGTTCTACTTCTTCGTTAAACGCTGCTAATTCTTCAGGTGTGTCAGGTATATTTTGGCCGTTCTCATGCATTTGGGCTAAATAGTCTTGGCTTACTCGAACAGCAGTTGCGGCACGACTGTTAGTGTCGAGCCCTGCTTGCTGCAAGCCACTCTTAGACCATGAAGGAAGATGAGACATCACAAATCTTTCCAACATGTTGTCGCCTTCTGCATATCCATAAGGAAGTGACCAGTCAAGAAACTCTGTCATTTCTGGGATAGCGATAGCGACTTCTGTAGCGAGCACAGAATAAAGTGGCCCTGCGCTTGGGTAAGCGCCGACCATTGAAGCTGACCCAAGGTTAAGATCGAGGGCTTCTTTGCTGAGAACCGATATTGGGCCAAACAATTTCTCTGACATCGGAAGTTTTTTAAGGAATCCGGGGGAATCGATATCAAAAACCGGTGGTAGTTTGAACACTAACCGAGTTTGGTCGTTTTCGTCTTTAGCTGTTAAAACATGCCACGGACGTAAAGCTCGTGCAACAAACACAGGGTTTTGTCCTGCGAGCCCCATCCAACGTGTCGCTACTTCGGTCCACGCTCCAAGGAAAGGCATCATTTCAGTCATCAACTCTTCAAAGCGTGACCGTTCTGCTAAATCATAAAGAACTTGTTTTGTTTCGTAGAGTGCTTGTTGGCGTGCGTTATTTTGGATTTGGCTTAAATCATCGCCGGTGATTGTGTAAGTACCGTCAGCGTTTCGGTAACGTTGAAGAGCGTCGGCTACGGTTCGTTCGTAAACAGCTTCGAACATTGTGCCACGAGAAATCGTATCTTCTACCATTGACAGATTTTCAAAGCGTGTTGTGAAAAACTCGTCAATTAAAGTGACGGCTCGTTTGCGGAACTCCATTGTTTGCAAAGCGTCTGTGTATTCCGAACTGTTGACTGTTTTGCCAAAGTCAATACTGCCTTGCCATGTGTAAATATCGTTGCTGCGTGTGCCATAGGTCACTGACCCAAACCGGATACGTTCAACAACTGTGGTCGAAAGTAAATATTCTGCTGCTTGGCCGATATCGGTAATGTTGTGTAGCTGCATTACTTCGTCTAGCGCATCAAAAACACCGGCATGATTTTGGGGATACCGAAAATCGCTAACCAAGCGAAGATCCGCTCGGGTGTTTATTATTTCACGAAGAATAGGATCTTGTGCTTCTTGAATTTTTCGTAATACCGGTTCGATATCTCCGGCCCACGTAATAACTTCGCCTCGTGCGAGTTGAGCACGGACCCCTTGGAACTCTGGGGTGTTCGGAACAAGAGAGTTTGATTCGTAACGAACATTATCAATGAGTTGTTGCATACCTTCAGCAGTATGGAATGTTTCTGGCATATCGTCGATGACGGCACGCCCTTCAGTTTGCATCCACTCGAAGATTTCTTGATCGGTTTTACCTAACCAGAACTGTCGCCAAAAATCACGGTGGGGGTCAATTCGGGCTACGCCTTGCGAGGTGGCGTGGCGTGCGAGGTAATCGTTGTAAGCGTTTTCAAAAGATGTTTGTTGGCCCGGAGTTGTGTAGTCGTATTGTTCAGCGCCTTGGTAACGTTCTGTTTTTCGCAAAACAGCGTTTTCTTCGTTCCAAAGATGCCGTGCCGCAGCGTTGGAACTATTAACCCGTTCCCATACTTGCTGCAACTGAGGGGTGTCTCCCCATGCGCTATCTATGACAGCGTTACCAATTTGAGTTTGGTTGTATCCAGCATCACCAAGAATTTCTGCTGCTTGGTCAAACCGTCCAGCAAGTTCTGGTTGAGTTGCTTTGAATTGATCGACAACAGCTTTTTGGTGTGTAGTAATATATTCTGCTCGTGCTGCCAAAAGACGTGCAGCTTCTCGACGATTCTTTGCTGCTTCTGCCATAACGTCGGCTAGCTCTAAACCGGATTCGAGGAGTTCTATTTCGTCAGGTGTAAGGGCATCAAAGTCACGAATATCAAAATCGTTGGGTGTGTAACCTTCAAGAACTGCTCGTTCTAATGTTTCTAAACGGTTCAACCCATCTGCTGCTTCAAGCATAATTGCTTGGCCGTAAGTATCAGCAATTTGTTTTCTTGTGACAGAAGCCAAACTGCTTCGCGCATATTTGTTGTATGTGACTGCTGCTACTGCGGCACCTACAGGGCCACCAAAAAATAGGCCAGCGCCTGTAGCTAATCCGACACGTCGCCGTCTACGTCCTCGTGCGTATTCTCTATCAATAATTTCTTGGACGAAACCGTCTAACTCACCATCAGTTGCTTTGTTATAAAGATCGGCGTCCTCTACGAATTGTGATCTTTGCGTAAACATGTAGTCAGCTTCGGGTAGTACAAGTTCTCCTCGTGCCCAACGTGCTGCATCGTCTTTTAACAAAACCGAATCGGAACTTCTATCTTTTGCCCATTTGTTGTGACGTGCGATTCCTTCAAAATCATCAGGACCATCTACATCTGGGCGAACAGCTTCAGGGTTTTTGGCTCTATAATCTTCAGCCCACTCATGTAATTCACGGGCAACTATGCCAGTAACATCAACACCGGAACGACGCAGCCACCGGGCTTGCAGAGTATCGAAACGGTTGCCAAGCCGTGCGAATGTAGACGCTGCGCCAAGAGCCGCAACAGTTCTTAACATCGAGTCGATATTTACAACCATTTGCCAGCGAGGTGTCATTAACACACTTCGTTTCCAAACTGTTGAAAAGCTCCGGCGAACAGCACGTACTTTTTCTCGTGCTGCACCAATATGTATGCTTTTGCTTTCGCCTGTTAGCGGATCAGTGATGTACCTGAAATCTCCTTCAGCAATATGAATTAAGTTTCTGTACATGTCGTACCGAGGCACGACTGATGTATCACGTAGCTGTGATGGAGATATCGGTAGCTCTAAATGGAACTGGCTTCCTTCTTCAGCAAAGTTGATGACAGTAAAGTCTGCGTTGGTATAAGCCTCACGAGTTGCTTGACCGGCGTCTAAGACGAGATCTTCAACATCCAATAATTGGCCTCTAAGAATCTGAGTTACTTTGTCAACGTCAATCAAGACTTTGGCGCTTGATGTGGGGTCAGCAACATTAACGAACTCGTTTACGAGCCCTTGATTCATGTCTTGTACTGCCTCATCCCAAATCATTCGCATAGCGTTCATGTCATTGGAATTGTTGAGAATTGAGATAAGTAATTCGTCTGGGTTAATACCGACAGCATCGAACATGTTCCGGCCATCAGGAGTAGTGATGCGGCCATAGTCACGTAGCGCACGTTCCATCTGCGTGTATGCGTGTGGAAGGTTGTTCCAGTTAATAACTGCTTGGGCTACTTTGTCTACGACAATACGAACGGCTCGTTTGTCTCTTAGCTCGTTATACGAATCCGATTTTTCAAGGAACGTCCGAGCACTAAACCCAAGTCTGCTTGACGCTCCTAAATATGGGAGCATCCGTGTTGGGGCAGTTGGGATATGTGCTGTCCTCAAAATTTCTTGTGTGGCTGCTTCCACAAGACTTGGTACGTCGTCCATGCCCTTGTTGTATCTACTCACAACGGGACTGTCGGGACCGATATTTGGTGGATCGATACGTTCGACCAAAGTCCGCAGCATTTGGTCTTTTGTAGAAAGAATTGCGTTCCACGGAAGTTGTTGAAGTTGGTCGAGTTGTGTAACAAATTCGTCAAACTCGGGGGTGCCTCTTTGGGGCACTACTTGACCGGTGTTCTCTCCGTATTTCGCTAAAAACTCGTCGCTCTTGTTGAGCATTAAAGAAATTTGTTCGTTGAAAACTGTTGACAAACGATCTCTTTGTGCTTTTAACAGTTCGACTTGGCGTTCTAGTTTTGCTCGGTCTGTATAAATAACTGAAGGATCGTTACGGAATTGCGTTAGTTCAATTTCGTTGATTTCGTCAGTGAGGCGACGGTATTCAGAAACAAAGTTATGGAAATCTTGGAAGTTGGCATCATTAAAAAGTGACACCAAAAACTTTGCTTGGTTTTCAAATGCAACTTTTGCAGCATCAGAACCAAGATTCCATCGCCAAATATTGTCGAAAGGTAACCATGCGATTGATGAGAGTTCTGCCCCATTTGCCGTAACGGCCATCATGTAAGCCCAAGTGTGGGCTTGGTCATCAGCCATGCGTTTCCAGCCGGGGCCAAGACGACCTTCATTTCCGGCACGCAAAATGTTTAGCGCTAAATTGTCAATGAATTTTTCTGTATTAGTGCGGCGTACTACAGGAAGCCCTGTTTCCCATACTTGTGCATTTTCTATTTCCACTAAACGGCGAGAAGTGTACTCTTTGAAGTCTTTATCTGATTTTGCAAAACGTCTAGCAATTTCGTTAGCTATAAGTGTTTGCTCTGGCAAGGATTCGCCTACACCTTGCCACTCATCAAATTCTCCTCGTACAACGTCAGCAACGTAGGCATCTGCTAACTCGTCATCAGACATACTTCTTATTTCATCTGCACGGCTTTTTGCACGAGTATCAATTACACGGAACTTGTCAGGAGGAATCCGTACATTATTTGCTGGGTTATGTGGCAAATCAAAATTGATTGCTACTTCTTCTGCCGATTCGATACGTTGACGGCCACCTAAAGCATCAGCATCAATTTCAAAAATAATGCCATCTTGCCGTTGTCCACCTGTTGCTGGTCTGCGAGTCCCATAGTCCATTGCGGTTTCTTTGAACGGCGCAAAAGAAACAGACGAAACTTTGCCATCAAAATTTGATGAAGCATTTAGAACAAGGTACCCCTCACTATCTATATAGCTATGGAGAGAATCAGAGGATTGGCCTCTTGCGCCGTGGTATACCGGAACATCGAATATTGGATCGGGCATACTTGTAGCATCTCGGCTACCTGTATAAACAACATCATGTACTAAAGGTATTGCTTCTGGAGGGGCACCATCCCCAAAGAGATTATCTTTATAACCTTGGTAAAGACTTTCCCCTTCCAAGTCATCAAAAAATGGAGCCTGTGAATCTTTAGCAGCGTCATCTATTATCCCAACAAGATCAGGAACGTTGCCTGTTTGTCTACGAGCTTCAAGTTCTGCTTTTTCTTTAAGTAAATCTTCGACAACTTGGCTACCAATCTGAGCGTCAAGAAGATCTTCTTTGGCTGCATCAAGGATATCGGTACCTTTTTCACCAGTAGCCGCATAATCAATGTCAAGCTCTCTAAGAGCTAGCCCAGTCCGGTCAAGAGTTTCATGCCAAATATCTCTTATGACTGAACGGAAATTACCGAACCCTTCGCTTCGAATTAGTTCGTCAACTGTGGCGTTTTCCGCTTTTCCTTCTAACCATTTGGGACGGTATTCCCAGTTTTCCCAAAATTTTTCATCTCGTTCTCGGGGTACTCCTCTTCGGGTAGGCCGAGGTTCAGGGAATTGAAATGGCGCAAGATTGGTTTTAGGTGGTAACTGGAATCCTCCACCTGCTTGATACGTTTCTTTTGCTTTGCGTAACCCAATATTTATTCGTGCGCCCTTAGCTATAAGATACGCCGGGTCAAGCATAATATTTAATGTGAGATCAACTAGACCGGACACTGTTTGGTAGTAAAGAGTGTTTTCAAATTCTTGTACTGATTCAGGGTCGAAAATATCTACGTTTTGTAAAGACAAAGCGACTGCTTGACCAGCGCTACGTGAAGCTGTGACATTCCAAACATCAGAATAAGTGTCTATGTCAAAAAGAACTGAATCGTAATCATCTTGCATCCAGTCACCGGGGATAGCGTTAAGAGCCCTTTGCCCGAGACTGCTTCCTTCTTCACCTGCTACTTCTAACTGGTAAATATTTGTGACAGTTGCTAATGAACCAATCGGTCTATCAACCCCGTATTTGTAAAGACGTTGCATGTTGTCGAGGAACGGTGTCCAAATAACTTCACTAGCAGCTTTACGAATCGGGACAGGCCCAGCCCATTCAGGTATTGTTTCAACGGTCGCCCCGATAAGCCCTTTAGGGCCAAGAGCCATACCGACCATACTGTCACCGGGGATTTGGTCGTTTGTGACGCTTGCCTGACCAGCAACGTTATCTTTGAATGATTCAAACATTGACCGGAATGGGCCATAAATAACGCCTCGGGTTCCACCGCCTTCTTGTTCATACCCGTCGGGTACATGCATTACACCGTCAATAACAAAATCCGCTGCCTGAGCGGTAAATACGAACGGGGTTCGTACAATTTCATATATACGACTGCCTATGCTCATAGCGGTTGGTCGTATTTAGTGGGAACAAAGTTCTCCATGTGTCGAACAGTTGCTTGTAAGTCCGGGTCAGCGTAAGCGTTATTGGCTATTGAATACAAAACATGTAATGCCGGTGCTAAAAGACGTGCCCGTTCTGGAGGTAATTGAGGTGTTTGAGTTGGCGATGGTGCTGCCTGTATAGCTTCGTTAGGACGGTCGCTTTGCCTAAACGGGTCACCTAATTGACCGGGTGTTTGGCGTGGCCGTCTTGGAGGCCCGTAAGAAATCGAAGGTTCTACATTTTGTGGCAAAGGTACTGCTTGTTGAGCTTGCTCTTGTGCAGCGACTTCACCATATTGTTGACCTGAAGCTGTTTGGATTGGTTGCGTTTTGGAACCTTTACCTTTACGTGGCATTACAACGCCGCCATTAGTTCGTCTATTGACGGGTCACGCCCCATATCGGGTGGGGGTGCGGCTACTGGAGATTCTGCTCCTGCTCCGGGCATAGCTAATCCGGGTTGTGCTTCAGGTGCCATTTGTTCAACTAAAGTTGCTTGTCGTTCTTGCGCTTCTTTTTGAACTTTGTCGATTGCTTCTGCTAGTTCCATGTCATTGTTTTTGACAAGTTCCATAATGCGTGCAAGATCAGACGGTGGGATAGCCCCTGCTGCTGCTTGCTGTTGGACTGAAGCTAAAAGAGCTTGTTCAAGTTGTTCAGCAATCACTGTGTCATGTTCAAACTCTGGGTCATCGACTAACGGGTCGAGAGCCATAAAAGATTGTTTGGACATGGTGCCCATACCTACTCGTTGTCCTCCCCCTATGACAAGGTTGTTGATGTCAGCACCGGGATGTGAGTAGGACACAATGTTTTCAGTTGAGTCGAAGTCTTTGTTGGGAACATAGTCAACGTGGCCTTTAGCGTTTTTAGCTGAAACGTAAAAGCTGTGTTTGCGTCCACCTGCATATTTTTTCGACATGGTGATCGCAAGTTTGTTTTCTTCTTGGAGAGCCCGTGACAAAATTCTTTGGGACTCTTGTACCGCAAAGTCAACAACTGCGGAAAGTACTGCGTCGCCTCGGCGTCCTGTCCGAATGTTTGAGGTTGATTCCCCACCAAATTCTTGGGGGATACCGGCAGTCAAACGTTGAGCACGTTCCAAACGGTCAATCGCTGGGTTAGTCATGTAACCGGGTTGCAGCGATAAATCTCGTAGTTCGCCGCCTCGGATAATGCCAACTTCTCCGGTGAGTCCATCGGCAGGGTTCACAATTTGTGGTGTTTCGCCTGCTCTTCCAACAAGCCAAGTGTCTGGGAAAATTCCTTTTTGGACAGCTATAACTTCGAGCGCCATTAAGCGAGCTTGCATTTGGTACATGCCAAGAATGCCATCGAATTGTCCTTGGGCATCGTCCAGACTGATTCGTTCTGAGAAAACAACTGGTGTTTCGCCTAAGAGATTCGGTGCTCGTTCTAGTTCGAGCGCCATGAATGGGCTGCTTTGGGTGGTATTCCCAAAAGAAACTGTTTGTATTGGCGAACGTGTGCCTATAAGAACTTGTTCTTCGGCATCAACGTATTCGATTAATTCGATTGGGTGATCTTCGTTTACGTTGGTGTCATTACCGAACTTATGGGCGGCTTCGGGGTAGCGTTGACGCACCCACCCTAACGAACGTTCGTAAGCGAAAATTACGTCACGGGGACGAAGGTCATCTACGCCAAGCATTTTAGCTGGATACGCAGTTAGCGGATCACGGACATGCC
>Ga0310342_100000620_pt1 | contig 20451 bp, 12 predicted proteins | sample S15DNA20500_MG_FD_206155 | JGI IMG/M metagenome (GOLD analysis project Ga0310342, IMG submission 206155) | Marine microbial communities from station ALOHA, North Pacific Subtropical Gyre - S1503-DNA-20-500_MG | ecosystem: Environmental > Aquatic > Marine > Oceanic | place: Pacific Ocean: North...
AAATGCCGAAGCTGTCCATGTGCTTGCTGAGGCTCTCCGCCGCCGCTTTCGACAGGTTCTTCAGGCCGTCGAGGTCTTCTTGGTCGCCCTCGTGCTTGCTTTCGTCCTCCTAATCCACGTCGTCGTAGTCTTCATCGTCGCTTTCAGCAAACGGTGGGCGCTGCCGAAGGATGGCGGCGGATTCGGGGAATTTTTCGAGCGAGAGTCTGAGGCGGCCCTCGTGCTTGCTGAGGCTTTTCGCCGCCGCGTCCGACAGGCTCGTCAGGCCGGAGAGGTCGAGGTAGTCCTTGTGCTTGCTGAGGCTCTCCGCTGCCTCATCCTCAATCGCCGTGAACTCACTGAGTACCACCGAATTTACATTCTTAAGCAACTGTTCCGCAATTTCTTTGGTCAGTATTTTCTCGTTGCTCATAGCGGGCTCCTGTCGCACATGCGACCACCGCGACCAGCAGGACCAGCGCCGCGGTTGCGGGTTCGGGGAACTGATAGGAGATTTGGTTCCGCGACCTCTTCACGGGATCTACAACTAGCCTAACATTGCCAGTTCGTCAATGGGTTGAACACGTTCTTCAGCAAGTTTGAGCCGCAAAAGGCTCCCTGGTGCCGCCCTGCGCCACTATCCGCCCCCCGAATGCCTGACGCCCGGGCCGGACCTGCCCCCATGCGCGGGAGTCTCGCGGTGTTCCAGTCGAACGTGCCCCTCGCGCGAGCGGCCGGAGTAATGGACGGGGATTTCCCCACCCCCACCTGGCAAGGGGGCCGTGCCCAGGCAGGTGGATCACATGTACTGCATGTATATACTTGACAATGTTCTCGTGCAGAGGCGGCCCCCACGCCGGGTCAGCGGGGCATGTGTATCACAGGCGATAAAACACGAGACGGCTCGCGCGGGTTGACCTGGGCAAACCAGATGCAGCCCGTGGTGGTCGGCGACTACCGGGATGGCCCGTCGCGCCGCACGTGCGTTTTTGATATTCTTGCCATTTGGTTCCCATGACGCGCCCCAACTTTCTGTTCATCATCACTGATCAGCAGCGCCGCGTAGACATGGGTTGTTACGGGGCGATGGCGAAATCCGCGCGAAACACAATTTCCCTAGGGACGCATGAGCCTGCCCGTCATTTACGTCGCGGTCTTTGTCTCAGGGCATCATGCGCCGGGGGGGTTGGCCCCTCTCCATTTTCTCCAAAATATCCTCGAATGCCTCTTTGGACTTCGGGTATTTGCCTGAGTCGATCAACTGCCTTAATTGAGGCGCGACGGGGGCCGCCGACGCACCCAGAGCCTCCAGCATCCCAACCTGATGGAGCATCAGCCAATCAGGCAGATCCCTGTCTTCCATGAAGCGCACAAAGTTCTCGAGATCCGCCGTGTGACCCCGTATGTGGAACAGCGTGAAGTGCAACCGGCTGCGGTAGTTGTTGGGCGCCTTGTCGGCGGCCCACTTCTCCAGGACGGGCACGGCCTCCGCGGCGGCGGGACCGATCGCGGCCAGCACCGTGAGTTCGCCCGTGGTGCTGCCCTTCTTGGCGTCGATGATGCGGATGAGCTTGGGCACCGCGGCGGCCGCTTGCGGGCCCAGGTTGGCCACCAGCGTGAAAGCAGCCCCGCGGCGGCCGCCCGCTGGATGGTCGAGCAGCTCGATGGCCTCGGGCAATGCGCGCAGGGACACGGGGCCCAGGCGGCTGATCATCTGGCCGGCCGCGTAGGACACGTCGCTGGACCGATCCATCATTGCGACCCGCAGCGGGTCGATCACGGCGTCTGCCGCAGGGGACGGCGCCGGCGGCGGCGTCTGGTGGCGGCCTTCCGGCTCGATCGCGTACGCACCGATGGCGCCCAGAGCCATGGTGGCGCCAAGGCGCACGAACGTGTCGGGATGCGACAGCAGCGCCGCGATCCTGGGTACGGCGCCGGCGGCCTGCGGGCCGATGGCCTCCAGAGCACGCAGGGCCACCATGCGCACCTCAGGGTCGTCCAGCGTGTCGGCCAGGGCGTCCACGGCCCGCGCCACCAGCCCCCCACGCTCGTATAGGGCCCAGGCGGCGGCGCGTCGCTGCGACGTGTTGTCACCCCTCAGAGCCGCGATGCAGTCGCCAACGGACGCTTCCCGGAGCGGCTTGGCCTCATCCTTCAGGTGCGTGACGGGCTGCGGCTTCAACTGATCTTCAGGAACGGGGCCCAGGCGTTCGATGTAGTCGGCCGCCCGGTCGCGGATCTGGTCGTATTGCTCGATCGCCAGCGGCTTGCCGGGCTCCACTTCGTGCGGGTTCATGTTGTGGCGTAAACGCATGGCTTCCAGCCAGGCCCCGGCTTCAACGGCCAGCCGATCGTCTGGATTCGCGGCCACGCAGTCCTCAAGCATTTGGAGGTAGCGGTAATCTTCCACACCGTCGCGGCGCGCTTCGTACCCCACCATGGGCAACGGGCCCTGACCCTCCTGCGGCCACCAGAACTGCGCATAGCCTTCCCCCGCCCAGAGAAAGCTGCCACCGACTTTGTTCGCCCACGAAAATATGCCCGTCAGGTAGCGCTCGCGCAGCACCTCCCACGAGCGGATCACACAGGAGTACATCCAGACCTGGGCCCCGACGCGCCTCGACTCGGCCACCAGTTCCGGTGTGATGTCCGGTGCGTGGACGATCCACACGTCGTGCAGATCGGAATAGCCGTAAGACCCCCGGCCGTTCAGCGCCGTCGCCAGGCGCATGGGGACGTCGCGAAACGCCAGCCAACGGCGGCGCAAGCGCGGGTCGGGGTAGTGCGGCTCGTCCCAGCCGTAGAAAACCAGCTCCGGCCAGTCCCGCTTTTGTCGCTCGGCTCTGTACCAGTCCACGGCGCGGGCGTGCGACCGAACATCGCCCTTGTGCTTCTTGCCGTTCTCCACGTAATCAAACCCCCCGCCGAACAGCCACACCCAAGGGATGTCCGGATGCAACAGGCCCGTCGGCTCGGCCAGACGTAGGTATCGCAAGGTCCCGCGCTCGCCTGCCGTCACTTCCATCCAAGGTGTGTAGTCGTAGAGGGCGATCGATGTCTCGCCGTGCTCGGCCATCGCGCGGAAGATGGCGGTCCACTGCTCGTCCGTGCGCGTGTGCTGCGGCCACTTCGAGTCGGGAAAGTACAACCCGAAGGGGATCCGCGGCCGGTTCAGTTGAAAAGGCCGCACACGCACTTGAAGGTTCAGCTCCGTCGAGGCTTTGTCCCTGACGGACACGCGGATCTTGCTCTCGTGGACGCCGGCGGGTGTTTGCGGCGTCGCGTGCAAGGTTAGCCAGAAGTTGACGTTTCTGCCCGCAGCGATGTGAGGCACGGCGCCGCCTGCATACAGAACGATGTCGCCCCCTTCCCACAGAACCCCTGTTTTCTTGGCCGGGTGCCTGCGCTCACCCTGCTCGTCCACTTCGCCATTGCCACCGTGATACACCTTGACCGGCAAGTCCGATTCGATCTCCAGGACCACGTCTTTCAGATCATCCCCGATCGCGTACACGCCGAGCTGCAAGGATTCATATTCACGGCGCGCTAGGGAGCACTTCATCCCGTCCACGATCGCCTCGCGCGGTGGAACGGTTTGGGCTTCCAGCCGCTGCAAGGTGCTGTGCGAAAAGACGACATAGCCACGCGCGGTCTGCTCGCGGGTCCATTCACTCCGGGCGGGCTCGTCGGCCGCAACGTCGTATCCCAGGGCCAGGAGCAGCGCCGCGCATCCCAGAACACCGGGTGTGATTAAAAGATTTTTGGTCATTTCAATCGATCACCTTTCTCGCGTACTCTTCGAGCTTATCATCTTTCACGGAGCGCAGCTCCAGCTCCTCGCCCAGCTTGAGAAATGCTTCGGCCTCAGCCTCCAGGCGCGGATCATCCGCCGGTAACTTTTCGAGCATGGCGTATTGTAGGGTCATCCGCGCGGAAAGGACATGCTGCAGAGCCAGCGGTTCGTCCGCGACGGCGGCCCGCGCCTTTTCGAACAACTCGTACGAACGCTCGATGCCCGCACGCGAGAGCATCCGCCAGTTGAGCAGACAGTTCTGCCGCAGCTCCTGCCACTTGGGCGAGCCCTCGGTGTACCAGATTGCCGCCCGTTTGGCCGTCGCTGGTTCATACATACGTGGATCGCTGGAAAGTTCGATGAAATCTCGGATGGGACCGGCCGCGGCACCGTAGTAAGCCTCGAGAAACTCGCCTAACCCCTTTTCGAAATTGAAATCGTTGTCGTTGAAAAGCTGTATCATGAGCCAGTAGCGCAGGAACTGAAACCCGATTTGAATTTCCTGCACCGAGTCAATCTCGATGCCCCTCACGCCGAGCCGGTGATAGGTGCGAATCGTCTCGGGCAACTTCAAGAGATCCATCGGCGGATCGAGGCAGTTAATGTTGTAGTCGTATACGTAGACCTTCGAAGCGATCCGTGTCCAGTCCGTCAGCTCGTCGACGTAGTGATAGAAGCCGTTGTTGATCAGGCCCTCGTGAATCGGGTGACAGAAGCAACGCGTGATGGGGCAGAACCAGACCACCACGTTGCGATGGGCCTTCAGACCCTGCGGCGCCTGGTAGGTGGGCTGGTAGGCGAACGTGCCGATCGGCGAATCGGGAAAATCGCCTTCCACCTTCGCGGCGATTGCATTGACATAGTCAAGGTTGGGGCCGCTGCGAACGCCGCCGTATTGCTTGTGCAGTACGGTGCACCCATCGCACCGGCAGAAATGACTGGCATCGCTCTGACCGACGAAGAACATGTCCGCGTCAGGGTGCTCCCGCATCCAACGTCGTATGATGTTCGACGCCTCCAGTGCAACCTGCGGGTTGGAGAGGCAGAGGTCCACGTGCTGTTCGCCCGCCACCAGACGCTTGCCGTCCTCCTGGAGGGCGTAGTACTCGGGATGCGTTTCGCCGTACTTGTCGAAGGGAAACATGGTGCGCATGTTGTGACCGAAATAAGGGATCTTGAAGACGCCGCCGTGGCGATTGTCGATCAGTTGCTTGTCGCCCATGTTGGTCGTGGCCAGCCGGCGGCCACTGTTGCGGGTGCGGGCCACGTAGGCCTGCGAGAAATGCTTTTCCCACCAGCGGCTGACCCGCTGGCCCCATCCGATGAACATCCACGGGTCGCGATACTCGAACGCGGGCGCCCCGGTCAGATTCAGATCGGGAAGCTCGACCGTCGCACGCCGCGGAACGACAGTCGTGTCGGGCGTGAACCAGCGGCAGTCCAGATGTTTCTCCAGCAGCCAGTAGACGCCGTATAGCGTACCTCGAGGCCGGCCGCCGCAGATGACCAGGTGCTTGCCGCTGACACGGAATAGATATCCCTCCTTTCCCAGCTGATTCCAGTCGGGTGTGACGCCGAGATCCGCCAATTGAGGACAGTTGCCCAGGAAAATCCCATGGCCGCCGCGGAAACGGCTGGCAGGCACGATCGGCAGACGAACGCGTGTCATCTTCTCCAAGTGCTTGGCCAGCTCATCGGCGGCCGTGCGTTCCGCCGGGATGGGCTCGTCGGGCAGGACGATCGCATAGTCACTGGCGCCGTCGCGGATAATCGTCAGTGCGAAAGTGGTGGTGCACGTGAACAGGAAGGCAAGTGTGAAAGGGACGAGGGCAATGTGGCGCATGGTGAGGCGTGGGGGAGTTAGTGTCGCGTGGTTGGTGGTGGAGGTTCGGAGGAAGACTTTTTTTGTAACATTTTGATCGGCACTTTGCTATACAACCACAATCGGCATTCTCGCAAACGAGAGCAACCTCGAAAATGAAGATGACAACGACTACCTGACCCCCAATTCCCGGCGAATTTCACTGCCATATGGAAGTCGCTTACGTCTGAATCACAGTTTAGCGCATCCTTTTTCCGTGCACAATTCGCGACGCCGCATTATAATAATTCCTGGGGGTTCGGCTCACAGCGGCTGGGAAAGGAGATGCGGTGGAAAATGAAATGTCGGCGAATGAAGCACTCCCGTGAACGATATGCGCGGTTCGAATCGCTCGAATCGCGCATCGTGCTCAGTGTCGACGCGGTGATCAGTGAAGTGCTGGCCCGCAATGATGCGGTGTTACTGGACTATGGCGACGACAGTTCGGATTTTCTCGAAATCCACAACCGCGGTACCTCCAGCATTAATTTGAATGGCTGGCACGTTACCGACGACCTATCGAACACGACAAAGTGGCAGATACCAGTCTCAACGGTGCTCAATCCAGGTAACCGTGTTGTCCTTTTCGCCTCAAACAAAGATTTCATCGCGCCCAACGGCGAGCGGCACACAAACTTCACGTTCGACGGTAATGGCGAATCGGTAGGACTGGCCGATGCGTCGGGCACGCTGATTCACAGCTTTACCTTCGGCCCGCAAAGCAAAGATGTGTCGTACGGAATCGACGAATCACAGCCACCCTCACCCGAAGTGCTGGCGTTCTTTGAATCACCAACACCTGACGCGCCAAACGGAGCCGCGTTTTCTGGTGTCGCCGCACCGGTGAGTTTCTCGGTCCCCTTGAGCACCTTTACCAGTAATTTCTCACTGACCTTGTCCAGTTCTGATCCGGACACTCAGATCCGCTACACAATCGATCGCAGCGTACCAACCGAATCCTCGTTACTGTACACCAGCCCCGTCGTCATCAGCGAAACGACTCAGGTTCGTGCACTGGCCCTCCGTCCGGGCTACGTCAGCAGTGAAGTCGTCAGCGAGACGTACGTCGCAACGGAAAGCGATGTCCTCAATGTCTCGTCCGACCTACCGATTCTCGTATTGGAGAACTTCGGACAGGGTGCTCCTCTGGGAACGATGGAAAGTGAGAAACCGTTTTTGGACAGCTTTCTCGCGGTGTACGAGCCGGACGGGACGGGGCGAAGTCGCTTGACGAATCCTGCCGACTTGACCACGCGTCTGGGTATGCATCCGCGTGGTCACAGCACACTCACCTATCCAAAAACCAACTGGCGGATCGAGACCCGCGACGAGTCTGACAACGATCGCAACGTCGAATTGCTGGGGTTACCCGCGGAGTCGGACTTCATCCTTTACGGTCCTTACCAGTACGACCGGTCGATGATCCGCGATACGTTAATTCACGAGCTCAGCCGTCAACTCGGTCGCTACGCGCCGAGAACTCGATTCGTCGAGGTGTACGCGAACATCGACGGCAACGATCTGACGCAAAGTGATTATACGGGTGTCTACGTTGTGGAGGAGAGAATCAAGCGTGGCGCGAATCGCGTCGATGTAGAAAAGCTCTCGAGTCAGTACGATAGCGAACCATTAATATCCGGTGGCTACATTCTCAAACGCGACACGGGCATCGGCGGTTTCACTACCGGTCGAGGGAATATTTTACGTTTCGTCGATCCGGATCTCGACAAACTAACGGGTGCCCAGCGTAGTTACATTCAGGGGTATTTTAACGATTTTGAAGCCGCTCTCTACGGGCCGAACTTCACCGACCCGGAACTGGGCTTTCGGCAATACCTTGACGTTGGTGCCGCCGTCGACCACAGTCTCCTGGTCAATTTGAGCAAAGATCCGGACGGTTTCGGGACCAGCGCCTTCCTGTTCAAGGATCGAAATGACAAGTTGAATTTTGGCCCTACCTGGGATTTCGATAAAGCACTGGGACTAGACGACCCTAGGCCTTTCTATGAGCCGGAGGGTTTTGCGGACCGGTTGGAATTGAACTGGTGGCCTAGGCTGTATGATGATCCCGATTTTGAGCAGGACTGGATCGACCGCTGGCAGGAGTTGCATAAGACGGTCTTCTCCGTCGATAACGTGCTCGCTGTGATTGATGGCATGGCGGCCGAACTTGCCGAGGCCCAAGTCCGCAACTTCGCACGCTGGCCGGAGACGGCACCCGATGGCGGTGTCTATGCCGAGCCGGGACTCGTTGGCTATGAAGCGGAAGTTTCGAATTTGAAGGGATGGATATCGACGCGGTTGATTTGGATCGACGGCCAAACGGTCACGCCGGCAACGTTCGACGTGGAACCCGGTTTTGTCGATCCCGGGTTTGAGGTCACGCTGTCAGCGCCCGAGGGAACGCTCTATTACACCTTAGATGGATCGGACCCGCGGCTTTCAGGTGGCGCGGTCAGCCCTCAGGCGGTTGAATACACCGGCCAGCCGATTGTGATCAACGACTCGACGAAAATCTTCGCACGGGTTTTCGGTAATGGCATCCCACCGAATCGACGATTTGCATCCAATCGATGGAGCAGTCCGACAGTCGGAGACTTTGTCACGGCCAGCGAGTTGGTCGTCAGCGAAATCCAATACAACCCCGATGCCGACGATCCCGGCCAGGGCGAGACCGAAACAGTCCCGGACGACTTCGAATACATAGAACTATCCAATACGGGGAGTGTCCCCGTCGATCTGGAGGGCATGCAGTTTGTCCAAGTTGACGTCGACGGCGAACTTCAGGGGATTGACTTTACCTTTGCCAGCCAGACACTCATCCCGGGCGAGCAGATCGTCGTTGTCAAGAACCGTACCGCGTTTGAGTCTCGCTATGGAAACGGCGTGGCGATCGCCGACGGCAATGACCAGCTGGGCGGGAACAATGGTGAGTTCGCCGGTCAGCTTGCCAACGGTGGAGAGCGAATCACCCTGATCAATGATTCGGGCGTTACGCTTTTGTCGTTCGACTACGACGACCAAGGGCTGTGGCCCGAACGGGCCGATGGCGGCGGCAGCTCGCTGGAACTTGTCGATCCGCTTGTCAGCCCGAACGCTCCGACGAACTGGCGGAGCAGCGTCGAATACGGTGGGTCGCCTGGCGTGGCGGGCGTCGGGACCGCGGGCAGCGTGATTATCAACGAAGTTCTCACCAACACGCCCGGGCCGGTCAATGATACGATTGAGTTCTTTAATCCGACAGGTAATCCGATTGACGTCGGCGGTATGTGGCTCAGCGACAAGCTCGATGATTAGGAACGTTATGTGATTCCCGCCGGCACCATCGTACCCGCGGGTGGCTATCTGGTCCTCGACGAAAATCTGTTCGGCTTCGGCCTCAATGGCGACGAAGGTGAAGATGTCGTGTTGGTTGATCCCTCACGGAATCCCAGCTGGTTCCTTGACCATGTATCGTTCGGAGCGGCGCTGGCGGGTGAATCGTTTGGTCGCTGGCCCGATTCCTCGGGGATCCTTTATCCGATGATATCGGCCACTTTGGGTGCAGCGAATAGCGGTCCCCGTATCGGTCCGTTGGTCATCAACGAGGTCATGTACAATCCGCCAGCTGCAGGCAACGTCTTCGGTTCCCAGCTACTCGAGTTCGTCGAGATCTATAATCCCACCGCCACGGCTGTCGAGCTGACGGGATGGGTTTTGGACGGGATCGGGTTTGAATTTGCGAGCGGAACGACGATCGGTGCAGGCCAGTTGCTCGTTGTTGTGCCATTTGACCCCGCCGTAGATGGGGCGAAAATCGCCGACTTCGAGAATGTCTACGACGTCAATATCGGCGCCAACCTGCCAAATTACTTGGGTCCGTACACGGGTCGACTTGACAATGGCGGCGAGCTGTTGACACTCCGCCGGGCCTTACCTCCCGGAGGATCGGCGAGCCCTCAAGTGGTTGAGGATCAACTGGGTTACGAAGACGTGGCGCCGTGGCCGGTGGCTGCCGATGGCCAGGGCCAATCGTTACAGCGGGAATTGGCCGACCTTTGGGGTCGGGACCCGAGCCATTGGACGGGAGCAGCACCCAGCCCCGGCAACATCGGTCCCCGCCACCATTTTGAGCTGGAAAAGGTCACGCACGTGATCGGGGAGGTCGGTCAGGCGGCGAACGTGACGCACGAAGGGCAAGTCATCCTGTTGAACCACTCATTCGACAATCCCGTGGTCTTGGTCGGCCCGGCGTCGTTTATGGGCGGTGACCCCGTGGTGGTTCGCGTTACCAACGTGCAATCGGATCAGTTCACCTTGTTCGTGGCGGAGCCACCCAACCTGGACGGAGTGACCAGCGCAGCCGAAACGGTCTCGTATCTGGTCATGGAAGCTGGTCTTCACGCGCTCGACGACGGAACGCTGCTCGAGGTCGGAACAGTAGCGACGAAAAAACAAGTGGGGCCCCTGGTGATCGACGGATGGACTTCCGTGAACTTCTCGCAACCATTTTCCACGTGGCCCAGTGTGTTCCATCAGATCCAGACCACGAATGGGAATCCGTACTTGCAGACGCGCATCCGCAACACGACGAGCAGTTCAGTCGACGTCACACTACAACAAGCTGAATCGCAAACGGCGACTCCCGCGGTGGAAACAGTCGGCTATTTGGCCATGGAACCCGGGTTGGGGACATGGAGCGGGATGGCATACGATACTCTGACCGCGTACGGTGCTTACAACAACTTCACAACACTTAGTTTCGGGAGGACTTTTTCGACTCCGCCGAATTTGATCACGTCACTGGGCCGGGCTGGCGACCTCGATAACGCACATTTGCGATATTCCAATCTTGGCGTCGCGGGTGTAGACCTGAAAGTTGAAGAGGACACGACTCACGACACCGAGACCTTTCACAACGCCGAATTTGCGGCTTTGCTGGCACTGGAGGGTACCGGACTACTGACGACCTCTGGTGTGTCGGCCATCGATGGACAAACGCAGACTCATATGCTCGACGTGACGAGTACGGGACGTATTTCCGATGTCAACGTGAAACTGGCCTTATCTCATTCGCTGGCTGGCGAACTTGAAGTGACTCTGTTGGGCCCCGACGGCACCCGGGTCGAGCTCTTCTCAGCGTTAGGAGGCTCGAGCGGGGATCTCTCCGGTACTACATTCGACGGCGAAGCGCCGCAATCGATCACCTCTGGCAGCGCTCCTTTCTCCGGACGCTTTCGGCCGACGGGGAACCTGTCGGATCTGAATGGCCGCGATGCCGAGGGCACGTGGACGCTCGAAATCATCGACACTGCCACGAACGGTTTGACGGGAACGTTACTTGGATGGACGCTCGACATCGCCCTCCAGCCACAACCCTTAGGAAATCTCAACAACGACAGCCATCTCGATGCCACCGACATCGACTTGCTGTTCGCCGAGGTGAATGCGATGACACACAACGTCGACTTCGACGTGACTGGCGACTCACAAGTGACCTCCGCCGATGTTGATCATTTGGTCCGGAATATCTTGGGAACCAACTACGCCGACACAAACCTGGACGGCGATATCGATACCAAAGACCTGACGACTGGAATTATCAATTTCACCGGTGCCGGTGGAGTTGGAAAGCTTTGGGCTGAGGGTGACTCGGACGGAGATGGAGACGTCGATACGGCTGATTTGACTCGCGGTATCATCAATTTCACCGGTGCCAGTGGAGTTGGAAAGCTTTGGGCTGAGGGTGACTCGGACGGAGATGGAGACGTCGATACGGCTGATTTGACTCGCAGTATCATCAGCTTCACCGGCGCCATGGCCAGAAGTTCGTCACAGTCGGCGGCCAGTATTGCGGCTCGATCTTTGGAAAGCGCCGACATAAACTGGGGGGACAGAAAAACGGCGAGCCGTAAAATGAGACGCGCCGAATGGCTTGCCGAATTCGATTCGCTCCGTTGAACATGCGTTCATGTATCAAGCGTGTGAGTGGACGATTAAGATAACCTCGGACCGGCAACCCGCAACCAGACACAATGACCGAGATTTATCGAAACTCTGAAAGTTGCGGGGCGACACGGCGCCAGTTCCTCCAATCAATGGCGGCGGCCGGGGCGAGTACGCTCATGCTTCCCGAACCCCGTCTCCTGTCGGCTGATGAAGTAAGTGGTACCGGCAGGCCTCCAGAAGCCACCGCCGACTCGTGCATTTTGTTATGGATGGCCGGAGGCATGGCAGCGACAGAGACCTTCGATCCGAAACGCTATTCGCCATTTAAGGTTGGCACACCTGTGGAAAAGGTCATCAGCACATTTCCCACCATCGATACGGCTGTCGACAATATCAAAATATGCGAGGGGCTCGAACGAATCGCAGCCGTGATGGACCGCGCAACGTTGATTCGCTCTCACTACCTGGCCAACCTCGGTCCTATCCTTCACTCGCGACACCAATCTCATTGGCACACGGGTTATATTCCGCCTCAATCGGTCGCGGCGCCACACATCGGTGCCTGGATGGCCCGCATTCTCGGTCCAAATAACCCCGCCATACCCCCGTTCATTAACATCGGCCAGCATCTAGACGGTAACGGCGAAGCTGATGAATTGAAGGCGTTCACGACGGCCGGATTCCTCGGCCGCGAGTATGGTCCGTTGAATCTGCCGTGTCCGGACAAGGCGGCTCGAGCTGTGTGTCCACGCGATGAAATGACGAGAGATCGTTTTCAAAGCAGGCATCGGGCTTTGAAGAAGCGGGCCGAGCAGTCGCCTCCAACGGAGTACCTGAGCGGTTACCATCAGCAGTCGATGCTGCGTTCGATCGATCGAGTTCATCGCCTGCTGAGTTCGAAAGACAGGAGGTGTTTTGATCTAACGCTAGAGCCAAAGGAAAGCTTCGAAAAATACGATACCGGTCGGTTCGGCCGCGGTTGTCTGCTCGCCCATCGTCTTGTCGAGTTGGGCGCGCAATTTGTCGAAGTCACCACAGAGTACATTTCGTTCGTGCACTGGGACACGCACGAAAAAGGCCACCGCACTGTCGATCGGCTGCACAATGAAATCGATCGGCTGCACAATGAAATCGATCGGCTGCACAATGAAATCGATCGGCTGCACAATGAAATCGATCGGCCGATTGCTCAGCTTGTCTTGGATCTTGAAGAACGTGGGCTATTGAATCGGACGTTGGTAATCGTCGCCAGCGAATTCAGCCGCGACATGATTGCGGGCGGAATTCTCGGGAGCGATGCGCGCGACCCATCGCGAGCCTGCACCGACGTGTTGAAAAGCACAAATCACTACCGACTGCATCATCACTTTACAGGGTCGTCGTCCGTCTTAATGTTCGGCGGAGGTGTGAAGCGAAGTCTTCTCTACGGAGAGTCAGGTCTGGAGAAACCCTGCGTGGCAATCAAGGATCCCGTGTCGATCACGGATCTGCATGCCACGATCTTCCGAGCAATGGGCACAAGCCCCCAGACTGCCTTCGAGGTCGAACGGCGTCCATTCTACGTGACCCAAGACGGCACGGGAAAACCGGATAACGAACTGTTCACGTCGTCGTGACGTTGAAACCTGAACTCTTTTTCTCACTTGCATGAGGTACAAGACGATGACACCACTTCGCAATATTCTCTTACCACTGGCGACTATTTGTGTGATCGTGGCGCACACCGCAACAGCCGAGGATGTCGAAATGCTGCTGATCCCACACCGCGACGCGCCAGACGGACCCTACCGTGCCAGTGAGGGAAGTGCGCTCGAGTTGGCCGACGGCAGGATCCTGTTCGTCTATTCCCATTTCACCCAAGGGGGGCACGACCACGAGGTATCGGACATCCGCGGCATCGTGTCCAGGGACAAGATGGGCACGCAATGGACTGACCCGTTCATCATCCAGAAAAACGACGCTCGTATCACGACCATGATCGCCAACCTGGTACGGCTGGGTACAAAATCCATGACGGCCCTCAAAGCGATTCAGGCCGGCACCGGCACGCAGGATTATTTGGAAGGCACGCCGGGCGGAGCCATCGGACTGGTCTATCTGAAGGTTCAGGGTCAATTCCGGGACCAGATGTTTTTCCGCCTGTCGCGCGACGAGGGCACCTCCTGGTCCAAGGAGGTGCCGATCAATCCCGTGCCAGCGTACAAATCGATATGCCCGAACAACGATTCGGCGATTGTCCTGACGACCGGCCGCATCATCGTGCCGGTCGCCGCCGACTTGGGCATCTTCGGCGGAAGTTTTGTGTATTACAGCGACGATGAAGGCCTGACCTGGCACCGTAGCGTCAATGAGGTCGTGGTGCCATTGAAATTAAATGGCCGGACCTACGCGACGTCCAATTTTGGGGAACCCAACATCGTGGAGCTGCGCGACGGCAGGATCCTCATGTTCGGGCGGACCGTGATGGACAGGATCTGGAAATCTTATTCGGACGATGCTGGAGTGACCTGGTCCGAGGCGCAGCCGACGGACCTGGCATCTTCATCGTCACCCGTGAGTCTGCGTCGCATCCCGTCCACGGGTGACCTGCTATTGATCTGGAACCAGGTCAGCGGTGAGGAGATCGCCTCGGGCTGGGGCAGGATGCGTCTGTCGTGCGCCGTGTCCCAGGACGAAGGCGAAACCTGGGGGCACTACAAAAATCTTGAATCGATCGATGACATCACCCACATCGAACTTTCCGACGCGGGCGAAACCTACGACCTGCTGGCAGGCATGCACGCAATCGCCACCCGCCGCCAACAGGCTGGTGAGCGCAAACCCCCCGATCCGAAACGATACCCTAGGGCCAGCGAGGGTCATTGGCACGTGGATTATCCCTCCCTGACATTCATACGCGACAACCGGGCTGTGATTACCTACGGTGTCTATGGCGGACCGAGTCGCTTTCCGTTCGAGCAGTGTGGCGCGAAGCTGCGCATCCTGCCGGTGGAGTGGTTTTATCGTTGATTCCGTAAAGCATATCCGCCAAGCTCTGCTCGGTCCAAGTGAAGTGTAACGGCTAGTCTGTGGTCGTTGAAAGGCCAACCATATTGCCGGTACCTTCACCCACCAAAAGTGTATTGCTGCTGCCGTCGTGGACTTGTTCGATTCGCACGCGCGACAAGTTGTACAGCATCCCGTTTCCGTCGTATGTGTAATCGGGATCACCGGCAAAGCAATCTGTGAAACGACAGAGGCTATCTGCAACACCGGGATAGTTGTTGCGTGCCAGAAGAAGGAACGGACTGCCGTCGGAATTCTTGCTGATGACAACATCAGTGTTGGGTTGCCAGTCCGTGGGACACAGGTAGGCGGCCACCGGCGTTCCCGCTACTTCGATATTTCGTCCACCGCCACCCCGATAAACGCCGCCACCCGCGAGGCGGTCCGTGGAGGTCATATCGATCTCTCCGGTGAGCGTCGATCCCTCCAAGTAGGGAAGGATGTAGCCCGACCAGGCCCATCCGAGTTGCGGTTCGGAGAAGTTACCAGGGTTGATTTCGTCGCTGTGCCCCTGATAGTTGATAGCGCCCGGCGGAAAGTGACCAATTGCACTGTGATAGTTGTGGAGTGCCACGCCGATCTGCTTTAAATTGTTAATACACTGCGTCCGCCGTGCCGACTCCCGTGCCGCCTGCACCGCCGGCAAAAGCAAGGCAATGAGAATCGCGATGATAGTGATCACCACCAGCAGTTCAACCAGCGTGAAACCATGTTGTTGGTTTCGCTTCATGACAGGTTTCCCCTCGCGTGTAGACTGCTACATTTCTCATAATTTCACTGCAAACGACCAGTATGCGAAACGCTTTCCGTTGAATATGATCGGCAATACGAGCTGCACAGTAGCGACCCGATCGCAGAGAGAAGAAAGTGGTGACATGTCTACACCCTCAAGAATTCGCCCTAAATCGCGTGTAAAAAACACGTTTGCACGAACCGACAAGTCATATCTGTGTTTTTATCGCGACTCGGAGACAAAGACAACACGTTCGAAACTGTTAATCGCCTTTTTAGTCTTGGCGCGATGCGGCATCATGATGGCCGACGACCAGCTGCAGGGTACTGGGCCTTTGACGCTACAAGGTGATATCGCCTCGCACATGATCGACGGTATCGACCGTTTCCTGCTGCGAAAGACCGAACAATCCATCGTCACGCGGCAGAACCAATGGCGGCGTAACTTCAGCTCCGCCGTCGCCTACAACCAGTCTGTGTCTGAGAACCGACAGCGTTTGGCCCATATCCTGGGAGTGCGCGACCAACGCGTGCGGTTTGACGCACCCGAGCCGGTGGCTACCATGACGCAGCCGGCACTCGTCGGTGTGGGCCCAGGCTATCAAGTGTTCTCCGTACGATGGCCGGCGATCGGCGAAGTCTACGGCGAAGGGTTGCTGCTGGTTCCGATTGGACGCGATCCGGTAGCCGACATCGTGGCTGTTCCCGATGCGGATGTGTATCCCGAGCAGTTGGCAGGGTTGGTCGCAGGCGTCCCGCGCGAGTCCCAATATGCGCGGCGGCTGGCCGAAAGCGGTTGTCGGGTCATCGTACCCACGCTTGTCGACCGCCGCATCGGCAAACGCCAGTCCCCGCACGGCGGCTGGTCGTACCGTATGTCCAACCGAGAATTCCTCCACCGTCCGGCGTTTGTATTGGGGCGGCACATGATCGGCTACGAATTGCAGAAGGTGTTTGCCGCCGTCGATTGGTTGGAAACTGGTGGGCGCGCCGATGCGAAGGACACCGACCGATCCGTCGGTGTGATCGGCTGGGGTGAAGGGGGATTGATTTCACTTTACGCCGCTGCAGTCGACACACGCATCGATGTGGCCTGCGTGAGCGGATATTTTGACTCACGGCAACGCATGTGGCAGGAACCGCTAGAGCGGAACGTGTTTGGCTTACTGGGTGAATTCGGTGACGCGGAAGTTGCCTCGCTGGTCGCACCACGCGCACTGGTTGTCGAGGCAGCACCAGGTCCCGAGGTGGAGATCCCCGTGGGGCTGGGCGCGGCACCCGGCAAGCTGGTAACCCCTCGATTGGAAAACGTCCGGCACGAAGTCCAGCGGGCACGGATGCTTGCGGGCAACTGGAACCCCGAATGGATGCATTTGGTCAGCAGTGGCCAAGGCACCGGACCCTATGCCAGCGAGCCAACCTTGCAGATGTTTTTGGAATCGCTGATGTCAGAGGCGAGGCTGGCCAAGCCAGGTCGTGCAGCGGAACATTTGCCAGCCGACTTTGATCCCCAGCGGCGGCAGCAGCGGATGATCGACCAGATCGATCGCCATAACCAATGGCTTTTGGCGGAGAGCCCCTACGTGCGTGCCGAATTCATGAAGCGGCTGGACACCACTGCATTGGACAAATTTAAGTCCTCGTCCGCCTTCTACCGCGAGTACTTCCGCGAGCAAGTCGTAGGGAATTTTCCCGAACCGAGGCTTCCGCCCAATCCTCGCACTCGCAAGGCCTACGAAACAGATCGCTGGACAGGCTACGAGGTTGTGCTCGATGTCTACCCGGATGTTATCGCTTATGGGTTGCTGCTGGTTCCCAAGGACATCCCAATTGGTGAAAAACGCCCACTGGTCGTTTGCCAACACGGTTTGGAGACAACGCCCCGTGATGTGATCGGTAAGGGAACGATCGATTACTATCACGGGTTCGGAGCACGCCTCGCGGAACGTGGGTTCGTGACATTTGCACCACAGAATTTATACAAGTTTCAGGATCGCTTCCGCGTTTTGCAGCGCAAGGCCAACCCGATCAAAAAAACGTTGTTCTCGATCATCGTGCCGCAGCACCAGCAGATCGTGGAATGGCTGACAACCTTGCCCTTTGTCGATTCACGGAGAGTTGCGTTGTACGGTCTCTCCTACGGAGGTAAAACGGTGATGCGGGTCGTTCCGCTTGTTGCCCAATACCGTGCAGCAATTTGTTCAGCCGACTTCAGCGATTGGGTGCAGCGGAATGCATCGACGCAAGTTCCTTACAGCTATGTTTTTGGCGACGAGTATGAGATCTTTGAGTTCGACCTAGGGAGCACGTTTAACTATGCGGAGATGGCCGCGCTGATCGCTCCCCGCCCGTTCATGGTGGAGCGCGGCCACGCCGATCCCGTCACGACCGACGAGAATGTCGCCTATGAATTCGCCAAAGTCCGCCACCTCTACCACGCGCAGCTCAAACTTCCAGAAGCTTGTCGCATTGAGTGGTTTGACGGGTCACATGAAATCCACGGTCAGGGAACGTTTGAATTCTTAAGCCGTCATTTGGATTGGCCCGAAGGACGTGATCGATGACAGCGCGGCGGGATTTACATTCACGCGACAGAAATGATGTCCTCTGGAATAGATCTGGTGGCTTCCGCCGTCCGATCGTCACGTTCGATGAATTTTAGTCCGCTAACTTGAAGTCCAGCGTGAATGGACTCTCGGCGGAGATTTCATGGATCAACTCGGATTCGTTATTATACTTCTCCGGCAACAGCTGAATTTGTGGAACCACGGAACCGAGCGGATTCTCGTACACTTTGCCATCCGATGATTTGTAACTCGCAATCTGGACCAGATGGGTGCCTACTGGAACACCCCCACGGGTGTCGACTCGATACTTTCCGTCGCGGATCTGTCCTCCAGACACGAGCCCGTCGGTGCCCACTTGGGGGGGCGAACCGAATTAATCCGACCGGGATCGCTTCGCCGTTGTACGTGACCGTTCCTGTCACGACGACCCGATCCAAATCGCCACCGGAACAACCGCCCAACAGAACCAAAATGGAGAGGGTGAACAGCGATCGGCGCGAAATGACGGCAGCGAACATTGGACAGCTCCGAGGAATTCCAAGAATGAGTCAGACGTCAAACGTTTTTTTTGTTAGCCACTTCCGAAATCGAGGTGGCGGGGGTCGAATCGGGTACCACCGATGACCTTTGCGCCACGGCAACCGTAGACGGTGTACACGGTACCGTCCGCGAGTGCGATCGCCTTGGGATATCCATCGACAACCTGCTGGCCCGCGTCGAAGAGCGCCACCTGGTGCTCGGTGTCCCACGTCTGGCCGTTGTCGCGACTCACACAAGCGTAGATGCCGGTCCGTTTAAAATTGCCCGATCGCGGCTTGGTATGGCGTCGCGCCGCAATGGCGACGAGCAGTCCATCGCGTGTCGTCACCAGCCAGGGACATGAGCCCAACACGCCCGACTTGCGAAAGCCAGTCCAGGTCACGCCGCCGTCGCTGGAGATCGCTTGCCATAGATCGCGCTGACGGATTTTGTCTGGCTCCTCCGAATCGGTGCTCCGCATCAGTGCCACCAGGTCACCGTTGGGCGCGCGGGTAATCGCGGTTTCGTTCACTTCAAACTTGTCCGCCGCGTCGATGCGGTGTACTTTCCAGGTGTCACCGCCATCGGTCGTCCGCAGCGCCAGGCTCACGTCGTGAGACGGCTCTTCGCCCGGAGCGAGTCGCCCCCACATCGGCTGGACGAACGTGCTATCCGGCAAAACCTCGCCGCCCCCCCGTACACCGTACAACGCAAGCTGCGAAAGCCTGCGATTGTACTTGATTTCATGAGGCGCTTCCCATGTTTTGCCGTCGTCGTGCGTACGGCTCATCCAGACCCTGGCGTCGATCGAGATGACTCCCGGCGTGTTGCCTTTTTCGGGCGTGAAAATGTGATAGCCCTTTTTCGTCAACTCCGCACGTTTCTCGGGCGTGTCCTCAAAGGTCTCCGATCCGTAGGTGCCGATTGCTAGGCGAGTCCCGTCCGGCAACAACTGGCCATACGCGGCCGGATGCCGAAAGTTCGTCGTGGGGATAAAGCTGATGAAGTGATCCGAGATATCCTGCGGAGCTCCATCCTGCTCGTGCCAGCTCTGACCACCGTCTTCAGAAACGAACCAGCGGTATCCAATGTTGCTCTGCACCGCATCGGATGAGTATGCGTTGTCGGAACACTGCACGATCAAGCGGCCTGTGTCAAAAAAAACATCCGGGTTTTGCACAATTCCCCGTTCTGACCGGCCAATTTCGACAGACACCGGCGCCTGAGGCTCGTGCCAGCGCCACTTGGCGTCACGCCCCAGCGCTGGAGAGAGTGGATGGGCCACGACGAGGGCCGCCAGGAGGGACAAATTAACGTGAAACAGCTGGCGAGCGTTGTTCATGATGTGCCTGTCGAAACTATTTGTTTGAATAACCATCGACTCCAGAAGCCGCATGGCCTTTGGAATGGATAGCAGAACCGATTGCGATTATCGTAAGTGTCATCGGACGCGGTTACAACCAGTAGTTCGCCAACACGGTCGCGTTGTGGGTGACGGGCAGGAGTGCCCGTCTTACCTTTCAATTCAAGCTGGGGAGAAACTAGCCCGTTAAAAGCATTGCTTCATCGACGTCAAGCGGAAACATTGGTCGTGGTATTTGTTGGAAGTCAAAGTGTGCGACGTTCCGTGAGCCCGGGCCGGGACAGTCAGCATGGACAACGCCCTTGGCCACTGAGCCGTATGTCACTTGATAACCGATCCCACTCTTGACCACGACGATCTTCGCCTCAAAGGGCTCGATATCCACCTTGCGAAACAGAGACGGCTGCGGGCTCCAAATGGCATGCTCCGTGAGCACGAGTCGTAAGTTGCCGATGCCAAGGCAGACGATAACGCCGGCATCCATCGTCCCCATGCCGATCTGCGTCGGGGATAAATTAGAAGCTCTCCAGGAAGGTAGCGATGTCGACGTAGGTCAGCTCTGGGGACTGGTCGGCTTCAGCTGGCGAATCGATCGCACCCGAATAGGAGGCGTCCAGCTCGAGGACCAAATCATCCACTTCGGGTGGCGCCCTCGGTGTTGAAG
>Ga0310342_100000621_pt1 | contig 20424 bp, 17 predicted proteins | sample S15DNA20500_MG_FD_206155 | JGI IMG/M metagenome (GOLD analysis project Ga0310342, IMG submission 206155) | Marine microbial communities from station ALOHA, North Pacific Subtropical Gyre - S1503-DNA-20-500_MG | ecosystem: Environmental > Aquatic > Marine > Oceanic | place: Pacific Ocean: North...
TGTCGTGAACCGTCCTTCCGTCCGAGACTCACTTCCATCTTTCGTCCCGCGCCAGCAGCGATCTCTTCGAGCAAATCTGGAATTTGGTGCAATTGGCCTGGTCCCACAATCAAATCAACAAACGGGGCCCTTTCAAAAATCAATTTTTGATCCTTTTGTGCCATACAACCAAGCACACCAATGATCTTTTCGGGATGGTGGGTTTTGGCATGCTTGAGCCTCCCCAGTGCACTATAAATCTTGTCCTCGGCGTGCTGGCGTACACTGCACGTATTGAACAAAATCGTATCAGCCCGTTTGGGCGAATCCACTAGCTCGTAACCTCGACGGCGCAGATTAGCAACAACAAGCTCGCTGTCGAGCACGTTCATTTGGCAACCCACCGTTTCGATATAGAGATGCCGTTTCTTCATCATTCAAAAATTTTTAAACCGCTCATGTTAATCGTTTGAGTTATCATCGCGCTCTCAAGCAGCATCCCGGTCCACATCTTGGCCATCCGCAACCGAAGCCTGTCCCGACGCTTGCTGATTTTTTTGCGATTGGTGCTGTAATTGCTCGCAGTATTTGGCGATACATTGGTTTCGATAGTGACGCATGAGCTTGACTAACGTGACCACTGCGATATAGCTAGCGATCACATAGATCGCAATATCCCACATATTCTCCAAACCCATAAAAAGGCCCCTCGGTAGCTAACGGATTTCGGAACTGCGCATTCTAGCATTTCGAGAGCATTTACCGCGAGTGGGATTTGCAACAAAAGCCACCTTCTCGTCTCAATGAAAGCGCTGCCAGGCAGGAATCTGGCAATTTGCAGGCGCCATTTGTCAGATCGTTTATTGTTTATTTACCTAATCGATCGCCCGAACCAACCGGATAGCCTCTCAATAAATCCGCTGCAGACATTGATCGTTTTCCTGCAGGTTGGAGTTGGTGAATCGCCAACACTCCATCACCGGTGGCAACACAAATCTCATCTTCAGGAGACTCGAGAATCGTGCCAGGAGACGTTTCACTAACTGCGGGCGTTGCATCTCGAACAGACACCTCTTCCAAAATCCAACGTACCGGCTCACGATCAACAGGCAGCCAATGAGTGTAGGTCGTCGGCCAAGGTTTGAATGCTCGGACTTGATAATATATCTCTTGTGCCGATCGACTCCACTGGACTTCACCGTCGGACTTCCGCAAGCGGGGCGCTAAACTGATGTTGGCAGCATCCTGTACAACACCCGGAGACTGGGAAAAATCAGAATGACGAAGGAGAAGTTCAATCGAGTCTCGCACTGCATCAACACCAACAAACGACAACCGCGACTCGAGTTGCTCGGCTGTCTCAGTGGATCCGATCTCCACCAGCTGTTGAATCAGACAGGGTCCAGCGTCCAGTCCAGCCGTCATCTGGATTACGGAAACCCCGGTTTCCTTTTCACCGTGATAAACGGCCCACTGAACCGGTGCTGCACCGCGATATTGGGGTAACAGGGAACCATGTAGATTGATTCCCCCGAAACGCCCACAGGCAAGGACATCCGGCTTAAGAATCTGCCCGTAATCACATACAACCAGCAAGTCGGCTTTCAATTCAGCAAGCCTGGAAATGGATTCTGGGGCGTTGACGTTTTCAGGCATGTAAACGTCGATTCCCTGCTCGTCAGCAACGTCCTGCATCGGATTGGTTACAACTAGTTTCCGTCCGCGCCGCATGACAGGCGGACGTGTGACCAACAAACGAACGTCATGTTCCGACGTCAACAGCCAACGAAAAGTTGGTGCGGCAAACGGACCTGTTCCCATCATTACAATTCGTAGCGTACCGTCAACAATAACGCGCCTCCATTTCTGCCAAATGAGCAACGATCTCTTCATCCACAGGGATCAAGCCACGGTCTCCTGCCATGACGAATTCGTCTTCAAACTGTCGAATCTGCTCACTGACTTCACTCTTTGCTGACTCGGTCATTCGATCGATGAACAATACCCCGTCCAAATGGTCGATTTCGTGTTGAATCACTCGTGCCATCACGCCTGATGTGTCTATCTGAATCTTTTTTCCTTCCAGGCTATAGGCCTCGACTGTCACTCGCTCAGGTCGCTTCACACTTCCAAACAGCTCCGGAAGACTCAGACAGCCTTCCTCGCGTTCACTGGCTCCTTTACGTGAAGTGATCACTGGATTGATAAAAACGCACTGCTCTCCATCGTCGGGCTGCGCAGCAAGATTGCAAACGAACAGTCGTAGCGGAAGGTTGACCTGATTGGCTGCCAAACCAACACCGTTGGCCTGATACATAAGCTCAAACATCTGCTCCACCACGTCGCGCAAGGTAGCATCAACTCGTTTTAGAGGCTTCGATTTGTGCCGCAGTGTCAGATGCGGATACAAGATGATTTCCACGGCCGTCAATTCTCATCATCGGGCAAAGTTAGCCAATTTAAAAATGGCACAGTCCGATTATAGAGCGATCTACGTCGTCTGTTCCAGGCTAAACCAGGCCTTGAACCAACGGGACACGTTGACTCCAAACAGCCTTCTTCTTAGACTCCAACAGCTGGAGTATTTGGTCGTATGATGTTAACCATGCACCAGGATCTGGCAGCTCGCCAATTTGTTCGGAACAGCCTGGAACAATTCGATGGTCTCCTCAGTGGACGGCCGACACTGCGATCCGGAGTCGGTTAATCGTCAATCCTTGGTGGTGGTACTTCGCCGTTTTTCATTTCCAGCTTGGCTCCTCTCTTTGGTGCTACATTTGGCTGCACTCTTTATTTTGGCACTCTCCTGGCGCACAATCCAGCCTCACGGCGCAGCTGTCGAACCCCAGCGGACAACCGGGATTGTGATACAACGCTTGATTCACGATCAAGTCGAATATTTTGAAGGACAAGCGGGGCAAGAGTTGAACCAAGCTGACGGTACAGAAAGCGATCCGGCCCTCACGCTGGCTGCACCGCTGCCAACAGAACCACTCGCGTCTGAACCTCATCTCAATGCACTGTACTCAGCATCCGATCAAGAAACCAATGACCAAGGACCCCCTGTAACGGTACCCAATGTCGCAGGATTCACTCAAGGCCGGCCACCGGCACGACATATCGGTTCGAAGATACAGACATCCGTTTTTGGTAATCAAGGTACAGGAACACGGTTTGTCTACGTTTTTGATCGTTCTGCCAGTATGAGCGATCCTGGTGGTGTTCCCTTGGCTGCCGCCAAAGTCGAGTTGATTGCCAGCTTGAAAGAACTCGAATCTAATCATCAATTCCAAATTATCTTTTATAACGAAGAGCCTCGACCCTTTCGGCCCGACGGAAAAACGACCCGGTTGACCTGGGCCAACGACCGCGGAAAGGCTTTAGGTGAACGATTTGTGAAAGGCATCGTGGCCGCTGGTGCAACACGACATATCGATGCACTCAAGATGGCATTGCGCATGAAGCCAGATGTGATTTTCTTCCTCACTGACGCTCAAGAACCGCGGATGACCGGCGCAGAACTGGCAGAAATTCAGCGTCTCAACGGTACCGTCGGAGCATCAATCCAGAGTGTTGAATTTGGATATGGCCCTAACGCAGGTGTACATAACTTTCTGCGCCAACTGGCCCGTGAAAATGGTGGTGAGCATGTCTACGTCGACATTCTACAACTTGGTCGTGGTTACTAACTGGCCATGTCAACTGTTGGTCATGATAACGATGGCAATCGCATGGGTTGCGCAACCTGCCTTGTTATACGCTGAGACGATGGATGTCGTCATTGTTGCCGGTAGTGACCTGTCGGTAAAATCGGTACGGAAAACGGGCACCATCACTGAGTTCACTGGGAAAACACTGACAATCGAATCCCCGTCGGGTCGCCAATTAAAAATCCCGGCTAAACAGATTGTCCGTATCGAGACCCGGTGGAACGAAGAAAAATTGGCCGGTGACCGGGCTTATCAACAGCAAAAATTGCGCGAAGCGGCTGCCCTGTACGCACAAGCCGCTAACAAAGAACCGCGTGTCTGGGCCCGTCGAAAAATCATGGTGCAATCCATCTGGTGCTTTCAAAATCTTGGCCAACCAACGCGGGCTGCCTCCTTGTTTGTGGCACTGCTGCAAAGCGATCCACACACGGGAGACTTTAATGCTATTCCATTGGTGTGGCTGCCGCGACATCCGGACGCCACCACCGAACAACTGGCGGTCAACTGGCTTAGCAGTCAGCAGGGGCCAGTCGTACACCTGATGGCTGCAAGCTGGTTGCTGTCATCGCCACATCAACAGAAAGCCAGAGAAGTACTCAGTCGGCTGCTAAACCACGAGGACTCTCGGGTTGCCCAATTGGCCTCCGCCCAACTTTGGCGACATCAGGTTCACACAGTCAGAACATCTGATTTGGCCCGCTGGCACAGAATCCTGGAAAACATGCCTTTTAAATTCCGGGCGGGTCCCTATTTCTTACTGGGGACCGCATTGGCGCGCCATGCCCGCGAGGAAGAGGCTGTGATTGCCTACCTCCGCGTATCGATACAATTTGCCCAGCATCGCGCGCTGGCGGCAAAATCCCTGTTGCGTGCTGCCCAAATTTCGGAAACACTCGATCGCCAAGATCAGGCGATCCGCTTGTACCAGGAATTGGTAGATGACTACGCTAATTGGACCGCCGGGGATGAAGCTCGGCAACACTTGGCCCGCTTGAAACCCGGATTGTAACATTTAGACTTTTCATAACTCGAGGATTGATTATTCCTTGATTTCAACCGATGGTGTGTCATCATTGTTTTCAAACGGAACACACAACGCTGAATCTTTGTCTTCTATCTGGAAATCTACAAACAACTTGATATGGCTACGACTTATTCCAAGTTTGTTATTACGGTGATCGTAATTTGCGGTGCATTGATTGTGCCGACGAGTCAACTGTCCGCCCAATCGGAGGCAGCACCCAGCACCGTCAATGTCCAAGAACGGCAAGTGGCAACCGGCTCGGGGCTTGAAGTCGTGATGACAGGAGGCTGGGTGGGTCTGTTGATTGTAGGATTGCTTTTGTGTTTGTCACTCACGGCTGCGTATTTGATCTTTGAACATTTGATGACGATTCGGCGCAGTGAACTATTGCCAGAAGATCTCAGCAACCGTGTCCGTGAACAACTGCTGGCAGGTCAGATTAACGAAGCAGAGCAGGCTTGTCGGGAAAAACCGAGCCTGCTGGCCTTTGTTATCTTAAATGGTCTGAGCGAAGCGGAGAACGGCTGGACAATTATTGAAAAGGCTGCCGAAGATGCTTTAGCGGAACAATCAGCTCGCTTGCTCCGTAAAATCGAGTACTTGTCAGTCATTGGTAATCTGGCTCCCATGATCGGCTTACTTGGTACCGTGACTGGAATGATCATCGCATTTCAACAAGTGGCGAGCACGCAAGGCGCTGCGGGTGCTGGCCAGCTGGCCGAAGGAATCTACCAGGCACTGATTACAACGGTGGGAGGTCTGATTGTTGCAATCCCATCCTTGGGCGCATTTGCTGTCTTGCGAAACCGTGTCGACCAATTTGTTGCCGAAGCCACATACACAGCTCAACACACCCTCGCACCGCTAAAACACGAACACCGTCGCGCATCAGACGCAGCTCTCGCTCCACCCCCTGTTCAGGGAGTTCCCTAATTGCGTGTCCCCCTAAGTCGACGTCGAGCACGGTGGGAATTCAACATGACTCCGATGATTGACATCGTGTTTCTGTTGATCATCTTCTTTTTGGTGTCCAGTCATCTGGCCAAACAAGAGTCCCTGTTGCCCCTACCCCTTCCCAGTGCCGACAGTGGTGACACTCCTCAAAATAGCCTGGGAACACGCATCACTGTGAACGTCACTGCGGGCGGCGAATTGCGATTGGGCAGCAATGTGGTCGGCGTCGATGAATTAGAACGTCGGCTGAAACACGAAACCACACGGGCCGGCCAAGATATTGAGGTTCGTCTTCGAACTGACCGCAGCGTATCCTACCGGCACGTGTCTCCCGTTCTGGCGGCCTGTGCACGCACCGGGATTTGGAATATCACGTTTTCCGTTTTTCGATCAACGGAGGCTCCACGTTGAGAATTCCTTCTCATTTTTCCAATCGCAGCGACGGTCACGATTCGAAAATGACGCCGATGATCGACGTGGTCTTTCTGTTGCTGGTATTCTTCGTCTGGACTGCAAGTTTCCAGGAAATTGAATACGTGCTACCCGCTGAATTGACACCTTCGGCAGGAACAACCAGCGAACCGGTCAATCCCGCACCAGAACAACAAGACTTTGATCCGGTGGTAATTATTGTACAAATGCGCAATGGTCAACCCAGCTGGCTTGTCAATGATGCGCCTGCTTCAAGTATTGAAAGAGTACGACAAACTTTGGCCACGGTCGCTCAATTACAACAAGAGATTCCTGTCATCGTTGACCCGCATGAGGATGTACCCCTGGGACATGTCATTGACGTTTATGACGCCGCCCGTTTGGTGGGTTGTTCCAAAGTACAGTTCGCGGCACCCGAAAAACCGTCTTAGGAGTTATTCACTTGGATTTCGCTGGTCGAGTACCTCTGGGGAGTGAGGCGGTTCACTAAAACAAAATGAACCCGTTAAAAACCATTTGGACATTTGTCGTCTTTCTGACGATCGTTTCTTCCCGACAGGCTGAATCAGACACCTTTCACGATAGCTCACTTCTAGAAGGACTGCGCCAACGGCGACTTTTTGAGTTGGCTGAAACACATTGTCAGAACAGATTAGCCCGGAGCGATCTTTCTGATGTCCATCGCGCGCGACTGGTCATTGAACTCATTCGAACCTGTGCTGAGCATACCCTACATGCGTTTCCTGACCAGCGGCGCCTGATCTGGCAGCAAGCAGAAACAGCCATCGATGAACATGAGAAGCAGTACGCTGACGATCCGCAGCTGCTTTTGATTCGCGTGCAATTTGCATTAGGCAAACTGGCACTGGGTGAAGTCGCTCGTGTCGAAGCGGAATGGGCCGTCGATTTCAACCAAAATTTGCGGGCAGCTCGCACACAATTACGTATTTCCATTCAAAATTTGGAACGATTGCGCAGTGATGTGGAAATTGAAATCAGGCGGGATCGCAGCGTTTCAGGAGGGTTATCAAAATACGAATTGATGTCGCTGGCGAGAAATATTCAGTTTCAATTGGCTCGGGCATTACGACAACAAGCACTGACCTATGCAGAAGGAAGCCCCGACCGGATCAACTCACTCACCCAAGTCGTTCAACAACTGCGCCCGTTGGTCGAATTGCCGAACTCCAACCCGCTGACAAGCCACTGCACGCTTGATCTAATCACCGCTCACCGTCTGTTAGGCGAATACGCTGCGGCATATGATCATCTTTCAAATTTGACAGAGAGATCAACCACTCCGGCGATTCGACTGGGAATTCGAGCCGAACAAATACGGCTGGCTTTAGCAGAGGCCGACCGTGGTGAAATGTTGCGACTCTTGGATTCCCAACGAACCGAACAGGGTGTGGTCAACGCGGAACTTGACTTGGCCCGGGTTGAGGCGTTTGTCGCGTTGTTCAAAGAAGCCAGTGCCGAAAATTCAGTTACCGCGATTTCCCGCTGGCAGCAACATGCCCTGGATGCTATTCGACTCATTGGTCTGGTTCATGGCACTTATTGGGCAAGGCGTGCTGAGCGGGCGCTAACCTCCGCAGCAGCAACAGGCAACGGACCGAACAACCTGGAGCTCCTGATCCGAACCGCTCATGACCACATCCGACGGGGGCATCATGATGAAGCCTTGTCGATGTTGGATATGGCAACGCATAAAGCACGGGATGCAGGCGCTACCGATCGTGAATTTCAGCTAGCCTACACAGCGGCAAGGTTTCAATATGATCGCTCACGGCATTCCGAAGCACTCGTCAGATTTCGGCAACTCGCACACCAGATGAACGGGCATCCGAACGTGGCAAAGGCACATTGGGCAGCCATTATGTGCACCTCCGAATTGGTTCGATCCGACCCTGACCGGTCCACCCACTGGACAACTACATACCACAATTTATTAGAGGAACATTTAAATAAATGGCCTGGCGGTCACGAGACCCATCGTGTTCGTTGGTGGTTGGGCAATTTATTGGCGCATCGCGGGGAATTGGCGCAGGCAGTCACCCTGTTTCGTGAAATAACCACTCAATCGGAACATCACACAGCTAGTGTTTCCCGATTGGCAGAATGCTGGCCTGATTGGATCGACGAACTTCATAATGCTGGTGATCATCACCAGCGCGATCAGCAGGCAACAAACGCTGAAAATTTTTTTTACAACATCATCAATTCTGGTGAGGATCCAATATCCCTTCAGTGGAGCCCGGCTGATCGTGATGTGGCACTTGCTCTCGGTCGCATTGTGTTGAATCACCGCCCCGGAGAATTCGAAAGAGTGATATCCGTTCTGCAAAGCGCCCGAAAAAGCAACCCTCGGCCAACGAACAAGTGGGACGGAGATGCATTAACCTTGTTGATCGTACTGCAAACCGCACAAGGAAAACTCAACACCGCGCAGAAACTCGTCCGACAGCTAAAAACTACTTCTATCGCCCAATACTTATTGATATTGGAACGATTAGAAAAAATCCCCGAATCGTCTGATCCGGCGGTCCGCAGACAGAGGGCCGAACTACAATTGGCGATCATTCAATCGATTAATTCACAGGAGAAAACACTCCGTCAAAATGACCAATTAGCAATCCAGAAATACCACGCCAGTGCACTTCGAGATGCCGGGCACCGTGACAAAGCAGCGAAAATTTATCGACATCTGGCTGGCAAATATCCTCGGGATATTTTCATTCAGCAACAGTACGGTGAATTCCTCTCGGCCAGCACGGATCGGGAGACCCTGTTATTAGCGCTTGCGCATTGGCGGCACGTCGTTCGCTACCTCAAACCTAAAACAGATGCCTGGTATCAGGCTAAATTTTTGATCGCTGAAGCCCACTACCTGCGCGGAGATCATCAACGTGCCGCAGACATCATACGATTACTGAAAGCCTTACCGTCGGGACTGAAGAACACGCCCTGGAATCATGCATTCAATGAGCTGTTAAGGAAGTGCAATCAGCCCACCCTCCATCACCAGGGTGCTCGAATGTAATAAACACCGCCTTGCCGTGTGCTCCATGGATTGACGGGTGTTGGTGACATTCTATATCCACCGTTATCGAACATCCTGTCGGGATAAGGCCGACTGAACTGATGATAAATCGGTGTCATCTCTGTCCCGGTAACACCCCACGTCCAATGGGACTGTACATTCGCCGTTGGGGGTACCACCAAGGGAATCGGATAGGAGTGTTGTATCTGGTGATACGGATCGTGCCACGACATCCGAGCGGCATGTCGTGCGGTCCACCGATCGGCGATTGTGCGATCTAGGGGTCCAGCGCCAGCAATACCACCGGCGAAAACCACCAGGACGACTGGGACGATTTTCAACAATCTGCTCACGACGTTTTCCTTTCAAAAATGATGCGCACGTTCTATCGAGCTGGCTCAAACAACGTTTTAAAACCAGTTGAAATCATTTGAATCGGATCACGACGGTACCGAACAATGGTACGATTCAACCCCATTCCTTGATGATAGTGCCGATGATAAGTCCGACTGTGATGATACATGTACTCATGAGGATAGAGCGGTTGATACGTGTAATACGTTTGACCAACGTACTCTGGAACAGGACCAGGAGATACATACATGCGTGCTCCCGTACCACCATAAATCGGCGAAACGTAGTAGTTGTAGAACAGGTCTGCCCGATGGATGGGATTCGAATAGTAGTGACTCGTACGCGCCATTCGAGCCAATCGTTGTGCGCTCAGACGACTTGCTGGGTCAGTCGCTGCAGCGCAACGCGATCCGGCGTCACAAATCGGCCGACATCTGCCGACATGTGCCAAAGAATGATTGTTGTTATCGGCCCCCTGTTTAATTTTCGCAGGCACATCCATGAGCTCCGCCGGTGGACTTTCGTCCTGGTGCTGAGCATCAACAACATTGGAGCAACACATGATGCTACACATCAAGAGACAATTGAACCGTTGACGACACCGAAACAAAATCGGTCGGACCGACATGGGAAGACTCCTCGGTTGGAAACAACGCTGGTCACGGCAGTGAACAGGCTGTCAAATGAGGGAATGGAAAATTGGCGTGTGCCGAGTTGGGAAACGCAGCCGCAGACCTGAGGCCGCGATGTGGGTTAATCGTGGAAACATTCGCTTAAGCTCATTTCTCTACAGAAAAAGAGCCTAACGTTGGTCCACTACGAAAATACTCGGCAACCAATGGTAGTACGGATGAGTATTTTTACATCGACTATTGGGATAACGCGTTTTGTCACGAATGAACCCGTAGCGTAGGATCACCTGCTACCAGGCCCTTGGCAACAAAAAAGTCGTAAACCAGCTGGTTTTTCCTGGTCAATGACGGCCGTTGGCAGCAAATCGACTGGGAGAGAGCTCTTAGAATCGTTATAATCCGCAATCTTTATGAACATCCTGTGGCATACTGAGGAGGTGTCTCGATTGTCGCGTGCAAAAGTTAAAAAAAAGAGCAAGCGGACACAAAGTTCGCGCAGCACTGCTAGTTCCAACGGAACATCACGTCGCAATGGAAAAACCAAAGCATCGGGAAATGGCATCGTTCGGCGTCGCCGACGCGCAACAGCGCAAACCATGGCGGCAAATCAGCGTGATATTTCGGTCAGTGAGTTTTTTGCCAAGAACCGACACTTATTGGGTTTCGACAATCCGCGAAAGGCCTTGTTGACAACTGTCAAAGAGGCCGTTGATAACTCGTTGGACGCATGCGAAGAAGCGGCCATTGCACCAGAAATCTGGGTCCATATCGAACAAACTCGCACCAATCGCTTCAAGGTTGGCATCCAAGACAACGGACCTGGTATTCTCAAAAAGCAAATACCTTTGATCTTCGGCAAGTTGCTTTATGGATCAAAATTCCACCGCCTTCGACAATCCCGCGGCCAGCAGGGAATCGGGATTAGTGCGGCAGGAATGTATGGCGTTCAAACAACGGGTAAGCCGGTCAAGATTATTTCCAAAGTCTCAAAACGAAAACCAGCACACTATTACGAAATTCAGATTGACACCAAAAAAAACAAACCTGAAATTCTCAACGGTCGAGGTGATGGTGTTGATATTCCCCCCGGAGAAAAGGGGGAGAAATATTTTCAAAAGTACGGTATTGAATGGGTTGCCGCAGAACATGGAACACGGGTAACCATCGAACTGGAAGCTCGCTACCAGCGCGGCCGTGGAAGTGTTGACGAGTATCTCGAACAGACGGCCATTGCTAATCCTCACGTCACACTTCACTACGTCGATGCCGAAGGTACTGATCGATCCTATGAGCGGTCGACCAAAGTGCTTCCCGACGAACCGCGTGAGATCAAACCACATCCTTATGGCGTTGAACTTGGCCGGCTGGCGGTAATGCTGAAAGAGACAAAAGAACCAACTCTTTCATCGTTTCTCACTAAGAGCTTTTCACGCGTTAGCTCCGCAGCCGCGCGGCGAGTTTGTCAAACCGCCGGGTTGAGCACACGTAGCCGGACGACCCGGATTGGACAACGTGAAGCCGATGCCTTGTACCAAGCCATTCAGGAGACCAAAATCCCTAATCCGGCGACGGATTGTATTTGTCCAATTGGTGAAGAATTGGTATTAAAGGGGCTGCATCAAGTATTACCTGGCGAGTTTTATACAGCCGCCACCCGCCCGCCAGCCGTCTATCGTGGAAACCCATTTCAGATTGAAGTGGGATTGGCCTATGGAGGTGAGGCACCAACCCAGCGGGTTACTCGCGATTTGCTGGTCGAATTGCTTGAGGAAACTGACACCCGTACGATTCGCCAATTCTTGATCAACACGTTTAACGGCCTGGGGAGTGAAGCTGCGGAACGCATCATCAAACAATCCGACTTGGGAACTCGGCAATCGCCGGGACGACTCAAGCCAAAAGAAACCGACGCCCTGCTGCAGGCCATGACCAACATCAATATCAGTGAAGGCCAAACCATGGAAGTGTTGCGATTTGCCAATCGCGTGCCGTTGCAATTCCAACACGCCGGGTGTGCGATCACCCAAGCTGTTATGGGAACCAATTGGCGCAGCTATGGGCTCTCACAATCTCGGGGAGCCATGCCCAAAGGTCCAGTTAGTGTGATGGTCCATATCGCCAGCGTGTGGGTCCCTTTTACCAGCGAGTCCAAAGAGGCGGTGGCTCAATATCCAGAGATCCAAAAAGAACTACGATTGGCACTACAATCCGTTGGACGGAAACTCGGCATGTACCTGCGGCGCCGTAATCGAGTTCGGCAGGAGGGAGAAAGGCGAAATACGTTTCTCCGATACTTGGGTGAAGTCGCAACAGCCATCAGCGAAATCAACGGGGTTAAACAAAACGACCTTTACGACCAGCTACTTAAAGTTGCCAAACGTCGAACCTCCGAGGCCGACGTCAAACTCGATAATCGGGGCAAAGTCGTGGACGAAGAAGAGTTGAACCTGGGAGATAACGTGTTAATCGTTCGACCAGGGGAACATCATGCAGCGATCAATCGTGTCCAACGCGATACAGATGAAGAATAGGCAAACATACAATGGCTAAACGAAAAGTCACACGTAAAAAGGCCAGTTCCACGGCAACCAAACCAGCCAAGGTGAAATTGACTCCACGGGATCGTAAAACTCTGAACAGTCTGCGCGGTCTGGCTGATGGAGTGGTCAACGCGGCACGGCGCAGTCGGGACCCTCATGTCGATATACCCTCAAGAACCTTGTCCAACGTACGTTACAGCCCTCGCAAACGCATCATCGAAATGGGAACAAATACAAATCGACGGCAGTTATTCAATCTTTCTCAGGCGAAAAGCTACATGCAAACCATGCTGGTTGCCAGTGGCTGCAAGAAGCTGATCGAGCAAAATAAAACCACCAGTATTCGGGGTCTTTACTACCTACTAAAACATACAATTGAAGGTACCAAAGAGGAAACTTTTGACGACCAGGGTGAATGCGATCCGGTCATAGAAGACAGCGAAGTCCTGTTAGATAGTCTCAGGGAAGAACTTCATCTCTACGCGCAAACCAAGGGTGCCATCGTTGGCGAAATTGAAATTACCGACCGTGGTGATACGATCGACTGTTCAAGAATGGGATCTGGTGGTTATGCGATTCCATCGATTGTGGAGCCGGAAGTAATTCAATTAGAACGAAAAAAATGTGCCGCTAAATTTGTTCTACATGTTGAAAAAGATACTGTCTGGCAACGCTTCAACGAAGACAAGTTCTGGCGAGAACACAATTGTATTTTGACTCACGGCGGAGGACAGCCACCCCGAGGTGTCCGGCGTCTGCTCAACCGCTTACACAATGAACTCAAATTACCCATTTACTGTTTGCTGGATAACGATCCTTGGGGCTACTACATCTACAGCGTTCTCAAGCAGGGTTCGATCAACCTTGCCTTCGAATCACAACGTATGGCAATCCCAGAAGCAAAATATCTGGGACTTCGTAGTCTTGATCTGGAAAGGTGTGATTTATCACCTAGCGTCAAAATCAACTTGAATGACAACGACCGAAAACGCGCCAGACAAATTGCCAACTATCCCTGGTTCGAAAAAAAGCGGGCATGGCAACGGGAAATCAAAAAAATGCTGGATAACGATTTTAAACTGGAGGTTGAGGCGCTGATCAGCAAGGACATCAGCTATGTCACCGAGACCTATGTGCCGGAGCGACTGGAATCGCGTGATTGGCTGGATTGACGTTGTCTCGGTCAATCATGGACAGAAAATATCGGCGCACGATTTTCAAGCTAAAACCGTAAGCGAATGAGCAGAGCTCAATCTAACATTTTGTTTGCATGAGCTCGCAAAATGTCCAGAATGCATGCTAGGTCCAACTCCTCCGTGGTGGGATTGATCAGCGTCATTCGCAATGCACCAACCCCGTCCAATGTGATCGGTACCAGATAAGCCTCACCCGAGGTGATCACCGAGCGACGTAATTTCAATTGAAATTCTCCCACTTGTTCAATCGGCCAATTTTCCATCAAAGGAGGGACAAAACGAAATACTTGTATGTTGCACTGTGGCTGGTGAAGAGGCTGGAAATCTTCGGCATCTAGTAGCATTTCATAGAATCGCTGAGTACGCGCAAAAGTGACATTGATTAAATCCTCAAATAGTTGTCGTCCAAACAAGGACCAGGTTCCCCACAAACCAAACGCGGCGGCTCGTTTTGTGCATTCCAATGTTTGCACGCCACTATCATATTCCACCAATCCAGGGTCTAACGGGTCAAAAAGATAACTGGCATCCTGTTGGAAAGCTGCCAACCTATGGGACTTTTCTCGGTAAAATAAAAACGCACAAAGCGCTGGCATGAACAACATCTTATGGGCATCCCAAACGATACTATCAGCGCGGTCCAATCCGGCGACAAGATGTCGGTGTTGCGCACTCAAAAGTGCTGCTCCACCGTGGGCCGCATCGACGTGTAACCACACTTTGTGTTTTTGACAAACGTCAGCAATGTCAGCCAACGGATCAAAGGCTCCTATGGGAGTAGCACAAGCGCCAGCGACAACGGCAAATACCAATCGCTGTTTCCTGCGAAGAGACGACAATGTATTGTCGAGCTGTTGGACATCCATTTTACGGCAATTATCAACCGGTATTCGAACAATATTGTTGGTACCCACTCCAAGTACACCAGCAGCCCGAGTCACTGAGTAATGAACGTCATTCTGGACTACGAGGGCGGGTGAATCGGATACACAAGCCAAACCGTTGGTCCAAGAACCGCTCAACAGTTGGTTGCGTGCCGTGAGCAAGGCAGTAAGATTTGCCAACGATCCACCACTGGTGCAGATTCCTGAAAAAGATCCCGGGGCATATCCAATCTCTGCACCCAATAAATCAATCATTGCCCGCTCGACGGCTGTCGCCCATGGTCCCATCTCATAGATCGCCATGACCTGATTGGTCGCTGCACCAATCGCGTCAAATAGCGCTGCAATAGGAATCGATGCGGGTACCTGATGGCCGACATAACGCGGGTGATGCAAGTTCTGGCCACGGGCCAAGATGATATTGGCCAATTTTGAAAATCGCGCTTCGAGTGTCTCCTCTGGGAAACAAGGCGTATTCACTAACCGTGTGGCAAGTTCTACATTGTCCGTTGGCAAAGCCCAATTCAATACGTTCGAGCGACGGCCTGCTACCTGTTCAAAGTGTTCTTTCAGAGCTGAGACCCATACCCGACCTAACCGCTCAAACCACTGAGCCGAATAGGCAGAGGCAATGTCATCTCTTTTCTTTTCAGCACCTTTCATACCAGCTCGTGACCAATGACCAACATCAAAATACCCCGTGACAATACAATGACTAACAATGACTAATGTATCATCATTCTTAACCCTCACGCAGTTGGTGGGGGTTTTCCTCCTGGCCGCCAATTTGGCACTTAACCCAACGATGTATAGGATGGCCAGTCGTGATCAGGGACTGTTTGCTGATTGGATAACGAGGGTGTTGAAGTTAAAAGATGATTAAGATTACCCCTCCAAAGGGGTATTTAACGGCAAAATATGCCTAACTGTCCAATTTTCCCCCTAGACTAGCCACCTGCGCTAGTTAGAATTGAGGTGCTCAGAGTTAGGCGCGTGAGCTAGGACACGGGAGGTGTGAGAAAGTATCTTCCTTTTCCTGCCTTGCGCCGGGTCAAGACGAGTCAAAGGCCCGGTACGTTCCCACCACAATGATGCAGGACTCGGCTTTGCGCTGTGTAGCTGTTCGACAGTTCGAAATTTGAGCTTCCGTTCTGACCGAACACTTGGCTGACAGCTCGAACATCTCGCTTGCGGGATGCAGGATCCAGTGATTGGCTACAATTTGGTAGTTTGTTTTGGTTAAGTAAATTGTTGGCAGGACGCAGTGATCACCTGATCACAATTTCTTACCAAATATTCAATGCGAGCGATGCGCCTCTTGATAGGTGGTAAAATTGCAAGTCTTGAAAAAAATGTCATGTGAAATAATAACCGAAACTACTTTGGAATCGCACCACCTTGGCGACTCCGTGAATCTTGGCGAGTGGCATCAATCCAACCTAGCCATCGCGACACGGGCACTGCCAGCTGTTTTTCACAGTCGGTGCAAATCAGGATTTGTGTTCTTCCTGCCGTTGTAGGCAAGATCCCCGAATATTCGATCTCAATAATTCCTAGGAGAGAGCTGCGTTGTACGATCCAATGCTAGATGAATTTGAAGACGAATCCAATCAAACGTCCGACGAAGGTCGAAACCTAGTGGAACAGTCTAGGATCGAACTGTTGGGCACCGAACAAGATGAATCAAACCCCACCGCCGACACTGAACCGACAGATGCGGAACTAAAAAACGAGAAAATATCGGCTGCAGAAGACGCTGAATCGTGGTCTGATGATCCGGTTCGCATGTATTTGACCCAAATGGGTGAAATTCCTTTGCTCACACGCCGTGAAGAAATCGATCTGGCAAAGCGAATCGAAACAACCCGGGCCAGATTTCGACGCAAGTTGCTGGAATGTGACTATGTGATTCAAGCAGCCTTTAAAGTACTTCAACGGGTTCACCTGGGTGAACTACCCTTTGATCGGACAGTTCAAGTATCGGTGACTGATCGTCTGGAAAAAGAACAAATTCTTGGCCGTTTGCCGCATAATTTGCACACCGTGCAAACCTTATTGAACCGAAATCAGCGGGACTACCGAACCGCCCTAAGCAAATCCAACGCCAAGAAACAACGTCGGATTGCCTGGAAAAATCTTTCTCGTCGCCGCCGACGAGCGGTACGTTTGATCGAAGAGCTCGGTCTGCGAACTCAACGAATCGAAACAATGATCAAAACACTTGAGGATTTTAGTGCTCGGGTCAATGAGTTGAAGAAAAGAATCGATCAACATAAGAAAAAGCGAGGGCTTCCATCTGAACGTAAGCCATGGCTTTCTGAATATCGAAGTATTCTGATGGCAACTCAAGAAACACCTGTCAGCATTGCAAACCGAGTCAAACAACTCAAAAAAGTTTACTCGGAATATCAACAAGCTAAACGCGAGCTCTCTGAAGGAAATCTTCGCTTGGTGGTTTCGATCGCTAAAAAATATCGTAACCGTGGTCTCAGCTTCCTTGACTTGATTCAAGAGGGAAATGCAGGCCTCATGCGGGCTGTTGATAAATTTGAATACCGTCGTGGATTCAAATTTTGCACTTATGCGACTTGGTGGATCCGTCAGGCCATTACACGAGCCGTCGCTGACCAAAGCCGAACGATTCGTATTCCGGTTCATATGGTCGAGACTATGTCTCGTGTGCGAAACGTTTCCCGACAATTGCTGCAAGAACTTGGCCGTGAACCTTCCTTGGAAGAAACGGCTCGGCGGGCTCGTACGACAGTCGATGAAGCACGTCGCGTGCTGGCAATGAGCCGTTATCCGATTAGCCTGGATCGCCCAGTTGGTAATAGCGAGGACAGCCAATTTGGCGACTTGCTGCCAGATGGTACAGCAGCCAGTCCTGCCAGTGGTGCATCTCAGGAAATGCTCCGTGGTCGGATCAGCAAAGTGCTCAAGACTCTCAGCTATCGCGAGCGCGAGATTATTAAACTTCGCTATGGCTTGGGAGACGGATACAGCTACACCCTGGAGGAAGTGGGACACATTTTCCAGGTGACCCGTGAACGTATTCGACAAATCGAAGCCAAGGCAGTTCGTAAGCTACAGCAGCCCAGTCGTAGTCAAGAACTGGTCGGTTTTCTGGATTGATATTGTCAGTTGCATCGCTTGAATCGGCGCTCACAGAGTACAAATATTCAAAGATCTCTAGGTGGCTCGTGCCGCTGAGATCGTCTTGTGGCGTGCGACTCTCAAATGCGCCATGGTCGTGAAGAGATTCCTCATTTCTCGCGAGTTATACTAACACTTCTTATTGGCGATCAACCTAGAAAACCGTTCGTTGCAATCAGCCTACTGACATGCAGAACTGGTACCCGAAAAGTGTCAGCAGGGAACAAAATAGCTTTGTCATTTTCGGATTCTAGGTTCAACCTCCACGGGTAGCTCAATTAGGAATTGAGTATTTTCATCACCAAGCTCTGGTTACTAGCCAGCGACAGATAAACCTATCCGACGGGTAACCCTAGCGATCCACTGATTTAGCTAGCAATTCTGCTGGGTTATTGTGACCAATTCACGCCTGACATTGACTATCAGCCTCTTTTCGCTAGAATGTTGCCTCTCTTCATTTTAACACCAGCCACCCGTTCCCTGGCCGGGCCGGGTTCTGTCGGAAGCATCGACCTGAAACGAATTTTTCATGACCAGCACTGCCACAATGACCTCAGAATCTGACGATCTTTCCAGATTAGAAGCTGCTCGTCGAAAAAAACTGAATCGACTGCTCGAGTTGGGAATCGACCCGTGGGGAACAAGATTTGACGGACGCTCGTCCATCGCAGAAATTCGCAACCGGACCAAAGAGGTTGAATTTTTACCTGCGGAAGGTGCACCAATAGCATTGCCTGAAGCGACAGGTACCGAAGGTTTTGATTTTCGTGAGTGGTTGAATCAACAGGGCGCGGGTGAATTGAGTGGTCCCCGAGTTCGAGCAGCAGGCAGGATCGTCTTGGACCGCCCTAGTGGAAAACTAAGGTTCCTTGTCATTCGAGACCAAACTGAACAAATCCAGGTCATGATTGGCAAACGTCAGATAGGCGAAGCCAATTGGGAATTGGCTAGTTGCTTTGACATGGGAGACATTCTTGGTGTTGATGGAGACTTGCGTCGTACCAAAACAGGCGAATTAACAATTTTTGCCACCGATCTTCACTTCCTCTGCAAATCGATTGAAACCCCACCGGAAAAATATCATGGTTTGACGGATCCCGAACTTCGCCAACGGATGCGATATCTTGATTTGACTTACACCGATGGTGTGCTCGACAGATTTCAGAATCGCACTAAAATTGTCCAATCGATCCGCAGCACGCTTAACGATCGGGGATTCTGCGAGATCGAAGGGCCCACACTACATTCGATTGCAGGCGGTGCAGCGGCGCGCCCTTTCACAACACATCACAACGCATTGGACATTGACCTGTACATGCGAATTGCCCTGGAGTTGCATTTGAAGCGACTGTTGGTGGGGGGAATGGAACGCGTGTATGAACTCGGCCGTGTCTACCGGAACGAGGGGATCAGTCCACGACACAATCCCGAATTCACTATGCTCGAGGTGTACGAGGCGTACGGTGATTACGAAACCATGATGGATCTAACTGAGCGATTGATCCTGGATGCAGTCGAAGCTATCGGAGGCGGACAGATCCTACCGTGGGGGGAAGGACAGATCGACGTTACGCCACCTTTTTCCCGGCGCACTTACGACGAACTGCTAGCCGAAAAAACTGGAGTGGACCCCCACGATAACGATGCAGTCCGATCTCTAGCCAATCAAATAGGACTGGAAACCGATGGCAAGCATCCCGACGTGATCAAAAACGAAGTCTTTGAAGAAAAAGTCGAAGACGCACTCGAGGGCCCTGTGTTCGTCATTGATTATCCAGCGAGTATTTGTCCACTTACCAAACGTCGGCGTGATAACCCGTTGATTGCTGAACGTTTTGAGCTGTTTATCCAAGGCATGGAAATTGCCAACGCCTACACCGAATTGAATGATCCGGACCTCCAACAACAATTGTTCGAAACGCAGCTGGAAGGCCTGGCCGAAGACGAATCGATGGCCCGCATGGACCATGATTTTATTCGAGCTTTGCGCCATGGCATGCCACCGGCCGGAGGACTGGGGGTCGGAATTGATCGACTTGTAATGCTGTTAACCAACTCAGCGACAATACGGGATGTCATCCTGTTCCCACTGTTGAGACCGGACATTCGTTGAGCAACCCGGCCTCGAGACGCCGTTGACTGTTTTGCCAAAGGAATGGCTATGTACAAGCTGGTACTCTGCTGGCGATATCTCCGCACACGCTACATCGCGATTGCTTCGATTATCAGTGTAACACTTGGTGTGGCTACCATGATCGTCGTGAATGCGGTCATGTCTGGTTTCTCGAATGAAATGCACAAACGGCTGCATGGTATTTTGTCAGATATCGTTGTTGAATCTGTCAACATTAATGGAATTGACGATGTTGAACCTATGAAGCAAGAAATCCAGCGTCTTGTTGGCGATGATCTTCATGGCATAACAACAGTCGTTCACGTTCCCGCGGTGTTGAGTTTTCAGTACCGTCAAGAATATATCACTCGCCACGTCAATTTGATTGGCATCGACGACAAAACACATAC
>Ga0310342_100000622_pt1 | contig 20414 bp, 19 predicted proteins | sample S15DNA20500_MG_FD_206155 | JGI IMG/M metagenome (GOLD analysis project Ga0310342, IMG submission 206155) | Marine microbial communities from station ALOHA, North Pacific Subtropical Gyre - S1503-DNA-20-500_MG | ecosystem: Environmental > Aquatic > Marine > Oceanic | place: Pacific Ocean: North...
AACAGCCGCTCCATGAAACGCACGAAGCGCCCGAGCCACGCGGCGCGCGCCTCGATCCACGGGATGCCCTGCGGCCCCAGCCTGCGGCCCAGTTGGAAACTCGCGGCGTAGAAGAGCATCCGACGCACCGCCACCACGATGACGAACGCGACGGGATCGACGATCGGCGCCACGAGCCAGACGTGCCGGCCGAGCGGCGAAAGCGCCACGAGCAGCAACGGCGCGTGGTTCACCAGGTAGAGCGAGAAGGCGACGCCCACCAGCGAGACGCTGCTCATCACCCCCATCGCCGCGAGGCAGCGGCCCACCACCCGCCGGTCCTCGGAACTCAGGATCGCCGTCGGGGAGCCGGCCGCCATGGCGGGAGCTTGCCACGGGCGCCGGGACGCGGTGGGCGAAACCGCGGCGGAAGATTTTTAGTCACTCGAACCAAAGCAGGGTCGGGCCGCCAACGCGGTGGGCCGGAGGGGGGACCCGCGGCCAGAACAACCGCCTACACGAGAACCGGGCTCCCCGGGGGACTGAATGTATTGAAAAACACACGGTTTGGGAGCGTGTACATCGCCCAAATGGGGGCGGACGACAACGGACACTTTTGGACGCTAGTGAACAATAAATTCTATTGTTTCCGACGGAATACCGGGTCCGCGACGTATGCTCTCCCTAGGGGGAGTTCAGTAGTGCCGGGACTCGTTCTCGTCGTAGACGACCGAGCACGCCCGAGACGGGCACTGGCCCACGAACTCGAAGACGCGGGCTACGCCGTAGTCGAGGCGCAGGACGGGTCCGAAGGCTGGCGCCTCTTCGGCCAGCACCAGCCCGACGTCGTGATTTCTGACGTGGTCATGCCGCGCCACGACGGACTCGAGTTGCTGAACCGGATCCGTGCCACTTCCGACGTGCCGGTCCTGCTCTTCACCGCGCGCGGATCGGTGGAAAGCGCCGCCTCGGCCTTCAAGGCGGGCGCCGATGATTTCGTGGCGTCTTCGGACGTGAGCGTCGAGGACCTCGTGAGCCTGGTCGACCGGGCGGTGGCCGGAAATCGACCGGCGCGCGAACACGCCGAGCTCGCGGATCGCCTGGTCGGCACGAGCAACTCGATGCGCCGCGTGCGCGAGCGCGTGGCCGCCCTCGCGCCGCTGCGCACACCCGTACTCGTCACCGGGGAGCCCGGAACCGGGCGCGACTCGGTCGTCGCCGCCCTTCACGAACTCGGATCCACCGCCAAGGAGGATTTCGCCCACATCGAGTGCGCGCAGTTCGAACCCGGCGAGCGGCTGCCGGCAACCGGCGCGATCTACCTGGACGGTGTCGACTTGCTCTCGGCCCGCGCCCAGGAGTACTGGGGCAAGCGGGTCGCCAACTCCGCCAGCGACAACCTGCGGGATCCGGTTCGGCTCCTCGCGTCGGCCACGGAGAAATTCGTCGGCCTGGTGCGCGCCGACGCCTTCGACCCGGAACTCGCCGCCGTACTGCTGAGAATCGTGATCGAGCTTCCCCCGCTGCGCGAGCGACCGGGGGACGTTCCGGAGCTGGCGGATGCGCTGGTGCGACGGGCCACGGCGCAGATCGGACGCCAGGTGCGCCTGTCCCCGGCCGCCAAGGAGACCCTGGCCGTACACCGCTGGACGCACAACTGCAGGGGACTGGCACGGGTGGTCGAGCGCTGCGTGGCCTTCTCCCGCGGCCGAACCATCCGCCGGCAGCTCGTGCAGGAGATCCTCTCCGAAGCCGAGCCGTCCATCGCCGGGATCCGCGAGCAGCACGGGCTGCGCGAGCGGGAGGAGCTGATTCACGCCATCGAGTCCACCGGCGGCAACGTGAGCCGCGCGGCGCGGAAGCTCGGGCGCAGCCGCGGCTCCGTCTACCGGTTGATCGAGCGCCACGGGATATCGCTCGAGGGGACGCGCCGATGACCGGCGCTGGACCGTCCGTCGCTGGGCAAACCGTTGCGAACGCCGCGTCCCGGGTCGCGCTAGGGGTCCTCGCGGCACACGTGTCGCCGCGGTCCTTCCCGCACACACCCGCCCCCGCTTCGGAGGTTGGAGGATCTCGGGAAGGTGTTGGGAAATAACTCGAATAGAGGGCGATGGATCACCACCGCAGCCATCGTGGCCACGTTGGCAATCCTCGTCGTCGCAGCGATGCCCTGGAACGGCCGCGCGGTCTACCAGACCGATTGCTGGATCCTGCCGAACGGTCGCGTCATCCAGACGCCCGTTCAGGGCACGTGCCCCCTACAGGCCGGCGACCTGGTGACAGCGGCCACCGTGGACGGGAAACGGCTCGCGATGCGCGGTCCCGGCGCCCAGCGACCCGCCTTCCGCAGCGCGAATGCATCGATGGTGGTCGAGGTTCTCTCCCCGCACGGCCGGGAGCAGCGCACGCTTCCAGTCCGCCGGTTGGAACCGAACGAGCTCATCGAGCGAAGCCTCTTCGCCACAGCGGTCGCGGTGCTCGTGCTCGCGCTCCCGCTCTCGATTCTCTGGCGCTCGACGGCGCACGCGGCGCTTCCCTTCGCGATCGCCTACGGCCTGTTCGCCGTCCTCAGCGTCATGGCCATCTGCGGCCGGAGCTCGCTGCTCCACGCCATAGCCGGGATGCTCGCGTTCAGCGCGGTGCCGCCGGTCGTCCTCCACCTGGCACTCGTGTTCCCGCGGGAGCGCCGGGTGATCCAGGTGGCGCCGCGCAGTCAGTGGCTGCCTTACCTCCTCCTGTTCCTGCTCGTCCCGGCGGGCTGGTTCGCCTTGGACCGCAATCCGAGCGTCTGGCCCGCCTTCGTCTTCACCGTCCTCGCGCTTACCGCCGGAGCCTGGCTGGTCTTCATCGCCTCGTGCGCGTTCGCACTCCGGGAGTCCGACTCGGCCCTCGAGCGCGCTCGGGCGCGACTGCTCTGCTTCGGAGCGTTCTTCCTCCCCCTCGTGGCGACGCTCGCAATCGCAACGCGCACGACCGGGATTGATGCGCTCCTGATCACCTACACCGCATCGGCGGCATTCACGCTCCCGCTGCCGATCGGCATGGCGATCACGCAATACAACCTCTTCAACGTCGGGTGGGACGCGCGCCGGTCGATCGGCCGGCTCGTCTACCTGATGGGTGCGGCCTCACTCGTGACCCTCGTCTTCCAGGTGGGTTCGAGCCTGATCGGAGGCCAACAGACGTCCATCGTGCGCACCTTCGTCCTGTCCTTGATCGCGCTCTCGATCGCCGAGACGTTGCTCCGACGCGTCCCCGGTGTCATCGACTCGATGCTGATGCCGAGACTCCACGCCTTCCGCAACGAGCAGAACGCGTTCGCCAACCGCATCGCCACCCTGACCGACGAGGACGAGGTCGCTCGACTCCTGGCGGACTCGATCACGCGAACCGTAGAGCCCGAAGGGGGCTGCGTCTTCCTGAACCTGGACGGCATCTGGCGGCCCGCCTGCCCGTTCGGGCACCATCCCGTTTCGGACAGCGCCACCGCACGAAATATTGGTGTCGTTCTCGCCGGCGCGAGTCTGGTGCACTTTGCGCGAGAGGAATCCGAGTACACGGACGACTTCCGCAGGCTACTCAGCGAGGGCATCGAGGTGGGCGCCGCGCTTCGATCCTGCGGTCGCCTGCTCGGACTCGTGATCATCGGCTCCCGTTCGGACCGAAGACCCTACTCGGATGTAGAACTCGAGCTGGTGGAAGCCCTGGTCACCCAGGCAACCAAAACACTCGAGAGCGCGCGGCTCGCCGGCGAACTCGTGACCGCGGAGCGCCACTCCACCACCGGACGCGTGGCCCTGGCGCTGGCCCATGACCTGGGCAAAGAACTCGACTGGATCGCCCGGTTGGCCGAACGCCTGCCGGAGCGGCTCGGCGACGAGACCCGTCTGCGCCGCGACGCCGGGCAGATCGCCGAGATGGCGAGCGGCGTCCAGGAGGCGCTCCACGACTTCGTAGAGGAATCGACGCGCTCCTCTGCCGATGCGGAGTCCACCCGGCTCGACGACGTCGTCGCGCTGGCCACGCGGCGAGTCTCACGCATCCACGGCGACGAGCGGGTCACGACCCGTCTCGACCCGTCGGTCCGCAGCCTGTTCGTCCACCCCGCGACCATACGCGTCGCGGCGAACCTGCTGGACAACGCAATCCGCGCTTCCACGGCAGACCGCCCGGTCGAGTTCTCGGCGCTGCGTCGCGGGGACGAAATCGAGATCGCGGTCTCGGACACCGGCTGCGGCATGCCTCCCGAGGTAGCGGCCCGGGCCTTCACGGCCGGTTTCACCACACGTCGCGACGACGGCGGTCTCGGCGTCGGTCTGAGCGCGGCCCGGGAAATCGTGGAAGCGCTCGGTGGACGCATCGACCTCGAGTCCACGGTCGGGCGGGGCACCCGAATCACCATCTCACTCCAGATCGAGGAGAAGGTGGCATGAGGCACATCGGGCCGGCCTCACTCCTCTCACCGTTCACGCTCTTCGTCCTGACCGCACCACTCACCCTCGCGATCTCCACCGCGTCGGCCGACGATCACGGGAACCCGGGCGAGCCCCGGGCGAGAGATCTGCTCTCGGAGGCCTTCGACAACCGCTACGGCGCCAACGTGACCGCAAACATCGACCTGATCCTCCGAAATGCCAGTGGTCAGGCACGCGTGCGGAAATTCCGAGCCGCTTCGAAGAAGATCGACGGGCGCACACACTCCATCGGGCGCCTCGTCTGGCCCGAATACCTGCGGGGCATGACGATCCTCACAATCGAGGCCCACGAGCGCAGTCACGACGCCTTCGTCTACCTGCCGTCGCTCCAGAAGGTCCGCCGCATCAACACCTCCCAACGCGGCGACGCCTTCCTGGGAAGCGACGTCACCTACGAGGACCTGGAGCGGCGACGGGTCGACGAGTACGAACCGGTTTCGCTCACCGCATCCGACAACGGCGAGCCGACGTGGACGATCGGCGCAAAGCCCCTCGTGGACTTCAGCTACGACCGGGTCGAGTTCGTGGTGGCCGCAGCGGATCACGCCATCCTCGAATCGCGGTATTACAAGCGCAACAGCGACGATCCGTACCGAGTCATCACCACGGATCGCTCGGACATGGTCGAACAGGGGGGCTACGTGCTCCCGACGCGCATGGTGGTGCGGAACTCGATGCGTGGCACCTCGACGGAAGTCCTGTTCCGGGACCTGGTCGTCGGCCCCAATATCGACGACAAGTTGTTTTCGGTCTCGACACTGGAACGGCGTCGATCGCTGCCCGGCGAGCGTCCGTAAAGTGACGACTTCGGACACCGTGGACACTTTTGGACGCAATGCGACGTTGCGCCCAGTTCTGCAAATCCGGAAGCTCGTCTGCATGGCATAGGGGAGCGGCAAATGGACGGCACAGCGCAGATCGAAGAACGGCTGGTCGGGCGGGGGGCGGCGATGCAACACCTCCGCGGGGAGCTTCGCGCCATGTCTCCCATCGACGCGAACGTCCTGCTCACTGGCGAAACGGGAACGGGCAAGGGGCTTGCGGCGCGGCTACTCCACGATCTCGGGCCGCGCTCGGCCTATCCCTTCGTCCACGTCGACTGCGCGGCGCTCTCGGCCACGCTGATCGAAAGCGAACTGTTCGGTCACGAAAGGGGCGCGTTCACGAGCGCCACCCACCGATACGCCGGACGTTTCGAAAGAGCCGGCGGCGGCACGGTGTTCCTGGACGAGATCGGAGATCTCGAACTCCGGCTCCAGGCGAAGCTGCTGCGGGTGCTCGAAGATCGCGAGTACGAGCGAGTCGGCGGCACGCAGACACTCTGCATGTCCGCCCGGATCATCGCCGCCACCAGCCACGACCTGCACCGCGCCGTAGAAGAGAAGCGCTTCCGTCCGGATCTCTTCTTCCGCCTCAGCGTCCTCGAACTGGAGATGCCCCCGTTGCGGAACCGGCTCGAGGACCTCCCGGCGCTCGTCACGCACGGCCTCCGCCACATCGCCCGCGAGTTCGGGCGCACGCCGCCCGTCACCACCGGCGAACTCCTGGAGGCGCTAGGGCGCCGGCGTTGGCCCGGCAACGTGCGCGAGCTGATGAACGTGCTCGAGCGATTGATGGTTTCCGACGGGCGCGACGTTCTGGGAGCTTCCGGTCTCACCCGGCTCCCCGCCGAGTGGAGCCCGCACGCCGACGCGGCCGCGTCCCGGGAACGACCCGCGGCCCCGTCGGTCTACACGCTCGCCGTAGAGGTCGCCGAGTTCGAGCGCCGAGAGATCCTCCAAGCGCTCGAGCGCAGCGACGGCAACGTGGCCGCCGCCGCCCGCCGGCTTCGGGTTCCACGAGGAACGCTGCGCCACAAGCTGCGCAAGTACGAGTTGCATGGCTTCCAGAGCACCGAATCCGCGTGTGCAGGCCGGCCCCGCTCAGGACTCCCCCCCCGCATCGGAGGGCAACGCGAACTCCGGTGATCCGGGGATCACCCGAAACAGGGAGCCCGCCGAAGGCGGCTGAGCCCTGGGCTCAGCCGCGCCCGGCCACCAGCTCGGCGATGCGGTCGACCTCGGCGAGATCCCGGTTGGTCAGGTTGAGCAGACACTCCTCGACGCCGAGCGCCTCGTAGCCGTCGAGCGCCTCCCGAATCGCGTCCGGGGTGAAGCGCGTCATCGTCTCGGCCATCTTTCGTCCAACGACCGCGTCGTGCATCCCCACGTACTCGGCAACGTGGCTGCGCAGACTCTCGCCGCCATCGCCCAGCAGGGAAAGCCAGAAGCCCGCGATGCAACGCGGAGCCGCATCGCGACCGGCGGCCTCCCAGCTCTTGCGCACCGGGTCGAGCTGCGCCGCGAGTTCGTTGCGCTCCCCGTTTCCGGACCAGGAAAACACACCGTCGGCCCAGCGCGCGGCACGCGCGATGGCTTTCGGGCGCATCACCCCGGCAAAGACCGGGGGCCCTCCGGTCTGCACCGGCTCGGGCGCCACCGGAATGGTGCCCGGGTAGGGAGCCTCACCCCGCCAGACCCGCCGCATCACTGCCACCTGCTCTTCCATGCGCGCCTGCAGCGGGCCGGGCTCCACCTCCATGGCGGCGTAGTCCTTGCCACCGCCGCCGACCCCGAGCGTCACCGAAACCCGGCCCTCGGAAAGCACGTCGAGTGTCGCCGCGTGCTTCGCCATCCAGACGGCCTGGTGCATGGGTGCGATGTAGAGCGTCGGAACGATGCGCACGCGCCGTGTCACCACGGCTGCCGCGGCGAGGATCGCCGTCATCTCGACCGATGGCCCACCGATGCGCTCGCCGCAGGAGATACTCGAGAACGGCCCCGCATCCACGGCGCGGCACCAGCGCAGGAAGAAATCTCGGGTCGGGGCTTCGTGGGACCAGTAGGGAAAACAGAGTCCGATTTTCATGGAAGCGGAGCGTAGCGGGGCTCCGCAAGAACGAACCACGGGGGGCGCTCCCTCATCCCAGTGCAGGGGAGCAGGCTAAGAAGCGGGAACGTCCCCCGAGGCCGTGGAAGCACTCCGCCGACGACGCGTCCCGTGAAAACGGTGAACGATGCGGATTGAAACCCCGCGCCGGACTCTCCGGACGCAGGGCCGAGAAGTTCGCGCCGCCGTAGGTCGAGTTCTTCCATGTCCCATCTTGCGCCGAAAACCGGGCGTGCGAATCCCTCAAACGGGCCGGGGATTTCGCTCTCACCCGAACGGGTGATGGAAAAACGCGAAGCCGCGGGAAAGCCGTTCTCCGGCAGTTCCCCCACATCGCGCAACCGCGCGGACACCCGCTCGGGAAAGGCCGGCGCCCGGAACCTCAGCGTTCGGGGAAGCGCAGTCCGGAGAGCAATCTCCGGGGCTTCGCAGTCACGGTGTTCTCGCCGCCTGCGTCTCCGCCCGCCTGGCCCGGCCCGGAATCACCAGCGAAGAGCGTTCTGCCCAGTCCGAGTAGGCCGGACGCAACTGCTTCATGCGCGTCTCGATCCAGGGGAGGCTCACCCAGCGGAACATCGCAGTGACCGCCAACGGCCCCACGAGCGTCCACCACCAGCCGGGGTTCGCCGCGACGGCGAAAAGCCAGAGACCCCACCAGAAACCCATCTCGCCCAGGTAGTTCGGGTGGCGCGACCACGCCCATACGCCGCTCGCGAGAAAGCCTTCGGGCGCGGGCTTCGCGGCGCAGTAGCGTGCCAGTTGGTTGTCCGCCCGCATTTCGAGCGCGATTCCGCCCAGCGTCACGACGAATGCGACGAGGTCGAGGTAGCCGAAAGGCTCGCGGCCCACGGACAAGATGGCGTACACGGGCAACAGCGCGATGAAGAGCCACAGCGTCGGCAAGAGGTGGATCCCCAGAAAACTCGCGGGCCAGTAGAGAACTCCGGTTTTCTGCGCGAGTTCGACGCAGCGCCAGTCTTCGTCCCTGAGGCCCTGCCAGCGACGCACCCAGTTCCAGGTGAGCCGCGCGCTCCAGAACGCGATCAGCGCCAGAACCAGCACCAGCCGGATCGGGTTCACGCCGACGATCTCGGGTCGCTGTGCCCAGTAGACCGCGATCGGAAGCGGCGCCAGGCTCCAGTAGGGGTCGTAGAGGCTCGAGTTGCGGAAACCCAGGCTGAACGCGAAGACCACCACGGCCGCCGCCAGGCCGGCCTCGAACGCAACCGCGATCGGGTACTGCGTGTCGGTGCGACAGGCGACACCGATCGCCACCGCGAGGGCAACAGCGTAGGCGAGAGCGACGACGAGCCGGGCGCGTGTCATGAGGCCTCGCAGGAAAATAAGCCCGGGGTGGGGCAGCGTAGCTCAGCCTGCCACGAGTCCAGCCACCAGCGCCTCATACGCGCGCTCGGCGATCTCGCGCATCTCGTCGTCAGTCCGATCCTGGATCGGGTGCTCGACGTACACCGCCGCCGGATCGGCACCCAGCGCCCTTGCCTGCACCTCCGCACCCTCCGTGAACTCGACCGTGGCGACGAATACCCCGGGCACGCCGCGGGCCTCCAGATCGACCGTGTCATGCACACTGCACGACGTGCAGCTGCCTCAATCCGCGAGGGCTTCGATCACCGCGTCGCAGCGGGTAGCGATTTCCTGGCGTAGATCCACCGGCGCCGGCTTCGTGAAGGTGGGCTTCCGAAAACGCAGCACCTCGGCGCCCCCACTGCGCAGTTTCTCTTCGAGCCGGTCGAGAAAGATGTCCCCACGGGCCTTGCTGATGTCGAGCAGTCCGACCGTGCGTCCGGCGAGCGACTCCAGGCGGGGCAGGCGATCGCGCGTCGCGGTCCGCTGCTCGTTGGTGGGATCGAGAAGAATGCGGTCGTCGCTCACGGCTCGATCTCCTTCACGGCCGGATCTCGTTCCAGACGGGCTGGCTGCCCATGGCACCACCCGCCCAACCGCCGATGATGGCCGAGAAGAGCCCGGCCCCGCCACCGCAGTGCACGATCAAGATACCGCCCGGCCGGAACTTCGGAATGGTGGCGTCCTTCACGCTTTCCGGCACACCCTCGGCGATCCCGGCCGCGCCCCGCACCAGTTCGGCGCCCGGGATCAACAGCAACTCGTGCAAGCGCTCGGCCAGCTTCTGCTTGCTCCAACCCGCCGCGCGAAAGATGCGGCTGTGCTCCGGCCCGATCGCCAGCATCACGTCGAAGGCCATCACGAGCTTCGGGTGGTGGAGCGTGCGGAGGTTCACCGCAAACGTGCGCGCCAGCGACTCGGGATCGCGCGACAGCTGGTCCACCACCGACCTCGGGGACTCGCCGGGAAAGAGCGTCACCGTGTCGGCGCCCGACGGCCCACCCAGCGTCTCGGACAGCGGTTCCCACGGGCTCCCCTCCTCGTCCTCGGCAAAACAGAACGAGAGCTTTCCCGGATTGCCGAAGGTGGCTCGGTCCACCTCGCCGGGACGCCCGCCGCCGACGTTGCGGACGACGAGTTGGAGCGCGCGACCGATGCTGAGGTTTGCGCGGTTGCCCTGGCCGAAAACGTTTCCGCCCGAGTTCATGCCGATGCGCCGACGCACCCCGCCGTTCACGACCAGTACGGGCCCGACGGGCATGGTCGTCGCGAGAAGCCCGTGCATGTTGAACTCGTCGGTGCAGGCGGCCTCGACCGCAGCGAGCACCACGGGAAGATACTCGGGCTTGCAGCCGGCCATGACCGCATTGACCGCCACCTTCTCGACGCTGCACTCGACGAGGTCGGGCGGCACCACGGCCACGACGTCGCTGGGCGCCCGGGTCGTGCCGCCGAGCATCGCCAGAACGCGCTTCTCGCTCGGCGGCACCAGAGGCAGACCGTCGGTCCAGTTCCGGTCCTGCATCGCCTCGAAGGGATCTTCGGCGGACGCGAGTTCCACACGGCGTGAGCGCAGCGCCTGTCCGCCGAACTGCGCCGCCAGGCCGGGCGCCAGGTCCGGCGCGACCGAGAGAGAGCCGCAGCCCGGGCGCCACTCGGGGAGTCCGAACCCCAGTCGCTTCGCTCCGGTGAGCGCCTCCCACTCCCCGCGATGCCAACCGAGGACGCGTTCCTTCTCGATCCCGTCCTCGACGCGCATCAGCGTCGGCACGGCCTCCACGTCCCAGTGCCAGGACATCTCGAGCGACGTGTCGTCGACCGGGTCGACGCCCGCCGGGAACGCCGGGTCGTCCTGGGTGTAGACGGTGAGGGACACCTCCTCGGCCAGCTGGGCGAGCACGGGCTCGACGAGCGCGCAAGTCGGGCAGTCCCGTTTCACGAACGCCACGAAGCCGGAGGGAAGCTGCGGCCGCTCCATGCCCGGGATTCTACCCGCCACTGGGCCGGGAGTGTCTATTCCCGCACCGCCACGAGACGCCCGTCTCGAAGCGTCACCGTGGGGCAAAACTCGCCCACAGGCTCCGCCGTCCACCAGGCGTCGCCCCCCGGCGCTGCGAACCGATAGCTCGCCGACGGAGTGCGCAGAAAGCGCGGCGGGGACTCGGGGAAAGGATTTTCGGCCAACAGGCCGAGCACCGCCGGCTCGCCCAGCAGTACCTGGCGCAGGAACGCGTGGAACCACGGTGCTCGGCTGCAGCCACGCAGCGCGGCGAACCAGAGCTGCCAGTCGAGGCGCGGCATGTGGGGCCCCGCAAAGGCGGGCGCCGCATCGACCGGTCCGGGCTTGTAGCGGAAGCGGTAGGCGCGCCAGGTCTTCCCATCACGCGAGCCCTCGAGTGCGATCTCGTTGCGCCGCGTCGTCATCACCGCGAAGAGCCCGTAGCCGTTCACGCTGTGGAAGGGCCGCACGGCGCGCCCCAGCGCCAGCATCGGCTCGGGCCGGAACACCGCGATGCCGAGTTGCTCGGTCATCCGCAGCCCGCTCAGCGCGAAGAGCAGTCCGGCGAAGACGGCGAAGACCAGGCGGGGGATGGGCCAGCCCGCCGGACGCGCGCGCGAAGGATCCGGCGCCGCCGGCCGGATCCGGTGCGGGAGCACGCGCCGCAGAGCCGCGTCGTCGAGGACCAGAACGCAGAGCGCCAGGGTGAGCAAGTTGAAGAAGCCGTAGTTCCCGGTCGCAAAGATCACGAACTGGAGCCCGGCGAGGGGTGGAAATGCCAGCCAACGCCACGGACGGGGCAGAAAGACCAGGAACGGAACGACGAGCTCCACACCGAACGTGGCCACCACTTCGAAGGCGTGAACCGCGGACGGCAGGTGGTGGACGAACCAGCTCGTCGGCGACGGCAGCGGCTGTGTCCAGTAGTGGAAGTCCATGGCCGTGAGCGCGCGCCAGGTCTCGTCGCCGGACAGGAGCTTCACCAGGCCCGAAAGGAACAGCAACTTCAAGAGCAGGAAGCGCAGCAGCCATACCGCGAGCGGCTCCACCGGAGCGCGCCAGGCGTCGCGCGGACGCAGCCGCGCTGGCGCGAGCCAGATGGCGAGAAAACCGGTCTCGAGCAGCAACGCGTCCCACTGGTAGCCGAGAAAGATTCCACCGACCGAGACGAGCGACAGGTAGAGCAGCCACAAGGCCGCCAGGGCGAGACGCGGCGCCACACCGACGAGCAACAGGCCGGAGCCCAGGACCCCTGCGGCACAAACGACGTGGAGCGCCGTGTCCGAAGCATCCAACCACAGCAGCGTCGGAAGGCGCCAGAACCGCGCGCCGCCAGCCGCCGAGGCCACCGCATCGAGGAATTCTGCGGCGGGCTGGATGCCACTGCTCCCGATCAGGCCCTGCACCTGAACCCAGAGCGAAACGAACGCGGAGCCGTAGGCGACGGCCAGCAGCGTGAGGAAGACGCGGCGGGTGAAAAGATGGGTCTCCGGCTCGAGGCCTCGGAACACCGCCGCAGCCCGGGTCAGCACCTAGCGGCGCCGTCGCCGTTCGGGCGGCCCCTCTGCGAGACAGTGGTGGAAGACCCGTTCTCGCTGCTCGCCATCGAGTAGCGCGAAAACGTTGAGCCCGAGCGCCCCATCGGTGTGGGAATCGATGCGCATGTAACCCGGTGCCGACAGCGAAAACATCGCGGTCTCCAGCGGTTCGACCCGGCTCAGCTTGCTGCCGGATCCCGATACGACGTAGTAGGTTCCGACGGCGTCACGGTGCACCTGGAGGCTGTGTTCGTGCCCCCCGGCGAACAGGATGGGAACCCGGGGGCGCGTGGCGCGGTATACACCGCGAATCCAGCGGTCGTACTGTTGGCTCGTAGCATCCGTCCCCGTCACGCCGAGCTGGCGCGACAGCGGGTAGACCGACCCGACGACCGGCAGGGGAAGCCACAGCCACGGGACGAAATCCGTCAGCGGAAAGACGTGCTGTTTCCAAGTGAAATGCCCGCCGTGAGCCCCTGCGGTGATGAGCGGGTGGTGGAGCGCGAGCACGACGTGCCGCCCGTCGGGCTCGTCGAACTCGGCGGCGAGGTCGAGGAACGCCTCGACCGCAGTGGTGTTGGGGCAAACCGCCGCGTGCCGCTCCGGGTCTTCCACTGCGTGCGAAAATCCGATCGGGTCGATGAAGACCAGACGCAGGCGCCGGCCGAGGTCGACGTGATCCGGCCCGGCACAACCCCCTGGCGGCAGCATGGCGACGCGATCGCCGTGCGCGGAGAGAAACGCATTCTGCTCCCGAATGTGAGCCCAGCCCTTCGCGCCCTCGACGTCCCAGTCGTGGTTTCCCGCGGTGAAGATCACGCGCGCAGGCCCGGCGGCGGCGATCTGTGCCTCGAGCACGCGCTCGCCGTGAGCGCGACCGGGATCGCCGGGCGGCACGAGCCCGCGCGGGTAGACGTTGTCGCCCAGGTAGACCACCGTCACGTGATCGGCGCCGAGCACGCCGACCCACTCGCGCACGTCTTCGCGCAGGCTGCGCAGAAGCGGATCGACGAGAAGCGACTCCTCCGGGTGTGCCGGAAGCTTCGGCGCTCCGGCGTCTCCGACGAGGAACACCGCATAGCCCACTTCAGAAATTTCGGGACAGTGGGCCGGCGCCACCACGCCCGGGGCAACAACCGGCGCCGCCTGGCAGCCGGCGAGTACCAGCGCCAGGGCAACGAAACCCGCTCGGCGCACCTACCCCGCCGCTTTGCCGGGGAAGGGGACGCCGGTGCCCCCGAGTCCGCAGTAGCCCGCTGGATTCTTCGCCAGGTACTGCTGGTGGTAGTCCTCGGCGTAGTAGAACTCGGGGGCGTCGAGGATCTCGGTCGTGATCGCAGCGCCGCCCGCGGTGGTGAGCGCCCGCTGGTAGGCTTCCCGCGCGGCCAGCGCCGCCTCGCGCTGGCCCGGGTCGGGAACGTAGATTCCCGAGCGGTATTGGGTCCCCACGTCGTTTCCCTGGCGCATCCCCTGGGTCGGGTCGTGGGCCTCGAAGAAACGAGACAGGAGCGTCTCGAAACTCGTCTCCACGGGATCCCACACCACCCGCACCACTTCGTTGTGGCCGGTGAGGCCGGTGCACACCTCCTCGTAGAGGGGGTTCGGCGTGAGACCGGCCGCGTAGCCCACCTGGGTGCTGTACACGCCGGCGAGCTGCCAGAAACCGCGCTCCGCGCCCCAGAAGCAACCGAGCCCGAAGACCGCCCAGGCCGCGCCGTCGGGCCACGGGGGTTTCATGGAATTGCCGAGCACAAAGTGCTTCTCGCCCACCGGCATGGGCGTGTCGCGTCCAGGCAACGCCTGGTCGCGCGACGGTAGACCGGGCTTCTTCTCGAATCGTCTCAAGTCGCTGCTCCTAATCGGCGGCGGCATCCGCTGGGGGTGCGCTCACGGACTCGAGGACCCCGACCAGGGGGCGCGGCGCGTCGAACGCAGTCTCGACGGTCCAGGAACCTTCGAGCGGGGTCACGGTCACGAATCCTGCGGCCAGCGCCGTCGTGTCGGCTTCGTCCACGGTTTCCTTTGCCGGGTTCGGCGCGTAGGCCATGCTGAACGATCCGTCCTCCTGCGCTTCGTAGACGAGCTCGTAGAGTGTAGAGCGGCCCTGGCGCGTGAGCTTCAGCCCTTCCACGTCGGCGGCCTTGCGCGGCGGGTGGTTCACATTGAGCACCATGCCGGGTGGCAGGAGCCGGTCCCCGTTCCGGTCCATCAGTTCGCGGATCAGCGCGACGGTCACATCAGCGGCGTCGGGAAAGAAGCGGGTCGTTGCGGCGATATCGTTCGCATCCACCGCCTGGCTCACGGCAATGGCCGGGATGCCGTAGGAAGCGCCTACCATCGCGGCGCCCACGGTTCCCGATGAGATCGTTCCGGACCCGACGTTCTGCCCGAAGTTCACGCCGGAAACGATCAGGTCGACCGGCTCCTCGAGAAACGTCGAAACCGCGAGGCGGATGCAGTCGGCGGGCGTGCCGTCCACCGCGATCCGCTTGGGATCCACCTGGCGCCAGGTCAGCTTGCCGCGACTGGTGTACGAGGTGCTGCTCCCGCTCCTGTTCTCGGACGGCGCCACGACGATGACCTCGTGGCCATCCGCTTCGAGTGCCGCGCGCAGGGCCCCGATGCCGTCCGCTTCGTGGCCGTCGTCGTTGGTGAGAAGGATCCGCAGCGACCGCCCCGGGGCATCGGCACTCGCGCAGCAGGCGAAAACGAGGACGAGCGACAAGAGCGCGAGCGTACACGTCGGTCGGCGTTGCAATGCCATGCCGTCAGGTTACCCCGAGCGAATGGCCGGAGAAACACGCCTCAAGGAGCGGGCTCGGGCGCGTCGCGCGGGGGCTCACTGGGCGCATCGACCGGCTCGAGTTGGCCCGATCCGCGGCGCGCGCGGTAGCCGGCGACGAAACGCTCGCCACGGCTCGGCTCCTGCACGGTATCCACGTGGAACCAGTCGCTCTGCACCCGCTCGCGATCAACGTCGAGCAGCGCGTAGCCGCGGCCGGTGAACTCGACCCAGCGCACGTTGGGGTTTTCGTCGAGCACGCGTCGGACCGCGCGGTCGGCTCCCGCCGGGAGAACGGGGCCGGGCGAGCTGATCCCAGGTGTCACGAACTCGACGGCGAGCGCACCACGGCCCGTGGCCGGATCGTAGGCGTGCCGGTCCCGGGGGTCGCGCGGTACCTCCATGGCCCAGGAGCTGTGGACGTCTCCCGTGAGCACCACGTTGTCGGCGATTCCCCGCCGCTCCCACAGGTCGAAGATCCGCTCCCGCGTCCGCGGGTAGCCGTCCCAGGAGTCGGGATTGCGCACCCGTCCCCCGTCGGCCGGCAGCGGCGCGAAGACCACCTGCTGGCCGAAGACACGCCACGCCGTGCCATCGCGTGCGGAGCGGGTGATTCCGTCGAGAAGCCAGCGCTCCTGGACCGGGCCGAGCAGCCTGCGGTCGCCGCGGCGAAACGCGACCGAATCGTTCCGGTCCGCCACCTGCTTGTCGCGGCGCAGCCGCGTCTCGAGCATCCACAGGTCGGCGAGATCGCCGAAACGAAAATGGCGGTAGTAGCGGCCCTGCGACTCGCGAACCGGCAACCACTCGAGGTACGCGCGCACGGCGGCGGCGCGACGCGCGCGCCAGGAGCCCTCGTCCGGCTGGTGGTTCTGCGCACCACCGCGCCAGGCATTGTTCGCCAGCTCGTGGTCGTCCCAGAGGGCGATGACCGGGTGTTGGCGGTGCATCTCCTGCAGATCGGCGTCGAGCCGGTACTCGGCGTGTCGAGCCCGGTAATCGGCGAGGCGCACGACCTCGCGGTACGGTGCGGGCACGCGAACGATATCGCTCCGCGAGCTGGATTCGGCGTACTCGTAGATGTAGTCGCCGAGGTGCAGGACGGCGGCGAGTTCCGTGCGCTCGGCGAGCCGGGCGTAGGCGTTGAACCAGCCCCAGGCGTAGTTGGAGCAGGAGCAGAAGCCGAGGCGCAGTCGTGGCGTCGGCCCCACCGGGAGGGTGCGCGTGCGACCGATCGGCGAAGACGCGCCGTTGGCTTCGAAGCGGTAGTAGTACGTGGTGTCCGGAGCCAAACCGACGGCATCGACCTTCACCGTGTAGTCCCGGTCCGCGGCGGCAACCGCCTCGCCCGACGCGACGACGCGCTCGAACTGCGGATCGAGGGCCATCCTCCAGCGCACCTCGCCCTCGGCGGTCCCGGACTCGGGCGTGACACGCGTCCACAGGATCACGCGATCGGCCAGCGGGTCGCCGCTCGCAACGCCGTGCAGGAACGGGGCGGTGGAGGGCCGAAGGGCGACGAGGGGGGCGCATCCGGCGATCAACGGCAGGGTCGCGGCCGAAGCTCGGAGGAAGGTCCTGCGATCGAGGGGCATGGGTGCCCCCAGGTTCCCGAATTCCCGCCGGGAGCGCATACTTCCGTCCCACTTCGGGAGCCACCCATGTCGCGGACCGACGCCGCCTCCCCCTTTCGAACGCGACGGAGCCCTCCGTCCCAGGACGGGCCATGCGCGTCGCCACCTGGAACGTGAACGGCCTGCGGGCGCGGCTCGATTTCGTGCTGGCCTGGTTGCGCGAGCGGCAGCCCGACGTGGTCGGCCTGCAGGAGATCAAGCTCACCGACGACATCTTTCCGCACGACGCCTTCGCAGAAATCGGCTACCGGGCGGCGACCCACGGCCAGAAGAGCTGGAACGGCGTGGCGATCCTGGCCCGCGAGACACCCGAGGTGACCCAGCAGGGCCTGCCGGGCCAGGAGACCTTCGGCGCGCGTCTGCTCGCAGCCCGCGTGGGGGAACTCGACTTCACGACGGTCTACGTGCCGAACGGTAAACGGATCGAGCACGAGGACTTCCCGCGCAAGTTGGCCTGGCTCGAGGCACTGGAAAAGTTTCTGGAACGAGACTCCGACACCTCGCGGCCGGGGATCGTCTGCGGGGACTTCAACGTCTGCCCGAGCGGCCTCGACAGCTGGAACGAGGCGGAGCTGGCCGGCGCGATCTTCCATTCCCCGCGGGAGCGGGAGCGATTCCAGGCGCTGCTGGCGGTGGGGTTCGCGGACCTGTGGCGGGAGCTCCACCCGGACAGCCATGCCTTCTCCTGGTGGGATTACCGGGGGGGCGCCTTCCACCGCAAGCAGGGGCTGCGAATCGATTTCCTGCTCGGAGACCCGGGGGCGCGCTCCGCCCTGCGGGCCGCGGAGATCGACCGCGACTGGCGCAAAAAACGGGAAGGGCTCACCCCCTCGGACCACGCCCCGGTGTGGGCCGACCTCGCCTGACGGGCCCCCTTGCAACCTCGCGGAAACCCTTGATAATGGGGGCCGAGTTCCCCTCGGCGGGGGGACGCCGAGAAACCGAAAGAGGAGATTTCCAGTGCGACGAATCATCGCAATTTCCATCGCATTCGCATTCGTCCCGTTCGTGGCCTTCGCCGACGACATGGGCGGCGGCGAAACCATCGTCATCGAGAGAGACACAGTCGTGGTCGAGGATGTGGTGACCGCACCGCCTCCGGCCTTCGTTGAACTCCAGAGCACCGCGGTCGCCGCGGGCATCGGTGCCCGGATCGGCGACGGCAGCCTCTTCGTCGACGGCCAGGAACACGCCTTCACGGTGCGGGGAATCTCTCTCGGCGACCTCGGCGTGTCCGTCATCTCAGGCAAGGGCCCGGTGCAGGGTCTCGAGAACGTGTCCGACTTCGCGGGCACCTACGTCGCCGCCGAGGCAGGCGCCGCAGCGGGCAGGGGCCTATCGGTCCTCACCATGCGCAACCAGCACGGCGTGACCATCACGCTCGAGTCCAAAATCCAGGGCGCCCAGCTCACCCTTGGCGGGCAGGCTCTGACGCTCGACCTCGAGTAGCGCAGAACGACGCTCGATTCGGGGGCCCGGTGGCGAAAGCCATCGGGCCCCTTCCGGGGGGGTTCCGTATACTCCTCCCGTGGCGTTTTTCTCCCGCCTTGGCAGGCCCTTCGCAGTCGCGCTCGCGGGCGGCTTCGCCTTGGCGTGCGCCTCACCGACCGGCTCCGCGCCCGGCGAGCCCGGCTTCGCGTTCTTCTCCGAGCCGCGGCCACACGCCGACCCGTGGTTCGAGAAGGTGCGCGAGTGGCAGGCCCGGGAACGCCGCGACCGGCAGGACACGCGCTTCGCCGAACCGCAGACCCTCCGCGCCGGGCGCCAGTCGGGCCAGCTGCGGATCAAGATGGGACGCTGGGAGACGGCCGAGCGCCTCGCGATGGCGCGCCGCGTGGTGGACTGGGCACAGGCCGAGTCGCGCCGACACTTCCGCTTCGACCCACCCACCGACGCGGCCTCGGACCCGTGGCCCACCACCAAGGAACTGCTCGAAACCAACGGCGATGACTGCGACGGGCTCGACCTCATCTCCTACGAGTTGCTGCGCCAGTTCGGCTTCCCGCGAGACCAGCTCTACCGCTCCATCGTGCGGCGCAACCGCGACGGCGCAAACCACATGGTGACGCTGTGGTTCGACGAGGGCGACGACCCGTGGGTCATCGACTCGATCGGCGCGATGACGCTCAAGGTGCGCCGCTTCTCCGATCTCCCCGGCTGGACGCCCACGGCGCTGTTCAACGAGCGCCAACAGTACACGCCGCAGCGTACGACGGACCCTTCCGTGGCCCTGATGGGCGGCTCCCTGCGGGAATAAGCCTCGAAGCGGGGCGGGCGGAAGCGCCGCCCTGAACTCAATCCGCCCCGGCGGATGCTTCCTCCGGACCGGAGCCCGAAGCAAGCAGCGCCACCAGTTCCTCGGACGTCGCAGGCTGGGCGATCCGGCGAATGCGCCCGGCCTCGATCCAGAGGACCGTCGGTCGCCCCTCTTGTCCCGGCAGCGCCGCCGTGGCATCTCCGGTCTCGTCGAGCAGAACCGGGTACGGACGGCCGCGCATCTTCGGCTTCGCGATCACGGCAAGCACGAAACTCGGCATGCCGCTCACGTCCGAGACGTAGACAGCGTCGTAGCGTTCGAGAAGCGCGGGGTCCTCCTCGAGCACCTTGCGAATCACCGCGCCACCTTCCATGTCGCGGCTGAAGAGCACGACACGCACGTCGGCGTCGATGCTGTGCTCTGCACCGTGCTGGTCGGACAACTTGGTCGCCGGGTATTCGTCGCCGACACCGAGGGGCTCGGCGGCCACCGCACGCACCGCGACACAAGCCACCGCCAACAGAACGACCCACGGCACGCGCACCATGCGTACCCAGCCCAGCGCTTTGCGCCCACCCGCCACGGAGGCGGATGCTAGCGTGCGGCCCAACGGGCAACCACACGCAGCGACGACGACCGACGGTTCGAAACGCCCGCACGGATCCGGGGAACCATGGCCAGAAACCCCGAGGCAAGCGCCCTCGCCCGCGAGCTTCGCGTGATCGCGGAATCTCTCGCTGTGGCGGAACTGCGGGAAACGGACGTCGCCGAGGCCGCCCGGCTCGCGACAACACTTCGCCGCCTGCTCGACGGGCCGCGCCGCGGGCGCTGGTACGATGCCGGCAATGACCCCCAGGCCTCCCGGGAAGCGCGGCGCGCCTACCTCGACCAGAGCCCGATCCGCGGGCAACTCAACCCGGTGGCCCCACCCTTGAAATTGGAGACCGTGACGCGGCCCGACGGCACGAAGGCGGTGTCGGGAAGCGTCCGGATGGGACTGCGCTACGAAGGACCGCCCCACGGCGTCCACGGCGGTTGGGTCGCGGCTCTATTCGACGAGGTGTGCGGCGCCGTGCAAGGGCTGGCGGGCGGAGCATCGGGAGTCACCGCCGTTCTCAAGGTGCGATACCGCCACGTTACGCCGCTCGACGAAGAGTTGCGCTTCGAGGGCTGGGTGGCGCAGCAATCGGGACGGCGACTGGTCGCGAAAGCGACCTGCCACGCAGGGAACATCCTGACGGCGCAGGCGCAGGCCCTGTTCGTCGGCGTGGACTTCCGGGAAGTCGAACAGCGGATGCTGGAGCGACGAGTCCGGAGTGGGGGTTAACCCACCCCCCCCCGAACCCCAAGCGACGGCTCAGTCAGCCGGCGCGAGTTCTACCCGGCGGTTCTCCGCCCGGCCGGCGGCAGTGCTGTTCGTCGCCACCGGATCCCGCTCGCCGAAGCCCTCGACCTCT